>Ga0209745_1001138_pt1 | contig 15975 bp, 13 predicted proteins | sample BarGraNGADG00312_FD_184495 | JGI IMG/M metagenome (GOLD analysis project Ga0209745, IMG submission 184495) | Arctic peat soil microbial communities from Barrow, Alaska - Barrow Graham LP Ref core NGADG0004-312 (SPAdes) (version 2) | ecosystem: Environmental > Terrestrial > Soil > Wetlands > Peat... | reverse complement strand
GCCAGGATCAAACTCTCCGTTCAAGACCTAAGAGTTCCGAAAAACCCTTCTCTTCGTAACGCGGTTCTCTCCCCATCACTCTTCGATTGTTAAGGCTCCCAGGTGCCGCAGCCCGACAAAAAATCCCTCGCACCTTCACTGGGAAGGCGCTCAGGACTCGGAACTCACCCACTATCTCAGCCGGGAAGTCCAGGCGCTCTCAGCGCCGCCCACGTCACCAACAGCGGGAGTATATCAGCGCCTACCAAACGTGTCAAGGGTAATCGGGTAATCGGCACCCAATTTTACCGTGGGTTCGCGCAGCTTCCGTGCCAGGGTCATACGAGCTTTTGCATCGTTCCACTCCTTGCCAGAAGTTTTGCCTTCCGTGCTCTCCTTTTCTGCAAGGGCAGCACGAGAGAATCCCCGACACGATGGGATTCGTTGCTCCGATTGGCGGGGAGTGCCCCCAATGTTCTATAATCCAATCATGGTTCTCAGTTCCGAGGAGATCCCGTACTAATTGGAGGTGTTACCCTGACCGTGTCCAAGTCCAGCCTGCAGCCTGAACATCGCCCCTTGGTTAGTCTCAACATCGACGTGGCCAATCTGCCTCGCGAGGCGATTGAGCGGTTGGTGGAGTTGGCTCCTGGCCAGGGGCGGGTGATACTGCGCCACGCCTTCGGCGACTTCCGGCGCGAGGACATGGACGATCTGGCGGTACAGCTCTACCAGTACGGCTTCCGGCTTATCCACTGCCCGGCTTGGCCGAACCAGAGGGGCAGGCTGAAGTCGGTGGTGGACGACGTGATGGCCCAGGACATGCGTGACCAGTTGGAGTACGCCCCCGATGTGGAGGTGTTCATCATTGGGTCCGGGGACCGGAACTTCATCGCCGTGGCCAACGCCCTGAAGCGGCACAACAAGAGGGTGGTGGTCGGGGCCGACCAGGAGAGCATCAACCGGGAACTGAGGCAGTGCGCCGATGAGTTCCTTCCTCTACCCCGCTTCCGTGGCGGTCGAGTCGCACCACAGCCCCCGGTGGAACGCGAGCCGGAGTACGAGCCTCTCGGCGGTCTGGAACTGCTGGCGCAGGTGAGGACCGTGGCTGCGGCCAGCGACTATATTACCCTCAGGCGGATCGTTCGAGCCGTCCTCCCCGACGATGGCAGCGGCACCGGTCGGGTCCGCTCCACCCTGGCCAATCGGATCCAGGAGTTGATCGATGCCGGTTACCTCAGACCGGAGAAGCGGATAATCAAGGGGCGCGCAGTTACCACCCTCCTGGTGATGCCGGAAGGCACCGTTCCCTCCAACGGGGGCCTGCAGCCCGCTCCGCACGTTTCGGAGAGTCCCGAACCAGCTCCGACACCTCGCCGCAGGATACGCCGCAAGCCCAGCACTACTGCCGCTTCCTGAGAATCGCATACTCCGGCAGACCTGCCCCCATTGCCGCTTCTCGAGGTTTAATGGGATCTACCGCACGTACATCTCCACTGCCGCCTTGTGATTGACCAATCTTCTTCCACATCATTTCTCATTCCTAACAACTTGGGGGTTGACACGCATGAGATCCCGACTAAAATGACATCTGCGTTTGCGGATACTCTTCCGCCTTCGCGGGAGGTCTTTCCCAGTTACCCAGCTTAGTTGAGCCTGGCCGTACCGCGCTCTGTGATCGGTTGGAGTCGGGCTCCAGCAGAAGGTGTGCTATTTCTTCAAACGGGACCGCTCTACTGGCGGTGGTCGTTGAGGATGACGACTCTGTCAGGGAGATGATGTGCGAACTCCTGGAATCGGTGGGTTTCGAGGTGCGGGGCTGCAGGGACGGCCACGAGGGGCTGCAAGCCGCCAGGGAGCTGCATCCCTCCGTGCTCACCCTGGATCTCCACATGCCGGGCATGGATGGGATTGAGGTGCTCGACCGACTCACGAGCGACGCGACCACCGCTGAACTGCCTGTGGTTGTGGTCTCCGCCTATGTTTGTGATCGCCGGGTTCGCTCTGGTGGCCAGGTTAAGGCCGTGATCTCGAAGCCCTTCGACGTCGATGAACTGTGCGAAAAGGTGCGTCTCGCCGCCACGTCCTGACTTTTCCTCGGACGCTGCTCCGGCTATGTGGCGGCAAGCTACCTTGATCAAATCGAGGTGGGGATATTACTTCCTCACTACCTTCTTGCGGCCGATGATCTTGTTGAGGAGTTCCAGCGAGGCGAGATCCTGAATGGCCTTCTCCTGCTCCTCCTCCAGAGCGGCGATGTCCTTGACCTGGTAGAAGACGTCCTCCGCTCGCTCCGGTGCGACCACCACGATGCCGTCGCCGTCGCCGCACACGATGTCGCCGGGGCAGATCTGGGTCCCGGCGAACTCGACCGGCACGTTGACGTCTATCAACTCCAGATGCGAGGAGAAGGGGCGAATCCCGGCAGCTCGCGCGAAGACCGGCATGGGCATCGCCGCCAGCTCATCGGCATCGCGGACGCAACCGTCCACGATCACGGCGGCCAATCCTTGGTACAGCGCGGTGTGGCAGACGTTCTCGCCGAGCAGCCAGCAGGGGGTACCCTCGGCGGCGAGCACCAGGACGTCGCCGGGTTTGGCAGCCCTGATCACTTCGTACTGGTTGGGCAGCTTCTTGGAGCCGCCACCCCTCTTGGGTCCATACTTCATGGTTATGGCGCGGCCGGCGAACCTCCTGGCTGTGGGGGACAGGGGAGTGACCCCTTCTGACCAGCCGGAGATGCCCAGACGCACCATCGCGTCGGTGATGAAGCCGCTGGGTACCTGCTTGAATTCGTTGATTGCATCTTCGATCGACATTGACCCTACCTCATTTGGAATGTAGGCGCAGTGGCCATCCATCCGCGGCCCTTTGCCTCGATGATCGCTACCCGAGCTTTTCCGCGATTGCCTGCCCCAGGCAGTAGCACTCTTTTAGAACCGACTCGTCCGGGACGAACTTGGCCTTGATCCCCTCTCCCACCAACTCGACGCCCATCGCCTTCAGGATGTCACCCACCTGGCCCACGGACTCCCCACTCCAGCCGTAGGAACCGAAGGCCGCGCCGATCAGATTCTTCGGCTTCAGCCCCTTGAGATAGTTGAGCACATCTGCCACCGGGGGCAGCATGTTGTTGTGGAGGGTCGAGGAGCCAACTACCAGGGCTCCCGCATCCAGCAATTCGGTTACGACGTCGCTGCGGTGGCTCAACTTCAGCGGCATGAACTTGGTGCTGACGTTGCCGGCCGCCAGCCCTTCGCTGATGCTCCTGGCCATCGTTGCGGTGCTCTCCCACATGGTGTCGTACACCACCACGGCCTTTCTGGTGGGCTTCTGCTCCGCCCATTTCCTGTACAGCCCCAAGATCTGGCCGGTGTCCTTTCTCCAGATGGGGCCGTGGTCGGGGGCGATGGTCCGGATGGGCAGTTTCAGCCCGTCGAGCCTATTCAGCAGTTTGATGATCAATGGAGAGTATGGCAGCAGAATGTTGGCGTAGTACTCGGCCCCCATCCGCTCCAAATCGGGGGTGGGGATCTCGTCGGCGAAGCGCTCGCTGGTGGCCATGTGCATGCCGAAGGCGTCGTTGGAAAAGAGCATCGACTCCTTCCCAAGGTAGGTGAACATGCTGTCCGGCCAGTGCACCATGCGGGTCTCGAGGAAGGTGAGTTCCATGTTGCCTAGACTGAGCTTCTCCCCATCCTTGACGGGCACCACCCCACCGGGGATGGAGAAGTGGCTGGCCAGGTTCTTGACTCCGAAGTTGGAGGCAAACACCTTCTCGGGCCTGATTTCCTCGACGATGTCCGGCAGACATCCGGAGTGATCCATCTCCGCATGGTTGGACACGATGTAGGTGATGTCGCTGGGGCTTACTACCGAGGCGATTCGGGAGAGCAGCTCCTCCTTGAAGGGGGCCCTCACTGCGTCGATCAGGGTGATCTTGTCCGCCATGATGAGGAAGGCGTTGTAGGTGGAGCCCCGCCCGGTGGAGTATCCATGGAAGTCGCGGAGCCCCCAGTCGATGGCGCCGACCCAGTAGACGTTGTCGCTGATTTTGACAGCTTTGAAATAGTCTTTCATTGGTATCCCTCAACATTCGCGATTCGCGCTGCGCTTTTCTGGAGCGCGCGTGGCGGCCGGTCGTTTGGCCGCCACTGTCAATTGCCAAAGGGTGGGTGAAGAAAGCCGAGATGATCCGCCGTGCAGCCGCGCGGCGGATGGTGATTTGGTGGGGCCGTCTCGGCTCAGCGGTTAGTTCTCCGTCAGGATCTCCTCATCCCAGGTCCTCTCAAAGAACAGCTTGTGGGCCATCTCCTCGGCCGCCAGATTCTCGAACAGCTGGCTTGCCCTCTGGTCGGCTATGAGTCCGGCCAGGTCCGTGTACAGCTTCATGGCGGCCATTTCGCGGTGCATCGCGATGTTGAGAATATCCTGCCAGGTCATGTTGGGGCTCGGCTCCTGCTCTACCAAGTAGTCCCCAATCTTCAGATCAGCCACCTTTTTCCGCGGTGCGCTGCTGGTTGCGGCAGCCAAGTCCAGCTTCTTGAGCCGCTCCCCGTGCTGCACTTCCATCGCTGCTATCTTGAGCAACTCCTCGGTCAGGCTCCTATTCTTGATGCGGCCCGCGAGGTCGTTGTAGAAGTCGACGGCTTCCTGCTCTTTCTGTATGGCGAAGTCGACCACTGATTGCAGTTCACCGAATTGGCCGATCGAATTGCTGTTCAACGCCAACCAACTCCTCCTTACGATCTCGGGCTGAGGTTGCCCTTCTTTTCCCACGGGCCCAACGCCCGGGCCGCGGGCCTCACAACTTCTATTACAGATTACGCCAAAACGCGGCCCTTGTCAGCACCGGCGACTAGGCATAACGGAAGATTTGCCCCTATTAATGTCGTCAACATCGGGCCGGGGGCAATAGCCACGGCTATGGACGCCACCTACGTTACCGGAACCACGATCTTCATCGACGGCGGACTGATGCGTCGGGCAGGATCGCTCTGAGCATGCCGGCTGTGGCCAATTGAGCATGTGCTTGATCCTGACAAGGGTCGAGGCCGGGCGCTGATTGAGCGCCCGGCCCCCTGAGTTGAAGGGTTTCGCGCAGCCAGTCAAAAGGCCGGCTGCATCTATCATTCAAACAGCTGCCTGGTTGGCTAGATCCTCCCAGACTGCGTGTGCAAAAGGTCAATCTCGTATGCGCGCCTCGGGATTGCGGCGGTTTCGATCTCTTGCTTCGCCACCTCGGAGGAGCTGCCCCACAGGACCGCTCCGCGCAATGACGCAATGGCACTCACCGTCAGGATGGCGGTGATGCCGCCACGGACGATCAGGTCGCCCAGACTGTTGCTGTTGCCGAGGCTGGTGGCCAAAATGGCGGCGAAGAAGCCGAGTACGATGGCGAGCAGCGCTAAGTCTGTTCTGGAAAGCTCGTTGTCGAGCCTGTCGTAGTCGATATACTTGGGGTAACCGTATTCGTTCATCTATCTTTCCTCCTTGAACCCTTCAGCCATCACTGTTGCGAAATCATGATGACACGGGGCAATCAATAAGTCCAATCACGGTTGCGGCCGCATATGATCATGTTGTTGTTATGGAACTCTCGATTGGACTCGTGGCAGCCCGCCGACAAGAGGGGTCGAGCGGCTCGTACGCCGCGGGGGGGCTTCAGCGTGGTGGGTTGGCTGCGCAGGAACGGGTATGCCCGAGACCAAAAGGAGAGTAACCAGACTAGAGCTACGGCGGCGATGGAGGTGGCCACCAATACCCAACCGAGGGTAGCATGGTAAATCAGTGTTCTCCCAAGGATCGTGCTTGTCACCGCCTCGGCAAGGCACAGGACAATCGCTGCTTCCCAGGCAACCAGTCCGAAAGACGTGCTGCGGACGCGTCTGGTCAGGGCATCAGCGGACATGGCACAACCACCTATCGTGAAACAAAAGGTAGTGTCGTGGGAGGCGATCTCGTGTGGATCCCCGAAGGCGATTCGGGTTATAACCTAAGGGGGCTGGATCTGCTATCTGGAACTGGACCGAATCCTGGGAGACGACGGTCCTACGTCCACCCCACCGTCTCCGTGGCCAGGGCCACGGTGGCGCTCCTCAGCAGCCGGAGGCTGCTCACCGCATCGTTCAGGTTCATCACCTCCACGGGCGAGTGGGCGTAGCGTCTCGGGATGTTGACGATTCCGGTGGGTATGCCCTCTCCCACCATGTGGAGCATGATGGCGTCGCTGCCGGAGCCGGGGAACAGCGCCGGCTGATGGGGAATGCCCTCCTCGTGGGCCAGCCGCAGCAGAAGCTCCTTCATGGCCGGAGTCATGATGTAGCCGTTGGGGAAGCCGCCGCTGAGCAGGGCGATGACCGGCCCGGCCCCGATGCTGATGTTCAGTTCCCGCTGGAGATCGGTATCAGGCGTGTCGCCCGAGGGCACGGTGTCCACCACCAGGGCGGCGTCGGGGTTCAATCGCCGTCCGGCCAGCTGAACGCCTCGCCAACCGACCTCTTCCTGGGAGTTGACCACCCCATACACGGTGCCGGGCAGATCCACCCCCTGGAGATCCTCGAACAGCTGCAGCAGCATGGCACAGCCAACCCGGTTGTCGATCGCCTTGCCGCAGAGTAAATCAGGGTTGGAGAAGGTGCGCACATCGCTGATATAGGCGATCGGATCCCCCACGCGGATCCCCAGCGCCTCGACCTCGGCAGGGCTCGAAGCCCCAACATCGACGTACATGTCCCTGTACGTCGGCTGCTCCGCCTCGCCTTTCTGGAGGTGTCCGGCCTTGACTCCGATGACTCCGAACACCCCGTTGACTGAGACCATCCGGCCCAGAAGGAGTGGGTCCTGGGTGCCACCGACCTTCTCGAAGCGCAGGAAGCCTCGCGGATCAATGCTCTTCACCATCGCTCCGATCTCGTCGGAGTGGGCGGCAACCATGACCGTCGGCGTTCCCCGCGATCCCTTCCTGGTGGCGACCAGGTTGCCGAATCGATCGACCTCGGTGGGCAGCCCCATCGACCGAAAAGCCCCGTCCATGTAGTCGACGACCCTCTGCTCGAAACCGGAGACGCCGTCGATGGCCGCGAGTTCCCGAATGCGCCGCGCCAGCAGAGACTTCATAGTGACGTCCTCCTACCATGCCATGGGAATTGTCAGCTGCAAGTTCTTCGAGGGGCCGAGCGAATGCACCGCTACCCCGACGGGTTCTTGAACTGTGCTCAACGATCGGAATTCTACTCCACAGCCGGGCGCAGTGCAGCCGGCCAGCCGGCGGCGTGCCCAATCGGGGAATAATGACTCCTTCAAAGCGGAGCTAACGGGAAGGGTTGCCGCGTGGGGTCGAATCGCCCCGGCATTCGACGTATAATCCGGGGAGTGTTCCTGGTAGTGGTTTCTGTAGGGGGTCGAGTAGTCCATGGCAGGGAATGTTGGGGATAGCGGCGGCCGGCACCGTGGCAGGGTACAGCCCGTCGACGACGCCCAGCTTCTGGCGAAGCTGAAATCCGTCTACGGGTACGATTCCTTTCGGCCCCTTCAACATGAGATCATCCGGTCGATCCTTCGGGGCCAGGACGTCTTCGTCCTGATGCCCACGGGCGGTGGGAAATCCCTCTGCTACCAACTGCCGGCTCTGTTGACGGGTGAGCTGGCCGTGGTGGTGTCGCCGCTGATCGCCCTGATGAAGGATCAGGTGGACGCGCTCCAGGCCCTGGGTGTTCCCGCCACCTTCATCAACTCCTCCCTCGACTCCTCGGAGATCGGCCGGCGACAGTCGGCCGTGGCCCGGGGTGACGTGAAGCTGCTCTACGTGGCCCCCGAGCGGCTCGTGTCGCCGGCTTTCTTGCCCCTGCTGTTGGCCCGGACGCCCTCCTACTTCGCCATTGACGAGGCCCACTGCATATCCGAATGGGGACACGATTTCCGCCCGGAGTATCGCGAGCTGTGCAGACTGAGGGAGCTTTTCCCCTCGACCCCCTTGGGGGCCTTCACTGCCACCGCGACCCGGCGCGTTCGGGCCGACATCAAGTCCCACCTTCGCCTGGAGATGGCTGCCGGCTTCCAGGGGGATTTCAACCGCCCGAACCTGTTCTACGAGGTTCGGCCGAAGAAGGCCGCCTACCAGCAGTTGGTTGCCTATCTGAAGCGGCGCGGGCCGGGTTCCGGAATCGTCTACTGCCAGAGTCGAGCGGGAGCAGATGAGGTGGCGGCCAAGCTTCGAGCCGATGGGTTCAGCGCCTTGGCCTATCACGCGGGGCTGGAGAGCGACGACCGGCGACGGCGGCAGGAGTCGTTCATCAGGGACGACGTGCAGATCATGGTCGCCACCATCGCATTTGGGATGGGTATAGACAAGCCCGACGTCCGGTTCGTGATTCACTACGACCTGCCCAAGAATCTGGAGGGCTTCTATCAGGAGAGTGGGCGGGCGGGGCGCGATGGCGAACCGAGCGATTGCCTTCTGTTCTACAGCTACGCGGACGTGGCCAAACAGAAGTACTTCATCGATCAGAAGCCTTCGCCGGAAGAGCGGCGGATCGCGCTCCACCAGCTACAGCAGATGGTGAATTGGGCTACACGAGCCACCTGCCGGCGGCGGGCCCTGCTGGCCTACTTCGACGAGCCGCTGCGAGGGCAATCCGGCCCCTGCTGCGACCTGTGCCGGACGCCGGTCCAGGAGGAGGATTCCACGATCCCCGCTCCCTTCAAAGGGGAGCGAGCGCAGCCAACTGCTCAGCGCGAAGCGGTACCCTCAACCGCCGACTCGGCCGCTCATCCCCACCAGCCCCTGTTCGACCAGCTTCGAGTCCTTCGCAAACGGTTGGCAGATGAGCGCGAAGTCCCACCCTACGTCATCTTCCACGACACCACCTTGAGACAGATCGCCGCCCAGCTTCCCGCGAGCCGGGAGAGTCTTCTCCGGGTGCGGGGCCTGGGGGAGCAGAAGGCGCTCAATTACGGCGATGCGGTTCTGGAGTGCGTGGTCGAGTACGTACGTCAAACCGGGGCCCGGCCGGTGGAGGAGCCTTCGAAGCCGCCGACCAAGCCCCGCCGGACCGACGGTCTGAGTGCGACCATCCAGGTGACCCTCGATCTGTTCAGGGCGGGGCGAAGCGTTGATGAGATCGCCACCGATCGTGGGCTATCCGCCACCACCGTCGAGGGGCATCTGGCCGAGGCGCTCGAGGCCGGAGAGTCGGTGGATCTTGACCGATTGGTCAGCCAGGATAAGCAGCGCGCCGTTGCCGCAGCGATGGCCGAGGTGGGCTCGGCTCTCCTCAAACCGATAATGGATCGGCTGGGCGAGGGCTACAGCTACGGCGAGCTGAGGCTCGTCCGGGCAGCCCCAAGCTGTGACGGCCGATCCTGAGTGAGCACCAGCCGTCTGTCGAGCGAGACAAGTTGGAAGGGCCAGGGCGACCAGTATCCACCACGCTCTGACGGAAGCTAGCCGCGCTCGAGTGAGTCGGCAAGTTCTCCAAGCCCATCCGTTCGCGGCGGATGCGAGGACGAGGGTGAACGCTAACGACATCGCCACGGTGGCGCTGAAGGCTACGAGAAGCGCCGAAATGAGCACGAAGGTCGAGTACCCGTAGTAGGGGGCGAATATCCACCCCGCTTTTCGGAGTTCTCTGCGGGCATCGTGCAACAGGGTGATGAATGGCTTCTGTTCATAACCGGTTCTAGCCCGCAACCGGGAGCGGGGCAGCTCACTTCATCTGCCGGCTCTTGGTGCGGACCCGCGCGTAGAACTCTTCCATCACCGTGATGAATGACTGGTCCTTCGGCCAGAAGGGGGGGTAGTCACCCTGCTTCTTGATCAGGAGGGCCGGAACGCTGGGAGCCGGCGACGTTTCGATCGCCGGCGGCAGGCGTCGGGCTCCGGTCCAGAACTCCCTGTAGCCCACCGTCGCCGGGGCAGGCTCGGCGACCGGTCGGGTGTAGTACGACGGTGCGGGTTGCAGCCCCACTTCCGGCTGATCGAACTCGGAGGCGAGCAATTGCCCCAGCGGAGATTTCTCCAGCTCCACTCGGAGCTCGTCCCGAGCGAGTCCGCGTAGCTCGAACAGCAGAAAGGGATCCCGGTCCAGCGCCGACGCCAGCAGGTAGCAGACCCCGGCGACGTGTTTGCAGGGGTTGGACCAGTCTGGACAGGAGCACTCGGTGGTAAATTCGCTCTGGTCGCCGGGGAGCAGATGAAGTCCCAGGCGACCAAAGGTGTCGTCGATATCGTCAGGCATTTCGTTCAGCAGCAGCTTCGCCACCGGCCCGGCCCTGCTCGAGAGCTCGGCGATCGCCTTGGTCCAGTTAGCTCGCGAGATCGGCTTTAGCGCGACCTCCGTAGTGTAGGTCGGCTCCTTGTACACACCAAAGTAGGGATTGACCGATCCCCGCACCTTCGCGCTCACCTTGCCGCCTTCTATCTGATAGCTGAGGATCCGTCCCCCGCTCGCGTAGGACCGTCCGCGACCGAGACGGGCCTGGTCGGTAAACTGTTCGAGGGCCTCGATGAACCGCTGTCCCCACCACGTCCGGCTAAAACCTGGCATCTCGTTACTCCAGCACCGCGTCACGTCGGAGCGCGATTAAGTCCTTGAACGTGTCATTGTCGAGCTCGGTCAGCCAGGACTCGTCGGCGCCGACGATCAGGCCGGACAGCCGCTTCTTGTCCTCGATCATCTGGTCGATGCGCTCCTCGACCGTCCCCAGGACGACGAACTTGTGTACGAAGACGTTCTTCCGCTGGCCGATCCGGAAGGCTCGGTCCGTTGCCTGGTCCTCGACCGAAGGGTTCCACCAACGATCGAAGTGGAAGACATGATTCGCCCGTGTGAGGTTCAATCCGACGCCGCCGGCGCGCAGGGAGAGGATGAAAACGGAAGGCTCGGTCTCGGGGTCTTGGAACGCCTCGATCATTCTCTCCCTCTGCGCCGCGCTCGTCCCGCCGTGCAGGTAGAACGTACTGTAGTGCAGAGTGCGCGCGACGTACGCCTCGAGCGCCGAACCGACCTCGGCAAATTGAGTGAAGACGAGGAGACTGTCTCCGCTGGCGATTGCCTCCTCGGCCATCTCGCTCAGCCGCTGCAGCTTGTGGGATCGCTCACTAGTAAAAGCGCTCCCATCCTGGAGAAACTGCGCCGGATGATTGCACACCTGCTTGAGCCTCAAGAGCGTCGTGAGGATCAAGCCTTTCCGCCGGATGCCGTCCACCTCGCCCAGCTGCTCCTCGACGTCCTTCACCACCGCCGAGTAGAGCGACGCCTGCTCTGGAGTAAGCTGGCAATACAGCTTCTGCTCGATCTTCTCCGGCAAATCGGCAATGATCCGCTGATCCGTCTTGACGCGCCGGAGGATGAACGGCTCGACCAACCTCTTCAGGGTGGCCGCGCGAGCCGAGTCGTTGTCCTTCTGGATGGGAAGCTCGAAGCTCTTGCGGAACTGCGCTTCCTTGCCCAGGTAACCGGGGTTTAGAAAATTGAAGATCGCCCAGAGATCGCGCAGCCGGTTTTCGACCGGCGTGCCGGTCAACGCGAGACGGCGCGGCGCCGCGAGCTTCGCGATGGCCCGGGTCTGTGCCGCATGGGGGTTTTTGATGTTCTGCGCCTCGTCGACCACGACGCGGCCCCAGTTGACACCACGGAGGAGCTTCTCGTCCAGACGGGCCAGGGCAAAAGAGGTAATCACCACGTCGCAATCCCAGCAGGCGTCTCGAAAGAGACGTTCATCTTTGTTTCGGATGCTTCCTTGATGAACGAGGGTGCGCAGGCTGGGCGCGAAACGCCCGATCTCCTTGCGCCAGTTCCCCAGCACCGAGGTCGGCGCGATCACCAGGGTCGGCCCCACCGTCTTCGCCGAGCGCCTTTCGTCGAGCAGGAGGGCGATCACTTCTACCGTCTTGCCCAGCCCCATGTCGTCTGCAAGGCAGGGATTGAGGCCCAGACTTTCGAGATAGCCGAGCCAGGCCACGCCCCGCCGTTGGTAATCACGCAGACTACCCTGGAGCTCCGGCGGATCTTCGATCGGTGCGAACGTGCTCTTGTCTTGCAGCCGGGAGAGCATGGATTGCAGGGCGGGGTCGTGATCCCATTCCAGATCGTCCTCGGCGTCCGCCGTTGCCTTCAGGAGGTCCCGGATCGTGAGCTCGGGCTCGGCGTCGTGGTGCGTCTGCCAGAACTCCAAGAGCTGCTGCATCCGGTCGCGGTCCAGCTCCATCCACTGACCGCGGAACCGCACCAGCGGCGACTTTGCCTCGACCAGTTGCCGCCATTCCTCTTCCGACACGACCGCGTCGCCAATCGACAGCTCGTATTGATATGCGACGATCGAGTCGAAGCTGAGGTACCCACTACCTGACCCGGTCTTGCCTTTCGCCGGCCGCTGGGCGGTCTTCAGTCGCAGCTTTGCCCTACGCCGCCCCTGCGGCGTCCACCATGCCGGTACGCTGACCGTGTAGCCTGCATCTTCCAGGATCCAGGCGTTCTCCTTCAGGAAGGAGAACGCCTCCCCCAGTGTTAGGCGAAAGCCGGCCGGCCGGCTCGTCTCCAACCCGCGCCAGAGCTCCGGATAGATCCGCGCGGCGTGTCCGAGCCCCAGCAGCAGCAGTTTCTCGAAATCCGAGCCAAAAGGTCGAGAGAGATTGGCGCGGGCTTTCGGCTCGAGACCCCAGTAGTCGGCGAGACGAAGCCGGTGTGAGGGATCGTGCTTCGCCGCGACCTGAAAGTGAAGCTGCCAGTCGTCGACGTCGGTGGCTTCTTCCAGCTGGAACCCCAGGGTAAACCCCGCGGCAGTTTGCGCTTGGGTCAGCCTTTCCCTCCAGCCCGCCCAGGCGCGGTACTCGGTCAGTTCGTCGGCCGGCGACCCGTGCCGCGCATCAGGCCGATATGGGTAGATCGCGCGATACAGGAATGTACCGGAGAGCTGCCGGTCACTCTTCGCCGTCAAGGGCGTCCCGGTCACCACGTCGTGCAACAGACACTCGCCGAAGTGGCGCAGAAGCGATTCCTTCGTGTGGACCTCCGTGGCCGGGGTAGTCGATCCAGCGGCGCACAGCGTGGGCATCGCGGCGACGTACTTTGGAATGGCCGCGTCGTAGAGATGAGAGAGCATTTCCCATCCCGGATGAAGCTCGAACGTCGGTGCGCTCTTGGCGCGCTTGCCGCTGTTAGGCACGATCTCCTGATACTTGATCGCCGGGATGTACTGCTCGCGCGCGATTACCTGCTTGATGAGTTGGCCGAACTGGTGCCAGAATAGAAAATCCGCCCCGAGCTGAAAGTCCTCAGCCGCGTTCGTAGCGACGAAGTGAATATCGTTCAGGGTTCGTATGAAGTCGGGCACCGGGTAGCAGCAGACCTGCCAGGAAGCGAGCTCGAAGCTGTCCGGAATCTCTTCGTCGACGTACCGCTGCAGCTCGAAGGAGGGCAACGGCGCCCCGTTGGCGCTCGGCAGCAGGAAGAATCGGCGGCAAAATGCGCGGGAAATCACCCTGGAGTAGCTATCCCGAATCCCGAGCTTTTCGTCGAGAAATGCCACCAGGGATGCATCTATCAGATGGCGGGGATGGAGCGACCCGTCCGAGGGACGACGCCTCGCGCGCAACGAAACGTCGGTTTCGACCCAGAGGAAGAAACCGCCCCGCTGAACGAAGTCCTTGGTGTCGTCAGGGATCCAGGTCCCGTGAACCACTTGCATAGGTTGGCACACCGGATGCGTCTGTTCAGATTCTGGAGAGGCGATCACCTCAACTTATCGTATTGTACGCCAATTATACGCCAAGCCGTGCGCACTCGAAGGCTGAGATAGGGGGCCATCTGCCCTTCGTATTCGCTGGCCGGGCCTTATTGTTGTCCGGTGCCGTGCCGATCCGTTTCTGGTCGAACAGGCGCAACCCCATGAACCGTCCGTTAGGGCGGAAGCAGGGCTCCGGCAGCCGCCGGAGCCCTCTCTGTGTGTCAATAGTCAACATCCCCTGTTTTCCGCCATAGCTAAGTGGCGGACCTACGGTTGGTCTGAGGTGCTGGCATCGAGGCGGACCGGGTGACGCTGAAGCCCTGCCCATCCGGTGCCAGGACCGAAGGCGTCGCGACGGCATCACCCCTGGGGCCAGCCATGGTGATGGGCTGTGCCTCGGCCTGCGCGATAGTCACGGACTTACCGTCCTCAACGGCCGACCCGCCACTGAACTGCACCGTGCCGAAGTCGTCAATCGGCAGCAGTCTCCGGCCCGTGCTTGGAGCCTCTTCGACCCACTCCGCCGACGACAGCGAGGATGTATACTGCTCGGTCGTCTGGTAGCTCTCCCCGGTCGTGCGGTTCTTGAACTCGATCAGCCACTGGTCGGAGACCTGCTTGCTGACTGAGACGGTGACCGAATCGCCCGGGCTTACGGCAAACGGCACCTGGCGAGCGGCCTGCGGGAGGATCTCGACCCACGCATTGTAGTGCACCGTGCCCGAGCCGTTGGTGATCTCTTGGGTGCCGGCCTGGATCAGGTCTCGACTCTGCACGCCGCCGATCCCGACCCAGGTTGCCCCGGCAGCTAAGCTCCCGAGGCTCCGCGACTGGGGTACCGTCCAGGTGCCGGTCACCGCGGTGAAGGTGCCGGAGGTTGTGGCATAGCCAGACCAGTTGTGCGAGATGTCCGGTTGGCTCGCCGGCGCACTCGACTCCGGGGGAACGGACGCGGAAGATCCCCCCGAAGGGCTCGGGGTGGCGTCTGGATGATCGTCGGACTGGACCTTCCAGGCGCCCTGCTCCTGAACCAGGGTATAGACGTTCTGCTCCCGACCCTGGTCGGTCGAGCCGTCCTTGTAGGAGGTTTGCCAGGTCTCGAAGGTCGTTGCCTGGCCGGTCGTCGGGCTGGTGACCTTGATCTGCCCCCACTCGATTTTGACCAGCTTGATGGCGGAGACTCCGCCCTGAGCCATGTCACTGTTGATCTGGACCAACTGGTCGTAGTAGTCGCTGGTGGCCGTGTCCTTCATGGCCGTCGGGTCGCCTTTCACGAAGGCGTCCTGCTGCTCCTGGTTGGCTTTCTGGATGACCGCCTGGATGGCGGCGGTAGCGGGATCGCTCGAGTCGGCCGTAGCCGATAATCCGTCTGACGACGGCGAGGCTCCGGCCGCGGGACCCGGCGTGGCCATCGGTGTCGGTGGCGGCGTGGATGTGGACGGCGCCGCCGCGGGCGCGGAGGACGAACTCGGTCCGCCGACCGCTTGGGAACTGGACGCGCCTGACGCGGCCGAACAGCCGGTCAGCGCAAGCGATATCAAAAGCACAAGCGTGTAAATCGGTGAAGCGCGCATGTATAACCTTCCTTTGTGTCTCTGCCACTCCGTCATCGATGACTTCATCGTGCCGGCGGAGCACCTAGACAATCGTAGCACCAGAGTGTTAACGAAGTGTCAAGAAGGGGTTTAGTAACTATGAAGTCGTTCAGTAACTAATCTGGTAAGGAGGTAGCGATAAGGCTCTCCCCCCAAGTCCGCGCCCATGCCGGGCGCACAAAACGAGGGGAGCAAGGCTCTATCACCTTGCTCCCCATCGGTTGCGGAGTCTTCTGAGACTGTTCTGCTAGTGCCTAATCATTCGACCCAACGGTCACAGTTAGCAGGGGATCCGTGGGCGTGGCGATGACTGTCTTTACCCCAGGATCGTTGATTGCGACCTGGATTTCATAGGTACCTGGCAACAGGTCCTCAGATCGGATGTTGATATGGAACCGGCCGTGGCCATTCCCGTTCGTAGTGAAGGTATCGACGAAGGAGTCGGACACCGACCTCACGAAAACCTCGTAGTTCTTGTCCGCCTCTAGGCCCGACTTGATGTTGCCCTGGATAACCAAAGCCACATCTCCTCCCGGAGTAACCACGTTCACGCTGCCATCTACCTCGTTACTGCTCTCACTGCTCACGCTCTCCCAGTCGCCACTGGGGACCACATAGAACTGGAGCCTCTGAGCGCCGTGCTCATTCTCGTCACCAGAGGTGTCCTCGTCTT
>Ga0209745_1001137_pt1 | contig 15984 bp, 16 predicted proteins | sample BarGraNGADG00312_FD_184495 | JGI IMG/M metagenome (GOLD analysis project Ga0209745, IMG submission 184495) | Arctic peat soil microbial communities from Barrow, Alaska - Barrow Graham LP Ref core NGADG0004-312 (SPAdes) (version 2) | ecosystem: Environmental > Terrestrial > Soil > Wetlands > Peat... | reverse complement strand
GAAGGTGGTACTTCCATCAGCTGTTGTCGTGGCGATGGCTGTCGGACTCATGTCCGCGTTGACCGGCGATACCATACTTCCGGATCAGGCGCTGCTGATTACCCTCGTCGTGTTCGCCATTCTGATGGCAATGTCGGTTCCCATCGGTTTCGTATTCATCGCTATCTCCTTCTTGTACCTGCAGCAATCGAAAATGGCAATGCTTACGGTGGTGCCGAATACGATGCAGTACGGTGCCTCCGGTTTCATTATACTGGCGATCCCGTTCTTCATCCTGGCCGGCCTGGTCATGACAGAAGGGGGACTCGCCGTGCCGATGTCGAAAGCGGTCGCGTGCGTAATCGGCCGCCTGCGCGGCGGTCTGCTGCAGGTGATCGTGGTTGCGATGTACATATTCTCCGGCATCTCCGGATCGAAAGTGGCGGACATGGTGGCGGTGGGATCCAGCCTGAGCGCCATGCTTAAGCGCGAAGGGTATCCGAAGGGTGAGACCGCGGCCGTACTGGCAGCCTCCGCTGCCATGGGCGAGACTGTTCCACCGAGTGTCGCCATGCTGGTGCTCAGCTCAGTTTCCTCGGTATCGGTGGCGTCGCTGTTCATAGCCGGCGTTCTCCCGGCCGCGCTGATCGCCGCCTGTCTGATGATTGCGATCTACGTGCGGGCAGGTACACTGGGTATCCACGGGACGGCCGCCCTCTCCTGTGGTGAGATCGCCAGAAGATGGATTTTCGCCATCCCGGCCTTCGTCATGCCCATCATGTTGTTAGCGGGCATCCTCTCAGGGATTTCCACACCCACCGAAGTTTCGACCTTCGCCGTGATCTACGGCGTCTTGATGGCGACCTTGGTCTACCATAACATCAGCGGCAAGGGACTGCTGCGAGTGACGAGCGACTCCGCAAGCATGGCCGGAGGCATCCTCTTCATCACTGCCGCCGCGTCGGCCTTCTCCTGGTCGCTAACCGCCGCCCAGGTGCCTCACAGGCTGATGGATACGCTTAGCTTCTTCAAGGGCGAGCCTTGGCTGTTCATGCTGGCCTGTTGCGCCTTTCTGATACTTATGGGCGCCCTCCTGGAGGGGATACCTGCGATCCTCGTCCTCGGCGCCATCCTGCTCCCTTTGGCGCCCCAGTTCGGCATCAATACCCTGCAGTTCGCCATGGTTATGATCATCGGCATGGGCATCGGCACTTTCTCGCCGCCCATCGGCATAGGTCTCTACTTCGCCTGCACCGCGGCGGACGCGACCCTGGAGGAGACGGTCCGGCCGATGCTCTACTACGTGGGAATCCTGATTGTAGGACTCCTGCTGGTGGCCTTCCTTCCAGAGGTGAGCCTGGCGCTTCCTCGGCTAGCCGGGATCAACGTCAACTAGCCCTGAGGATTGGGTTTCAAGAGGCGAGGTAACTGGTTAGGCTACGAACGGGGGCTGGGGAGGTGCAGGCCGCAGCCGTTGCAGCCCCCGCAGTTCGCGGCGGGGAGGGCCAACCAGCAGCGGGGGCAGCGGCCAATCATGGGATCGGAGACGGTGTAGCCGCACTGCTCACATCGGCGCAGACCGCAGGCGTGGCCAGATGGGGGTGTGATCCCTTCGGTTTCGTTATTGAGTCTCTTGTCCATTTCGATTGGATCTCCCGCCGTTAGCCCCGGATCAGTAGCTGTGACAGCGCACCACCCACCACGAAGGCCGACACCAGGCAGCCTACCCACACCACCACGGCCTCCCTCCAGCCACGCTCCTTGAACAGCATCATCACCGAGGCGATGCAGGGCACGAAGAGGGTGAGGGTTATCAGCGCCACGAGGGTCTGCATCGGGGTGAGCTGCATCGTTAGCAGCCCGGCCGCGCCAAAGTCCCTCCGCACGAAGCCCATGACGAAGGCGGTGGACGCCTCCCGGGGAAGCTGCATCCAGCCCACGGTGAGGGGAGCCAGCAGCCCCTGTATCCCCTGCAGCCCACCGCTGATCTGCAGAACGCTAAGCAGTATGGAGCCCAGGGCGAAGAGGGGGCCGGCATCGGAGAGGAACATCTTCACCTTGCCGAGGGTCTTCTTCACCACGTTGATCGGGCGGGGCACCCGCAGCGGCGGCAGGTCGATCAACAGCCCGGTGGACTTGCCGGGGAGCAGCAGGTTCAGCACAGTACCCACGGCCACCAGGATGGCGACGATGATGAAAGTGTACAGGGCGGCATACCCGGGCCCCAGTCCGGCGAGCATGGCGGTGATAACCGCCAACTGGGCGGAGCAGGGTATGGTGAGACCCAGCAGCGCCACTGCGATCCGCCGCTCCCGCTGAGAACCGAGGATGCGGGTGGTCATCGTGGCCATAGTCACGCAGCCCAGCCCTAGGATCAACGGGACTATAGCCCGGCCATTAAGGCCAAAGCCGGTTAGCGCTCGATCCACCAGGGTGGCGAGGCGCGGAAGGTAGCCGGAGTCCTCCATCACCGCCAGCGCCAGGTAGAATCCGATGACCAGCGGCAGCAGCAGCCCCACTATGTAGGTAACCGTCATGGTGATCAGCCCAAACTCCCCCGCCAGCAGCACGCTCAGTGGGGAGTCGGGAGCCAGGACACGACCCACCAGCCCCCGGACGAAGGGCTCGTAGACGCCAACCATCACCGTCTTCTCGGTGAAGCCCACGATCTGCTGGGCGATCAGGCTGCCGATGAGTAGGTAAAGCAGCACCAGGACGCCGGCAAGGAAGGGGACGCCGGTGAGGGGCCGAATCATCCAGCGACCCAGGGTCTCGCCGAATCCGCCCTCGCCCCGGGTGTCGGTAACGGCACGCGCGATCAGGTCGTTCACCCTCTGGCGGCGATGCAGGTAGAGCTCCTCGCGGGCGGCCATGGCGGGGAAGCCGCAGCGAGCGGCCATCTCCTCGTCGCCCTCGGCTGCCAGCAGTATCTCCGGGGTGGGATCATCGGTGCCGTACCAGCTGCGCAGCTTGGTGACCAGGGTGGGATCGATCTGACCCCGCCGGGCGTTGGGGATGGCCGCCTTCAACGCCTCCATCCCCTGCTGTTTCACGGCGACCGTGGGAATGACGGGCACCCCCAGCGACTCCTCGAGCTGCTTGAGATCGATCTTCAGCCCCTGCGCCTCGGCCTCATCCATCATGTTGAGGGCTACAACCAGGGGGATACCCATGTCGATCAACTGCTGGGTGAGGAAGAGGTCGCGCTCCATGTGGACGGCATCGACGATGTTCAACACCATGTCGGCCTGGACTATGATGTCACGGGCCACCCGCTCCTCGTCGTTGAAGGCGGCGACACCGTAGATGCCCGGGGTGTCCAGGATCAGGTCGTCCTCCCAGCGCCCCTGGGAGACGTCCACCGTGGTGCCTGGGAAGTTGGAGACGTCCACGTAGATGCCGGTGAGGACGTTGAAAAAAACCGACTTGCCGGTGTTTGGGTTGCCGACCAGAACTATCCACCGGCCGGCGGCCCCATCGTGATCGACGCGATGTCCACGGTGCCCGTGGTGCCCGTGCGCCGAGCCGCGTATGGGGGTGGCTACGGCGCCCTGCAGGCCGTGCTGTCCGTGATGGCCATGCACTACACGGCCTCTACGCTGATGGTTCTTGCGATGTCGCGGCCGATGGCGATCTCCTGGCGGCCCCGGCGGAGGACGATGGGGCCCGCTGGGAGCTTTTCGGCGCAGCGGACGTCGGTGCCTTCGCCGATGCCGAAGCGGATGGCCTGGAATCGCACCTGAGGGTCTTCGATCTTGAGGATGCGGACGGTGTCGCCGCGTTGAACCATATCGAGGGTCATAATCGGATCCTCCTTGAGTGGCGGGAGCGGCCCCGAAACGGGGCGACTCCCCCTCGCCGGCGAGTCCTACCACAATCTACTGCAATTGAGAACCATTTGCAACACGTTGCCGAAAAAGAGGGGCGCCGAACGCTCAGCATGCCGGTCCTATGCGTCCGTGCGCCCTCTCGTCTCCTCGCCCCTCTCTTCCGCCTCCCGGCAGAGCTCGCACAGCCCCACGAAGTCGATCTGGGACCGCTCGATCTGAAAGCCGTGCTGGCGCGAGGCCAACCCCTTCATCTTCTCCACCACCACCCCCGAGATTTCCGTGACCCCACCGCACACCCGGCACAGCAGGTGGCAGTGCTCGTGGGTGGTTCGGGACTCGTAGTGATGATGCTCGTCCCAGAGGTGAAGCTCGTCCACCAGCTGCAGCTTCTTCAGCAGCCCCAGGGTGCGGTAGACGGTGGAGAGGCTGATCCGCTCCCCCCGCTCTCGGGCCCTGCGGTGGATCTCGTCGGCGTCCAGGTGCTCCTCCGACTGCTGGATGATCTCAAGCAGCGCCGACCGTTGAGGTGTCATCCTGTGGCCGGTGGTGTTGATCGCCTGGCGCGCCGTCGCGCTCAGCTGCTCGGGGAATTCCAGCTCCATCGCCTCACCTGACTGCGAACGATTTGCAATTGCAATTGTACCATCATGCGCGAAGTTGTCAAGGGCTATTCCGCCTCTAGAGAACCACGACATGGATCGCTGCTAATCCATATCGACATGTCCGAGCGAGTACTGTCCGAGACCTGGTAGAATTTAGGGGTTGGTTCATGCGCGATACGCGGCGCTCGGCGTGGCCCGGCCGGACTCGAGCGGATTGGGCAAGGGCAGCGTCTTCGGGTTCACTCTACCGAAAGGGGACCACCGTCGCCATGGCTAGAGAGGTCGTGATCAGGCATCGGATCATACTCGGCCTGCAGGCACTGCTGGCAGTGGCCATATTCGCGGTCGACGTGTACGGGCTGCCCAACATCTACATTCCTGCCGTCGCCTATATGTTGCCTATTCTTCTCTCCGCTTACCTCATCCCTCGCCCTCGTTGGGTGGCAGGTATAGCCCTTTGGACCCTCGCCCTGCAGATCGTGGCCTACCTGCTGGAAGGTCAGGGCATGGCGCTGCTTCCGGCCTCCTACGTCGGTGGCCTGAGCTTCGTGTCGCTCCTGTGCGTGGTGCTGTCAAGCAGGGCACGGCGAGAGGCCGAACTGCGGACGCGTTTGGAGGCGATAGTGCACCAGATGCCCTCCGGGGTGATCGTCGCCGAGGCACCCTCGGGCAAGCTGATCCAGGCAAACGAGCAGGTAGAACGCATCTGGCACCACCCCTTCATAGCCTCAGCGAGCGTGGGCGAGTACGAGGCGTGGAAGGGCTTCCACTCCAACGGCGAACCCTACGCCCCCGAGGAGTGGCCCCTGGCGCGATCCATCCTCTCGGGCGAGGTGGTCATGGACGAGGAGGTCTGTATCCTGCGGGGGAACGGAACCTTGGGGACCATTACCATCAGCTCCACCCCTATCCGAGACCGGGGAGGGCGCGTAGTGGCAGGAGTGGTGGTAATGACCGATGTCACGGAGCGGAGGGCAGCCGAGGCCGAGCGGGAGAGGCTGTTGGCGGAGGTGAGGCGCCGGGCTGCGGAGCTGGATGCCACCATCGCTGCTGTGCCCGATGGACTGTTGATCAACGGGCCGTCGGAGGAGATCGTGCACATGAACGAGGCGGCCGTCAGATTGTTCGGCTCTACGGCGGAGCCGAGCCGGTCGCCCATGGCGGAGCGGGTGGCGATAGGACAGTTCGAGACCCCGGACGGCAGACCGATGCCTCGTGACGAGTTTCCTCCCTACCGGGCCCTACGGGGAGAGACTGTGGTGGCAGAGGTCTTCGTCTTCCGTTCGCCAGCCTTCCCTGCGCAGCGATGGCTCTCCATCAGCTCTGCCCCGATACGAGGGAACGACGGCAGTCTGCTGGGAGCGGTTACCGTCCTCAGGGACACTACCGACCTGCACAAGTTGCTGGAGGAGCGGGAGGACATGGTGAGGATGGTCTCCCACGATCTCCGCAGCCCCCTGACGGTCGTGCAGGGGCAGGCGCAGGTGATCGAGAGAGTGCTGAAAAGAAGCAACCAGGATCCACGCTTGCAGAGGAGCGCCGAGACCATTGTCACCAGCACCAAGCGCATGAACGCCATGATCCAGGACCTGGTGGACATGGCACAGGTGGAGTCCCGGCAACTCGACCTGAAGTGTGCCCCCATGGAGATGCGCGCCTTCCTGCTGGATCTCAGGCAACGTCTGGCCGGGGTTCTGGACACGCAACGGATCCGGGTGGAGATGCCGGAGGAATCGCCCCTCGTCTCGGCCGATCCGGATCGATTGGAAAGGGTCTTCACCAACCTGTTGTCCAACGCCCTGAAGTACTCTCCTCCCGAGACCGAGGTGGTGGTGACCGCGGAGATACAGCACGGCGAGGTGACGGTGTCGGTAACTGACTCTGGAGCAGGAATAGCTCGTGAGGAGCTCAGCCATCTCTTTGAGCGTTTCTACCGGGCCAAGGGTACCCGGAAGGCCGAGGGGCTAGGCCTGGGGTTATACATCACCAAGATGCTGGTGGAGGCGATGGGTGGCCGTATCTGGGTGGAGAGCGAGGTGGGGAAGGGGAGCACCTTCAGCTTTGCCCTGCCCACCCGGGCCGATTGTTGAACCGGCCGGCCTCAGGTAGGGCACCCCAGGGCCCGACCTTAGCATGAGCGAAGTCGATGAACTGCTTTTCCCCCCTGCTCGACGAGACCCAGTCCAGCATCAGATTGTTCAGGAGGCCAACGTACATGTCCAAATTGTGGACCATCCGCCCCCTCTGCTTCGGCGAATTCCTCGGTCTGGAGAAGTCGGTACTGGCCTACGGTCGCGGTTTCGGCCAGAAGCTGCCCGCCCCCTGCTTTGGCTGGCTGCTACAATCCGGCGACGACGCGGTTCTGGTGGACACCGGCCCCTCCGACCCCGCGCACGCCGTCCCGGGCCACAGCCCCATTCGCCGCGACCCCGAGCAAGCACCGGACGTCGCCCTCAGATCGGCGGGGGTGGAGCCCGAGAAGCTGAAGCTGGTGATCCTGAGCCACCTGCACTGGGACCACTGCTACAACCTAGAGTGCTTCCCCGAGGCCCGATTCGTCGTGCAGGCCGAGGAGCTAAAGGCCGCGGTCGATCCGATTGCCACCCAGAGGGGCACCTACGAGGTGGGAATACCAGGGGTTACGCCGCCCTGGATGCCATTCTTCAACCGTATGCAGGTAGTCCGAGGCGATGTGGAGATCGCGCCGGGGTTGACGCTGGTGCTGCTGCCGGGTCATACACCAGGTTTGCAGGGCACGCTGGTTGATACTACCGGTGGCCGATACCTGATACCGAGCGACGGCGTGCCGCTGGAGGACAATCTGGGAATAGATGGAGGGGATCTGATCCCGCCCGGCATCCACATCGACGTCGCAGCCTGCTTCCGAAGCCTCGAGCGGATGCGGTCGATTGCGGACGTGATCCTGCCGTCCCATGACGTATCGGTCTTGAAGCAGCCCCTCTATCCCACCCCTAGCTAGTCGCCAGATAGGGCATGCGGCACCCTGAAGGGCTCCACCGCTGTTGCCATACGGCGCCGATCGCCTCAGAATAAATGAGTTTGAGAGAGAGGGTATCCACCATGTACAGCCACCTTCTGGTGCCACTGGATGGGTCGAAGCTAGCCGAGAGGGCGTTGCCCCATGCCGGAGCGATAGCCCGGCGATTTGGAGCCAGAGTCACCTTGCTGCAGGTGGTTTCAACGATACCCATTGCGGCATCCCTAGACCCGATGGCCGCCGGCGGTAGCGACGCAATGGTCGCGATGGAGGCGATGGAAAGCGCCGAGAAGGAAGCAGAAAGCTATCTCCATGAGATCACCTCCAGCCCAGAAATGGAGGGCGTACCATTGAGTGTGGAGCTGACGCGTGGCGTGCCGGCACCGGAGATAGTTCGGAGAGCGCAGAAGGACGATATCGACCTCATAGTTATGTCCACTCATGGCCGGTCCGGTCTAGGCCGCCTGGTCTTCGGCAGTGTGGCCGACGAGGTGCTGCGTGAAGCTGGAATACCGATCCTGCTGATCCATTCACACGAGTCGCACCAGCGTTGACAGTCCGAGGGCCGACGCAGATGAACGGCGATCAGAAAACCGGCTACCTCAGGAGAGAGAGCGGCATTCTGCTGCACCCAACCTCGCTGCCCGGCCCCCACGGCATCGGGGACATGGGAGCGGCGGCGAGGGGATTCGTTGATTTCCTCGAGTTATCCGGACAGGGGCTGTGGCAGATCCTTCCGCTGGGCCCCCTGGGAAGCGGCGACTCCCCCTATGCCTCTCCCTCGGCTATGGCGGGGAATCCGCTGCTGATCTCCCTCCACGCGCTGGTGGAGGAGGGGCTGCTGTCCCCTCAGAAGCTGGCCGCCGCACCGATCGTGCCCGCGAAGCAGGTGGACTACGCCGCCACCGCCGCCTTCAAAATGCCCCTTCTCAGGGAGGCCTGCCGCTGTTTCCTGGAGGGCGCCACTTCCGCTCAACGGTCGGAGTTCGCCGCCTTCCGCGATGCCAGCCGCTTCTGGCTGGATGACTACGCCCTTTTCGCGGCGCTCAAGGAGGCCCACGGGGGGAGGTCCTGGCTGGAGTGGGAGCCGGAGATAGCGTTCCGCCGTCCGGCAGCCATGGACCGCTGGTACCAGCAGTCAGCCGCGGAGATCACCTTCCACCAGTTCGCCCAGTTCCAGTTCTCCCGCCAGTGGGCGAGTCTGAAGCAGTACGCCAACCGGCATGGGGTCAGGATCGTGGGTGACATCCCCATCTTCGTGGCCCTGGACAGCTCCGACGTCTGGGCCACGCCGGAACTGTTTCATCTGGACGAGCGGGGAAACCCAACCGTGGTCAGCGGAGTTCCGCCCGACTACTTCTCCAAGACCGGGCAGCGATGGGGAAATCCTCTGTACCGTTGGGACGTGATGGCCAGGGAGGGGTACAACTGGTGGGTGGAGCGATTCAGAGTGGCTCTAGCCCAGTTGGACATGGTGCGACTGGACCACTTCCGCGGCTTCCAGGCGTACTGGGAGGTACCTGCCCCGAATAGAACCGCTGAGCAGGGACGGTGGGTTCCCGGGCCGGGGATGGCGCTGTTCAGGGCGCTGGAGGAGGCGCTGGGCGCGATGCCGGTCATTGCCGAAGACCTGGGTGTCATCACCCCTGATGTGGATGCGCTGAGGATCAGGCTGGGGTATCCCGGCATGAAGGTGCTTCACTTCGCCTTCGGGAGCGATGAGCGCAACCCCCACCTGCCCCACAACTACCCGAGGCACTGCGTGGTCTACACCGGGACCCACGACAACGACACCACCGTTGGCTGGTATCAGTCCCGCCCCGTCCGGGAGCGGGACGCGCTGCTCAGCTACCTGGGCACCAAAGGCGACGAGATCAACTGGGATCTGATGCGCCTGGCCATTGCCTCCGTTGCGGCGGTGGCCATAGTGCCGCTGCAGGACGTGTTGGGGCTGGGGAGCGAGGCCCGCATGAACCAGCCGGGGCAGCCAACCGGGAACTGGGGATGGCGCTTCGTGGCGGGCAGCCTTCTTCCGGAGCAAGCCGGCCGTCTACGGCAGATGGCTCAGAGCTACGGCCGGTACGAGCCGTCGAAATCGCCCCAGGAGACGGCCTCTACAGCGTAGGAACGGGTCTCAGACCGCCCGCAACCGCGTGGATGTAGGCACCCGGATGTGGAGTGCGGCGGCTCGCCACCGCACTCCAAAACGGCGACCTAGCTCTTGAAGTAGTCGGCATTCTTCTGGGTGAAGGCCTGCCACTTCTCCGGCACCTCGGCGTCTGAGGTGATGGCGTTCACCGGGCAAACCGACTCGCAGGCGCCACAGTCGATGCACTCGTCGGGGTTTATGTACAGCTGCTCCGCTGCATCAAACCCCTCCTCCTCCTTGGTGGGGTGTATGCAGTCCACCGGACATACCTCTGTGCAGGCAGTGTCCTTCACTCCGATGCAGGGCTCGTTGATGACGTAGGTCACCTGCTCCTCCTTTTAGACTGTCGGGCTCAATAACATGGCTGCCGGCTTCCTCCCCGGACGGTCGCCGGTTTCCCCGGATCAATGTACAACACGGCACTCGGGAATGCAACAGGGCATAGACCGTTATCAGTACTTATGAATGCAACAGGGCCGTAGGCCGCCATCAGCCCGCACATCTGCCACCAATCTGCACGTCAGCGCTTTCATAGCGCCCGCAGAAATCGCTTGACCGCCTCCGCGAGGGCATCCAGGTCAAAGGGTTTGCCGATGCACCCCACAGCACCCATCTGCTCGGCGCAGATTCCGGCGTCATCCGCGGCTGAAAACACGACGATGGGAGTCAAACGGCCGTACCTGTCATGAAACTCTCGGGCGAACTCCCCCGCGTTCATGATGGGCATCTTCATGTCCAGGAGTATCAGGTCGGGCATGTGACTCTCAACTGACGCCAGCGCCTCCAACCCGTTGGAGGCAGCCACCACCTGAAAACCCTCGTCTTCCAGTGCTATAGCCACCAGGTCCAGGATGTCCTGTTCGTCGTCTACGACTAGGATTGTCTTCGAGTCAGTTTGACACATCTTGATATCACACCGACAGACTGAAGCGAAAGGTGCTCCTCACACCCTCCTTGGTGAGTTCCGTACCGTCTTTGGCTACCGCCATAGAGAGGAGTTCCTCCTCAACTTGTCGCTACTCGGGAAGAGGGAGCCTGAATGTCAATCGGAGTGGCTTGGAAGCCACGGCAATGTGCCCTCGATGTTCTGCTGGGAATAGTGGTGCAGCTACCAACTGCATATGTTGTCGCAATTGTTGTACCACCATGCCGTGTCGCACCATTGATTGACATGGGGCACGCCGCCGTCTACGATACCCCTGCCTCGTATGGCGGCCGTCAGCGGGTGCGGGCGTCGAGGCTGCTCCCTTTCAGTCTTCCGCGCTTCGGAGTGCTGCTGCGTGGATCCGCAGAACCTGTCTCTTCTGGTCGCCTTCGGGGCTGGGGTTCTCTCCTTCCTGTCGCCCTGCGTCCTGCCCATGGTGCCGATCTACCTTGCCTATCTCGCCGGCAGTTCTGCCTCCGCCGCCCCAGACAGGAAGAGGCGGACTGCGCTGGTCAACTCTATTGCCTTCGGTTTCGGCTTCTCCATCGTCTTCGTCGGCTTCTGGGCCTCCATAGGGATGGTCGGCTACGTTTTCTCGGACTATGCCGATCTTCTGCGACAAATTGGCGGCGTAGTTCTGATCGTCATGGGTCTTCATCAGGCCGGAGTGCTGAAGATCCCGTTTCTCTACCGGCAGTTGCGCCTCGACTTTTCACTCAGTGGCCGAGCAACCCCGGCGACCTCCGTGGCCATGGGGGTCGCCTTTGCCGCAGGTTGGACCCCTTGCGTTGGGCCGGTCCTGGCGGGGATAATCGGTTTGGCCAGTCTGAGCAACACCGTGCTGGAGGGGGCTATGCTGTTGGTGGCCTACTCCCTTGGGCTGGGGGTGCCGTTTTTCGCCGCCGCTTTGCTGCTTGCCAGGGCCGATACCCTGATGGAACGAATGAAGCGACGCATGCGAGCAGTATCCAGCATCACCGGCCTGATGCTGGTGGCCATTGGGGCGTTGATGTTGTCCAACACCTTCCGGCTGCTGCCTCAGTACTTCAACTGGGGAGGCGTTTGAGTAGGTGTTGAGTGCTGGGTTCAGGGTGGTGCGCTCTCGGTGCTGAGTGCCGATAGCTCGTTCGAGGTGCAGGCGATATGAGGGGCTCTGTGGTGGGAAGAGGATTGCTGGCAGCAGTGCTGGGCGCGACCCTGTTGCTGGCTGCGGGCTGCTTTGGAGGGAACCGGAATTTCGTGCCAGGCGGTAGCTCGGGTGCGCAGCCGCAGGCCTCCCAGACCAGCACGACCCGGCCGGACGTTGGCCCTCGCGTCGGCAATCTGGCCCCGGATCTCTCCCTCAAGGGGCTGGACGGCCAGGTGGTGAAGCTGTCCGAGTTACGGGGCAAGCCGGTTGTGTTGAACTTCTGGGCAACCTGGTGCCCTCCCTGCAAGCAGGAGATGCCCGATATCGAAAAGGCCTACCAGAAGTACCGCGGCGAGGGGCTCGTCGTCCTGGGTGTGGACCAGATGGAGGATCTGGACACCGTTCAGAAGTTCGTGAAGCAGAACGGCTACAGCTGGACCTTTCTGCTGGACTCCGACGGCGAGGCGAGCAAGGTTTACCGCGCCAGTGCCCTGCCCACCACCTACTTCGTCGACCGCCAGGGGATAATCCGCGATGTCCAGGTTGGGGCGATCAACGCCGCACTGCTGGACTCCAAGCTGACCAAGATCCGCTGACGGGCATTGCCCCCATTTCGTCGGCGCCGCGGGGATCCCATGGGGACAGCATCCTCGTAACCGGCCCCGCTCGCCAGTCGAGATCCTGGAAGCCCGGCACTCGGGTCCTATACACGCTGATTGTATCCGAGCGTATCCTCGCCGAGCTGACGCGCACTCTCGCGGATCCCTACTTTCGCGGCCACATTACCGACGATCAAGCCGTCCGTCTTCTCACCCGCCTCCGGCGCAGGGCAAACCTGACCGCGGTGACCGCCGAGGTTCACGGCGTTGCCACCCACCCCGAGGATGACCTGATCCTGGCCACCGCCGTGTCCGCCAAAGCCGACTACCTCGTGACGGGTGACAAGAAGCTGCGGGAGCTTGGCAGCTACCAGGGAGTCAGCATAGTGAGCCCCCGCGAGTTCCTCGACATCCTTGAGTCCCAACCGCCCAGGATCCCGCGGAAATGAAAGTAAGCCTGGCCTGGGCCGAGCTGGCCTATACGCACCTGGTGGATAGCTAGGGAAAGCAGGAAGACCAGGTCAAGGAAGACCAGATCCAGGAACAGCCGGAGGAGGAAATTCCGATCTGCACCGTGCACCAGGTACCGATGGTGAAGCAGCGTTGGAAGTACGGGACCTTCTGGAGTTGCCACGAGCGCAACGCTGACGGGAGCTTCTGCTCCTATAAGCCGGAAGAGCGCTGAAGGCGATCGAAACGATAACCGAGCGCTTCTGAAAAGGGGCGCTCGGTTTCAAAAAAATAGAACGATGGCAGATCCACCCATGCTATTTCGCCCCCGATAGCTTGTGCGTTGCCAGTCCAGCCAGTAGAATTGCGCCGAACAGCGAGGAGAAGAGGTATACCGCTGCTCAAGACATATGACCTGTTCATCTCCCACGCTTGGCGATACGACAAAGACTACGACCACCGGGGGGAAAGGTCCTTTGACCTGGAGCCTTCCTACCAGCACCGATCTGGTGCTGACTCTGCAGATCAGCCTGGCCGGCCTGCTGGCCGGGCTCATCGGCTGGCAGCGCCACCATGCCGGCCGCCCGGCCGGCGCGCGCACCCACGCCCTGGTAGCCATGGCCGCGGCCAGCTTCTCGTTCGCCGGCATCTACGGTTTCGCCCCCGGAGGCCCCCAAGATCCCACCCGCATCGCGGCGCAGGTCGTGACCGGCGTCGGATTCCTCGGCGCAGGCACGATCTTCCGGGCTCAAGATCGCGTCTACGGTCTCACGACAGCGGCAACGCTCTGGTTCGCTGCCGGACTAGGGGTACTCATCGCCGCCGGGCTCACCTGGATAGCCATCTTCACGACCGCCATTGCGTTGGTGGTGTTGACCGTCGTGGGCATTCTCGAATAGCGGAACTAGGCCTGTGACAAGTACGGCTACGAGGTCGGTCAGGCAGCCGGTCAAAGCCCCCAACCAGGAACTGCTTAATGTACTTGCGCACTGTCTGTTCATGGTATCCCAGGTGTCTGGCTATGCGGGGGATATTCCACCCCCCGTCTGCCAGCCGCACCATCTCCAGCCGATCACTGGTGCGCGGGGCAATGCCACGCTCATGGGCGCGGACCCGCAATTCCCAAAGCGGCCACCGACGACCGTCCCAATAACCGGCTGGGGCGCTGTGGAAAGAAGGTGATGCCTTTGGACGAGTTGTGACCAATCCAGGAACCTGGCGATCGCAAATGGCTCCCAGTATTCCAAGTCTGGAGATGGAGAGGGTATGAAGACCACACCACTAGCACTGACGGTTGGCGTCATGGCGACCCTGGCGCTGTGGTTGGCTGTCGCGAGCATCGCGTTCGCGGCGCCCAGCGGTGCGGGTGACCCTGTCAAGGGCAAGTACATCTTCGCCGCCGGCGGGGCCTGCGACTGCCACGGCCCCGACCTGGCCGGATTCAAGCCTGGTGCTGCTCCGGGGCAGGGCGGCAATATCTTCAACGGTCCCTTCGGCTCGGTGCCCGCCACCAACATCACGCCGGACAAGCAGACCGGCATCGGCAGCTGGACCGACGACCAGTTGATCAACGCCATCCGCAACGGCGTCGATGACGGAGGGAACCAGCTCTTCCCGATCATGCCTTACCTGAGCTACCATTTCATGTCCGACGCCGACGTCCGAGACCTCGTCGCCTACCTCCGCACCATCCCGGCGGTCCCTAACAGCGTTTCGGAGCGCCAATTGAACGGCCCGGTGCCGCCAGCTCCGCCTCTGCCGCCATCTCCCGCTGCGGCTCCGACAAGCGGAGTGGACCGCGGTAGGTACCTGGTGTCGGCAGTCAGTGTCTGCGGTGACTGCCACACCCCCAAGACACCGGCGGGAGCGCCCGACATGACCAAGCTGCTGGCGGGTGCGCCGCTTCAGACAGGGCCTAGCGAGTTCCAGTACCCGTCGAACCTCACGCCCGACCAGCTCACCGGGATAGGGACCTGGACGGAGAGGCAGATAGCGGTATCGCTGAAGACGGGATTGCAGCCCCATAGTGAACCGTTCGCCGGAATAATGGCGTCGGTGGTGGACCGTGGCTACGGCCAGCTCACCGACGCAGATGCCACGGCGATTGCCTCCTACCTTAAGAGCATTCCGGCGGTGAGCAACCTCCCGACGAATGGGGCAGGGTTCGGGCTGGGCTTCAAGACCCTGTCCGATCTGATTCCCGACGTGGTGGGTTTACCGCTGCAGAGCGAGCAACACGCCACCAACGGCGACGCCGTTCAGGTGACCACCAATGGGTTGCTGGCATGGCGCAAGGCCGACAACTTCACCGCCTTCACCGACGGATCCACGACCTGGGGTAACGGCCCCCTCGGCTTGCAGCAGAGGCTGAACACGCAGCGGTTCGACTGGGAGCGCTGAGAGTCTACGCCTAGCTTAGGCAGATGGAGGGCGACAGCGCCGTCGCCCATCCAGCCATCCCTGAGCCCCACCATGCCGGAGACGCGGCGTGACGGGATCCGACGACCATTTTCTTGTAACCTAGTTTCGCCGTTCCCACATCACCTCCAGTTCGGCCAACACCTCCTTCAGGGTCTGGCGTAGCGACTCCAGGGCATCTCGACTGAGATCAGGGGGGCGAACCTGGGGTCGAATGTCGACCGGCATGAGCTGGGCACACTCCCATTCCTAGAGTTGGGCCAAGGAGATGGGGATCGGCCCGACAACCCTGGCCCGGATGTGGATCCTTGAGCATGTGCAAGAGCTCGAGAGGAGAGAACGAACCCCCCGGGCCTCGTAAAGGCGCTAGAGCCGGCTACGGCCGATCAGCACAGCCTATCGTGGGGCCGCTGGCCAAAACCCGCTCACACCCCCTCCAATCTACGCCTGAAAGGGCTTCTACGCGGGGGCTTTAGCCCCAGCCCGCTTCGGCCCCCAGCCCTGCGCTTCGCTCCAGGCATTCTGGTCTTCAGCCCGCCGGGGACCCCTTTTGAGCACACCGTCTCGCTTCGCCTTGCGAGGGCTGCGCTCGACCGTGCGAAGGGACCAGGGCTGGTGCCCTCTGCCCGTCAAGGGTTTCCACTTCGCTCCAATGAACGGCGAGGCCGCCCTTGACGGCATTCACCCCCTGGGTCACTGCGTTCGGGTATCCGTAGGCAGTTGGCCTACGGGCAACAACAGAAAGGGGGTGAGACAGATGCCACACATGAAGTACATCGGGGTGATCACCATCGGGGTGAGTGAGCTGGTGGATAGGACTCCCGACCTCTTGGAGAAGCTGCTTCGGGCCTTCACCGAGGAGGCGCACCGGGTCGATGATTGGTTCTACGAGATCGAGGTGGACG
>Ga0209745_1001136_pt1 | contig 15987 bp, 11 predicted proteins | sample BarGraNGADG00312_FD_184495 | JGI IMG/M metagenome (GOLD analysis project Ga0209745, IMG submission 184495) | Arctic peat soil microbial communities from Barrow, Alaska - Barrow Graham LP Ref core NGADG0004-312 (SPAdes) (version 2) | ecosystem: Environmental > Terrestrial > Soil > Wetlands > Peat... | reverse complement strand
CGAGCCCTCGAAGACGACCGGTTTGAGGTTGGCGCGGGCGGCGTAGACCGCGGCCGTGTAACCAGCCGGGCCGGAGCCGATGATGATGACGTTACGGACGTCGCTGCTCACGCTTGACTTGTCCCTCGTATGTCGAGTGGGTGCTGTTTGTTCTCAACCGATCCTACGACCGGGTTGTTCCGGCGGTACCGCTCGGGTTGAGGGGCTCAGGGCAGGGGAGTCCCCGGGCGGAGTACGGCTGCGTCCGCGAGTGAGCACTCGCGACCTACTGCGTAGGCCATGGGTATGCCGTCCGTGGTGGCCACGATGATCACCGCGGGCGCTCCCTCATAGAACGCGAGGTCGGCCTGGACCACCTGCGCGCCGCCGGCGCCGATCGCGCGCACGCAGTCGGTGAGCCCAGCAGCCGTGCCCACGGGCCCGACGCCGGCGGACAAGGCGGCCATCGACTTTTGCGCGTCGAATGCGGCACTACGCAGGGTCCGGGCCTGGGTCGCGAAGTCAGCCTGGGTGTACCGGGTCTCGGACCGGCGGACCTGGATGAGCGGTGGGGTCGATGTGCTACCCGCAGCGGACTTGTCGAGGGCGCGCGGCGAGGCGCCACCGCCGACCTCTCGGGCGGCCGACGGCACGGCCGCCGCCACGCTGCTGCTCGTCCCCGCCGGCTGGATGTTCCTGAACAAGGTGCTGCCGACCACAGCCACCAGGGCGACGGCCGCTGCCGTGCCGGCGAGCGCAAGGAGCACCCGCCCGGGACGACGCCGGGTGCTGGCGACAAGGGGGGTCAGAGAGGTGAGTGAGGAGCTGGCGGCACGCTGGGACTGCGCGGCGGCGAGGCTCGCATTGATCCGCTCGACCAGGTGGTCCGGCATCGGGTCTGGCTCAGGCAGCGCCGACAGCAGGGCGCGAACACCGGTCGGGTCGTCGTCCGGGGATGATGCTGATGCCATGGGGACGGGCGGGTTGACCACGGTGCTCACCTCGATGCTTGGCCGCGAGAGGGTTGGTGGGTGGATTGGTATCCGATCGGCAGGTGTGGCAATGTCACTGGCGGACATGGCATTTCCTGACACGCGCCGACGGGGGTATGACGTCAGGGGGAGGCCATTGGTTCCTTGGGAACAGCACCGATGGGCTTCTGGGAGGGCATCGAGAGTCCCAGCAGCGGCACCATCGCGGCTCTGCCGCGCGCGCATCGGGACTTGATGGTGCCTTCCGCGACATCCATGACGCTGGCCGCCTCGGCGATGCTGAGCCCGTGCATGTCGACCAGGACCAGCGCCATGCGCTGACCCTCGGGCAGCTGTTCGAGCGCCGCTCGGATGTCGAGGCGGACATCGACGCTGTGGTGGTGGTCGTGGGGATCAGCCAGGACGCTGAGGTCGGCGTCGGGCAGGTGAGCGACGGGCTTGACCCGCCGCAGCCTGTCCAGGCAGGAGTTGACGACGATCCGATGCAGCCAGGTCGTGACGGCGGCTTCGCCCCGGAAGGAGTCGGCGCGCCGGAAGGCCGCGATGAAGGCTTCCTGAACGGCATCGGCGGCCAGCTCCGGGTCGCGCGTGGTCCGTAGGGCGAGCGCCCACATCCGGTCGCGGTGGCGACGGAACAGCTCACCGAAGGCATCCGGGTCGCCGGCGCAGTGTGCCGAGAGCAGCTCGCGGTCGGACAGGTCGGGCAGGTCGTCCAGGCGCGGCATCAGGGCGCACTCAGCTGAGTGCGATCTCCGAGATCGAGGCGCGGAACCGGCCGCCGTCCGGGGCAAGCTTGGTGAACCAGACGATGACGTACTGCGTCTTTGGCATGGCGCCGACGACGTTGAGCTGGATCCGCCCGCTCGCCGCAATGGCTGTGCCGATCACGGTGGCGCCGTCGAGGCTGGCCGTGGTCGCGGCATAGACCGTGACGTCGACCGGTCCGGCACCGAGATCGATGATGACCTGGTTGACCGAGGTCGGTTGGCCGAGGTCCAGGCGCACCCCGACACCCTTCTTGCCCAGGCCACCGAAGTTGGCCGAGCTGTAGCCCTCGGAGGTCCACGCGGTCGCGGGGTTGCCGTCGTAGACCCGTGGTGCCTGGGTGTTCTTCTCGTTGCCGTCGCCTTGGGGGTCGAAGCCTGTGGCCGACAGGATGGCGATGGGTTGCCCCCCGGTCGGAACGGCCGCAGTGGCTGAAGGGGGAAGCGCAGTGACCGGTGGCGCCTTGACGGTCACCGTGGGCTGGGCCCTGGTGTTGGGCGCACTGATGTCAGCGCCGAGGCTGCGCGCGCCCAAGTAGGCCACCAGCAGTGAGATCGCCACGAACGTGGCAACGATGATCACGACGACCTTGGACTGGTCGCGGCTGGGGGCCTGGGCGGTTGAGGCCGGGAGCATCGGCAGTGGTGGCTCGGCATCCTCGGAGCGGGTCGAGAGAGCCTCGCCCAGCGTCATCCGCCCACCCCCGAGATCGGTGTCCGCGCGAGCCCTCGCCGCGCCGGCCGCCGCGCTGGCCTTGTCGGCCGCCGCCCTGGCGAAGGAGCCGACCTTGCCTCCGATAACGGCGGCAGCGGCTCCCGCCCCCGCAACGGCGGTTCCGACGGCTTTCGTGGCGGCCGCACCGGCCGCGACAGCCTTGTCGCCGGTGCTCGGGTCGGCCTCCGGCGCCAGGGCGTCGGTCTGGGGCAAGGTCTCGGCCGTCCCCGAGCCGGGCCGGGCCCGGTGCAGGACGACGGTCTCGTCGATCTCGACGCGGTGGACCGGTCCACGCGACCACGGGGCGATCTGGCTGGCGAAGTCGCCGGGCGTCAGCGGACCGGTGTCCTCGTTCAGCGTCATGCGACACAGAGCATCGAGATCACCTGGGACCCCGGCGGCGATCTCCGACGGTGCAGCCACTCCGCCGACCACCCGCGGCGCGGGCTCGATGCCGGGGACCTGCTCGTCCAGCGGCCATCGACTGGTCAGTGCGGCGTAGGCAACCGCGACAACACAGATGGCGTCTCGCCGCGAGGCCGCGGCCGGGTCCGGCTCGCGATCATCGGGCCCGTCGATCGCCGCAGCGACGGCCACCCCGCTGACCTTGATGGCGCCGTCGGGGGCGCGCAGCACCAAGTGGGGAGTCAGGCGTAGATGGTGCAGCCCCCGCTGGCGGGCGGTCTCCAGCCCACTCGCGACCTCGCCGACAATGCGCCGGGCCTCTTCGGCGGGCAGGGCGCCCCGGAGCAGGATCGCGGCCAGGGTCTCCGCGCCGCTCATGGCCTCCTCGACGAAGTAGGAGTTGCCGTCCTGGGTGCCGACGTCCAGGATGCGGACCAGCCGGGTGTCCTCAACCCCGGCGGCGCGCCGCGCGGCGTCCAGGATGCCGGCGCGGTTGGGGTGGTCGACATCGACGATGGTCAGAGCGATCGCGCGCTCCAGCGTGGCGTCGTGGGCGGACCAGCGCTCGAGGTCAGGCCCCTGGGTGAGGCGGCGGCGCAGGGAGTAGCGACCCCCGAGGATCGTTCCTGGTCCTACCCCTTGCACCCTCGCTCCTTCTCTTTTCCACACCGGGTTCGCGTCCGAACCCTCATCCTAGGGTGCGCTCAGTGCCCCGGCAGGACTCGGCGCACGCGCTCCAGAACCGGCGAGACCAGGTCGTCGATCTCGCGGACCCGCAGCCTGCGCGCGGCAACGACGTAGATCACGGCGAACACCAGAGCGCCGGCCACCAGGGCAACGGGGTTGTACAGCTTCCCGTGGAGGATCTGTCCCAGGCCAAGGAGCATGACGGCCGCAGCGGCCGCGGCAAGCACCGACGCGACACCGGCGCGGACATAGGTGCGGGTCACCTCACGCAGGGGCAGCACCTCGAGTCGGCGCCGAACCAGGACCAGACCTACCGCCATGCCGGCGAGGTTGCTGAGGGCCTGACCGGCGCCCACACCGACGGCGATCCAACGCAGCGGCAGCAGCAGGCTGCCCAGGTTGGCGATCGTCGCGACGACGGTGACCACGATCTGCATCCTGAACGGCGTCCTGGCGTCCTCGAACGCGTAGAAGACCCGCTGGAGCAGGTACAGGACGCCGAACGGCACCAGCCCGAACATCATCGCCATCATCACCACGGCGATGCCTCGGGTGCCGGCCTCGGAGTTGGCCGGATAAAGGGTCGCGGTGGCCGCGAAGCCCAGGACCAGCGCACCCACCGTCGCCGGGACGGTGGCCACGGCGGTCAGCCGCAGACCCCTGCTGACGTCAGCGCGAACCTCGCCGAGGTTGCCGGCGTGAGCGGCCCTGGACATCCGCGTGAACAGTGCGGTCACCAGCGACACGGTCACCAGCGAGTGCGGGAGCATGAAGATGAGGAAGGCGTTGCTGTACGAGATCTTGCCCGGCACCTCCAGGCCCGCCAGGCTGCCCGCCTTGCCGGCATACGTCAGGACCCGCGAGGTGATGATGAAACCCGCGGTGGAGACACCGAGGGCGGCGAACGTCCAGAGCGCCACGGTGGACGCCCTGCGCAGGCCGAACCCGCGAAAGCCCCACCTCGGGCGGAACCGGAACCCGGATCGCCACAGCGGCACGACGAGCACGAGGGCCTGGGCGGCAACTCCGGCCGTGGCACTTCCGGCGAGCACCCAGACCATCGGCGAGGTCCAGTCTGCGACGGCGGCCTGGTGCGGGTAGCTGCGCAGGAAGTACGCCATCCCGGCAATGGCCACGAGGTTTGCGACGACGGGGGCCCACATGTAGGCCGCGAAGTGGTTTCGGGCGTTGAGCACCTGACCCAGCAGCGTGTAGAGCCCGTAGAAGAAGATCTGTGGCATGCAGATCAGGGCAAAGGCGGTGCTCAGCGAGCGGATGTCGGCGGTCCACGCCGACGAGCTGTAGACCCTGACGAGCAGCCCGGCTGCAACGGTGAACACGACGGCGATGACCGCGATACCGGTGATCGCGATGGTGAGCAGACGGTCGACGTACTCCCGTCCGCCGTCGGCGTGGCTGGCGGCCTGGGTGATCTGCGGGACCAGCACCGCGTTGAGGACACCACCGGCGAGCAGCAGGTAGATGATGTTGGGCAGGGTGTTGGCCACATCCCAGGCGTCCCCGGCCAGATAGGTTCCCACGACCGCGAGCTGCATCCCGGCTCGCACCACGCCCAGGAGCCGTGAGGCGACCGTGCCGGCCGCCATACCGGCAGTGGAGCGGGCCAATGAGTCGCCGTTGGCGTTCCCCTGGTTGACGGGCTCAGACATCGAGTGGGATCTCCTGCGCGGCGGGGCGGGACGCGCGGGTCGAGCCGCGTCGCAGGGAACGATAGGTGCCGAGCACGAGGATGATGCCGGCCACCGCGCCCAGAGCCCAGTAGATCCAGGTGCTCGTGGGTTGCACGCGCACGTCGACGCGGGCCTTCTGCCCCAGCGGCGTGCCGTTGGGTGTGGTGAGGACGGCCTCGATGGGCACCAGCCCGGCGGCGACGGCGGTGACCCGCAGCGGGACGTTGGTGCGGCTCTTCGCGCCGATCCTCAGTGGCCCGGGCTGTTGGTCGATCCGCAGCCGCGGTTGGCCCGGAGTCAGGGTCAGGCGCACATCGTGAACGGGGACAGCGAGATCGTTGACCACGGTGATCTGCAGGACTCCCCTGTCGGCGAAGAAGTTCACCGAGCTCGGCGCGACGCGCACACCCTGGCTGACCGTGGTGATCGCCGCTTGCGTGGCCGTCTCGAGGGCGGCGAGCCCGCCGGGGCGCCCACGCCAACGCACGGACCGGACCTGGTTCTGGGCATCGGTCCAGCGCGCCCGGAAGAGCCCGGCGTCGTCACGGATGCTGGTGATGCCGGTGATGGCGGACATCGTGCTCGAGATGCTCCGGAGCCGCGCCGAGGTCAGCGGGGACGTGCCCGGGCTGAGCGGGTCCGGTGCCGTCGGAGAGGCGGCGGGCGAGGTCGGCCTCACGATCGTGCCGACGCCGGGGACCTCCGGGGTTGCTTCCTTGCTGGCGGCGAGCAGCTGGTCGACCGGCGTCGGGATCAGCCAGGGGGCCTTGGCGATGGCCGCGAAGAAGGAACCGAGAACGGTGGGGTCACCCGCAAACGTGCGGGGCGCCGCCACCAGCACCGACCGGTTGGGGGTGCCCGGCCGTTCACCGAGCAGGGCCAGGGTGTCGGCCAGGAACCGTTGGATCGTGATGGTCCCGGCAGCCGTCGAGGAGGTCTGGGTGAAGGTCCTGCTCAGGTCCTCGTCGTAGGCCAGCAGGGGCAGTCCATCGCTGGACCTGCGGCTGGCGTCCTCGGTGTACCCGCTGCGGCTGGTCAGGGTCGAGGCGGAGGTGACCGCGGCGCTCAGCCCCGGGGAGGAGAACGCCTGCTTCAGCTGCTGCTCGCGCTGGGTGGTCAGCGTCCCGCTGACGGGCCACGCGATGTCGGTGCGGGCCGGGCCGACAGTGGCATCCAGGGTGGAGGTGCGGGTGATCAGCGGATCCAGGGCGGGGTTGCCGGGGGCGAGGGGGAGCAGGGCGGCGAGGTCGAGATCGGAATACGGCAAGGACCAGAGGGTATGACGTGGCGCGGCTGCCCTGAGCCGGCTCGCGAGCGCGGTGGTCGCCTCGGTCACGGGATCCGGACTCGCCGTGCCCTGGGTGGGTGCGCTCGACGCGCTCGCTGTCGGGTTCGGCTTCGTCGAGGTGTCACCCGCGGTGGACGCCTTCGGCGGGCCCAGAACTGCTGGATCGATGGCCCAGGTGACCTTGGAGCTGTCCGTGCCCGTGATCAGACGACCCAGTCGTGAGCCCGGCCCGATGGCCGCGGTCCACGCGGCGGTCCTGGCCGGGCTGTCCACACCGTGCAGCGCCGGGTCGGGATCGAGGGTGAGGGGCACCAGCCAGGCGATGGAGAACGGTTCGTACCTCTTCAGCGAGGACAGCGCCGGCAGGAAGGTCTGTAGGTTGCCGAGGTTGCTCTCCTGGCTGGCCGCGGCGGACGTTGTCCCGACCACGTCGACTCGAAGCGGCAGGACGGTGAACGACTCACGATGGGGGATCGCCGTCGCCGGGACGGTGAGGGTGAATGTTGCGACGTCCCCGGGTGCCAGGTTGGGGCCCAGGGACGTCTGCGCGACTTCCACCATCGACTGGTTCCCGGTGGACGTGGCCCACTCGGAGACGGCCTCGCGGCCGATCAGGGCGCGCTCTCCGATGAGTACGCGTGCGACCGCTGAGGTGATCGGGACCGAGCCGGCGTTACGTACGGTGCCGGAGATGGTGACCGAGGCCTTCGGGACCGCGATCGTCGGCGTGATGCTCCTCAAGGAGACGGTCACGGGGTCAGGCACGGTCGAGGCGGTGGCGACCGTGGTGACGGCGCTCACCGCGGTCATTTCGGTTACCGCCCAGGTCCTGGGGGCGGATGCGACGGTCGGCAGCACACAGAGGCCGAGCAGGGCCGCGGAGGCGACCAGCCGGCATACCAGCTTGGGGGTCTGGTGTCCGGTCACGTCACGCCCGCCAGTCGCTCCCAGGCCATCTGAGCAATCCGCCGTTCGTTGGGGAAGGTCAGGTGCGAGTGGACGTCGGGCAGCGGGAACCACGCCACGTCGATGGCCTCGGCATCCGGGTCGCCTGCGATGCTGAGCTCGCCTCCGGTCGCTTCGAGCAGGTAGTGGTGGACGACCTTGTGGACGACCTTGTCCGACGTGGAGAACCAGTACTCGATGGTGCCCAATGAGGCAAGCACCCGGCCGACGATGCCGGTCTCCTCGGCAACCTCTCGCACGGCTGTCTCTTCCAGCGTCTCGTTGTTCTCGATGTGCCCCTTGGGAAGGCACCATTCGACCCTGCCGGCCCGGTTGCGACGTGCGATGACCGCAATACGTGCGGCGCCGCCCTGAACATCGATGACCACCCCGCCGGCGGAGGTCTCCTCCACCGCGGGCAGCCGGCGCGGCAGCCGGGTCGGCCGCGGGTCAGAGGAAGTCACTGCGTCACTGTAACCAGCCGGAGCGGCCGTCCTGACCGGACTCGCGGGGGGACGCCAAGGCGGGAGCCCGCGTCGCCGTCACCTACCCTTGGCTCTCGTGGCGCTCTCCGATCCGACCGATGCCCTCCTGCGTGAGGCCGTGCGTCGGCTGGCTCCGGTGCTGCCGCTGCTGACCGAGCTCGGCTCCCGCTTTGTTGACGCCGGTCACGAGATCGCACTGGTGGGTGGGCCGGTGCGCGACGCCTTCCTGGGTCGGGTGTCGCCGGACCTGGATCTCACCACGTCGGCCAGGCCGGAGCAGACCGAGACGATCCTGGCCGGCTGGGGGGACGCCCACTGGGACGTGGGTCGGGCCTTCGGGACGATCGGCGCTCGCAAGCGCAAGCGCGTCGTCGAGGTGACGACCTACCGCGCGGACGCGTACGACCGCACCAGCCGAAAGCCCGTGGTGGCCTTCGGCGACAACCTCCTGGACGATCTGCTCCGCCGCGACTTTGCGGTCAACGCCATGGCCATGCGCCTTCCCTCGCTGGAGTTCGTGGACCCCCATGGCGGGCTGGCCGACCTGGCGGCTCGGGTCCTGCGGACCCCTGGCGCGCCCGAGGTGTCCTTCGCCGACGACCCGCTGCGGATGATGCGAGCCGCACGCTTCGTCTCGCAGCTGGGTTTCACGGCGACGCCCGGGGTCGTCGCGGCGATGACGCAGATGGCGCCGTCGCTGGGGATCGTGTCGGCCGAGCGGGTCCGCGACGAGTTCGTCAAGCTCATCCTGGGCTCCGCCCCGCGTCCGGGACTCACGTTGTTCGTCGAGACAGGCCTGGCCGAGCTCGTCCTGCCCGAGCTCCCGGCGCTCAAGCTCGAGGTCGATGAGCACCACCGGCACAAGGACGTCTACGAGCACTCACTGATCGTGCTGGAGCAGGCCATCGCCCTGGAGGGCCCGAGCCGTGGACCCGCCTCCAGCGTGCCCGGACCCGACCTCGTCCTTCGTCTGGCCGCGCTGCTGCACGACATCGGCAAACCTGCCACCCGGCGCTTCGAGGACGACGGTGGCGTGAGCTTCCACCATCACGAGATGGTCGGCGCGAAGCTGGCCGCCCGCCGGATGAAGGCGATGCGCTTGGACAAGGACACCATCAAGGCGGTGTCCCGACTGGTTGAGCTGCACCTGCGCTTCCACGGCTATGGGGGTGGGGAGTGGACGGACTCGGCGGTGCGCCGCTACATCACCGACGCCGGGCCGCTGCTGCCCCGACTGCACCGCTTGACCCGCTCGGACTGCACGACGCGCAACGTGCGCAAGGCGCAAGGTCTGTCGCGCGTCTATGACGACCTCGAGGCGCGCATTGGCGCCCTGATGGAGCAGGAGCAGCTGGACGCCGTGCGTCCCGAGCTGGACGGCAACGAGATCGCCGAGGTCCTGGGGATCGCTCCGGGACCGGTGCTGGGCCGCGCCTACCGGCACCTGCTGGCCGTGCGCATGGACCAAGGACCCATTGGTCGCGAGGCTGCCGTGCAGGCCCTGCGGTCCTGGTGGGCCGAACAGCCAGAGTCGGATACCGCCACCTGACCCTGTGGACAAGTGGGTCGGTGCTCTGCGCCCGCGTGCCAGCATGCGGAGATGGCCGATGCAGGGGTGAAGGTGCTGTTCTGTGGTGAGGAGTACCCGGCGGTGGCGGGGCGCCGGCTGACGATCGGTCGGGCGGGCGACGTTGAGATCGACGACAACCCGTACCTGCACCGCAACTTCCTCGTGGTCCTGCAGGAGGGCGGCCTCTGGTGGCTGTCCAATGTCGGGTCGACGTTGACGGCCACGGTTGCCGATGACACGGGGCTGTTCCAGGCGTGGCTTGCGCCGGGGTCCCGAATACCCTTGGCGCTCAACCGGATCCTGGTCTGGTTCACGGCTGGGCCGACCACCTACGACTTCGAGGTCGTCGTCGACAACCCGGCCTTCGTGTCGGTGGCCCCAGACCATGCCGAGCAGGACCACTGCGGAGAGGTGACCGTCGGTCGTGTCTTGTTCACCGCGGACCAGAAGCTGCTCATGGTCGCCCTGTGTGAGAGCTCCTTGTCGCGGAGCTCGCCTGGCATCAGCCAGATTCCGTCTTCGGCCGCTGGTGCGGCGCGGATCGGCTGGACCGTCACCAGGTTCAACCGCAAGCTGGACAACGTCTGCCAGAAGCTGGCCGATGCCGGCACGCGGGGGCTGCACGGAGGGATCGGCAAGCTGGCCAGCAACCGCAAGTCCCGGCTCGTGGAACACGCCCTGTCGACCCGTTTGGTGACAGCGCATGACCTGGTGTTGCTCGATGGCGTCGGCGCACGGCCAACGGGCACAAACCTGTGAAGCTGAAGCTCACACTGCAGTCATCCGGGCTGCGGTCATCTGGTGGGGACAGCCGAGATCTGGTCGCCACCATCGACTCCTCGACGACCATCGGGGACCTCGCGACCTACCTCGTGCGGGCCGACCCCCAAGGATCTGAGGTGGACGCGCTCGGCGACCGCGAGCTCACCCTGGCGCTGGTCGACGAGCTGCATCGCGAGATGGACGCTCACTCGACCGTCCCGGAGAGCGGTCTGCGCTCGGGCGTCACGGTTGCCGTCACCGGCCGCAGCGAGTCCTTCGTCGGCGCCGGCCGTCCGGTTGCGGTGGCCACCATCGTCGCGGGCCCGGACTCCGGCAAGGAGTTCGCGCTGTCGCGCGGCACGGCATACATCGGTCGTGGACACGGCTGCGACGTCCAGGTGGGCGACTCCTCGGTCTCGCGTCGTCACGCCAAGCTGCTGGTCGCCGGTCTCCCAGCTTTCCCAGGGATCGCAGTCCCGGAGTCTGTGGAGGTCGTGGATCTCGGCTCGGCCAACGGGATCTCGGTCGGCGGCTCGCAGGTGCCTCGCGCGGTCCTCAAGGCTGGCGATCGCGTCAGGCTCGGCGACACCGAGGTGGAGGTTCGCCTGCTCGAGAACGCCTCTGGTGTGTTCGCAGGTGACTGTGCCTCCGTGGCCTTCTCGAGGTCCCCGCGCATCACGCCCCTGTTCGAGGGCCGCGAGTTCGACCTGCCCGACCTGCCCGAGCGCCCCAAGCCTTCGCGGCTGCCGTGGCTGGCCATGCTGTTCCCGGCGCTCCTCGGTATGGGCATGTTCGCGTTCACCCGCAGCCCCTACTCGCTGATCTTCGTCGTCATGTCGCCGATGATGATGCTCGGCAACCACGTCGAGCAGCGTAGGGGCGGCCGAAAGGACTTCGAGAAGCTGATGGGGGACTTCCGCGAGGATCTCGAGATCGTCGCGACGCGGATCCGCGGGTCGCTGGAGGTAGAGGCCGACCAGCGCCGCCAGGAGAACCCCTCGGGCGCCGAGTGCGCCGCGGCGGCCCGCCGGTTCAGCCCTCTGCTGTGGACGCGACGGGGCGACACCCCTGGATTCCTGCAGCTCCGGCTCGGCCAGGGGACGCTGCCGTCCCGCAGCTCGATGAGGATGCCGGCGGTCGGCCGGTCCACGGCGCAGGCGTGGCTCGAGCTGACGACGGCGGTGGAGGGTCTGTCCGTCGTTCCCGACGTCCCGGTCGTCGTCGACCCACTGGGCACGGGTGCGATCGGGGTGTCCGGCGTTCGCGATGTCGCGCTTCCGGCAGCCAGATCCCTTGTGCTGCAGGCGGTTTCGCTGCATTCTCCGGCTGAGCTGATCGTCACGGCTTTCGCGTCGACCACCTCGGCGCGTGACTGGGACTGGCTCAAGTGGGTGCCACACACGTCGTCGGCGCACAGCCCGATCGCGGCCGGCCATCTGGCCAGCACGGCACCCGCGTGTTCGGCGCTGCTGTCCGAGCTCGAGGACCTGATCGCCTCCGCAGGTGAGCCCAAGGGGTCCGGTGAGGAGCGGCACCCCTCACACCCGCATGTGCTCGTCCTGGTCGAGAACGACGCGCCGGCGGAGCGCGGTCGGTTGGTGCAGATCGCCGAGAAGGGCTGGCACAACGGCATCTGTGTGCTCTGGCTTGCGCCGTCGACGCCTCTGCTGCCGGCGGCCTGCCGGGTCTTCCTCGAGGTGGCGGGCAGCGAGGGCGGTGCCGGCTATGTCAGGGAGGGCAGGCTCGTCACGCCGGTAGCGGTCGACACCCTCAGCCTGGAGCAGACGCTGGCCGCAGCCCGGTCCCTGGCCCCCGCCGAGGACTCCGGTGCGCCCGTCGACGACGACACCGACCTGCCCGGCGCGGTCTCGCTGCTGACTCTGACCGGCACCGAGCTGGCCCGATCCGAACATGCGGTGATCGAACGCTGGGGTGAGAGCCGGTCCATCCTCACCGGCCCGTTCGCCCCCAAGATCCCCTACCGGGGGCCCGGCAACCTGCGAGCGATCGTCGGCCAGTCGGCGCAGGGGACCTTCTCCGTCGACCTGCGCGCGGACGGCCCGCACGCGCTGGTCGGTGGCACCACTGGTGCCGGAAAGTCCGAGCTCCTGCAGGCCTGGATCCTCGGTATGGCGACCGCGCACTCCCCGCAGCGGGTCACCTTCCTGCTCGTGGACTACAAGGGCGGGTCGGCGTTTCGCGACTGCGTGGAGCTGCCGCACACCGTCGGGCTGGTGACCGACCTCTCGCCGCACCTGGTCCGGCGCGCGCTGGCCTCGCTGTCCGCCGAGCTGCGTCACCGCGAGCACCTGCTGGCGCGGTACGACGCCAAGGACCTCGTCGAGCTCGAGCGGCGCGGTGAGGTCGACGCACCGCCGAGCCTGGTCATCATCGTCGACGAGTTCGCCGCCCTGGTCCAGGAGGTCCCCGAGTTCGTCGAAGGCGTCGTCAACGTCGCCCAGCGTGGTCGCTCCCTCGGTCTGCACCTCATTCTTGCGACGCAGCGCCCGGCCGGCGTCATCAAGGACAACCTGCGTGCCAACACCAACCTGCGCCTGGCCCTGCGGACGGCCGACGAGAGCGACAGCGCGGATGTTCTCGGTTCGAGCATGGCCGCCTACTTCGACCCGGCTCTGCCCGGTCGCGCCGTGTCCAAGAGCGGGCCGGGACGGCTGACACCGTTCCAGACGGGGTATGCCGGTGGCTGGACCTCCGACACGCCCCCGCCACCGCAGATACGGATCGAGACGCTGGGCTACGGGCTCAGCCAGGTGTGGGAGCCGCCGGTCAACGAGTCGGACTTCGACCACGCCAGAGCGGACCGTGGTCCGACCGACATCCAGCGCCTCGTGTCGACCATCGGTATCGCGGCCAAGACCGCCGAGCTGCCGACCCCTCGGGTGCCCTGGCTGCCGGAGCTGTGCCCGGTCTATGACCTCGCGTGTCTGCCCACCGCCCGACGCGACGACCAGCTGGTCTTCGGCGTGGCCGACGACCCGGGCCACCAGGCCCAGCCGGTCGTGGCCTTCAACCCTGACAAGGAGGGCAACCTCGCGGTCTTTGGCGCCAGCGGTTCGGGCAAGAGCGTGTTCCTGCGGACGATCGCGCTGGCCGCCGGGTTCACTGCGAGTGGCACCACCGCGGGATACAGCGGTCCGTGCCACGTGTACGGCATCGACTTCGGCAACCGCGCCCTGTCCATGCTCGAGTCCCTGCCGCACGTAGGCAGCATCGTGCCCGGCGCCGACCATGAGCGCCTCACCCGTCTGCTGCTGTTCCTGCGCGAGACGATCGACGACAGGGCGGTGCGCTACTCCAAGGCCAGCGCGGCAACCATCACGGACTACCGTCGCCTGGCCGGTGCCCCGGACGAGCCGCGGATCATCGTGCTCGTGGACGGCCTGACCGCCTTCCGCCAGGCCTACGAGAGCGGCGGCAAGGTCCGGTGGCTGGACCTGTTCACGTCGCTGGCCGCCGACGGCCGTCCGGTGGGGGTCCACTTCGTGATCTCGGTGGACCAACGCACCGGTATGCCGAGCTCGCTGGCCGCCGCTGTCCAGCGCCGGGTGGTCCTGCGCATGGCGCACGCCGACGACTACAGCTTCCTCGCCGTTGCCGGCGACGTCCTGAGCATGGCCTCGCCACCTGGCCGGGGGCTGCTCAACGGCGCCGAGATCCAGTGCGCCGTCCTGGGTGGCACGTCGGAGGTCATGGCGCAGGCGCGGGCCGTGAGCGCGTTCGGTGATGCGGCGCGCAAAGCGGGCTCGAGCGTGGCGCACCCGATCCGCAGCCTGTCCGACCGGGTCCTCATGAACGACCTGCCCCGCCAGATCGATGGGCGACCGGTCCTGGGTATCGGTTCGACGAGGCTTTCGGCGTTGTCGTTCGAGCCGCGCGGGTCCTTCGTGGTCACGGGCCCCTCTCGCAGTGGTCGCACCACGAGCCTCGCGTCGTTGGCCCGGGCCCTGCATCGTTGGAACCCGGCCATGACGCTGTACCTCGTGACGGCGAGGCGCTCCTCTGAGCTGGGCGGCCTCTCGGACTGGGCGGAGGTCGCCGCCGGCTCCGATGCCATCGTCGTGCTGGCCGCCCGGCTGCAGGCCGAGCTGCACCAGGACACCCACCGGCGCAATCACCAAGGGCCCTTCGCGATCCTCATCGAGCGGGTGGATGACCTGGCCGGCACCGCCGCCGAGTCGCCTGTGTCGGGTCTGGTCAAGGCCTGTCTCGACAATGGTCACTTCGTGGTGGCCGAGGGCGAGGCGATGTTCTTCAGCTCCAACTTCGGGCTGCCCGGTCTGGTGAAGACCTCGCGGTCGGGCCTGGCACTGCAGCCCGACGGCATCGAAGGACAGACGGTCTTCCGCTCCAGCTTCCCGGCGTTCAACCGGGCTGATCTGCCCGAAGGTCGCGGGTTCCTTGTGCAGCACGGCCGTCCGGAGCTGCTCCAGGTGGCCATGCCGGGATGAACCTGCCGGACCAGGGGAGTGCTCCCCATCGACAGTGCCCGAACGGGGACATAGCTTTTCTTGTGTCAGGGTGCTCGCCCATCGACGGGCACGTTCGTGGAAGGGAAACAGTGATGAGCAACGTAGGTGGCGGCTCGTGGGAGGGCATGAACCCCGATGTGGTCGAGGCGCAGGCGCGCATCCTGCACGGGCTCTCCGAGGAGATCACGGCCCTGATGAACAAGATCGAGGTCGAGGTCACCCAGCTCGCCGACGCATGGCACGGTGCTGACGCAACGCTGTTCAGCGCCGACTGGGCCGGCACCCACAAGCCGGTGTTCACGACGGCCGCCACGCTCCTGGCGACCATGGGCGACACCAGCCTTCGCAATGCCGCTCAGCAGCAGGCCACGTCGTCGCACTGACGTCTGCTCGTGCCCGAATTTCGTTTCTGGTGAAAGGGGATGGTGATGGCGCTTAGCCAAGGCATGCAGCGCGAGGTAGTTCTGACGACAGCGGGTCAGCTGGACACCGATCAGCAGGCGGTGAGCGACCTCATGCAGCGCGCCCAGGCGGCGGTGAACACCCTCGGTCAGAACTGGTTCGGCAACGACTCGAGCCAGTTCGCCTCGGACTGGGCAAGCTACTCCAGGGCGCTCCAGACTGCTGCCGACGCCATTGCGGCCATGTCCAGGACCGCCCGCACCCAGGCCTCGGACCAGCAGACCACCTCGACGAACTAGGCGAACCAGGCGAACAGCTCGCACGCGCGAAGGGGCCCGGTTCCAGACGGAACCGGGCCCCTTTCGCCGTGGTGACGAGCTCACCCGAGGTGAGGACCCGTCATACGGCGTGGAAGATCAGCGCTCCTCTTCACCGGCGATGAACGCCTCGAGCTTGGCCCGGCCCAGGTCGTCGGGACGCTGCACCGGCGGGGACTTCATCAGGTAGGCCGCGGCGGATACCAGGGCGCCGCCGATGCCACGGTCCTTGGCGATCTTGGCCGCGCGGATGGCGTCGATGATGATGCCGGCCGAGTTGGGGGAGTCCCAGACCTCGAGCTTGTACTCCAGGTTCAGCGGGACGTTGCCGAAGGCGCGACCTTCGAGGCGGACGTAGGCCCACTTGCGGTCGTCGAGCCACTGGATGTAGTCGCTCGGGCCGATGTGGACGTTGCGTTCGCCCAGGTCGTGCTTGAGGTTGGACGTGACGGACTGGGTCTTGGAGATCTTCTTGGACTCCAGACGGTCGCGTTC
>Ga0209745_1001135_pt1 | contig 15993 bp, 13 predicted proteins | sample BarGraNGADG00312_FD_184495 | JGI IMG/M metagenome (GOLD analysis project Ga0209745, IMG submission 184495) | Arctic peat soil microbial communities from Barrow, Alaska - Barrow Graham LP Ref core NGADG0004-312 (SPAdes) (version 2) | ecosystem: Environmental > Terrestrial > Soil > Wetlands > Peat... | reverse complement strand
CGCGGACGGGGTCGCGGTTGCCGTTTCGGTCGCTGTCGGGCTGGCCGTCGCCGGAGCGGTCGAGGACGCGGTGGTCGTCGCCGGAGCGGTCGAGGACGCGGTGACCGTCGGCGGAGCGGTCGCGGACGGCTCCGGCGCAGGAAGGATCGAACCGAACACCGGCTCGCACTTCTGGGCCTCGCTGAGCACGGCAAGGTTGATGCGGGACGCGGTCTCGGTCAGCACCACCGGGTCGATACTGATCGTCTTCCCGCCGCTGCCCGAGCCGCTGCCGGAACCACTGCCCGCACCGCTACCGGAGCCCGAGCCGGAGCCACTGCTGGTGCTGGACGGGTTCTCCGCCGCATACAGCGAAGCCTTGGCCTGTGCGACAGCGGTCTCCGCGTTCAACACAGCCAGCTTCAGCGGGCCGGTCTTCAGCGTGGCCAGCTCGTCACCCGCGTCAACGGTGTCACCGACGGCGACGTCCACCGACTTCACGGTGCCGTCGACGGTGAACGACGCTGCCTGGGTGTTGTCGCGGGAGATCGTGCCGGTGGCGGTGTAGGTCTGCACGACGTCGCCGGTGCCCACGGTCGTGGTCACGTAGCGGGCACTGGCGGCCTGGGAGGAGTTGGCCACCCCGAGGCCGATCCCTGCGACCACCACGAGGGCGGTGCCGGCCGCGGCGACAGCGCGAACCTTCGTGTTCCAGAACTTCATCATTCACTCCTCAACGCATCAATCGGGGCGAGCTTGGCAGCCCGTGAAGCGGGGTAGACGCCGGCAACGATCCCGATGCCGAGCGAGACGACAAGCGCGATCAGGGTGGCCGGGGCGGAGATGGACACGGTGATCCCGATGATGGGCGTCAGGATGGCGGCGCCGGCGAAGCCGAGCCCCACACCGACGAGCCCGCCAAGGATGCCGAGGATGCCCGCCTCGACCAGGAACTGCCTCCGGATCACGCCCGGCGTCGCGCCGAGTGCCTTCCGCAGGCCGATCTCACGCACCCGCTCGCTCACCGACACCAGCATGATGTTCATCACGCCGATGCCGCCGACCAGGAGCGAGATGCCGGCGATGCCACCGAGCAGCAGGGTGAGGATGCCGGTGATCGACGTCGCGGTCTCGACGAGGGAGGCCTGGGTGCTGACCGTGAAGTCGGCGGTGTCCGAGGTCACCTGGTGCGAGGACAGCAGAGCTGTCTTCACCTGCTGGTATGCCGCGGACAGGCTGTCGGCGTCCTTGCCCTCAAGGTAGATCGAGGAGACGCTGGTCGCACTGCTCGACGTCGACAGCCGGGCGGCGAAGGTGGTCATTGGCACCACAACAGTGTCATCCTCGTTGCTGCCCAGCGAGGAGCCGGCAGAGGCGAGGACACCGATCACGGTGAACGACTGGCCGTTGATGCTGACGGTCCGGCCAACCGGCGAACCGATGTCGAACAGCTCTGTCGCCGTCTCCGAGCCGATCACCGCGACATTGGCCGACGCGTTCACCTCGTCAGTGGTGAAGAACCGGCCCGAGCCGATGGTGCGGGCACGCACCGACTGCCAGTCGGGGACGGTGCCGACGACGGTCGAGGTCCACGTGCTGGAGGACGACTGCAGCGAGCCGGAGACCGACGACGTCGGCGCGACCGCAGCCACGTCGGGGGCGATCGCCGGGTCGGCGAGCATCGCGGCGTCGGCTGTTGTCAGGGTCGAGACCGCGCCGCCGCCGCCGCGGAAGCCGCCGCTGGAGGTGGAGGAGCTCGGCGTGACGATGATCATGTTCGAGCCGAGCGAGTTGATCTGCGAGGTGATCTGCTGCTGCGCGCCCTGGCCGAGGCCGACGGTGAGCATGACAGCTGCGATGCCGATCAGGATGCCGAGCATGGTGAGCAGGGAGCGCATCCGCCGCGCGTTGAGCGCGGAGACCGCCGTGCGGATGGTTTCTGCCCACTCCATCATTGGGCCACCGCCACGGGTGCGGAGTCAGTGAGCAGGCCGTCGTAGATGTGCACGACGCGACGGGCGTGGGCTGCGACATCATGCTCGTGGGTGATCATCACGATCGTTCTTCCCGAGTCGTTGAGTTCATCGAACAGGGCGAGGATGTCCTTCGTCGAGCGCGAATCCAGGGCGCCGGTCGGCTCGTCCGCGAGGAGCAGGGTGGGGTCGGTGACCAGCGCACGGGCAACGGAGACCCGCTGCTGCTGGCCGCCGGAGAGCTCCCCGGGACGGTGCTGCACGCGGTCAGCGAGGCCGACGTGGTCGAGTGCCACCTTGGCCCGCTCCTTGCGCTCTGCTGCGTTGACGCCGGCGTAGATGAGCGGCAGTTCCACGTTGCGCAGGGCGCTGAGGCTGGGCAAGAGGTTGAACTGCTGGAACACGAACCCGACCTTGCGGTTGCGCACCTCTGCCAGCGCCTTCTCGGTCATCGAGCTGACGTCGATGCCATCCAGCTCGTAGGTGCCGGCGGTCGGGATGTCGAGGCAGCCGATGATGTGCATCAGGGTCGACTTGCCCGAGCCCGACGGCCCCATGATGGCAACGTAGTTGCCTTGCTCGACCTCCAGGTCGATGCCGCGCAGCGCCTCAACCTCGACGACTCCGGTGGAGTACGTCTTGCGGACGCCAGTCATCCTCAGCTGCAGGCTCATCGGCCGGTCCCACCCGGAGCGTCGGCCGGCGGGCCGCCGCGGTCAGTGATACCTCCACCGAGACCACCACCGAAGCCGCCACCGGAGTTGGAGGACGACGAACTGGTGGAGCTCGGCCGGGTGAAGGTGATCTGCACCGAGTCGCCCTCGGCGAGGCCGCTCTTGATCTCGGTGTAGCTGCCGAACACCTTGCCGATGGTCACCTCCGTTGTCGTGGTGGTGTTGTTGGTCACCTTGGCGACGACCGTCCTGGAGTTCTCTGTGCGGATCGCTGCGGTCGGCACGGTCAGGACGTCGGGGTAGCTGCCTGTGGTGATCACAGCGGACGCCGTGGTGCCGGAGTACAGGTCCTTGTGGGCGCCCGCGAGGTTGATCACGATCGGGAACGTGGCAGCACCATCGCTGGTCGAGGTGGCGACGATGCCGACGGAGGCCACCGTGCCGGTGAGCTTGTCTGTGGTGGCATCTGTGGTGATGGCGACCGCCTGGCCGGCCTTCAGGCTGGCGAGATCGGCGCTGCCGACGCTGCCCTCGAGCTTCCAGGTGCTGGTGGAGATCACAACGAACTGGGCGGTGCTGGCTGTCGACGTGGTCGACGTGCCGGCGCTGCCGGAGCCGGAGCTGCCGCTCCCGGTGACGGTGTCGCCGTCCTCGAGGCTGACGCTGGCGACCGTCCCGCTGATGGGGGAGCGGAGCACGGCGTCGCCGAGGTTCGTGTTGGCCTGGGCGAGGGCTGCCTTGGCCGAGCTCACCTGCGCCTTGGCGGAGGTGATCGCGGCGCTGCTGCCGCTGTTGTCGTACACGTCAGAGAGGTTGGCCCTCGCCGTGGTCAGGTTGGCCTTGGCCAGGTCGACTGCGTCCTGCAGGTCGGCGTCGTCGACGGTCGCCAGCTTCTTGCCCTTCGTCACCTTCTGGCCGGCCTTCACCTTCACGGAGGTGACCGTGCCGGAGACGCCGAAGTTCACGTTCGACTGCTTGCGGGGGCTGAGCGTGCCATCGAAGGAGACCGTCATCGTCTGCGTGCCCTTGGTCACCTGGACAGTGCGACTCGTCGACGCGCTGGTGTTCGTCTTGGGTTTCAACAGGAACCAGGTGCCCACTCCGACGCCGGCCAGCAGGACGACGGCCAGTCCGAGGACCAGCCATTTCTTGGCGGACATCCGGAAACGGCCACGCGGCAACGCCCGGGCCTGATTCTCAGGTGCCGTGGAACTCTCGGGTGCCTGCGGATTCTCAGTTGTCATTGGTGCGTTCTCCTCCGGGCGCGCTGCCCACACTGAGAACGCTAAGGCAATGACCTGTGCCGAATCCTGTGCCTACCTGTGGTTCGGCTGTGTGGCGGCGTTGGGGCGTCGTCGTCGGGAACGAGGAACCTCCTCGGAATACCGACGATGTGCGGTTCGTCCTCGCCCGCGTCGTGCACCTGATTGGTCAGGGCGTTGTCACGGCGCAGCTGCTCGAGCGCCGGGCCAACGCTGAGATCGCCGCCGGTGCCTCCGCCTGCAGGTCCTACGGACATCGGGTGTCTTCCTTCCTGGGGACACCCTCACGCTAGCTCGGGCAGGGGCCACAGCGTGGCCAGATCGGCACGAATCCCGGAAGCTCGTACAGCGTGGGTTGCCACAGCTTCGTCCCAGGTGAGGCTGCCGCCGGCCAGCCGCAGGAGCGTGGCTGCGTCCAGCTGGACGACGTTCGGCGGGGTGCCCCTGGTGTGCCGGCCACGGTCGCCGATGCCCAGCTGGACGGCAGCGAACGGCGGGACGCGCAGCTCCACCGTCCCGCCCGGGTAGCGCAGCGCCAGCAGTCCACAGACCGTGCGGGCCGCGCCTGCCAGGTCGGTCCGGGAGAGCTCGGTCGCCGGATCCGCTGCCACCGCCAGGACAGCCGCGCGCAGCGCAGCCACATCGACAGCGGACGGGGGTCTCGGCACGTGCCAGACGCTAGCATCGCGAGAGTGGACCGCCGCATCGACAGCCAGCAAGGGCGCCTGGCCCGCCTGGGCTTCGCCGACGCCACCGCCGCCGCAGCCATGGTGGTTGCCTGGGCCGACCACGGCACGGCAGAGCAGATCGAGGCCGCGCTGGCCGACCTGCCCGGCACCGCCGACCCCGACCTTGCGCTGGCCGGCTTCAACCAGCTGGTGCGGGCCCGGCCTGGGCTGTTCGCAGAACTCGAGGGCAACCCCGACTTCTCGCGGCGACTGATCGCGATCCTCGGTGCCAGCGTGGCGCTGAACCAGCACCTTGCCGGGCACCCCGACGATGTCGGGATCCTGCTCGGCAGCGTCGAGCGGCGTTCCGCGGAGGAACTGCGGGCGGAGTTGCTGTCGGCCCTGGACGCCGACCCCGAGAGCACGACTCCTGTGGCCGATGGGACCCGCTCCAACGACCTGCGCCGCGCCTACCGTCGCTGCCTGCTGCGGCTCGCCGCTCGCGACCTGACCGCTGCCGACCCTCTGGCCGTGCTGCCCGACATCGCCGGTGAACTGGCTGACCTCGCCGACGGCACGGTGGAGGCGGCGCTCGCCCTCGCCCGCGGCGAGGTGCCCGGCTGGGAACGCTGCCGGATGGGCATCGTGGCACTCGGCAAGACCGGAGCGCGCGAGCTGAACTATGTCAGTGACGTCGACGTGCTCTACGTCGCAGAACCCGCGCTCGACGAGGCAGGCGAGCCGGTCTGCAAGCCGGCGGAGGCGATCGGCATCGCAACCAAGCTGGCCAGCGCGCTGAGCCGGGTGTGCTCTGCGCACACCGCCGCCGGCACCATCTGGCAGGTCGATGCGAACCTGCGTCCCGAGGGCAAGGCGGGCCCGCTGGTGCGCACGATGGCGTCGCACCGCGCCTACTACGGCAAGTGGGCGAAGAACTGGGAGTTCCAGGCCATGCTGAAGGCCCGGCCGATGGCCGGCGACCTGGCACTGGCGGGAGAATTCGTCGACCTGGTCTGGCCGCTGGTGTGGCGGGTGGCCGACAACGACCAGTTCGTCGGCGAGACCCAGGCGATGCGCAAGCGGGTGATCGCCCTGCTGCCGGCCAAGGAGGTCAACCATGAGATCAAGCTCGGCGCCGGCGGACTGCGCGACGTGGAGTTCAGCGTCCAGCTGCTGCAGCTCGTGCACGGCAGGTCCGACGAGCGGCTGCGGCTGCGCGGGACGTTCGAGGCGCTGACGGCGCTGGTCGACCACGGCTATGTCGGACGCGGCGACGGGTTCGACCTGGGCACCGCCTACCGGTTGCAGCGGCTGCTGGAGCACCGCATCCAGCTGTACCGGCTGCGGCGCACCCACCTCATGCCGGAGGACAAGATCAACCAGCGCTGGCTGGCACGCAGCATCGGGCTGACGGACACCGACGAGTTGATGCACCTGTGGCGGGCCACCACCCGGCGGGTGCTCACCCTGCACCAGCGGATGTTCTACTCCCCGCTGCTGGAAGCGGTGGCGCGCATCCCGTCCGCTGAGGTCACGTTGACCACAGAGGCGGCGGAGACCCGGCTGCTGGCGCTGGGCTACGGGGACCCGAAGGCGGCCCTTCGCCACATCCGGGCGCTCAGCCAGGGCATGACGCGGCAGGCGGAGATCCAGCGGCAGCTGCTGCCGGCCATGCTCACCTGGTTCACCTCAGGCCCGAACCCCGACCACGGGCTGCTGGCATTCCGGAAGGTGTCCGAGGAGCTCGGTAGTACGCCGTGGTACCTCCGGGCGCTGCGGGACGGCGATGCGATGGCCGAGCACCTGGCCCGCATCCTTGCCTCCTCCCGCTACGCGGTGGACCTGTTGCTGCGCGCCCCGCAGAACGCAGCCCTGCTGGGCGATCCGGAGGGGCTGCAGCCGCGTCCCGGTGCAGAGGTGCTGGCCGAGATGCGCACAGCTTCCCGCCGTCACGAGTCGCCCGCAGAGGCGGTCGCAGCGATCCGGGCGTCCCGGCGCAACGAGCTCCTGCGGCTGGCGATGGCCGACCTGCTCGGCCAGATCGATATCCCCGCGCTCGGCACAGCCCTCTCCGAGCTGGCCGGGGCCACCCTCGACGCAGCCCTCGAGGTCGCGTCGCGCGGCGTCCGGGTGCCGCCGATCGCCGTGATCGCGATGGGCCGCTGGGGTGGGCGCGAGCTGGCCTACTCTTCCGACGCCGACGCCATGTTCGTCGTGGCCGACAGCGACGACGCCGATGCCACGTCGGCGGCAACGACCGTTGTCAGCCGGCTGCGGGCGCTGCTGGCGAAGCCGGGGCCGGATCCGGCGCTGGAGATCGACATCGACCTGCGTCCCGAGGGCAAGGGCGGCGCAATGGTGCGCAGCCTCGCGTCCTACCGGGCCTACTACCAGCGCTGGTCGTCCACCTGGGAGTCGCAAGCGTTGCTGCGGGCCTCTGTGGGTGCCGGTGAGCTCGCGCTGGGCGAAGAATTGCTGTCCGACATCGATCGCATCCGCTACCCCGTCGAGGGCTTGGCGAAGACCCAGCTGCAAGAGATCCGCAAGCTGAAGGCCCGCATGGAGGCCGAGCGGATGCCGCGCGGCGGCGACCCGGGTCGCCACGTCAAGCTCGGGCCTGGCGGCCTTTCCGACGTCGAGTGGGTGGTGCAGCTGCTGCAGTTGCAGCACGCTGCGACCGTCCCGGAACTGCGCACCACCGGCACCCTCGAGGCGCTGGACGCGGCGGCGGAGGCGGAATTGATGGGTCCCGGGGACGCTGACGCGCTGCGCAGCGCCTGGCTGATGGCCAGCCGCGTCCGCAACGCCGTCATGCTGCTACGCGGACGGGCGTCCGACAGCCTGCCCACCGACGCTCGCGAACTCTCGGCTGTTGCGCTGATCCTCGGCTACTCCAAGGGGGAGTCGTCGCTGCTTGTGGAGGACTACCGCAAGCGAGCCAGGCTCGCCCGGCAGGTGATGGACCACGTCTTCTGGGACCAACACAGGCCTTGACGCCCCAAGACCGAGAGTGGGGCGAGTTCAACCCCGGCTGACCCGACGTTGGCTGAGCCTGTCGAAGCCTCAGGCGCCCTTCCTCACGCTCAGGGACCCTTCGTCACGCTCAGGGACCCTTCGTCACGCTCAGGGACCCTTCGTCACGCTCAGGGATCGTCCACTCGCTCGGAAGCCCGACCGTCACTTCATCGGGGAGGGCAGGCCGTCCGTGGATCAGCGGCACAGTGCCGGTGAGGGTCGGCAGCCGCGGGCCCTGGTCTGCCAGCGGCACCCGCACGGGCGCCGGCCCCATCACCGCCACGTCGAGGCCGCGGACGGCCACCGTCCCGCCCGGCCCGTCGACAAGGGTGAGTACCACTTCGTCCTGCGTGAGTTCGAGTTGGATCCGTGAGCCGTTCAGCCGGAAGCCGAACCGCAGCGACGTCCAGCCCTGCGGCAGTCGCGGGTCGATGCTGATGCGTCCGCGGTAGTCGCGCAGCCCACCGAAGCCGTACACGAGGGCGTTCCAGACGCCACCGGCGGAAGCGATGTGCACCCCGTCGCCGGTGTTGTGGTGAAGGTCGGCGAGGTCGACGAAGATGCCCTCCAAGAAGGACGTCAGCGCCCGGTCCTGGTAGCCGACCTCCGCTGCGATGATCGACTGCACCACGGCGGAAAGGGTCGAGTCCCCGGTGGTGATCGGGTCGTAGTACTCGTAGTCGGCGCGCTTCTGCTCGGGTGTGAACTCGTCACCGGCTAGGAAGAGGGCGAGGATCGCATCGGCCTGCTTCAGTACCTGGAACCGGTAGATCACCAGCGGGTGGTAGTGGAGCAACAGCGGAAGCTTCGAGGGCTGGGTGTTGGCAAGGTCCCACACCTCGCGGGACAGGAAGTTCTCGTCCTGCGGGTGCACGCCGAAGCCCTCGTCGTAGGGGATCGTCATGGCTTCAGCTGCCTCCTGCCAGCACGACACCTCCTGCTCGGTGAGCCGCAGGTCGCGGACCAGGTCTGCGTAGGCGGCCGAGTCGGTTGCCTGCAGCAGCCGGACGGCCTCTGCAGCCCGGTACAGGTTCGCCCGGGCCATCAGGTTCGTGTACAGGTTGTTGTTCACCACTGCGCTGTACTCGTCGGGGCCGGTGACCGAGTGGATGTGGAAGCTGCGCTCCGGCCCGCGGAAGAACCCGAGGTCCACGTACAGCCGGGCGGTCTCCACCAACACCGGCAGGGCCTCCCCGACCAGGAAGTCGTGGTCGCCGCACACGTCGGCGTACTTGCAGATCGCAAAGGCCACGTCGGCGTCGATGTGGTACTGGGCGGTGCCGGCCGCGTAGTAGGCCGACGCCTCCTCGCCGTTGATGGTGCGCCACGGGAACAGGGCACCGCGCTGGGCCATCTGCGTGGCCCGCTCCCTCGCCTTGTCCAGCATCGCGATGCGGAACCGCAGCGCCCGCCGCGCCAGCCCCGTATTGGTGTGGGCGAGGAACGGGATGAGGTAGATCTCTGTGTCCCAGAAGTAGTGGCCCTGGTAGCCGGAGCCGGTGACGCCCTTCGCTCCGATGCCGGCGCCGTCGGCTCGGGCGGCGGCTTGCGCCAGCTGGAACAGGCACCAGCGCACCGCCTGCTGCAGCTCTGGCTGGCCGTCCAGTTGCACGTCGGCGCGCGACCAGTAGTGCTCGAGCCAGCCCTGCTGCTCGGCCTCGATCGCCTCCCGTCCCACCGACTGCGCGTCGTCGATGGTCAGCCGGGCGAGCCCGACGAGGTCGGCGACCTCCACCTCCGGCGGTCCGTCGTGGTAGGCAGCCCACTTCAGCAGCAGGATCGGCTCGCCCATGGTGGCAGCGATCCGGTAAGTGCGGCGTCCCAGGTAGGCATACATCCTGGTCTCGATCGACACTGCGTCCGCCGTGTACAGCTCATGGTCGACGGTGATCGCGAGGCCAAGCCCGGAGTGGGCTGCGCGGTAGCCGAACACCATCCGTCCCTGCTCCTCGCCGTTGACCTGGCTGAGCAGCACCCGGTTCTCGAACTGGGCCGAGCGTCGCGGGTCGAAGCCGACGACGTTGGACGCGCCCTCGGGCACCTCGTCCTGCCGGTTGCGGACGTCGGAGGTGATCACGACCTCCGCGTCGGCGTCGAGGACGACGATCTCGTACGACATCAGGGCGAGGTTGCGGCGGGTGAACGACACCATCCGGGTGGAGCGGAGCTGCACGCGCTGCCCGGCAGCCGTGACCCACAGCAGCTCACGGCGCAGCACGCCGTCGCGGAAGTCCAGGGTGCGGCTGAAGGACTCCAGTTCCGCGGTCGAGAGCCGCAACTGTTCACCGTCGACGGTGATCAGGATCGTCTTGACGTCGGGAACGTTGACGATGGTCTGCCCGACGCGGGCGAAGCCGACCGCGTCCTCTGCGTGACGGATGTCCCAGGTCTCGTGGAAGCCGTTGATGAAGGTGCCGTGGGCGTGGTCCTCGACGCCGCCCTCCTCGTTGTTGCCGCGCAGGCCGAGGTAGCCGTTGCCGACGGCGAAGATCGTCTCGCGCTGGCCGAGGTTGACCGTGTCGTAGCGGGTCTCCACGATCCCCCATTTCTCGACGGGGAAGCGGCTCCGATCGATCGGGTCAGCCGCAGGCGCCCTCACGGGAGCAACTCCGCCAGGTCGCTCACCACCAGGTCGGCTCCCGAATCGAGCAGTGTCTGGACGCCGACGCCGCGGTCCACCCCCACAACGAGGCCGAAGGCGCCGGCCCGTCCGGCCTCGGTGCCGGAGACGGCGTCCTCGAACACGACCGCCCGCTCCTTCGCCACGCCGAGCGCCTCGGCCGCACGGAGGTAGGTGTCGGGGGCGGGCTTGCCGGGAAGGCCCTCTGCATGGGCGAGCGTGCCGTCGACGACCACGTCGAACCGGTCGCGCAGGTCGGCGGCGGTCAGCACCGCGTCCGCGTTCTGCGAGGAGGACACGACAGCAACGGCCACGCCGTTGATTGCGAGGTAGTCCAGCAGCAGCACCGAGCCCGGGTAGGGCGTGACGCCCTCGGTGGCGAGGACGGCGGCGAAACTGACGTTCTTGCGGTTGCCGAGGCCGCAGACCGTCTCTGCCTCCGGCGGGTCGGACGGGTCACCCCAGGGAAGCTCGATGCCACGGGACGCGAGGAAGTCGTGCACCCCGTCATACCGGGGCTTGCCGTCGACGTGGGCGAAGTAGTCGGCGTCGGTATAGGGCGTCACGCTCCCTGAACCTGCCTCCACGCTGGCTGAGCCTGCCAGGTACTCGTTGAACATCCGCGACCAGGCGTGCATGTGCACCTCAGCGGTCGGCGTCAGCACTCCGTCCAGGTCGAACAGGGCCGCGTCGCAGACGTTCATCAGGGTCTCGTTGGCGCTCATCGCCACGATGCTAGTCCCGGGTCCACCCGCGCTCGGGGAGCCGCGACGCAGAGTAGTCTGAGGCGCGATGAGCGACACCCTTGAAGCCGACCTGCCCACGAGCACCACCCGCCTCACCGGCTGGGGCCGTACCGCACCCACAACGGCGCAGGTGCTGTCCACGCCCGACGTGGACCTGATCGCGAAAGCTGTGGCCGCCGTGGCAGACCACAACGCCGACTCCCCGTCCCACCTGAAGCGCGGCATTGTCGCGCGCGGGCTCGGGCGCTCCTACGGCGACGTGGCCCAGAACGCCGGCGGGATCGTGGTCGACATGACCCCGCTGGACCGGATCCACAGCATCGACCCCGACGCGGCAACCGTCGATGTCGACGCGGGGGTGAGCCTTGATGCGCTGATGCGCGCTGCCCTGCCGCACGGCTTGTGGGTGCCGGTGCTGCCCGGCACGCGACAGGTCACCGTCGGTGGCGCGATCGGTTGCGACGTGCACGGCAAGAACCACCACAGCGCCGGCTCCTTCGGCGACCACGTCGCGTCCATGCAGCTGCTGGTCGCAGACGGACGGATCCTGACAATCACCCCGGAGGGCTCGCCCGACGACCCGGACGCGAGCCTGTTCTGGGCGACCGTCGGCGGCGTGGGGCTCACCGGCATCATCCTGCGCGTCGTGCTGAACATGACCCGCACCGAGACCGCGTACTTCATCGCCGACGGGGTGGTCACCCACACCCTCGACGAGACCATCGCCGTCCACTCCGACGGGTCGGAGTCGCGCTACGACTACTCCAGCGCCTGGTTCGACGCGATCTCGCCGGAGCCGAAGCTGGGTCGTGCGGCCCTGTCGCGCGGCTCGCTGGCAACGCTCGACGAACTGCGCGAGCACGCCCCGAAGCTGGCAGCCGACCCGCTGGCCTTCAACGCCAAGCCGCTGTTCGAGCTGCCTGACGTGTTCCCCAACGGCCTGGCGAACAAGGTCACCTTCGGCCTGCTCGGCTCACTCTGGTACGCCAAGAGTGGCAACTACACCGGCAAGATCCAGAGCCTCACCGGCTTCTACCACCCACTGGACATGTTCGGTGAGTGGAACCGCGCCTACGGCTCGCACGGCTTCCTGCAGTACCAGTTCGTGGTGCCGCCGACGGCCGTCGCCGAGTTCAAGCAACTGATCCGTGACATCCAGGCGTCAGGCCACTACTCGTTCCTGAACGTGTTCAAGCTGTTCGGGGAGGGTAACGCCGCGCCGCTGAGCTACCCGATGGCCGGCTGGAATGTGTGCGTCGACTTCCCGATCAAGGCGGGGCTGCACGAGTTCCTGCACGGCCTCGACGCCCGCATCCTCTCCTTCGGCGGACGGCTGTACACCGCGAAGGACTCCCGCACGACAGCCGAGACCTTCCACGCGATGTACCCCGGCATCGACGGCTGGATCGCGACCCGGCGCCGCATCGACCCGCACGGGGTCTTCGCCTCCGATCTGGCCCGCCGGCTGGAACTGCTCTGAGAACCAGGAGAATTTTGTGATCGACGCCACCGGCAATCCCCAGACCGTCCTGCTCCTCGGAGGCACGTCCGAGATCGGGCTGGCCATCGTGAAGGAGTACCTCGCCAAGCAGCCGTTGCGGGTGGTGCTCGGCGTCCAGCCCGGCGACGAGCTGGCTGACGCGACCGTCGCCGACCTGACCGCAGCCGGCGCGACCGAGGTGACAGCGCTGGACTTCGACGCCGTCGACTTCGACTCCCACCCTGGCGTGATCGACGCGGTCTGGCGGATCGCTGACATCGACGTTGCCATCGTCGCGTTCGGCCTGCTCGGCGACGCGGAGGAACTGTGGCAGGACCAGGCCAAGGCCGTCCGTGCTGCGCAGGTGAACTACACCGGGGCTGTCAGCGTCGGCGTGCTGCTGGGCCAGAAGATGAAGGCGCAGGGCTACGGCCAGATCATCGCGATGTCGACCGTGGCCGGCGAGCTGGTGCGCCGCTCGAACTTCGTCTATGGCTCCACCAAGTCGGGCCTGGACTCGTTCTACCGGCTGCTGGGTGAGGCTCTTGCCCCGTTCGGGCCGAGGGTGCTGGTTGTGCGTCCCGGCCAGGTGCGGACGCGGATGTCGGCGCACATGAAGGAAGCCCCGCTCACTGTGGACGCCGAAGAGCTCGCCACCCAGGTCGTCGACGCCGCCCGCAAGGGCGCCAAGCTGATCTGGGTCCCTGCCCCCTTCAAGTTCGTGATGATCGCCCTGAAGCACATCCCGGCCCCGATCTTCCGCCTCCTGCCGCTGTAAACCGGCCCCTGAGGAGCCCGTGAGCGCAGCGAGCGGGCGTCACGAAGGGCCGGCCAGGGATCACCATGACCGATGACAATCCGAACACGCGCCTCGACGGGGTGGTCGTTCCGGCGCTGGTGCTCGAGCTCGCCGACGGACGGTCGGTGGACCCGGTCTGGGTGAATCAGATCGGCGGGGTCACGTACGCCATCGATGGTGGGTCCGAGTACGTCAAGTACGGCCCGCCTCACGACGAGTTCGATCCGGACCCGGAGTTCGCGCGGTTGCGCTGGGTGAGTGCCTTCGTCACTGCGCCGCGTCCGATCGACCACGGCGTGGACGTGGACGGTAACCGCTGGCTGCGCACGGTGGGGATTCCGGCGACGTCGGCCGTGCTGGCCGGCTGGCGTGACCGTCCGGACGTTGTCGTGCCGGAGCTCGGACGGGCCTTGCGGCGGTTCCACGACCTGGTGCCCGTCGACGAATGCCGCTGGGAGTACTCGGTCGACGGCCGACTCGCTGCCACGTGCGTCGTGCCACCGCCGGCAGCGGAACGCCCGCCGCTGGACGGGGTGGTCTGCCACGGCGACGCCTGCAACCCCAACTTCCTGCTCGACGACGCCGGTCGCTGCGTCGGTTACGTCGACCTCGGCATGCTCGGCGTGGGGGACCGGTGGGCCGATCTCGCGCCGGCGCTGCTCAGTCTCGGCTGGAACTACGGCGAGGGGTGGGAGCCCGCTTTCCTCGACGGGTACGGCATCGAGCGAGATGCGGAGAAGCAGGAGTTCTACACCTGGGTGTGGAACTCCATCTGATCAGGCCGGTTCAGCCAGTTCGGCGTCCGAGCGCAGGATGCAGAACTCATTGCCCTCGGGATCGCTGAGGACCACCCAGCCAGTGCCCGGCCCGTGGATACCACGGTGGTCGGCAACGTACTTGGCGCCGAGCTTGAGCAGCCGGTCGAACTCCTCGTCCCGGGTGCGATCCGTGGGACGCAGGTCGAAATGCACCCGGTTCTTCACCGACTTGGCCTCGGGCACCTCGATGAACAGGATCCGGTGGCCCTCGCCCTTGGGGATGATCAGGCACTCCTGATCTCCGGGCTCGTTGCGGTCGTCCGGGTCGTCGGTGTACTTGAGCACCTTCTTCCACCAGTTGGAGAGGGCGTAGGCGTCCTGGCAGTCGATGGTGGTGTGGGAGATCCGGCTCGTCATCGGGCGAGTATCGCAGGCTGCGTCCGTCCTTGGTCAACATCTTTAACGATACAGACGCTCAGCCTCTTGTTCTCTGTAACGATAAAGAACACCATGGAAGTACGGCAACGGAAGGGGGTGCAGAGATGGTCAGGGTTACCCAACAGGACATCGCGAAGGTGATGGGGGTCTCGGTCATGACGGTCTCCAATGCCTTCAACCGTCCCGACCAGCTGTCGCCGGACCTGCGGACCCGCGTGCTCGAGCGCGCGGCGAAGATGGGCTACACCGGTCCGGACGCGGTCGCGCGCCAGCTCCGGTCGGGCCGCACGAACACCTTCGCTGTCGCGTTCGAAGAGAAGTTGTCGTACGCGTTCTCCGACCCGTTCTCGGTGGCCTGGCTGGCGGCGTTCAGCGAGGTGATGGAGTTGCACCGGGCCAGCATCATGCTGCTCAGCGTCCCGGCCGGCGACAGTGAGGCGCTCGCTGCGGTGCAGGACGCGGCCGTGGACGGCATCGCCGGGCTGTGCGGCAACCAGCCCGCGATGATCCGGGCCCGCGAGCGCGGGATGCCGACGGTGTACTGCACTCTCGCCACCCGCGCTGACAAGGAGGGCAAGGGCGACTACGTGGTGATCGACGACCATGCGGCCGGTCTCGAAATGGCCGGTCTTCTGCGCCGGCTGGGTCATCGCCGGGTGTTCCTGCTGGTCGAGACCCCCTACCGGGGCCAGCCGCGGATGACGGAGTACCGGCCGGAGGAGTTCCGCGAGCTTGTGGACGCGCACGCCGGCTACCTGTTCTCCGACGACCTGAGACTGTCCGGCCTCGTCGAGGGCTTCGGTGGCCTCGATGTGACGGTCGTCCCGGTCGGCACCAACTCCCGGGCAGCGGGACACGCCGCCGGCACCCTGGTACTGGACCGCACCGACCGGCCCACGGCCGTGGTCGCGATCAGCGACGTGATGGCCCTCGGCTTCATGGACGCCTTGCGCCAGCGGGACCTCGTTCCCGGTGTGGACGTCTCGGTCGCCGGGTTCGACGGCCTTCCGGAGGCCGCCGAAGCCGGACTCACCACCATTCGACAACCCGTCCGGGACAAGGGACGCCTTGCCGCGGAACTCCTGCTGGATCCCGAGCGGAAGGACCGCCGGATCATCCTGCCCCACGAGCTGATCGTGCGGAGAAGTACCCGTCCCGTGGCCTGAGTCCAGGCCGCGTCGACAGCCAGTTTCCCCTCCGGCCCCTTCGGGCCGGTCACCACACAACACCTCTCAAGGAGACAGTCATGTCCGCATACCTGAGTTATGCCCCGAGCATCCAGGCCACCGAGGTCGAGAACACGTCGGCGTTCCCGGAGGCCCCGCAGGTGGAGGCTCCCACCGTCTCGACCCGCTCCCGGTTCCTGGCCGCCGCGATCCTGCGGCGCACGGCACGCCTGCAGCTGGCCGCCGCGGCCCGGCTGGAGCGTCCGGCCCGCCGGCGCCTGGCCACTGCCTGATCCTGGGGGGAATCTGCCGGTGGTCTGTCCTGAAAGGGCCGCGAGGCTCCCATCCGGACGACTGGCGGCAGATTTCTGCCGTTCACCCCAGCCTGATCACCGTGCCGTCCGGCAGCACCTCC
>Ga0209745_1001132_pt1 | contig 16002 bp, 16 predicted proteins | sample BarGraNGADG00312_FD_184495 | JGI IMG/M metagenome (GOLD analysis project Ga0209745, IMG submission 184495) | Arctic peat soil microbial communities from Barrow, Alaska - Barrow Graham LP Ref core NGADG0004-312 (SPAdes) (version 2) | ecosystem: Environmental > Terrestrial > Soil > Wetlands > Peat... | reverse complement strand
TGGATGGCATCCCTTCGGCCCGAAATGGCGGGACTCTCGGCCCGCTTCGAGATTCCGGTCTAGGGCGTGGCCCCGGAATTGGCCATCTTCGACCTGCCGTCGATCCAGGCCAACCACTCATCCAACCCCTGGCCCGAGGTCGCGGAGACCGCGAGTATCGGCACGTTCGCGTTCAGCAGGCGCACGTCGGCCTCGAAGCCGCCCCGATCGAACGAGAGGTGGGGCGCAAGGTCGATCTTGTTGAGCAGGATCAGATCCGCGGCCGTAACCAGGTAAGGATGCTTTGCGGCTTTGTCGTCGCCCTCGGTCAGGCTGAACAGACCCACTTTGACCGTCTGACCCAGATCGAACCCGACCGGGCAGATCAAGTTGCCGACGTTTTCGATGAAGAGAACGTCCACGCCCTCAAGGTCCAGCTGGGTCAACGCGTCGCGGACCTGACCGGCCTCGAGGTGGCACCCCTCGCCGGTGGAGATCTGGACGACTCGGTCGCACCAGCGCGCAAGACGATCGCCGTCGCGTCGTGTGGCCAGATCGCCGACCAGGACCGCCGGCCGGCGGCGACCTTTGAGCGCCCGCAGCGTTGCTTCGAGCAGCGCCGTCTTGCCGCTTCCCGGCGCGCCGATCAGGTCGATGGCGAAGATGCCACGGCGCTCCAGATCGGCCCGGACGGCCTCGGCCAGCTGGTCGTTGGCCTCCAGCACACGCTCGACAATGGGGATCCGCGTCGTCTTGACCGGCTCGCTCATGACGCGCCCGCCTCGCCGCCGGTGGCAGTCGCAGCGGCCTCGTCGTCATCCTCGTCCACCGTCATCGACACGAGGTCCAGCTCATCGCCGGCGGTCGGCCGGGGCGAGACCTCGCCGCAACTGCATTCGGCGAATAGGACCGGGCTCTCCCACACGCGGCCGCAGGCGGGACACGCGAGCGACCACGGCCGCATGTCCATGACGAGAACTGACCCCGCGAGCGCCGTCTCGTGCGTAACGGCGTCCCAGCACATTTGCATCGCGTCCGGCTCCAGGCCGCGCATCGCCCCAACTCGGATTTCGACCTCGCGCACGCGCCTGCCTGGGGGCGCATGACGCAGGACCTGCGTGGCCAGGGCTTCGGCGATCGAGAACTCGTGCACGACGAGCATCCTATGTCATCTCGACGGCGCAGCCCGGCGGCGAACCGATCCGGCGCGCCGCTTGGCCGCACGGCCCGCCCCAAGCCAGCCCGTCCAATGCCGCCCGGACTCGCGCCCCGCCACGGGCCCGATTCCAGCGATTCACGACCTGATTCCGGCGACACCTACGTCATAAGGCCAAAGGGCATGGGCAGTCTGGACTACCTGGACTACAGATAGGGCCGATCCGCGGGGCTCGAATCGAGACCAAATCGGTAGACTGGCCTCAAGAACTAAGGACGCGGTGCGTTACCGCGCACAAATCGAAGGCGTAGACCATCAGCAGGCCAGCACAGGCCGGTTTATGAGCCGCGCCCAGGAACGGAGAGCATGGGACGGATCCTTCTCGTCGATGACGACCCGAACGTAGTTGAGGGCAACGTCGTCGCCCTCGAGGCGAGTGGACACACGGTCACGACCGCATCCACCACGTCCGAGGCGCGAGCGGCCATCGGCCGCGAGACTCCCGACCTTGTAGTGCTCGAGGCGATGCTCGACGGAGCCACGGCAGGCTTCGACCTTGCCCGATCGCTTGCCAGCGAGAACCCGGCGCTGCCGCTGATCATGCTCAGTCGCATCGACGAGCATCTCACCTCCAGAGAACGTGACAGCCAGGACCACCACGACTGGATGCCCGTGCAGCGGTTCATGGACAAACCGGTTGCGCCCGAGGTGCTGGCCTACGAGGTAAACCACCTCGTGAAGGTGATCCACTAGCCCGATGGGTTCGCTCATCGTCTTCCTCGTCGCCTTCCCAATTCTGGCAGGCGGCGTGCTCCTCGGCGTCCGCAACGGCAACCTGAGGAACGCGATCGTCGTGCTGGCCGGCCTGGTGGTCGCCGGTGCCTCGATCGCCACCGCCGTAACCTTCGGCAACGGCAACGCTGTCTTCTTCGATCTCCCGAACGGCCTGACCTTGGGCCGATCGCTGTTGGCGGCAGAAATCGCAATCGCCGCCTTCGTGGTGGTGGTCAGCATCCAGAACCGCCGCATTCTGGCCCCAATCCTGGTCCTGGGCCAGCTGGCCACCTCCCTCTACCTCGAATTAGCCGGCAAGATGCCGGAGGTCGAGCCGGGGCGGTTGTTCTGGTTCGACCGATTGTCGGTGGTCATGGTGCTGATCATCGGCATCGTCGGCACCCTGATCTGTGTCCACTCGCTGGGCTACATGCGGGGCTTCCACCGCTCCAGCCCGATGATCAAGGGCCGTCGAACGATCTTCTTCGCCCTCCTCTTCGTCTTCCTGGGGGCGATGTTTGGCCTCGTAGTCTCCAACTACCTGCCGCTGATGCAGGTCTTCTGGGAGATCACGACCATCTGCTCGTTCCTCCTCATCGGCTACACCCGGACCAAGGAGACGACCGGCTACGCGTTCGACGCTCTGAACATGAACATGCTCGGCGGCCTTGGCTTCTCGATCGCGATCCTGATGCTCACGGGCCAGCCGGATGGCCTGGATCTGGCCAAGCTGACGGCCGGGCCGGCAACCGCCGCGCTCATGCCGGCGCTGGCTCTGCTCTGCCTGGCCGGGCTGACGAAGGCAGCTCAGATGCCGTTCTCGAGCTGGCTGCTCGGCGCGATGTACGCCCCGTCGCCGACCTCGGCCCTGCTCCACTCGAGCACGATGGTCAAGGCCGGTGTCTTCCTTCTGCTACGCCTTTCGCCGGCTATCGCCGGATCCAACCTGGGCATGCTGGTGGCCTTCACCGGCATGCTGACCTTCCTCTTCGTCTCGCTGGTCGGCGTGACGGAACAGAACACCAAGAAGGTCCTCGCCTATTCCACTATCGGCAGCCTGGGCCTGATCGTCGGCTGCGCCGGCCTCGGTTCCCCCGAGCTCATCTGGGCCGGCGTGATGATCATCATCTTCCACGCACTGGCGAAGGGCCTCCTCTTCCTCGTAGTGGGCACGATCGAGAACAGGTTCTACACCAAGGACATGGAGAACTTCGACGCCCTGCTGAGCCGGCTGCCCAAGGTCAGCGTGCTGGCCCTGACAGGCATCGCGGGCATGTTCATCGCCCCCTTCGGCATCGTCGTTGCCAAGTGGACGGCCATCCGGGCCTTCCTCGATATCCCCGGCTGGCAGGGCGCGGCGCTGCTGGTGATCATGGCCTTCGGAAGCTCTCTGACGATCTTCTACTGGGGCAAGCTGCTCATCAAGGTCCTCGCGATGAGGCCCGTGACCGAGCACGAGCGGACTATCGAGAAACGCGTCTCGCGCTTCGAGTGGCTGGCCGAGATCACCCTCGCTCTGGGTGTCATCGTCGTTACCTGCTTCCTCGGAGTCATCTCCGAGCAGGTGGTCGGGCCATATGCGCTGGCCACGTTCCCGGACACGTCGCAGTCCTTCCTCCACGTAGACCCGGTGATGCTGGCAACGATGGTGGTTGCGCTCCTCTTCCTGCCCGCATTGGCCCTCTGGGCGGCGCGGCACGAGCGCTACGACCTGGCGGATTTCTACGCGGCCGGCCGGCCGGTGACCTCCGGCGGAGTCATGGGGATGGCCCTCGGCGGATCCCGGACAGTGAGTCTCCGCAACTACTACCTGGAGGGCGTGGTGAACGGCCGGCTGGCCTTCCGCGCCGGATCGATCGTCTGCGGGTCTCTCCTTGTGGCCCTTGTCGCGACGGGAATGGTGGCCCGCTAATGAGCCTGCACCCCGCCGTCTACGCCGTCCTCTTCGTCCTGCTGGCGCCGGTCTTCGGCGGCCTGCTGGCCGGAATCGACCGAATCACCAGCGCCCGAATGCAAAGCCGTGTCGGGCCACCCCTGCTGCAGCCCTTCTACGACCTCGGCAAGCTCCTCCAGAAGGACGCCCGCCAGGTCAATCCGCTCGTGGAGCCGCTGCTCCTGGGCCACGTCGCCTTCATGGCCGCGACCGGCGCCATGATCCTCGGCGGCACCGACCTCATCTTCACCGCCTTCGTGTTCGCCCTTGCCGCGCTCTTCCTGGTTCTCGCGGCCGGCTCGGTGAACTCGCCGTTCAGCTTCGCCGGCGCCGAACGCGAGCTGATCGTGCTCCTCGCGTCGGAGCCCTTCTTCATCCTGATGCTGGCCGCGATCTGCAAGGTGACAGACCAGAGCACCTTCGGTGGAGTCCTCGGTTCGGCTGTGATGGTTGCGCCCAAGCTGCCCGGCATGCTGATCGCCTTCTCGTTCGTGGCCACGATCAAGCTGCGCAAGTCGCCCTTCGACATTTCGACCTCGCACCACGCTCACCAGGAGCTGGTCAGCGGCCTGACCTCGGATATGTCGGGCCGACTCCTCGGCTATGTCGAGGTGGCTCACTGGTACGAATCGGCGATCCTCGCCGTATTCGTGATCCTCTTCTTCAACTGGAGCGTACCTCTCGGCCTGCTCGTCTTCGCGGTCGCCTACGGCCTCGAGGTCCTGGTCGATAACTCGACCTCGCGCGCCAAGTGGCAGCTCGTCCTGCGTTCGACATGGGTCGTGACCCTGCTCTTCTCGGGCGGGAACGTCCTGGCGCTCTTCCTGATCAAGTAGGTGCAGCCGGTGTCCTTTTTCTCGAAATCGCCCTGGATCCTCCACTACGACGCGTCGAGCTGTAACGGCTGCGACATCGAAGTCCTGGCCTGCCTCACTCCTCTCTACGACGTGGAGCGCTTTGGGGTGGTCAACACCGGCAACCCCAAGCACGCGGACATCCTGCTGATCACCGGCAGCGTCAATGAGCGCAACATCGACATCATCCAGAACCTATACCGCCAGATGCCGGATCCCAAGGTCGTCGTGGCCGTCGGCGCCTGCGCCTGCTCGGGTGGAATCTTCGCCCGTGCCTACAACATTCAGGGCGGCATCGACAAGGTGCTCCCGGTGGACGTGTACGTCCCGGGCTGCGCCGCCAGACCGGAAAGCATCATCGACGGCGTCGTGAATGGCATCGGGGCGCTCGAGCAGAAGCGAAAGAAGAGCGCCTGATGGACAAGGACTCGTTTCTCGCCCGCGTCGGCGAGTACCACAAGGGCGGCTGGCGCCTGGCGCTGATAAACGCCACTACCGTTCTGGCGGCGGACGAGGCAACGCCCGGCGTCTTCGAAGTCACGTGGGCCTTCGCGAAGGAACTGGAGTTCGAGACCATCCGCGAGACGATCGGCCAGGCCGATGCAGTGCCAAGTGTCTCTGAGTTCTTCGGCGCGGCCTTCCTCTATGAGAACGAGATCCGCGAGCTCTTCGGCATCAACGTGACTGGACTCGGCCTGGACCTCAAGGGGCAGCTGTACAAGACCGCGACCAAGATCCCCTTCTCCCACTCTGCGATCAGGGCGCGCATCGAGGCGGCGGCCGCGGCCGCCGCTGCGGCGACGGTGAAGAAAGCATGAAGCGGACCGTCATCCCGTTCGGACCGCAGCACCCGGTCCTGCCGGAGCCGATAGTGCTCGACCTCATTCTCGAGGACGAGAAGGTCGTTGAGGCCATCCCGACCATCGGCTACATCCACCGCGGCCTAGAGGCCATGGTCGAGCGGGTCGAATACACCGAGATGGGTTTCGTGGTGGAGCGCATCTGTGGCATCTGCAGCTTCATGCACGGCATGGGCTACTGCCTGGCGCTCGAGTCGATAATGAACGTCGAAGTCCCGGATCGGGCGCGCTGGCTGCGCATCATCTGGGCCGAGATCTCGCGAATCCAGAGCCACCTTCTCTGGCTCGGTCTCGGCGCGGACGCCTTCGGCTTCGAAAACCTGTTCATGCACTGCTGGCGGATGCGCGAGGAGATCCTCGACATCTTCGAGAAGACGACCGGCGGGCGGATCATCCATTCCGTCAACCGCATCGGCGGCGTCAAGCGCGACATCTCCGACTCCGAACTGGTCGCGATCGTCGCCAAGCTCGATGAGCTGGGCAAGGCCTTCGACAAGACGGCCAAGGTCTTCGCGTCCGACGCGTCGATCCGCCACCGGCTCTCCGGCGTTGGCGTCCTGCCCATGGAAGACGCCCGTGCGGTCGATGCCGTCGGGCCGATGGCCCGCGCTTCCGGTGTCCGAATCGACACTCGCCTCACCGGCCAGAACCTGTACGACCAGCTCGAGTTCGAGCCCGTCTTGGAAACGGCCGGCGACTGCCTGGCCCGCGTGGTCGTGCGCATGCGCGAAGTCCGGCAATCGATCGACCTCGTCCACCAGATGGTCGAGAAGATGCCCAAGGGCGAAGGCCTGCCGATCGAGACGAAGGTCCGAGGCATGCCGTCGGGCGAAACCTTCACCCGGCTCGAGCAGCCTCGTGGTGAGGTCGTCTACTACGTCAAGGCCAACGGCACGAAGTACCTGGAAAGGTTCCGGGCGCGGACGCCAACATTCGCCAATGTTCCGGCAATGATCAAGCTCGTCAAGGGCTGCGACCTCGCGGACGTGCCGAACATCATCCTGACCATTGACCCCTGCATTAGCTGCACGGAACGCTGACATGGCCAACCCATTCCGACTCCCAATGGCGCCCCGGACCATCCGAAACCTCTTCTCCAGGCCGGCCACGCGCCGCTACCCGACCGAAACCCGACAGCGCTTCGACGGCGCCCGCGCGACGATCAAGTTCGACGTCGAAACGTGCGTCTACTGCATGATTTGCGCCCGGCGCTGCCCGGCGGCGGCGATAACTTGCTCGCGCGACGAGCGCTACTGGGCCATCGAGCACCTGACCTGCATCGGCTGCAACGTCTGCGTCGAGGTCTGTAACAAGAACAGCCTGAGCATGTCCACGGACTCCAAGAGCGTCCATACCCGCGCCGAGGTCGGCCCGGAAGGCCAGCGGCCCGGCCACGAGGAGTGGCACGGCGCCGCGCCGGGGCCGGCGGTTGCCAAGGCATCTGCGGGCTGAGCGTCTGGCTCTCCCGCATCCCGGCAACGCGCGGAATAGGTCGATCGTGCTTGGCCGAGCCGACCGCACCGTGGTCTATGAAGGCGCCCGGTCCAACCTGCACCCGCAACAAATGGTAAGCGCCGCCCTCAGCGATTGAATCGTAGGCAAACGGGCTCCGCACCCCAAATGGCCCCCGGTCCGCGGGGTCATGCGGCCCTATCGGTAGGGCTACCTGCCTCCGAGAATCCTTGTAGGGCAACGAAACGGGTGGCCGCCCCACCGCGGCCCAACAGGTTGGTATCGGAGTCGTTGCCGCCGGCACCGACACGGAGTCTCCCCGACTAGGGCGCAGCGGCATCTCGCCACTTATCGCAACCCCGGCCGAACCCATAGCGGTCAAGGCCACCGGCCCGCCGACACCGGACGCTCGCGCATCGAATGGGCGTGGACGTCCGATAGACCACGCAACCGGCGGAACAGACCGTCGAAGCGACTCCGGGAAGACCAAAGGGGTACTGGATGGTCGTGGCTCAGGTTTCGCCTCCCGTAACGACCAATTCGAGCGTCCGCTTCCTGGAGGAAGTCAGCGCGAAGACTGCGGGCGTGTCCCGCCTCGAGATGTGCATCCAGTGCGGTACGTGCGGAGGATCCTGTCCTTCCGCCGACGACATGGATCACACCCCGCGGATGCTCTTTGCGATGATCCGAGCCGGGATGAAGGACGAGGCGCTGCGCAGCAACACGCCCTGGATGTGCGTGTCCTGCTACCACTGCGTCGTCCGCTGCCCCCAGGGCGTCCACATCGCCGACGTCATGTACACCCTCAAGGGCATGGCGGAGCACACGAAGTCGTACCGAGACAAGATCCCGCCTCACTTCGCCGGGGTCTTTGTCGGGCAGGTGGAAACCTTCGGGCGTAGCTGGGAGCTGGGTTTGACTGCTCGCCACTACCTGAGGCACTTCATCCTCCGACTGCCGCGCATGGCGCCCATGGCGATCGGCCTCTTCCTCCGCGGCCGAATAGGCATCCTGCCTCACCGGATTCGTCAGCGCGAACAGCTCCAGGCGATCCTGAGCCGAGCGGAAGAGCTGGAGAGAGTCTCGTGAGCCGCTATCTGTACTACCCGGGCTGCTCCATGGACGGCAGCGGGCGAGCGTACGGCGAGTCGTTGACCGGCGTCTGCGAGCAGCTCGGCTTAGTCCTCGCCGAAATCGAGGACTGGAACTGCTGCGGGGCGACCGAGTACGTCGGCGTCAGCCTGAGTCCGGCCTACGCCCTCATCGCCCGGAACCTTGCGATTGCCTCGAAGGCGAAGCAAGACGGCGAACCGCTCGTTGCGGCATGCAGCGCCTGCTACCTGAACCTCGCCAAGGCAGACAGCTACATGAAGGAGCGGCCTCAGCTCGGCGAGCGCGTCAACGTCGCGCTCAACGCCGGCGGTCTGCACTACGACCCGGGCTCGGTCGAGATCCGCCACCTGCTCGAAGTGATCATGAATGACGTCGGCCTGGACCAGGTCCGCGCCAATGTGGTCAAGCCGCTCGCGGGTCTCAGGGTAGCGCCCTATTTGGGCTGCATGCTCCCCCGCCCCGATCCGGACCACCGCTGGAAGAACCACGAGCGCCCGGACGACCTCGATCGGCTGCTCGAGGCCCTGGGCGCGGACGTGGTGGACTTCCCGCTCAAGACCGAGTGCTGCGGCGGGCACATGACCCAGATCGCGCCGAAGGTGGGCCTCGAGCTCATCAAGCGGCTCGTCGATGAGGCGGAGCATCACAAGGCCGACCTGATGGTCACCGTCTGCCCGATGTGTCAGATCAACATCGACGCCTACCAGGGCGAGATGAACGCCGAGTTCCACACCAAGCACAAGATGCCGATCGTGTTCTTCACCCAGTTGATGGGCTTGGCCTTTGGGCTGGACCCGAAGAAGATGGGGATCGGACGAGAGCTGACCGACGCCCGCCCGGCATTGAAGAAGATCGGCAAGGGGCCCCAGGCGATCGCGGCGGAGGCCGGACCTGCCCACAGGCAACGACCGGACAAACGAGCCCTGCCCATGCCGCGCATGGCCGACGAAGCTCCGGCAGGCGAGGTTCGACCGTGAGCGGCAACGGCCACCAGCCGACCGAAGGCGGACCTTCCGTCGGAGTGCCCGCGGAAGGCGGACCTTCCGTCGGAGTACCCGCGGAAGGCGAGATCCGGATCGGCGTCTACGTCTGCCACTGCGGCAGCAACATCGCCGGCGTCGTCGACGTGGTCGAGGTCGCCCGCTGGGCGGGCGAGGCTCTCAAGGACCGGGGAGTGGTGATCGCCCGCGAGTACAGGTTCATGTGCTCCAGCCCCGGTCAGGATCTGATTACCGACGACATCCGCGACCTCGGGCTGAACCGAATCGTCGTCGCAGCGTGCTCGCCCCATCTCCACGAGAACACCTTCCGCAATGCCACCGCGCGGGCCGGGCTGAATCCGTACCTGTGCGAGCTCGTCTCGATCCGCGAGCAGGACTCCTGGGTGCACACGGACAAGGCCGCGGCGACGGCGAAAGCCAAAGCCATCCTGTCCGGGGGCGTGGAACGGGTCCGGCGCAACACTCCGCTTGACGCCATAATCGTGGACATCAACGCGGCGACTCTGGTCGTCGGCGGCGGTATCGCCGGGATCCAGGCGGCGCTCGAGATCGCAGACGCGGGCTTCCACGTCTATCTGGTCGAGAAGGACGCCTCGATCGGCGGCCACATGGCCCAGTTCGACAAGACCTTCCCCACCCTGGACTGCGCGGCCTGCATCCTCACGCCTCGCATGGTCTCGGCGGGCACGCATCCCAACGTCACGCTCCTCACCTGGAGTGAGGTGACGCACGTCGACGGCTATGTCGGCAACTTCACCGCGACGATCCTCAAGAAGGCCCGCTACGTCGACGAGAGCCTCTGCACCGGTTGCGGGGTGTGCTCGGAGAAGTGCCCCAAGAACGTCATCGACGAGGTCTACGAGGCCGGCCTCGGCTATCGCAAGGCTATCTACACGCCGTTCGACCAGGCCGTCCCGCGGACCCCGGTGATCGACCGACAGAACTGCACCTACTTTGAGAAGGGGACCTGCAAAGCCTGCGAGAAGTTCTGCGAGTCGAACGCCATCCGCTTCGACCAGCAGGACGAAGAGATCACCATCAACATCGGCAACATCATCCTGGCCACCGGGTACGAGATCTTCGACGCCCGTCGGATCGCGCAATACGGCTACGGCCGGCTGCCGAACGTCTTCACCTCGCTCGAGTTCGAGCGATTGTCCAACTCCGCCGGACCGACGAACGGCCGAATCGTCCTCCGCGACGGCGTGACCGAGCCCAAGACCGTCGGCGTGATCCACTGCGTCGGCAGCCGCGACCGCAACTTCAACAACTACTGCTCCGCGATCTGCTGCATGCAAAGCCTGAAGTTCGCCCACCTGGTGAAGGAGCATACCGGGGCGACGGTCTACAACTTCTATATCGACATGCGGACCGTGGCAAAGTCCTACGACGAGTTCTACCAGCGCGTCATGGAAGAGGGGACGCTCTTCGTCCGAGGCAAGCCGGCCGAGGTAACCGAGGCTGGACGGCTCCCGGGCGAAGAGGGCAAGCTCATCGTCCAGGTCGAGGACACGCTGGCCGGCCGCCAGCGCCGCATCCCTGTGGATATGGTCGTCCTTTCGGTTGGCCTGCAGCCCCGCGCAGACGCCAAGGAGCTGGCCACCCGCTTCGGTATCTCATGCAGCTCCGACGGCTGGGCCATCGAGAAGCACCCCAAGCTGGACCCGGTCGCGACCATGACCGAGGGCGTGTTCATCGCCGGCTGCGTCAGCGGCCCGAAGGACATCCCCTCGTCCGTCGCCCAGGGAGCGGCGGCCGCCGCCAGAGTCCTGGGCCGGATCCAGATGAAGCAGATGAATCTGGAGCCGATAAAGGCCTCGGTTCATGCCGACAACTGCTCCGGGTGCCGCATTTGCAACACCATGTGCCCGTACAACGCCATCAGCTTCCAAGTGGCCGCGGGGGTGTCGAGCATCAACGCGGCCATGTGCCAGGGCTGCGGAACCTGCGTCGCGGCCTGCCCCGCCGGTGCGATCGCCGGTACGGGCTTCAGCGACGAGCAGGTTCTGGCGCAGATCGAGGGTCTGCTGAAGGTCGGGGCTGACGGAACGCCGCTCAAGCGGTCGGCCTTCCCGGAGGCACACCACGAGCCGATCGAGGAGGCAGTGCGAGCATGAGCACGCAGGCGCCCGTCGCACCGGCCCCCGCGGAAGGGACGGCTCCGGCCACTACCTTCGAGCCGGTGATCATCGGCTTCACCTGCAACTGGTGCAGTTACCGTGCTGCGGACCTGGCCGGCACGGCGCGGACCAAGTACCCGCCCAACGTGCGGTTGATCAGGCTCATGTGCTCGGGCCGGCTCGATCCCACCTTCGTGCTCAAGGCCTTCTCGGAGGGGGCCGACGCGGTCATGGTGAGTGGCTGCCACCCCGGCGAGTGCCACTACATCGAGCAGAACTACAAGGCCCTGCGGCGCTTCCAGCTGCTGCGGCGGACGATCGAATCCCTGGGAATAGAGCCACAACGGCTACAACTCGTGTGGGCCAGCGCCGCCGAAGGCGTCCGCCTCGCCGGCGAGATTGCTCGCGTGACTGAAGAGGTACGAGCCCTCGGTCCTCTAGGCTGGCCGGTCGGGAACCTCGTCGATATCGACGATGTGGACCTTGACGCGGCCTGGCAAGCCACCGGCGGCGACGCCGGCGGGCCGCCTCCGGCTCCCGGCGGCGTCAACCCGGACCACGCGGCTGAGACAGCCCAATGAGCCCGACCGCGGGGTCCACGGGCGGAGCCAACGCCACCAAGCCCAAGCTCGCCATCTTCGGTGCCGCGTCGTGCGGTGGATGTGACGTCGCCATCGTCAACATCCACGAGCACATCGTGGATGTGGCGAACGCCTTCGAGATCGTCTTGTGGCCGACGGTGATGGACGGCAAGTACAGCGACATCGAGACAATGGCCGACGGCGAGATCACGATCACCCTCGTCTCAGGCAGCATGCGGACGGACGAGACGGTCCATCTCTCCAAGCTCCTGCGCCGCAAGTCCAAGTTCATGGTGGCCTTCGGCTCATGCGCAAGCGAGGGCTGCATCCCCGGTCTGGCCAACCTCTCGAGCCGCAAGCAGATCATCGACACCGCCTTCTCCACGACCAGCACGGACAACCCCGACGGCATCCGGCCCATCTGGGAATGCGAGGTCCCCGAGGGGATCCTGCACCTGCCCGAATTCGAGCCGGTCCTGCGGACCCTCGATCAGGTCGTGGAGGTGGACTACACGATCCCTGGCTGCCCGCCCGAGTCCAACCAGATTTGGGCGGCTCTCGAGGCCGTGGTCAAGGCGCTCAACGGCACCGGACCGCTCCCGCCCAAGGGCTCGGTTCTGGGCGCCGGCGACTCCACGGTGTGCGACGAATGCGCCCGCAAGCGCGACGTCAAGAAGATCAATCGCTTCGTCCGGATCCAGCAGGTCGCGGGCTTCGACCCGGAGATCTGCCTGCTGGAGCAGGGTCTGCCCTGCAACGGTCCTGCGACCCGCAACGGTTGCGGCGCGCTCTGCCCAGCCGTCAGCGCGCCGTGCATCGGCTGTTACGGCGCGGCCGAGGGCGTAATCGACTACGGTGCCCGACTGATGTCGGCCTATGCCTCGGTCGTCGAGGCGACGACGCCCGAGGAGATCGACAAGGTGCTCGACGGCATCCCCGACCCGGTGGGCCAGTTCTACCGCTTCAGCCTGGCTAACTCGCTGCTGCGCAGCGGCCGCTCGGCCTGGCAGAACGACGGGGAGTAGCCAAGTCATGGAACGAATCACCATCGACCCCGTCACCAGGCTCGAGGGCCACGGCAAGATCGAGATCTTCCTCGATCCGGACGGTGAGGTCGCCAACGCTTACTTCCAGATTCCGGAGCTTCGTGGCTTCGAGCGCTTCTGCGTCGGCCGCCCCGTGGAGGAGATGCCGACGCTGACCAACCGCATTTGCGGCGTCTGTCCGGAAGCTCACCACATGGCCTCCGCCAAGGCCGCCGACGCCGTGTACCACGTCGATCCGCCGCGAACAGCCAAGCTCCTGCGCGAGCTGCTCTACAGCGCCTTCTACGTAACTGATCACACGACGCACTTCTACGCCCTGGGCGGCCCCGACTTCATCGTCGGACCCGACGCCCCCCCAGCCGAACGCAACATCCTCGGCGTGCTGGCCAAGGTCGGCATGGAGGTCGGCGGCCAGGTGATCCAGGCCCGCAAGCAGGGCCACAACGTCATCGAGATGATCGGCGGCCGGAAGATCCATCCTGCGACCGCGGTGCCCGGCGGCATGACCCACGGCATCACCGAGGAACAGCGCGCCGAGATCGAGAGGATCGGCCGCTGGTCGATCGAGTTCGCCCAGTTCAGCCTGGGCATCTTCGACAAGATGGTCCTGGGCAACGACGCCTACAAGGAGATGATCCTCTCCGACGGGTACACCCACAGGACCTACTACATGGGCCTGGTGGACCCGAACAACAAAGGCAACTTCTACGACGGCCGGGTGAGCATCATGTCGCCCGACGGCGAGCGCGTGGGCACCTACGCCCCGGCGGAATACCGCGACTGGATCGCCGAGCACGTCGAGCCCTGGACCTACCTCAAGTTCCCATATCTCAAGAAGGTCGGATGGAAGGGCCTCGTGGACGGCGCCGACTCGGGTGTCTACTGCGCCACCCCGTTGTCGCGGCTCAACGTCGCCGAGGGCATGGCCACGCCGCTGGCCCAAGCCGCCTACGAGCGCTTCTACGACACCCTGGCCCCGAAGCCGGAGTCGGGCGGGAAGCGCCTCGTCCACCACCGCCTGGCCACGCACTGGGCTCGCTTGATCGAGCTCCTCTACGCAGCCGAGCATATGGTCGAGCTGGCGACCGATCCCGAGATCACCTCGCCGAATATCCGCACCGTTCCGACTGAGAAGCCAACCGAGGGCGTCGGCACGGTTGAGGCGCCGCGAGGCACGCTTACCCACCACTACTGGACCGACGAGCGCGGAGTTCTGACGGCGGTCAACCTTCTCGTAGGGACCACGAACAACTACGCCCCGATGGCAATGTCGATCAAGAAGGCGGCCCAGAGCCTGATCCACAAGGGCGTGGTCGTTCACCAGGGTCTGCTGAACCGGGTCGAGATGGCCTTCAGGCTCTACGACCCGTGCTTCGGCTGCGCCACCCATTCGTTCCCCGGGGAGATGCCTCTGCAGGTCGCCATCCGCAATTCGGACGGCGAGGTGATCGAGGTCCTCTCCCAGAACTGCTGAACTGCCTTGCGGAAGCAAGACAGTCAAGATCGGAGGCCGGCCTTGGCCGACCAGATCGCCTTCCGAACCTCGAGCGACACCGTGGCCCCTGGGTCGCCGCGACCACGAACCATAGTCGTCGGGCTCGGCAACCCCGTGCTCGGCGACGACGGCGTGGGCTGGCGCGTCGCCGACGAAGTCGAACGGCGGCTGTCCGACGCCAGAGAGGCCGGATGCGAGATCCCCGCTGTTGTGGTCGAGCGTCTGGGCGTGGGCGGCCTGCGGCTAATGGAGTTCCTGACCGGCTACGATGAGGCGATCCTCGTGGACGCCGCCGAGTTCCCCGGCCGACCCCTGGGTGAGGTCCGCGCCTGCTCGCTCGACGAACTGGACAGTTACGCGGCGGGCCACCTTGATTCGGCCCACGACGCCTCGCTGCGCAACGCACTGGCCCTTGGGCGCCGCCTGGGAGCGAGACTGCCGGACCGCATTCAGACCGTCACGGTGCAGGCAAGCCGGACCGACGAGTTCAGCGAGGATCTGAGCCCCGAGATCGAGGCGGCAGTCCCGGCCGCGGCGACGGCCGTGTTCGAACTCATCATGAGCACTAGGGATCCCGCCGGCGTGCGGTAGTCTTCGCCAATGACACGACGCCGCCCCGCCGCGACTCGTCTTCTCGTTGGGTCGGCGGCCGCGGTGGTCATCTGCGGCGCGGCGCTTGGTGGCCTGGCCCTGCGCTCGACCGCGTTTGACGGCGGCGACCCATCGCTCGACGCCCCCCTCCCCACGCCCGGCTGGACTGCTGCGCCGAGCGCCACTCCCCTTGCCCGGCTCAGCACTCCCGCGCCGGCGGTGGCGCCTGCGGTCGCGCCGCAGGCCACGCCGTCGCCGGTCCCGCTGGTCCCGATCGTGAACTACTGGTCGACAGAACGGTCGATCTCGCGTGCACAGCTCGCGGCGCTGATCGGCGGCGGCGGCCTGTCGGCGGCCGAAGGACCAGCTCAGCCTGCGCGGAAGGTGGCCGTGAGCGCCGAAGACATCAAGCCCCTGGCCGACCTCCTGGGAGTCGTGGCGCACGGCGTGATCGCGACCTCAGCGGCGCAGGTTCGAGACCTGGTCAAGGTTTCGGCGAATGCGTTCGGCCTCGTCCGCGCCGACGAAGTCACGGTCGACGTCCGGGCGCTGGCTGTGGACGGCTATCAGCTCTTCGGCGCAACGCACGTCGGCGACCTGCGAACGTGGCCACTCCTCGTGGACGAGCCGGGAGTCACCTCCGCCTTCCTGACAACGCCTGAGTGGACCATCGCCGCAGGCGGCGACGTCATGCTCGACAAAGCCGTGTACGCCCAATCCATTCGGCAACGGCTGGGCGTCGATTACGCCTGGGACGGCGGCGACGCCGTGATCGACAAGCGCTACTGCTGCGGCTGGGGACACAGGACTCTCGTTCTCGGCCGCCGGACCGGAGACACGGGCGCCGTTGGGTATCTCTTCCGCTCGGCGGACCTGGGCATCGTCAACCTCGAGTCTCCCGAGCCGGACAGGTTCAGATACCACTCGACCGGCTTCACGTTCACCGGCGATCCTGCGCTCCTCGTGGGACTCCGAGAGGCCGGCATCGACCTGGCCGGGCTGGCCAACAACCACCTCGGGAACGGCGGCACCAAGGGCGTGCTCGAC
>Ga0209745_1001131_pt1 | contig 16004 bp, 14 predicted proteins | sample BarGraNGADG00312_FD_184495 | JGI IMG/M metagenome (GOLD analysis project Ga0209745, IMG submission 184495) | Arctic peat soil microbial communities from Barrow, Alaska - Barrow Graham LP Ref core NGADG0004-312 (SPAdes) (version 2) | ecosystem: Environmental > Terrestrial > Soil > Wetlands > Peat... | reverse complement strand
GGGCAAGTCCGATCCTGAGTCCCGGCAGGCGATGACCCAGGAGACGATGGGTCTCTACAAGCGCACGGGCACCAACCCGTTCTCGTCCTGTCTGCCGATCCTGCTGCAGTCGCCGGTCTTCTTCGCCCTCTTCCGCCTGCTCCAGGCGCTCCCCAAGATTGCGAGCGAGAAGCAGCACCCGATCGGCCTGATGACCAAGGAGCTGGCTCGCTCGGCCGAGGGGTCCACCGTCTTCGGCGCCCCACTCTCCTCCTACTTCGTTGGGGCCAGCGAGAGTCCCTTACCGCTCAACACCAAGATCGTCACGGTGGTGCTGATCATCCTGATGTCGGCCACGACGTTCACAACCCAGCGTCAACTGATGATGAAGAACATGCCGGCGAGCGCCCTGGACAACCCGTTCGCCAAGCAGCAGAAGGTCCTGCTGTACCTGATGCCGCTGTTCTTCGCGTTCTCGGGGATCAACTTCCCGATCGGGGTCCTGCTCTACTGGACGACCACCAACCTGTGGTCGATGGGCCAGCAGTTCTACACCATTCGCCGTATGCCGGCTCCTGGGTCACTCGCCGAGAAGGCCCTGGAAGCACGTCGGCTCAAGAGCGGCAAGGAACACCAGAAGTTCACTATTCCCGGGCTGAGCCATGACACTGAGTCCGAGGAAGTCCAGGATGCCTCGACCACTGAGACCAAACCCAAGTCGGGTCAGCGCCAACAACCCAAACGTAAGAACAGAGGCAGGTCCACAGGGCCGGGCGACGCCAAACCGGAGCCGACACCGCCAACAACCACGGACGGCGGTTCCTAGCAACGACACGGTCAGGACAGAGGTTTAGGCCTCTGACCTGTGACGATGACCTTCTCAGCACCTCAGCAAGTGCCATCAACACCCCACACTTCGCGGACCGACCCGGTCCGGCATACCGCATCATCTGGAGACGAGAATGACCGAGCAGGACGTTTCGACAGTCGTCGAGCAGGATGCCTCACCGACCGTGCAGACCCCAGTGGAGGAGACCCCAGTGGAGGAGACCCCAGTGGAGGAGATGCCGGTAGGCGAGGTCAGTGAGGGCAGAGCAACCGTCGGTACGAAAGCGACCGAACCGGCCACACACAAGCGGTCGTCGGCCCTGGAGCGTGAGGGTGAGGTCGCGGCCGACTTCCTCGAACAGCTCTTGGACATCGCAGACATGGACGGCGATATCGACGTGGATGTTGACGGCGACCGGGCCGCGGTGGCAATCGTGGACTCCGAAGAAGGTCGCGTGTCTCGCCGACTGGTGGGCACCGACGGCAAGGTTCTGGAGGCGCTACAGGAGCTCACCCGACTCGCCGTCCAGGCCGCGACCGGCGAACGGAGTCGACTCATGCTTGACGTGGCGGGGCACCGGGCCCAACGCAGGGCAGAGCTGGTGACCGTGGCCCAGGCCGCAATCGCCACGGTGAAAGCCACAGGCGAGAAGGTGGCGATGCAGCCAATGACCGCTTTCGAGCGCAAGGTTGTGCACGACACGGTGCTCGTGGCCGGTCTGGGATCAGAGTCAGAAGACGTCGAGCCGCGTCGTCACGTGGTGATCCTCCCAGCGTGACTCGCATACCAGGCGGTTCTGTTTCACGTGAAACACGCTGCGAAGCGTCTCTATGACTGAGGTTCCGCCGCCAGAGGTCGTCATTACCGACGGGCCGCCGCAGGACGAAGAGAGAGTGGCGCCATCCGCGCCGGCCGGAGCCAAACAGGTGTTTGGGGACCGATTGGCTCTGGCTGAGCGCTTCACCGCGATCCTGACCGACACAGGTGTCTCTCACGGGTTGATCGGACCACGTGAGGTTCCACGGTTGTGGGAGCGGCACGTTCTCAACTGTGCGGTCATTCACCCCGCAATCGCGGTTGGCCAGATGGTGATTGACGTGGGGTCAGGAGCCGGCCTGCCGGGGCTCGCCCTGGCCATCGTTCGCCCCGACCTGGACCTTCACCTTGTCGAGCCAATGCTGCGGCGGACCAACTGGCTGTCCAGGGCAGTTGACGAGCTGGAGCTGACCAATGTCAGCGTTCACCGGGGGCGGGCAGAGCAGTTTTGGGGCGTCTTGAGCGCTCCGGTGGTAACGGCGCGTGCCGTTGCGCGTCTGAGTGAGCTGGCTGAGTGGTGCCTGCCGTTGTTGTGTCCTGGCGGATCCATGCTGGCGCTCAAGGGGTCGCGTGCCGGGGAGGAGCTGGAGACCGACCGGGTGCTGCTGCACCAGTTGGGCGCGGTTGAGGCGGTCATCGAAAGCTTCGGTCGCGGCGTCGTTGAGCCAGAGACAACCGTTCTGCGCGTGGTTGTCGGTGACCGTGCCAACCGGCGCACCGGGGGGAAGAAGTCCAAAACCAAAGCCACACGCCGAAGTTGATCGCAGGATGAGTCGGTTCGAGCCGATACGGTAGGGCGAGTTGGTGGTTTGCGCCCTGACTGTGACGAGAGATTGAGGTGGCACGTGGTGACGTCTGGATGGACTCACGTAGGGCTTGGCTGGCCAACGGATGGTCTGACGGATGAGGGCATCCCTTCATCGGGGCTGGGGTGGCCCGGCCGGGGTCTGGCATCCCACGTCACACCGAACACGGATCATGACGTGGCCGCTCAGACCGGCAGCCTACGGACGACAATTCCCGTTTCACGTGAAACAAGTAGCGGTGAGCGCAGCCAGGAACTGTCTGAGCGCGATCAGCTCGCCGCATCGTTGCCGGTACCCGGCGCAGAGACACCCTTGGCGCAAGCAGTCGCCGTGGATGCCCGGCGCCGAATCTCGTTGACCGGCAAGATCTTCCCCAAGCCCGACCACACCCGCGTCCTGACAGTGGCAAACCAGAAAGGCGGCGTGGGCAAGACGACGACCACGGTGAACGTCGCCGCCGCCCTGGCCCAAGCCGGCCTGCGCGTCCTGGTGGTCGACATCGATCCCCAAGGGAACGCCAGCACCGCCCTGGGAATCGACCACCACGCGGAGGTCCCCAGCATCTACGATGTGCTGCTTGACGGTAAGGCCATCGTTGAGGTGGTGCAGGAGTGTGTGGACGTGCCCAACCTGTGGTGTGTCCCGGCCACGATCGACCTGGCCGGAGCCGAGATCGAGCTGGTTTCAGTGGTGGCCCGTGAGACCCGGATGCAGCGCGCCCTCAGTGCTTACATCGAAGGTGCAGCAGATCGTGGTGAAGAACGCTTTGACTACGTGCTGATCGACTGCCCCCCCAGCCTGGGGCTGCTCACCGTCAACGCATTTGTCGCAGCCGATGAGGTGTTCATCCCGATCCAGTGCGAGTACTACGCATTGGAGGGACTGTCCCAGCTACTGAAGAACATCGAGCTGATCAAGATGCACCTCAACCCGGGCCTGCACGTGTCCACCATCTTGCTGACGATGTATGACGGTCGCACCCGACTGTCGGCGCAAGTTGCCGAAGAGGTGAGAACCCATTTCCCCGCACATGTGCTTCGCACGACAGTGCCGCGGTCGGTGCGCATCTCGGAGGCTCCGAGCCATGGGCAGACCGTGATGACGTATGACCCCTCCAGCAGCGGGGCCTTGTCCTACCTCGAAGCTGCAGGCGAGCTGGCCGACCGCGGTGCGGCTGGCCCTTCCTGGAACGGATCAGGCGGATCCACCCAGATCTCGCAGAGTAGTTCGCTCAACAGTCCCTAGTAGGTATCAGCCCGGGCGGGAACCTCGCTCCGGTCGTGTGTGCAACAGAAGAGGTCGATGGCTATGAGTGAAAAGCGTCGTGCGCTGGGTCGTGGACTCGGAGCATTGATTCCGACGGCTCCGGCGGGTGATGGTCGCAGCCGGCCGATGGACGTCTTCTTCAGGGACAACTCAGCGGGTCGGGCTGGATCGACCGCGACCGTTTCACGTGAAACGCCCATGAGCCGCTCGGACCAGAACAACGGGTCAAGAGCGAGCGAACTATCCACTGACCCGGCAGCAGAACAGGCCGGTGCGGGCCTGGGTCTGGCACCAGTGCCAGGGGCCCGCTACGCAGAGCTCCCGGTGTCCTCCATCCGACCGAACCCGAGGCAGCCACGTAAGGTCTTCGACGACGACGAGATGACAGAGCTGGTCAACTCGATCCGCGAGGTCGGGGTGCTACAGCCCGTGGTCGTACGGCCCATTCCGGCCGAGGATCTAGACAGAACCACAGGTCCGGGACTTGATGGCGCCGAGCGGCCCCAGTTCGAGCTGATCATGGGCGAACGTCGCTGGCGAGCCACACAGGCTGCCGGGCTGGCGCTCATTCCCACCATCATCAAGGACACTGAGGACGACGCTCTGCTGCGCGACGCCCTCCTTGAGAACCTTCACCGCAGTCAGCTGAACTCACTGGAAGAAGCAGCCGCGTACCAGCAACTGTTGGACGACTTCGGCTGTACCCACGACGAACTGGCGACCCGTATCGGTCGGTCGCGTCCGCAGATCTCCAACACGCTGCGCCTGCTCAAGCTCCCGCCCCTGGTGCAGCGCCGTGTTGCCGCGGGGGTCCTGAGCGCGGGCCACGCGCGCGCCCTGCTCGGGCTTGCCGACGGCGCCTCGATGGAGCGACTGGCGCAACGGATCGTGGCCGAAGGTCTTTCGGTGCGCAACGTCGAGGAGATTGTCACCCTGGGTGGTGACGAGGCCCCTCGCGCTCGCAAGCCGCGCGCAGGAGGTCGCCACCCGCAGCTGGACGAGTTGGCTGCCCGGCTATCAGACCGCTTCGACACCCGGGTGCGGATCAACCTCGGTCAGCGAAAAGGCAAGCTGACCGTCGAGTTCGCGTCGGTCGAGGACCTCAATCGAATCGTTGACATGCTCGGCCTCAACCCGACCTAGCTGCACTGCGGCCCAACGTCTTCAAGGTTGTCCCGGGAGCTGGTCGGAACCTGACCTGGTCAGGGGGTCGTCAGCGCGCGTTCCACGATGCCCGCGTAGACCCCAGCGGTATCCAGCCCGGCCGCATCGACCGCCATCGGAAGCAGGGAGGTCTCCGTCATCCCGGGGGAGACGTTGGCCTCCAGGAACCACGGACGCTCGTCCGCGTCGATGATCAGGTCAACCCGGCTCAAGTGGCGGTGGCCCAGCGTGTGGTAGGCCGTGAGGCTGGCCGCAGCCGCCGAGGCCGCCGCCGAGCTGCTCAGCCGCGCCGGTGTGAAGAACTCGGTGGCGCCAGCGGTGTAGCGCGCCTCGTAGCTGTAGACACCCCCGTCGGGCACGATCTCGACGGCCGGAAGACTCTGCGGCCGGCCGTGTCCGTCCTCGACAATCGAGATCGCAACCTCGATGCCCACAATCAACTGTTCGATCAAGACAATATCATCATACGCATAAGCAACGACCATCGCCGACGGGAGATCCGCAGCGGACCGGACGATGCTCAGGCCCAGGGCCGAACCACCGCGCGCTGGCTTCACAGCGAGTGGCAGGCCTAGCGAGTCGACTACCGACTCCAGGAGGGCCGGTGCACCCAGCTCACGGAATGTGGCGTGCGAAAGCGCAACTCCGGCGGGCGTCGAGAGACCGGCAGCGCCCACCAGTGCCTTGGCGACGGGCTTGTCCCAGGTCAGGCGGCACGAGGCCGGACGCGAGCCGACGTAGCCAATACCCAATGACTCCAACACATCTCGCAGTGCGCCATCCTCTCCGGTGGCACCATGCAGCACGGGCCAGACCACCTCGGGTCGCGAGTTCTTGATGGCGCCGACGAGCGTCTGGTCCACGTCGCGGACATGGACCTCGGAGCCGGAGCGGGTCAGGGCATCGGCGACCCGACGTCCCGAGCGCAACGAGACGTCACGCTCGTGACTGAGGCCACCGGCCAGGATCATGACGTGGCTCATGTCGACATCCTCACCAGGAAGGGAGCGCAGGCATCGGCCCGGGCTTTGACGAACTGGGCTTCGAAGCACTCAGATGATCTCATGAAGCGCATCATGACAGGTCAGGAGCAGGGGACTGGACCCCATTGGTCGACTCGCCACCACCGCCGGAGCTGGCGTCATACGGCCCGAAGGTCTCAAGCAGGTCCAGCTCGGTCTGCACCACGCCGGCGAACCGTCGCACGCCCTCTCGGATGCGGTCCGGATCGGGGTAGCAGTAGGACAACCTGACGTTGCGATGGCCGGTGCCATCGGCAAAGAACGCCGTGCCTGGAACATAGGCCACTCGCTCGGTGACCGCGCGCGGCAGCATGGCTTTGGCGTTGAGACCGTCAGGCAACGTCAGCCAGACGTAGAAGCCGCCCTCGGGGTGGGTCCAGCTCGCTTGCGGCAACAGTGCACTCAGAGACTCGATCATGGCGTCCCGACGCTCTCGATAGAGCTCGCGGAAGACCTTGATCTGGGCCTTCCAGTCGCAGGTCGACAGATAGGCCGATACGGTCATCTGCGAGTAGGCGGATGGACACAGGATCGCCGACTCGCTGGCCAGCACCAGCTTCTCGCGGACAGCATGGGGGGCAAGCGCCCAGCCCACCCGAAGTCCGGGTGCGAAGGTCTTGGAGAAGGTCCCGAGATAGACCACGCCCTCCTCGGACAATGAGCGCATGGCGGCAATGGGCTCACCGTCGAAGCCGAGCAGGCCGTAGGGGTTGTCCTCGAGCACCAGGATGCCGTGCCGCTGACAGATCTCGAGGATCTGCGGCCGTCGTTGCAGCGACAGCGTGGTGCCTGCGGGGTTGTGGAAGTTCGGGACGGTGTAGAGGAACTTGATCCGCTGACCGGTCGCCAACAGGCCGAGGATCCGCTCCTCGAGCGCCTGCGGCACGAGGCCGTCGTGGTCGGAGGTGACGTGGGCGACCTGTGCCTGGTATGCCGCGAAGACCCCGAGGGCGCCGACATAGCTGGGGGCCTCGGTCAGCACCACGTCGCCGGGGTCGATGAAGACTCGGGTGACCAGGTCCAGGGCATGTTGGGACCCCGTGGTCACGACGATATCGTCCGCGTGGGCGGAGATTCCCTCGAGCGCCATCACCTCCAGGATCTGTTCGCGCAGCGTGGGGTCACCCTGTCCGGATCCGTACTGCAAGGCTGTCAGCCCCTGCGTCGCCAACATCTGTGCCACGGTGGCGGCGACGGTGTCCATCGGCAGCGCTGAGAGGTACGGCATGCCGCCGGCAAGGGAGACGATCTCGGGACGAGAGGCGACGGCGAACAGCGCGCGGATCTCAGAGGTGGTCATGCCCGCGGTTCGTTGGGCATAGGACTGCATCCAAGGGTCGAGCCGCGAGCCGTGCGAGCGGTTGGGGCCCGAGTCCTGGGGCCGCTCGACTCCGAGATGGTGGTGACCTGCCGGGTCGGTCATGACCCTCCTCCTCTCCCCGTCGTCAGGGGTGGCTGGAACCAAGGGGTATGCCGTTTCGTACGGCACGTGGTAGGAGTCTCCCATGCAGGTTCCTGCTGATGGTGGTTCGTCTCGTAACCGCAACGTGTCTTGCACGAGACGCGGTGGGGTCGAAGTGCCGTGGGGTGGGGGTGCATCGTCGTGAACGGCGCCGGACGTGAGGTCTTCTCGCTGACTTTGGATCGCGTACAGGATGTGCCGGAGCCGTGCGCCTCATGCATCTTCTGGGAGCTGGACCCCGCGTTGGCGGCCGCATCGATCGAGCGTGGGGACCCAGGTCTGGACAAGGAGGCCTGGCTGTCCGCAGCGATGTTGGAGTGGGGCGGTGTCGGCCAGATCGCCTATGTCGACGGGGTTCCCGCGGGATACGTGACCTATGCGCCGCCGTATCTGGTGCCGCGGGCGGCCGCCTTCCCAACGTCACCCGTGTCCGCCGATGCCGTGATCCTGATGACCGCACGGGTCGTGCCCGACTTCGCCGGTCAGGGAATCGGACGGGTGCTCATCCAGGGCGCGGCCAAGGACGTGATGCGTCGCGGGGTGCGGGCAGTCGAGGCCTTCGGGTACCGGGGGGACGCCGACTCATCCAAGGCAGGGTGCGTGATCCCCGTAGGCTTCCTGACCGCGGTGGGTTTCAAGACCGTGCGCGAGCACCGGACCTACCCCCGCCTGCGTCTGGACCTGCGCACGACGTTGACCTGGCGCGAGGACATGGAAGCCGCAGTGGAGCGGCTGTTGGCCTCGGTCAGGGCGCCAAGCTTGAGCCAGGGTCGTCGCGCCTGACACCCCACCTTCATCGTGTTGCTCCAAAACCACCGAAGCTGCCACTCCAGGAGGCTTAGGTTCTAGCGGTCGGTTGGCCGCAACAAGCACAGGATGGGGGAAGAAGAGACTGCGCGGCGTCAGGTCAGCAGGTCCGTCGCGGCTCTTCACGTGGCGAGGTAGGCGCGTAGGTCACCCAGTCGCAGGACGCCGGTTGCGGCGGTGTCGTCCTCGCCGAGGTACATCCGTTGAAGGGCAATGACGATCGCCTCGGCGAGGGTGTCGCGGAACGCAGGGTCGGCCAGCCGGGCGGCGTCCTCTGCGTGGCTGAGGTAGCCCGCCTCGATCCTCACGGTAGGCATCTGGGTGCGCTGGAGGAGAACCCAGGAGCGCGGGTGCGAGCGGCAGTCGGTCAGGCCGGTGCGAGCCACGATCTCGCGTTGGATCAGATCGGCCAGGTGCTCGCCCACGGCTGACCACGCGCCGAAGCGCTCCTGTCCATAGAAGAACGTCGCGACCCCGCTGGCTCTCGACTGATCCGTGGAGTCGCAGTGCAACGACAACAGGATGTTTGCGCCGGACTTGTTGGCCATCATCGCGCGGGAGAGCTCGTCGGGGCCGGTCGTTGCCGATCGGGTGAACAGCACGGTCACACCGATGGCACTGAGTCGGCCTTCGACCCGGCGGGCCAGGTCGAGCATGACCTCGGACTCCGTCAGGCCATGGGCGACGGTTCCGGTCTCATCACCGCCGTGGCCGGGATCCAGGACCACGGTCCGTCCGGCCAGGCTATGGCCGGAGCGGCGGACGAGCTCTTGCTCGCGCAACGTGTGCGGTGACCCGCCGGACACCGCTCGGGTCAGGTCGGCGAAGGCTCGCAAGGTCTCGGGGCCGACGCTTCCGTCGACGCCCAGCCCGACTCCTCGCTGGAAGTGTCGGACGGCCTTCTCCGTGTTGACACCGAACACGCCGTCAACCCGATCGGGGGTGAACCCTAGGGCCAGGAGTCGCTCCTGGAGCTCGGCCACATCGTCGCCCTGCAACAGATGGCCGGGGGTGTGAGAGAGAAGGCGGTCGCCCAGAGTCCAACGGGCGCCGTCGAGAGCGCTGTAGGTGTGGGGTCCGACCATGCCGTCGACGATCAGGCCTCTTCGTTGCTGGAACGCCCGCACTGCACGGGCTACCTCGTCGTCGTAGACATCACTGGGCTGACTGCCCGACCGCTGCGCGTCAACTGCCTCAATGATCGGCGGGGCGAGGTCGCTGGTTGCCTGCAAGAGGGCGCGGATGGAACGCACGGCGACCCCTTTGTCACCGAGGCGGTACAGCGCATCGGGCTGGTCCGACATACCTGCCCTTCCGGCGTGGAGCCGTCGCGGATAACAGCAGAGCCGAGCCTAACGGGAAAGAACCAACTCGGCGCGCGGAACCCTGTCGGCGCTCCACGACGCCAGGTCGAGCGTGGCCGGAGTCAGCTGAGGTAGTCCGACAGCTCGCGGATCAGCTTGGGCTTCGGCAGGGCACCGACCAGACTCTTGACGACCTTGCCGTTGACGTAGACGTTCATCGTCGGGATGCCGGTGATGCCGTAACGCGCGGTGACCTCGGGGTTCTCGTCGGTGTTCAGCTTGACGATCGACACCGTGCCGACGTACGTGGTGGCCAGCTCCTCCAGGATGGGGGCCACCGCCTTGCAGGGGCCGCACCACGGCGCCCAGAAGTCGACAATGACCGGCACGTCACTCATCAGGACGTCGGTGTCGAACGTCGCGTCGGTGGTCTCCTTGGTAGCTCCCACGGTGGGGGCTCCTTTCTTGGGTTGAGCGTTGGGCTTCAGTGTGTGAACGGACGACGTGTGAACGGACGACGACGGCGCGCGCCGGCCGGCCCCGCTTACGTGGGCTGGGCGTCGTGATCGAGGTCGGCGAGGAAGCGTTCGGCGTCGAGCGCTGCAGCGCAGCCTGAGCCCGCCGCGGTGATCGCCTGGCGGTAGGTGTGGTCTACCAGGTCGCCGGCGGCGAACACGCCGGCAACATTGGTCGCCGTGGTGCCGTTCTGGACCAGCACGTAGCCCTGGGCATCCAGGTCGACGACGCCCTTGATCAGCTCGTTGCGCGGATCATGGCCGACGGCGACGAACACACCGGTGACCGGCAGCAGTTGCGTCCGGCCGGTGACCGTGTCGCGCAAGGTCACGCCGGTGACCCTGTCGCCGCCGTGGATCGCGTCCACGCTCGAGTTCCAGGCGAAGCTGATCTTGTCGTTGCTCATCGCCCGGGCGGCCATGATCTTGGAAGCGCGTAGCTCGCCGCGACGGTGCACGATCGTCACCGATCGGGCAAACCTGGTCAGGAAGGTGGCCTCCTCGACGGCGGAGTCGCCACCTCCGACGACCACGATGTCCTGGTCGCGGAAGAAGAAACCGTCGCAGGTGGCGCACCAGGACACGCCGTGGCCGGACAGTCGTTTCTCGTCGGGAAGTCCCAGCTGCCGGTAGGCCGAGCCCATCGCCAGGATCACAGCGTGGGCCGACCAGGTGTTGCCCTCACCGTCGGTGACGGTCTTGACCGCGCCGTCGAGGGACACCACGGTGACGTCGTCGCGGATCAGCTCTGCGCCGAAACGTTCTGCCTGGGCACGCATGGCTTCCATCAGGTCAGGACCCATGATGCCGCCCGGGAAGCCGGGGAAGTTCTCGACCTCGGTGGTGTTCATCAGGGCACCCCCTGCGGTGACCGAACCCTCGAAGATGACCGGTTTGAGGTTCGCACGGGCGGCGTAGACGGCGGCCGTATAACCAGCCGGGCCGGAGCCGATGATGATGACGTTACGGACGTCGGTGCTGATGCTGCTCACGCGTGACTGTCCCTCGTATGTCGTGTGGATCTTGTCTGGCTGTCAACCGATCCTATGGCGGCGTTGTTCCACCGAGACCGCGGGCCACGAGGGCCGTGCAGACGGCCCGGCCGGCACAGGGCCGGCTCAGGGCAGCGCGGTGGCCGGGCGCAACAGGGCGGCGTCCGTTCGCGAGCACTCGCGCCTCACGACATAGGCAGTCGGTAGGCCTTCCGTCGTGGCCACGATGATCACCGCAGGCTGCCCCTCGTAGAACGCGAGGTCGGCCCGGATCAGCTGCGCACCACTCGCACCGATTGCACTCAGGCAGTCGGTGAGACCACCGGCCGTGCCGATCGGACCGACGGCAGCGGACTTGGTCGCCATGGACTGGGGCGAGTCGAACGTGGCGTCTCGCAGGGTGCGGACCTGTGTGATGAAGTCGGCTTGGGTGTACCGGGTCTCGGACATCCGGATCTGGATGGACGCGGGCGACAGGTCACCGCCGGCCAGAGCCTTGTCGTTGCCACTCTGCGGTGCTGCCGGGCTAGCCTCACGAGCACCTGAGCTGAGTGCGGACGCAGCAGTGTTGCTCGCGCCGCCGGACTGGTTGGACCCGAGCAGGCTGTTACCGACAACACCGATCATGACAACTGCCGCTGCCGCGCCGGCAATCGCAAACAGCAGTCGGCCAGGACGGCGTCGTGTCGCCGCGAGAAGTGGGGTGACCGACGTGCCTGAGATGACTGCACGCTGGGCCTGTTCGGCGGCGAGGCTCGCGGTGATCCGCTCGACCAGGTGGGCTGGCATTGGATCAGGCTCCGGCAGCGCTGACAGCAGGGCGCGAACACCGGTCTGGTCGTCGTCGTCCGGCGACGATCCGACGGGGTTGTGTGGGGTGATCAGGGTGTTCACCTCGATATGGTTGGCGACTCGGTTGGCAGGAGTGGGTGCGGTCCGATCGGGCGGTCCGGACGGTGAGTGGGCCGACGGGGGTATGACGTCAGGGAGACGCCATTGGTTCCTTCGGAGTCGAGCTGACGGGACTCTCGGGGGGTGCCGACAGCCCCAACAGGGGAACCATCGCGGCCCTCCCTCGAGCGCATCGCGACTTGACCGTGCCTTCCGCGACGTCCAAGATGCTGGCCGCCTCAGCAATGCTGAGCCCGTGCATGTCGACGAGCACCAAGGCCATCCGTTGGCCCTCGGGCAGCTGCCCGAGAGCCCGCTGGACGTCAAGCCGGACGTCGACGCTGTGATGGTGGTCGTGGCTGTCGGCCAGGACGCCTTGGTCGGCGTCGGGCAGACCTACGACGGGTTTGGTCCGCCGCAGCCGGTCCAGGCATGAGTTGACCACGATCCGATGCAGCCAGGTCGTGACTGCCGCTTCGCCACGGAAGGAGTCGGCCCTTCGAAAGGCCGCGATGAAGGCGTCCTGCACGGCATCGGCGGCCATTTCAGGATCGCGGGTGGTTCGCAGGGCGACGGCCCACATCCGGTCGCGGTGGCGACGGAAGATCTCACCGAAGGCATCCGGGTCTCCTGCACAATGTGCCGAGAGCAGATCACGGTCGGGCAGCTCGAGAAGGTCGTCAAGGCGCGACATCAGGGCGCACTCAGTTGAGCGCGATCTCCGAGATCGAGGCGCGGAACCGGCCGCCGTCGGGGGCCAGCTTGGTGAACCAGACGATGACGTACTGCGCCTTGGGCATTGCGCTGGCGGCCTTGAGCTGGATCCGTCCGCTGGCTGCCGTGGCGGACCCGATGACGGTGGCCCCGTCGAGAGCGCCACTGGTCGCGGCGTAGGCCGTGACGTCGACGGGTCCTAAACCGAGATCGATGGTGACCTGACTCACGGACGTCGGCTGGCCGAGGTCAAGGAGCACCCCGACGCCCTTCTTTGGCAGACCACCGAAGTTCGCCGAGTTGTAGCCCTCGGAGGTCCACGCCGTCGCGAGGTTGCCGTCGTAGACCCGAGGCGCCTGGGAGTTCTTCTCGTTCTTGTCGCCTTGAGGGTCGAAACCGGTGGCCGACAGGATCGCGATGGGTTGCCCGACGGCCGGCCCCACCTGCGTGGCCGCGGGATTTGAGGGACGCACCGTGACGGGTGGCGCAGTGACCGTCACGGTGCGCCCGGCCGCGGTGTTCGGCTTGCTGCTTTGGCCCAGGTTGCGTGAGCCGCAGTAGGCCACGAGCAGTGAGAACGCGACGAACGTCGCAACGATGGTCACGACGATCTTGGACTGATCTCGGCTGGGAGCCTGAGCGGTCGAGGCGGGGAGCATCGGCAGTGGTGGCTCGGCATCCTCGGGTGGGGTCGAGAGCGCCTCGCCCAAGGTCATCTGCTCACCGCCGAGGTCGGTGTCCGCCCGGGCCGCTCGGGCGGCCGCCTTGTCGGTGGCAGCTCTGGCGAATGAACCGACCTTGCCTCCGACGACGCCGGCCGCTGTCCCTGCCCCCGCGAGGGCAGTTCCGACGACCTTGGTGGCGGCTGCACCTGCCGCGGCCGCCTTCTCGCCAGCCGTGGTGGCCGTGGTGGCCGTGGGTGACTCTGAGCCGGGCTGTGGCCAAGTCAGGACCACCGTCGGGTCGACCCCGCCCCGATGCACCGTTGCGCGAGACCACGGTGCGATCTGGCTGGCGAAGTCGCCCGGCGTCAGCGGACCGGTGTCTTCGTTGAGGGTCATGCGACACAGTGCATCGAGATCACCGGGAACCCCGGCGGCGATCTCGGATGGCGCAGCGACCCCGCTGACCACGCGTGGTGCGGGCTCGATCCCCAAGACCTGCTCGTTCAGCGGCCATCGACTGGTCAGGGCGGCGTAGGTCACCGCAACCACGGCCACGGCATCGCGACGTGAGGCGGCGGCAGGGTCCGGCTCTTCAGTCCCATTGATAGCGGCGGCGACGGCGACTCCGCTGACCTTGATCGCGCCGTCAGAGGTGCGCATGACGCAGAGGGGCGTCAGGCGCAGGTGGTGCAACCCGCGCTGTCGGGCTGTCTCCAGGGCGCTGGCGGTCTCGCCGGCGATGCGGCGGGCCTCTTCGGCGGGCAGTGCCCCCTGGAGCAGGATCGTGGCGAGGGACTCCGCTTCGGACAGCGCCTCCTCGACGATGTAGGAGCTCCCGGCCTGGGTGCCGACGTCGAGGATGCGGACCAGCCGAGTGTCTTCGACGCCGGCTGCGCGCCGGGCAGCATCCAGGATGCCGGCACGGTTGGGGTGATCGAAATCGATGATGATCAGGGCAACCTCGCGCTCGAGCGTGGTGTCGTGTGCAGCCCAGCGCTCCAGGTCACTTCCTTGCGCGAGCCGGCGGTGAAGGGAATAGCGACCCCCGAGGATCGTTCCTGGACCGACGCCTTGCACTCCTGCTCCTTAGGTCCGTTCCGCACCGACTCACGTCTGCGACCTCATCCTAGGGTGGTTCAGCGCCCCGGTGGCCGGGACACCGCACGGCGCACGCGTTCCACGACCGGTCCGAGCAGGTCATCGATCTCGCGCACGCGCAGCCTCCGGGCGACCACGACGTAGATCCCGACAAACACCAGACCGCCGGTCGCCAGGGCGATGGGGTCATACAGCTTCCCGTCGATGATGTGACCAACGCCTAGTTGCGCGAGGACTGCCGCGCCGCCCGAAAGGACCGACGCGACACCCAGACGGACGTAGGTTCGGCCGGCGTCACGCAGTGGCAGACCGTTGAGTCGGCGCCGAACAAGGACCAGTCCGACGGTCACCCCGGCCAGGTTGCTCAGGGACTGACCGGCGCCGACTCCGACCGCCATCCAGCGAACCGGCAGCAGCAGACTGGCCAGGTTGGCGATCGTCGCGACAACGGTGACCACAATCTGCAACCTGAAGGGCGTCCTGGCGTCCTCGAACGCGTAGAAGACCCGCTGCAGCAAGTACAGAACGCCGAATGGCACCAGCCCCAACATCATCGCCATCGTGACCACGGCGATGCCTCTGGTGCTGGCCGCACTGCTGCCCTGAAAGAGGGTGGCGGTGGCGGCGAAGCCCAGGACGAGGGCACCCACCGAGGCCGGGACGGTGGCGATGGCGGTCAGTCGCATACCTCTGTCGACGTCGGCACGGACCTCGCCGAGGTCGCCGGCGTGGGCGGCCCTGGACATGCGGGTGAACAGAGCGGTGACCAGCGAGACGGTCACCAGCCCGTGCGGGAGCATGAAGATGAGTAGGGCGTTGGTGTACGAGATCTTGCCCGGCACCTCGAGGCCCGCCAGGCTTCCTGCCTGTCCGGCGTAGGTCAGGACCCGCGAGGTGACGACGAAACCAGCCGCCGAGACGGCAGTGGCGGCAAAGGTCCACAGGGCCACCGTGGACGCCGTGCGCAGGCCCACTCCGCGAACGCCCCACCGTGGTCTGAACCGGAAGCCGGAGCGCCACAGTGGCACGACGAGCACCAGGGCCTGCGCAGCGACTCCGGCGGTGGCGCTTCCGGCGAGCACCCAGACCATCGGAGAGGTCCAGCTCGTGGCGACAGCCTGATGTGGGTACGCCAAAAGGAAGAATGCCATCCCGCTGATGGCCACGATGTTCGCCAGGGCGGGGGCCCACATGAACGCCGCGAAGCGGTTGCGGGCATTGAGCACCTGACCCAGAAGTGTGTAGAGCCCGTAGAAGAAGATCTGTGGCATGCAGATCAGCGCGAATGCGGTGCTCAGCGACCGCACGTCCGTGGTCCACTTCGGCGTGCTGTAGAGCTCGACCAGCAGCCCGGCGGCAACTGTGAACACGACGGCCACGACCGCGATGCCGGTGATCGCGATGGTGAGCAGACGGTCGACGTACTCGCGCCCGCCGTCGGCATGGCTGGCGGCCTTGGTGATCTGGGGAACCAGGACCGCGTTGAGAACTCCACCGGCGAGGAGCAGATAGATGATGTTGGGCAGGGTGTTGGCCACATCCCAGGCGTCCCCCGTCAGCCCGGCCCCCACGACGGCCAGCACCATGGCGGCCCGCACCACACCCAGAACCCGTGAGGCGATGGTGCCGGCCGCCATACCGGCCGTGGAACGAGCCAGGCTGGCGCCTTGGGGG
>Ga0209745_1001127_pt1 | contig 16028 bp, 14 predicted proteins | sample BarGraNGADG00312_FD_184495 | JGI IMG/M metagenome (GOLD analysis project Ga0209745, IMG submission 184495) | Arctic peat soil microbial communities from Barrow, Alaska - Barrow Graham LP Ref core NGADG0004-312 (SPAdes) (version 2) | ecosystem: Environmental > Terrestrial > Soil > Wetlands > Peat... | reverse complement strand
CAGGACGCCCTTGGTGAGGAGCTCCTGCAGCGCGTCACCGTCGGCCTGCGAGCGGCCGGCATGAGGCACAGAGAGCACGATCTCGAGTCCGGGCTGCGCGTCGCTGCCGAGCGTGACCCAGCGGAATCCGCCCGAGGCCACGTCGTTGCGCACCTGGAGGCCGAGCGCGTCGCCGTAGAAGGCGATCGACTCGTCGACGTCGTTGACGGTGATGTTGCAATACTGGAGTGCGATCGTCATAACCGTGACTCTAGGCCGCGGCCTCCCTGGTCGCTTCTCCGATCCTGCTCGATGCGTTCCTGACCGGGCGCGTGTGCGTCTTTGCGACACAGGCGGGCATGGCCCTGACCGCGTCGTGCTCGTGGCTCCGGTATGCCGTCGGGGTCTCCCCGACGATCTCGGCGAACCGCGAGCTGAACGAGCCGAGGGAGGTGCAGCCGACCGCCATACATGCGTTCGTGACGCTCACGCCCGCCCGCAGCAACGCCATCGCACGTTCGATCCTGCGGGTCATCAGGTAGCTGTACGGCGGCTCGCCGTATGCCGCGCGGAACCGGCGCGAGAAGTGCGCGGGCGACATGAGAGCCCTGCGGGCCATGGTCGGGACGTCGAGCGGTTTCGCGTACTCACGGTCGATCAGATCCCGGGCACGGCGCAGGTGAGCGAGGCTCTCGAGCTCCTGCGGGGTCATGATCCGACGGTAGCATCGCGCGTCGGACGTCAGATGCCCCTGCGACTCCAGGTCAGCCGACGCTAGCCCAGAGTGAACGGAGGTCTTACCCGTGCTTCCAGATTGACATAATGTAGATTATCGGCAATTTTCGCACGAGTTCAAACGACCGTCCGTAGTGATCGCCACGACGGCGAAGAGCGCGACCGCGCTCAGCCCCACCAGAACGTCGTCGCGATGATCGCGTAGACGGCGATCAACGCCGCGCCCTCGATCCAGTTGGACTCACCGTCGAACGTGATGAACGCACTGAGGATCACCGCGATCGCCACCGAGACGATCAGCATCGGTGAGAACACCAAGCTCAGGGCCGTGAACCCCAGGACCTGCGACAGGATCACCAACACCGGAGCCAGAACCAGGGCGATCTGCAGCGGCGAGTTGATGACCACCGAGAACGCGTACTCGGAACGGTTCTTCGCCGCCAGCTGGACACCGACCACGTTCTCGATGGCGTTGCCAGCGATGGCCACGATGACCAGACCGGCGAAAGCCTCGGAGATGTGCAGGGTCGCCATGGCGGGCTCGAGCGCGTGGACGAACCAGTCCGAGACGAACGCGGACAACGCCGCCGCCAGGGCCAGCAGCCCGACGGCCAACGCAATCGGCCAGCGCGGCGGCTCCTGGTGCATGCTTTCCTCGACAGGGCGGCTGGAGCCCCGTTTGAGGGATGCAGGCAAGGTCAGGACGAACAACAGCAGCAAGATCGCGGACACGACGATGGACAACGCGTTCTCGTGCTTCGACGCCGGGGCGTGCACAAAATGGGCCAGGGACGGTAGGACAAGGCCGGCGACCGACAGCACCATCAGCACGATGATGCTGCGGGCTCGTCCGGAGTCGAGCTTCTGGGTGCCGTGCTTGAGTCCCCCGACCAGGAAACACAGGCCCAGGACCAACAGCAGGTTGGCCAGGATGGAACCGATCAGTGCTGCCTGCACGACTTCCACCAGGCCGGCCTTGAGCGCGAACAACGCGATGAACAGCTCGGGCAGGTTTCCCAGCGCTGACTGCAGCACGCCGGTGGCACCCGGTCCGAACCTGTCGCCGAGCTGTTCCACCGAGCGACCGACCAGCGACGCCAGCAAGGTGACCGCCAGCGCGGCGCACACAAAGGCCACAACGGCTCCCCCGCCGGCAAACCGAGTGAGAGCAGCCAGCGCCACCGCAGCCGCTCCCCCGCCGATGACGACAAGATCCGAGCGGACAAATGTTCGAGTTGCTACCGCGGTCATAGCCGACATCGTGCCAGTGCATACCTCGCCGGCGCAGCAGACGGGCACAGGACCGCGTCGTCCGGCGGGCGAGGACGGCAGGAATGCAGGACCGGTGCCAGAGGGACTAGCTCACGGCGTAGTTCCTTCGGGCCATATCCGGGCCCAGTCCCCTGCCCGCTGACTGTGGGCAATAGGCTTCGAGGGCCTTGGGGCTCAGGGTGGGACTGTTCAGGAAAGGCGCAGGCCAAGATGGTGGGCAGGACCCGGGTCATCGGACACGGCCTACGCAGCCGCCATCTCATGGTCGTAGCGAGCATGATGTTGGCCCTGGTGGCCAACGGTCTGGTGCTGCCCGGCACACCCGCGAGCGCGGTCGCCCAACCCACACCCTCTCCCACACCCTCTCCCACACTCTCTCCCACACCCTCAGTGGTGGACGCGAAGACCTTGACACCCCAGCAGCTCGCCAACCAGGTCAAGGCGGCCGACGCGCTGCGCGCCGACCTGATGAAGTCCAGTGCCGAGGTGGCAGCGACAAACGCACGCCTTGAACGCATCTCCGCCCAAGCGAACACGCTCCTGGCAACGCTGTCGACGTCCAGGACCGCGCAGGTCGACGCCGAGACCGAGTCCTCGGCCCAGCGTGCTCGGCTGCTCGGGCTGGGCTTTGAGGTCAAGGCAGCGCAGGAGGCCCTGGGACAGCTGGCGAGCGACTCATACATCCGTGCCGGTGGTCCTCTTGGTGACATCACCGCGATCTTGGAGGCGCTGACATCCCCTTCAGCCAACCAGAACACCGACACCCTGGCGACGGTGCACTATCTCGTAGACGACCGCGCACGGCTCTTCGAACGGCTGCAGTCGCTTCGGTCCCAACAGGCCACAACCTCGGCGAGGGCCCAAGCAGAAAGCAGCCAAGCGGCCGCCGCAGCCAAGATGGCAGCACAGGCAAAGTCACAGCTCGATGGGGTCATCGCCGAGCAGCGCACAGCCCTCGACGGTTTCCTGACCGCCCAGGCTGGCCAGGTCGGCAGGGCGGCTGGCCTGCGGGGCGACTTGCTGCGTTCGGGAGACCCCCTTGCCGCAGCAGCCGACAGACGACTCGCCCAGGCACTTCAAGGCCAGGACTTCAAGCTCTTGACCAACGACAGCTCCGGTTGCGGCAAGGACGACCCGGCGAACTACGTCAACGGTCAGCTGCCGGCCAGCGCCTTGTGCCCGCTGTATGCCGCGCCGGACCAGAGTCTTCGCCGCGGCGCCGCCATGGCGTTCAACGCGATGAGCAACGCCTACCAGAAGCAGACGGGGTCGGCGCTGTGTGTGTCCGACAGCTACCGGTCCTACTCCGAGCAGGTCGCGATCAAGCTGGAACGCCCAGGACTAGCGGCCACGCCCGGAACCAGTCAGCACGGCCTCGGCCTGGCGGTAGACCTCTGCGGAGGCGTCCAGGACTTCTCAGCCCCCGCGCATCTGTGGATGCAGCGCAACGCCCCGCTCTACGGATGGTTCCACCCGGCATGGGCTGATCCATCGGGTGTGCTGCCCGAACCCTGGCACTGGGAGTTCGCAGGCTGACCTCGGGTCGAACCCCCATGGAGATCGACTCAGGTTGTGGAAGGCTGCGCCCATGACGAGCGCCGTCGACTCCCCGGTCGAATCCAGACCTACCAAGGACACTGCTCACCAGAAGGCTTGGTACTGGTACGACTGGGCCAACTCGGCGTACGTCACCACGACCCTCACGGTCCTCATGGCTCCTTACCTGACCGTCATCGCCAAGAAGGCAGCCTGCCCCACCCTGGCCAGTGACGCCGCCTGCCACACCAACCTGAACGTCATCGGCATACCGGTTGACCCCGGGTCCCTGGTGTTCTACGTCCTGACGATCTCCACGATCCTCTCAGCGATCGTCCTCATCTTCATCGGCGCCCTCGCAGATCGTTCCCCGAAGCCCGTGCGGCTGTTCGCCGGCTTTGCCTGGGCCGGAGCAGCGGCTGCCTCGGCGATGTTCCTCGTCAGCGGCAACAACTGGAAGCTCGGCGTGCTGCTCCTTGTCTTCGCCAACCTGTGCCTGGGCTCGTCCCTCGTCATCTACGACTCGCTGCTTTGCCGGATCGCAGGACCCGACGAACGCGACCGCGTGTCCAGTCGCGGCTGGGCCTGGGGCTACCTGGGTGGCGGACTCCTGCTCGCGCTCAACCTTGGGCTGCTGACCCTCGACAAGCAGATCGGCATCTCGCAAGGAATGGCAGTGCGGATCAGCCTGCTCTCAGCCGGACTGTGGTGGGCCGTTTTCACCATCATCCCGGTCGTCGGCCTTCGCGACCTGCGTGGCGCCGCCGAGACCCCCACGGGCGAGCGAGCAGGCGTGGTGGGCGGCAGCCTCAGACAGCTGGCCAACACGTTCCGCCAGCTGCGGTCCTATCCGCAGACGTTGCTCTTCCTTCTGGCATACCTGTTCTTCAACGACGGAATCCAGACCGTGATCAGCGCCTCCAGCGTCTACGGCGCCGAGGAGCTGAAGTTCAGCAGCAGCCAGCTCATCGAGATCATCCTGCTCGTCCAGTTCGTTGCCTTCGGTGGTGCGTTGTTGTTCGGCCGCTTGGCCCAAAGGTTCGGGGCGTGGCGGGTGGTGTTGAACAGCCTCGTCCTCTGGACGCTCGTGGTTGCCATCGCCTTCTTCGTCCCTTCAGGCGGGTTCCTGATCTTCGCCGGGCTCGCGGTGCTGATCGGGATTGTTCTGGGCGGCAGCCAGGCGCTCTCGCGCTCGATGTACAGCCAGCTGATCCCCCGCGGGCGCGAGGCCGAGTTCTTCAGCCTGTACCAGGCGATGGAACGTGGCACGAGCTGGTTCGGGACGCTCGTCTTCGGCTTGGTGCACCAGTTCACCCACTCCTACCGCTGGGCGATTATCGCCCTGATTGTGTTCTTCGCGGTGGGTGGCCTTCTCTTGTCCAGGGTTCGGATGCGTGAGGGCATCGTCGCGGCGGGCAACGAGGTCCCAGCGGTGATCTGAGTCACTCCCCCTCCCAAATCTACGATACGCTGTGATGCGGCAAACAACTGCCGAATCCGGAACATTGAGCCTGACGACGGCGTTATGCCCAGTGAATCCCCACGCACAACTTGGCGTGGGCAGCACGTTGGGAGACCACCCGTCATGGCCGAACGATCACTTCGCGGCACCAATCTCAGTGCCCTCAGCTTGGAAACCGACACGAACGTTGTACTCAGCGAGCGTCAGCTCGTCCGGTATGTGTGCCCTGAGCAACACATCAGCGAGCTCCCCTTCTCTGTCGAGGCAGATGTCCCGACGGTGTGGGAGTGCCGTTGCGGTCTGGAGGCCCGACTGGTCGACGGACCCGAGCCGGAGTACAAGAACGTCAAGGCCGTCCGCACGCACTGGGACATGTTGCTGGAGCGCCGGTCCATTCCCGAGCTCGAAGAGCTTCTCGAGGAGCGACTGACGTTGCTGCGGGCATCACGCGGCGAGAAGCCCCGCCGCAAGCGCACGGCCTGACAACAGACCCAACCGCCTCAGACCGACAAGCCCCGCCGCTGGATCCCCTGCCTTGGCCGCGGGGCTTGTTGCTGCCCGTATGCCGTGTTGCGCTGCCGACTGCCCGGTCTGCTGATCCACGCGCATCAGCTCAGCCCGGGTGGCCAACCGCACGGCTCACACGACTTCGCCGCGAATGATGCCGGACTTGTGCACCAGCCGGCGTTCGACGACGCCTTGCAACCACGCCCGGGTGATCGGCCTGGTGAACGGCAGGATGAAGAAGAAGCCGGCAATATCGGTCAGGAATCCCGGGGTCAGGAGCAGGGTGCCGCCGATGAGGACGAGCGCGGCGTCGGCCAGCTCTCGACCGGGCATGCGGCCCGTGTTCAACGCCACGCGCAGGGCCTGCCAGGTTCGGCGCCCTTCGCGCTTGACCAGATAGGCACCGAGGGCCGACTCCACCAACAGCAGGGCGAGGGTCTGCCAACCGCCGATCACCTTGCCCACTGCGATGATGAGGGCGATCTCGGCGACCGGAACGACCAGCAGCGAGAGGAAGACAAGCCACACCCAGCGCGGGCGCCGGCGGCCTTGACGGGTCAGACGTCGAGCTCGTGCCACCGTGGCTCCCTCCGGACCAGGGACCTGACCTGGGCGAGCCGATAGCTGACACCCCACGTCGTGAGTTTTCGCAATGACTCCCGAACGATGTCGTGGCTCATCTTGGAGTCCCCGATCTCCCGTTCGACAAAGGTGATCGGCACCTCGACCACGCTCAGACCGCGACGTATCGCCCGCCATACGAGATCGACCTGGAAGCAGTAGCCCTGTGAGGCGACGTCGTGCAGGTCCATGCTGCGCAGCGCCGACGCGCGGTAGGCGCGGAATCCCCCGGTGGCGTCACCGATCGACATACCGAGAAGCACGCGGGCGTAGACGTTGCCGCCGAGACTGAGGGCCTTGCGGTGCATGGGCCAGTTGACCACCGAGCCGCCCGGCACCCAGCGCGAGCCGAGCACGACATCGGCGTCCGCCAGCGCGACAAGAAGTCTCCGCAGCTGCTCGGGCTGATGGGACCCGTCGGCGTCCATCTCGACGAGGACGTCATAACCCCTGTCCAGAGCCCACGCGAACCCGGCGAGGTAGGCCGCGCCCAACCCTTCCTTGCTCTTGCGGTGCAGGACACGCACGTGGCCGTCATCGGCGGCCAGCTCATCGGCGACGGCGCCGGTGCCGTCCGGGGAGTTGTCGTCCAGGACCACGACGTCAGCCTCGGGCACGGCGGCACGCACCCGTGACACGATGAGCGGAAGGTTCTTGCGTTCGTTGTAGGTCGGGATCAGGACGACGATCTTGCCGATCGGCAGCCGGGTCACAGGGTTTGTCATGGACATCCTTCTTACGAGGTCGAGTCACCCGACCCTACCTGCGCGACCGCCTCAAGCCGAGCAGAACCAACATCATCGCGAAGCCGGCGCAGGCGAGGGTCTCGGGCCAGGCCCCGACCCGGTCCGCGACGGTGCGATCTGTGCGCAGCGGAAGGTCGGCGGCAAGCAGCGCCGGTGTGAACAACGCGCTGCGCTGGTGGGCAGTCCCGTCCGGCGTGATCATCGCGCTGACCCCGACCGTGGACACGTGCACGATCGAGCGACCGTGCTCGATGGCGCGGATCCGGGAGATGGCGAGCTGCTGGACGGACTCGTCCGTGAACCCGAAGGTCGCGTTGTTTGTCTGGACGAGCAAGATGTTCGCGCCGTGGTCGACGGTGTCACGCATGAGCCCGTCGTAGGCCACCTCGAAGCAGATGATGGTGCCCGCCGCGATCGTGCCCCCGGCGTGGGCTGGCACCCGGAACACCCCTGGGCCCTTGCCCGCGGTGAAGTCCGAGCGGACGAGATCGACCTTGTTGTCGAGCTTTCGGAAGAACGAGCGGTACGGGATGTACTCGGCGAAGGGAACCGGATGCTGCTTGACGTATCGCGCGGTGACACCCTGGCCCGGCAGATACATCAGGCTGGCGTTGGACACCTTGGACGGTGGCTCCTGCAGAACCGCGCCCAGGATGAGCGGCGCGTTGATGGCGTCCACGGCATCGTTGATCACCACAGCTGCGTCGGGGTTGCGCAGAGGGTCGATGTCGGAGGCGTTCTCCGGCCACACCACGAGGTCTGGTCGGGTCTGGGTCCCCGCCTTCACCAACAGAGCCGCCTTCTGGGTCGCCCTTGCGTGGTTGTCCAGGACGGCGCGACGCTCCGCGTTGAAGTCCAGCCCGGCCCGGGGCACGTTGCCCTGGACCGCCATGACCCGACCGGTTGGTCCATCGGTCGGTCGTTGGACGAGTAGGGGCAGGAGCATCACGACGATGGCGCCGACGAGGCAGGGAGCCGCGGAAAGCAGGCTCCGCGGCATGCCACCACGCGGTATGCCGGGCTGCCCGCTGCCACGGATCAGCTGGGCAACGCCTGCGGCTAGCAGGCCACCCACCAGCGCCACACCGAAGGTCACCGCGGGGGCCCCACCGAGGGCGGCCAGTCCGCCCAGGGGCGAGTCCGCCTGGCTGAAGGCCAGCCGTCCCCAAGGGAACCCGCCGAACGGTGTGGTGTCCCGCAGGGTCTCCTGGGACACCCATGCCAACGCCACGACCATGGGCCGCACCCTGCCCACCCCGGCAAGCGACGGCCCGCGCTGGAGCAGGGCGCAGGCCAGACCGAGCAGCGCGACATAGCAGGACTCGAGGACGGCCAGGGCTATCCACGGGACGGCACCCACGTAGACACCGGACCAGGACAACAGCGGCAGGAAGCAGGCCAGCCCGCTGACCAGTCCCAGCAGAGCGCCCTGCCAGGGTGAGGCCTGGCGCGTGGACAGGGCCAGGAGCGCGACACCGATCGGTGCCATCGCCCAGAGGTCGTGTGAGGGAAATGCCAGCCACAGAGCCAGGCCGGAGGCGATGGCGAGCGGGTAGCGATGCACCGCGTCAGGCTAGATCACCGCACTGTGGCCCCCGGACGCGGCAGGCACTGTGGCCCCCGGACGCGGCAGGCACTGTGGCCCCCGGACGCGGCAGGCACTGTGGCCCCCGGACGCGGCAGGCACTGTGGCCCCCGGACACCGCGGGCACTGTGGCCCCCGGACACGGCAGCGCCCGCGGTGCCGTTGGGACCAACCTCGGGACGACAGGATGCCGATCCGAAGCTGTTGTCTACTAAGCACGCGGGCTCTGCCGTCAGCCGCCTCCGATGCCTCGCTGAGGCCACTCGGCGAGCAATCCCGTAGATCTGGCTGAGACGGCGGCTGCGCGCGCAAACCGCCGTGGACCCCGGAGAAACCTCTGCCTCGTGGCCCTTGCTGAGTTCGATTGAGCGACGGCCAACGCGATGAAACCTACACGTTCTGCCCCCGCTGTCAACCCGGCGTTCACCTGCAGTTATCCACGAAACCGCAGGTCAAGGGACTCACCCAATTCCGTTGTGAATACAGAGTCTTTGCCTGCTCTCGGCGTGTCGTTCAACGACACGCCGAGAGTGCCCTTGCGAGATGGCCACTAACTAGCCAAGGGCACGACGACGACGCCGCGAGCGGTGGTGGCGATGACTGGCTGGTCCAGCAGATCGGCCGCGGACTCACCTCGGCTGGGGTTGCCTCGCGCGATGACCCGGACCTCGAAGCTCATCTCTCGACTGCGCGAACCCACCCGGACCAGAGTGACCTCGATCTCGATGCAGTCGCCGGCCCGGACCGGCGCCAGGAACTGCACGTCGCTGTAGGACGCGAACAGCCCCTCGTCGCCGTCGGTGCGGATGCACATCTCGGTCGCGACGTCACCGAAGGCCGCCAGCGAGTACGCGCCGTCGACAAGGTTGCCGGCGTAGTGGGCATGGCTGTACGGGACGTAGCGACGGTGGGTCACCGTCATACCGACTGTGGCTGGTCCGTGGGTGCTCATCGTGCCTGCTCCTTCATGGTGGCCGGGCCGTGAACCTACCTCCCGAAAGGGAGGGGCTCCAAACGCTGGCGCCGCAGCGTCGCACAGTGCGGCTTGCCTCGTCAGCAGGCGTTGAGCTTCACCGCCCAGCCCCGAGCGCTCGGGGTGACCGTGAACGTGACCCCCTCCACCTCGCCCTGCCCGGCCGCGCTAGCCGTGGGCCTGACCGTCCAGGTGACCTTTGCGAGGTTGGTGAAGACGGCCGACCCGCACTCGTCGGCACAGCGGTTGCGAGCGACGATCAGCCGGACTCGCACGGCGAGCTCCGCCTCGGCCACAACGTCTTCCTGCGCCGCGGTGATGGCCGGCTGGGTTCGCGCGTACTGCTCCAGGGACGCGAGATCGGCGGCGAACCGGGACGCCGGGGCAGCGCCATTGGCCAGGCACTCGAGCATGAGCCCTGCCGCGCTACTGACACCTGAGCCGCTCCCCCTGGGGTGGCTGCCCGGGGCCAGGAAGTAACCCATCGCCGCGTGCCGGGCGACCAGGTCGTGGTAAACCACCAGCGTGCGCCGCAGAAGCTCGGGAGCAAGGCCTCTCGGCACGGCACGGGCCGCGGCGGTGTCCGGCTGGGCGGCGCGCACGGCCGTGGCGGTCACCTGGTCCACCAGGACGACGGCGGCCCCTATGCCTGCGTTGATGAGCGCGGCGGCGTGCCGTAGACGCGCGTCGGCCTGGCGGACCTCGGCGAGAAACGGCGCGAGATCCTGTTCCGCCGTCCCGCGTCTCGATGCCTGCGTGCTCACGGGTGTCGAGGACTTCGAGGCGGTCGATGCCGCAGAGGTGGTCCCGGCCGCGCTGGGCAGGACGGTGGTCGTGCCCGTGGGCGAGGAGCATGCCGCCACGGCGGAGCCCACGGCGACGACGACGAGCAGGCGCCTGATCATGGCCTCACCTTTCGTGCCAGGGGCAGACTGGGCCGCTGCCCGCACCGCATAGACGTTGGCCGGCGTGCTTTCGTTGACATCGCTGGACGCGGTTGGCCGGGCGGATCACCTGCTGAGGCACGACTTCGCCGGGAGCTGGCTAGGCACGCTCCCGCTCCGTGATGGCGTGGACGAGATAGGACGCGACCTCGCCGGGGGTCGTGCCCTTGCCGAAGATCCGGTCGACGCCAAGCTTGCCGGCCGAGCCCTGCTCGAACCGGGGGCCTCCGACGACCAGAAGGGGCACCTGCCCGGCGGGGTAGGCCTCGCGGAACGCCGCCGACATGGTCATGGTGTTGTGGATGTGGGCGTCCCGTTGGGTGACGACCTGGCTGACCAGGACCGCGTCGGCCTTTTCTGATCGGGCGAGGGCGACGAGCTCGGGCACGAGCACCTGGGCGCCGCCGTTCACGACCTTGAGCTCGCTGTAGTACTCCAGGCCCTTCTCCCCCGCGAACCCCTTGATGTTCAAGATGGCGTCGATGCCGACCGTGTGGGCGTCGGTGCCGATGCAGGCACCCACGATGACCAGCTTGCGGCGCAGCCTCTTCTTGATCGCGGCGTTGACTTCCTTGGCGCTCAGCAAGGGGAACTCGCGCTCGATCACCTCGACCTCGCTCAGGTCCACCAGATGGGTGACGCTGCCGTAGACGACGAAGAAGGTGAAGTCCGGGCCTATCGCCTTGGCGTGGACGAGCAGTGCCGGGGCCAGGCCCATCTTGGCGGCCAGCTGCAGCGCTGCGCCCTCAGCCCTCTTGTCGTGCGGGATGGGCAGCGTGAAGGACACCTGGACCATGCCGTCGCCCGTGGTGTCGCCATACGGCCGGATGATGTCGGGTGACGTCGTCATGTGGACTCCAACAGTGATGACTCCAACAGCGTGGTGGCCGGGTTGTCGTAGCCGGGTGCGCGCTTGACCACGCCGTCCAGACCCTTGCCAGCGTCGGCGGGACGCTTCATCAGCCCGAAGGTGCCGTCGCCAATGGCCTGCAACAGGGGAACGGTTCCGGACTGGCCCGTGTCATTGACGATCTTCTCCAGCAGCTCCACAGCCTCGGAGAGCACCAGGCGGGCCCGGGTCTGGATGAAGCCGTCGCGAGGCGGGTGGAAGTCCTCAGCCAGGCCACCGGCCGCGTTGATCACGTAGTGGACGTTCTGCAGGGCCAGGTCGCGGTCGGACAGGAACGGGGTGACCACTGCCTCGGTCATCATGCCGACGAGCAGGATGTCCTGGCCGGTCATGGCCCCCACCAGGTTGAAGAAGCCGTCCAGCAGGTAGCCGCGGAACACGTCCCCGGTCATGTGCTTGGTGGGAGGCATCCACTTCAGCGGCGCCTTCGGGAACAGCTGGCGCGCGAGCATCGCATGCGCCAGCTCCATCCGGAACGAGTCGCGGATGTCGGGGTTGATCTCGAACGCGTGACCCAGGCCGAGCTGCCAGTCCTGCAGCCCCGCCTCCTTAGCGAAGTACTCGTTCATCAGCTGGCTCACGGTCACGGTGTGCGCAGCCTCGATCGCATCCGCCGTGGTCAGGTAGTTGTCCTCGCCGGTGTTGATGATGATGCCGGCACGAGCGTGGATCTGCCGCGAGAACCGTTGGTCCACAAAAGTTCTGATCGGGTTGATGTCGCGGAAGAGGATGCCGTACATCGAGTCGTTGAGCATCATGTCGAGCCGTTCGAGCCCGGCCAGGGCCGCGATCTCTGGCATGCAGAGGCCGGATGCATAGTTGACCAGACGGATATAGCGCCCCAGCTCCTTGGAGACGTCGTCGAGGGCGGCCCGCATGAGACGGAAGTTCTCCTTTGTGGCGTACGTGCCGGCATACCCCTCACGGGTCGCACCTTCGGGCACGTAGTCCAGCAGCGACTGCCCCGTCGACCGGATGACGGCGATGACGTCTGCACCCTCGCGCGCCGCGGTCTGGGCCTGAGGGATGTCCTCGTAGATGTCACCGGTCGCGACGATCAGGTAGATCCAAGGCCGCTGCAACGGGTCGCCGTGTCGTTTGATGAGGCGGTCGCGAGTGGCACGGTTCTTGTCGATTCGGGCCATCCCGGGCTTGACCGAGCGCATCGCCAGGCTCTGCGCGGCGATAAGGCCCCGGCCCTGGGGAAGGCGGAACGACACCGAGCCCGCAGCCGACTTCTGGGCGAGCGTCAGCAGGTCGGGCGCCTCACCTCTGCGCAACGCGTCGAACACAGGTGTGGTGACACCGTGCTCGAGTCCCACCTCGTCGCGAACCGCGGTGACCAGATGGTTGACCCACGGCACGCGTTCGTGGTCGGCACCGGACAGGCCGGCGAGCCGCAGCACGGCCCGCTCGACGGACACGGTGGTGTGCGTTCTGGCCAGCTTGACCACTGGCGCGCCGGCCTTGCGGGCCAACGACCGTGCCTTGCGGATGACGATCGGGTCGAGCTCCAGCTTGGGCTTGGCAGGTCTGACGGCGCTCATGAGAGAGCTCCTTCGCGGTCGAAGACGGTGCGACCGCGTATGACGGTGCGCAAGGTGGCTGGAAGGGTTGCCCCGGGCGACAGGTCGGGCAGGCCGGGTGCGTTGCCGACGGACCAGACCGCGAAGCTTGCGGGCTGGCCAAGGTCGAGGTAGCCGCGGTCGTCGATGCCTGCGGCGCGCCACCCACCGCGGGTGTGCGCCAGGAACGCCGACCCCGCCGAGATCCGCTGGGCCGGGTCGTGGTGGTTGACGCAGGCAGAGATCGCCTCCCACGGAGCGAACGGCGTCACCGGGGTGTCCGAGCCGAAGGCGAGGGACATGCCAGCGGTGGTCATGTCGGCAAACGGGTTCATACCGGTGACACGTTCGCGGCCAAGCCGGGCGGCATACATTCCGTCGGGCCCGCCCCAGTGGGCGTCGAACGCCGGCTGGACCGAGGCGGTGACGCCGAGCTCGACCAGGGCCTTGATGGCGCCCGCGTCCACCATCTCAAGGTGCTCCAGGCGGTGGCGTGCCGCGACGACCTTGACGGTGCCGACCTGGGTTGCCGCGGCCCGCATTCCCGCGATCACGGTGTCTGCGCCAGCGTCACCGATGACGTGGAACCCGGCCTGGATGCCGGCCAACGAGCACGCGGCGACGTGGTCACGTACCTGCTCTGCGGTGAGGTACGCGTTGCCGCGGTGGTCGCGGCCAGGACCGTCGCTGTACGGCGCTCGCAAGAATGCCGTCCGCGAGCCGATCGAGCCGTCCATGTTGAGGTCCCCGCCGATGCCTCGGGCGCCCAGGCGGCTGGCGAGCGCCCGCGCGGACTCCTGATCACCGACGAGCTCAGCCCAGTAGCCGATGACCTGCGGGCCGTCGCCGCGATCCCGGGCCGCGAGAACATCGGCAAAGTCGTCTTCCGAGCTGAGCGTGGGGCCGCCGTTCTCGTGCACCAGGCCGATGCCGGCAGCGGCCGCAGCCGACAGAGCAGCATCGATGTCAGCGCGGCGGTCGGCCGGGCTGATGCCGGCGTTGAAGAAGTCCCGAGCGACGTGGTTGGCCTCACGGGTCACCAGGCCACCGTCGTTCCAGCCTGGGTGGTTGCGGGCTCCGGAGGCGGCCGCCAGGGCCGAGGAGATCACCGCTGAGTGGCCGTCCACACGTGGTGAGTAGACCACTCCGCCGTACGTCGCACGGTCGAGCTCCTGGGCCTTCGGAGGGCGGCGTTCGGGCCAGTCCTGCTCGTCCCAGTTCGGGGCGTAGAGCGGACGGCCCGCCCGGCTGCGGGCAGCGGCCTCGATCGTGGCCAGCGCCTCGTGCAGTGATCGGACTTTGCTGAGCCCCACACTGCGCAACCCCAAGCCGGTCGCCGACGTGTGCACGTGGGCATCGACGAAGGTGGGAGTCACGAGTGCTCCCGCCAGGTCGACAACCTGGTCGACCCCATCGGCAAGGCTCTTTGCGGCTTCGTCCGAGCCGATCCAGGCGATCTTCTCATCGGCGACGACCATCGCCGTCGCGAACGGGTCGGCGGGGCTGTAGACGAACCCCCGGCGATACAGGGTGGAGGTGGCCGAAGATGCGGTTTCGCTGGTCACAAGGCCTCAGTCTGCTCGCGACCCAGCCGGGCCTCGAACAGCCCCCGTACCGCGGCGTTGCCACGCAGGAGCTTCAGAGCGTAGTCCGCGTGACCCGGGACATATCCGTTGCCCACCAGCATCCGCACATCCGCAGCCAGACCCTCAGCGCCCAACGCCGCCGCCGCGAAGTTCGTGGCCATCGAGAAGAAGACCACCGTGCCGCCCTGTGCTGTCGACAGGAGGGCCGGCTGCTCGCACCCCGGGACGTCGACACAGACGACGGTGATGTCCGCCGCCCCGCCGGCCGCCTCGACCGCACCGGAGAGACCCAGCGGCGAGCGAGCGTCCGCGATCACCACATCGTCGGCCAGCCCGGTGTCCCGCAGCATCCGTGCCTCCCGTTCGTGAGGCACGACCGCAACACGGCGTCCGGCACCTGCATCCAGAGCCGCTGCCAAGGACAGTGACCCCGACTTGCCCGCCCCGCCAAGGACCAGCACCGAAGGTGCCCCACCCTTCGCGCTGTATTCGCGGACCAGCCGGGCCACGAGCGCGGGCGCGCCGCAGACATCCATCACCATCAGGGCGAGCTCGGGGTCGAGGTCCGCGGGCAGCTTGGCCGCGATGGACCTCCCGAACAGGATCGCGTGGCCGGCAGCGGGCGCCCGCTCCCCCAGCCCGTCCCATCGGGCCAGGCCGTCGGTGATCCGCAACGGCGTCAACGAGAGAGACACCAATGTGGCGACATGGTCACCCACGGCGAGCCCGAGCGTGCTCTGCTCCCCCACCTCGGCGACCGTTCCGATGAGCATGCCGCCCGAGCCGGTGACCGGGTTCTGCAGCTTGCCGCGTGTCGCCACGATGTGAAGCACGGCGGCCTTCAGCGCTGCGCCGTCGGTGCCACCGCCCGGCAGCTGATGGACGCCCGAGAGCTGGCGATAGGAGGCGGCATCGAGGTTCAGCGTCTCGATGTCGATGCGAACCTCGTCCGCCCAGATCTGTGGCGTGGCGTCCAGGCGTTCGGCGGCCTGAGGCAACGTGATCTGCTCTCCGCAGGGTTCGAGGACACGGTGCAGACCCACGGGTGAGCTCTCGGCTCGGCCGACCGGTACGGGCACTGATCCCTCCGGTTGTCGGACCACTGTCTCCTCCTTGTTTCGGGCCAAAGTAGAGAGATCCTGCGGTGTGATGACATATATCACGCAAGTTCTCCCGTATCATGCCAGTTATGCACACAAAGATCGAACAGCCCTACGCCTATCTGCGCCGCGAGCTGGTAGAGCCGGACTGGACCCGCCTGCCCGGATGGCGCCACGTTACGGCCGCCGACTGGGCCAGCGTCCGGTGGCAGCGGGTCAACTGCGTCAAGAACATCAAGGGTCTGCGCGCGCTCATGGGCGACCTGCTCACCGACGCCTTCTACGCGGACCTCGAGCGGGACCAGGCCGAGCGGGCCACGATGTCGATGCTCGTGACCCCGCAGATGATGAACACGATGGTCCCCTGTGTGGGCGAGTCCGAGGGCTCCATTCCTCGCGCCGGCGAGGACTTCACCCGCGCGTTCTATGCCGATCCGGTCCGCCGCTACATGCTGCCGGTCTTCAGCGACCGACGCGTCGACTGGCCGAGCCACCCCTACTCCACCC
>Ga0209745_1001126_pt1 | contig 16030 bp, 15 predicted proteins | sample BarGraNGADG00312_FD_184495 | JGI IMG/M metagenome (GOLD analysis project Ga0209745, IMG submission 184495) | Arctic peat soil microbial communities from Barrow, Alaska - Barrow Graham LP Ref core NGADG0004-312 (SPAdes) (version 2) | ecosystem: Environmental > Terrestrial > Soil > Wetlands > Peat... | reverse complement strand
CGGGTCGCCACCCTCGCCTGCACCAGCTCGGCGAGCCGCTTGCCCCCGACCAATGCCGTCGGGCCGCCGAGCACGACCCGCGCCGGATCGACCACGGCTGCAAGGGCCTCGACCAACAGCGCGATGCGCTCGGCCAGCGAGTCCAGCGCCTCGTCGTTGCCCGGCAGGGCCGCAAGGGCTTCGGCGAACGTGCCGCAGCCCAGCAGCGCGGTCATGCCCGGCCATCCCACCAGGTCGGTGAAGTCGAACGCATTGGGGTCGATCGCCAACGCGGAGCGGGGCACCTCCAGATAACCGATCTCACCGGCCGACCCGGACGCGCCGCGCTGCAGGTGGCCGCCCGTGTCCAGTCCTGCACCGAGGCCCTCGCCCAGCCAGAGGTAGGCGAAGTCGACCAACCCCGTGGCCGCTCCCTCAGCGAGCGTGGCCAGGTTCACGTCGTTCTCAATGATCACGGTCAGCCCGGTCGCCTGCTCGATCAGGGCGCGGGCGCCCCGGTCGGGCCAGCCGGGCAAGGTGTCGGTGAACGAGAGCCGGTCGGCCTCGGCGTCGAATGCCGCCTGCACCCCGATCACCAGCAGGCTCACCGAGTCGCGGCGGACGCCGGCGGCGGCACACGCGGCAACGACAGCCTCCGTCACATCGCTGACGGGCGTGCGGTCAGTGCCGGTGGGCAGCACGGCCACCGGGTGCACGGCGTCGGTCGGGTCAACGAGGACGGCTTCGATCCCGTCCTCCAGCATGCTGATCGCGACACCGGTGAGGCTGTCGGTGCGCACCCCGTACGACGTGGCATTGGGCCCGCGGGCGCCGGTCACCTCGCCTGCTGGGCTGATCAGCCCAGCCCGCTCGAGGCGCGCGATCATCTGGCCGGCCGTGGGCTTGGACATCCCCGACAGCTCGCCGAGCTGGGAGCGGCTCAGCGGCCCGTGTGCGAGCAGCAGCCGGAACGCCGTCCGGTCGTTCTGGGTGGCCAGCCAGGCCGGGGTCCCCGTCGTCGTCATGCTGCCCCTCCGGCCATCTCGCGGCGCACCTCGTCACGCAGCTCACCGAGCCGGTCGGGGTCTGCCGCGGCTTCACGCAACTTCTTCGTGTACTCGTGCTGGGGGTTGAGGATCACTTGGTCTGCCCGTCCGCGTTCGACGATGCTGCCGCGATACATCACGAGGATCTCGTCGGAGAAATGACGTGCCGTGGCCAGGTCGTGGGTGATGTAGAGCACGCCGAGTCCCTCGGCCCGCTGCAGGTCGGCGAGCAGGTTCAGCACGTCCACCCGGATCGACACGTCCAGCATCGAGACCGGCTCGTCGGCGACGATGAACCGGGCGCCGGGGGCGAGTGCCCGCGCGATCGCAACCCGCTGCCGCTGGCCGCCGGACAGTTCGTGCGGACGCCGCTCCAGATAGGCAGAGCCCGGGGTGAGCTGCACCCGCTCGAGCAGCTCGACGACCCGCTCGCGGACGGCCTCTGTGGACAGTTCGGGGTGATGGATGCGTAGTGGGCGCTCGATGTGGTGGCTGATCGAGTGGAACGGGTTCAGCGATGCGAACGGGTCCTGGAACACCATCTGCACCTGGCGCCGGTAGTCGGCGGTGGCGCGCGTCGGGGTCTGACGGCCGTCCAGCAGCACGTGGCCGGAGGTCGGCGTCTCGAGCTTTGCGATGATGCGCGCGATCGTCGACTTGCCCGACCCGCTCTCGCCGACGAGTGCGACGGTGCGGTGCGGCTCCACCGTGAACGACACGTCGGCGACGGCATGGAGGACGGTGGAGGCCATTCCGTTACGCAACCGGAAGTCCTTGTTCAACCCGCGCACCTCGAGGGCTCCGCTCATGCCGCACCTCCCCGGACGAACGCGCCGCGGGCGCCGGTGAGGCTGGGGAAGCTGGACAGCAGGTGACGGGTGTAGTCGGCCTGCGGAGCGTGGTAGATCTGTTCGGCAGCGCCCTCCTCGACGATCCGACCCTCGCGCATGATCGCGATCCGGTCGCTGATCTCGATCAGCAACGGCAGGTCGTGGGTGATGAAGATCACGGCGAACCCCAGCCGCTCCCGAAGGCGCATGATCTGCCGGATGATGCCGCGCTGCACCACGACGTCCAGCGCCGTCGTTGGCTCGTCCATGATCATCACCTGCGGGTCCAGCGCCAGCGCCATCGCGATCATCACCCGTTGCCGCATGCCGCCGCTGAGCTCGTGTGGGAAGGCAGAAAGCCGGGACGGGTCGACCCCGACGAGGTCGAGAAGCTCTGCGCAGCGGGCGTCCCTCCCGGCGCGGCGCAGCGACGGCTGGTGGGTTGTGAAGACGTCCTGCAACTGGGTCCGTACGTTCATCACCGGGTTGAGGGAGTTCATCGAGCCCTGGAAGACCATCGAGACCTTGCTCCAGCGGAACCGCCGCAGGGCCTCGGCGTCCATGGTGCCCACGTCGATGTCGGTGCCGTCGCCGTCGTGGAAGACGACCTCGCCGGACGTCATCACCGCGGGCGCCTTGAGCAGCCGGTTCATGCCGTAGGCAAGGGTGGTCTTGCCGCAGCCGGACTCCCCGGCCAGACCAAGGATCTCGCCCCGGTGCAGGGTGAGGGAGACGTCGCGGACGGCGTCCACCGGCGGGTTGACCTCGTAGGTGATGGACACGTTTCGCGCGGTCAGCACCGGAACGCTCCCTGAGCTTGGCCTGTCCTGAGCTTGGCCCGCCCTGAGCTTGGCCTGCCCTGAGCTTGTCGAAGGGTCGAAGGGTCGAAGGGTCGGAGGGGTCATGCGAACGCACCTCCTCCGGCCACGCCCTTGCCCTCTTTCGTCGCCTTGCGCTGCAGGCGTGCGGCCTGCGGTGCGAGCCGGAGCTTGGGGTTGACGATCTCGTCGATGGCGAAGTTGACCAGCGCAAGGCCGGTGCCGAGCAGGGCGATCAGCGCTCCCGGCGGGACGAACCACCACCAGGCCCGCGAGCCAACGGCCTGGCCGGTCTGGGCATCGTTGAGCATGGTGCCGAGCGTGATCGAGTTGGTCGGGCCGAGGCCGAGGTAGCTCAGGCCGGCCTCGCCGAGGACGGCGGCCATGACCCCGAAGATGAGCTGCGCGGCGATCAGCGGCACAAGGTTGGGCAGGATCTCGACGAAGATGACCCGCAACCCGCTTTCGCCGGCCACCCGTGCGGCCGCCACGTATTCCCGCGTCCGCAGCGACCGTGCCTGGGCGCGCAGCACCACTGCAGAGCCGGCCCAGCCGGTGATGCCGAGGATGAGGGCAACCAGCGTCGAGCTGCGGGCGAAGTCGCCCAGGCCCTCCGCGTTCTGCACGTAGGCGGCGATCACCATCACCAGCGGCAGCCCGGGGATGACCAGCATGATGTTGGTCGCCAGCATCAGCACCTCGTCCAGCCAGCCGCCGAAGTAGCCGGCGATGATCCCGAACACGATCGCCAGCAGCATCGCCGACAGCCCGCCGACCAGGCCGACGTAGAGGGACCCGCGGGTGCCGGCAGCCAGTTGGGCGAAGACGTCGTAGCCGAGCTTGGTCGTGCCCAGCAGGTGTCCGGCGGACGGCGCCAGCAGGCCCTTGTTGCCGGAGTCGCGCGGATCAGCGGTGAAGAACGGGGCGATGACGCCGAAGGCAGAGATCAGCCCGACGATCACCAGCCCGGCGCCGAGCTTGCCCGACCACTTGGGCAGCAGGTAGCGGATGCTCGCGTAGCGGTCAGCCATGGCTGCGCACCCGGGGGTCGATGAGGCCGTAGAAGAGGTCCATCAGGAAGTTGGCAGCCAGCACGGTGAGTGTGATCACGAGGAACACACCCTGCATCAGCGCGTAGTCGAGGCCCTGGACGCTCTGGATCATCAGCTTCCCGATGCCCGGGTAGCTGAACACCTGCTCTGTGACGATCGAGCCGGCGACGACGAAGCCGAGCGCGATGCTGAACCCGGCAAGGCTCGGGATGGCGGCGTTGCGAGCGGCGTAGCGGTCGCGGATGCGGCTTGGCCGCAGACCTTTGGCCTCAGCGGTGAGCACATAGTCCTCGCTCATCGTCGAGACCATCATGTTGCGCATCCCCAAGAGCCACCCGCCGACAGAGGAGATCACGATCGTCAGGGCGGGCAGGAACGCGTGGTACAGCGCGCTGACCATGAAGTCCCAGCTCCACTCCGGCCCGGAAGGGAAGGCGAACACGTCGTAGGCGCCCACGATCGGCAGCCAGCGCAGCTGGACGGAGAAGGCCGCGACGAGCACCAGCGCCAGCCAGAAGTAGGGGATGGACTGCAGCAGCGACGTGGCAGGCACGAGGTGGTCGAGCCAGGTGCCGCGCTTCCAACCGACCCAGGCGCCGATCACGATGCCGAGCACGAACGAGATCACCGTTGCTGCGCCGACCATCAGCAGCGTCCAGGGCAGGGCGTTGCCGATCAGTGTGGCCACCGGGTAGGGGTAGCGCGTGGAGGAGACGCCGAGGTCGCCGGACAGCAGCCGTCCCCAGTAGGCGAGGTACTGGTCCCACGCCGGGACGCTCTTGTCCGCGCCGAGCAGGGCGTAGATGGCCTTGACGGTCTCCTCCGAAAGCTCCCTGCCGCCACTGGCGCGGCGGAGCTTGCCGATCATGATCGCTGCAGGGTCGCCAGGCATCATGCGCGGCAGCAGGAAGTTCAGCGAGATCGCCGCCCACAGCGTGACCAGGTAGAAGGCGATCCGCCGGAGATAGAACACCATCACCGGCCTCGCTGGGGGCAGCTGCTCACGACACCGGCTTCAGGTGCAGCAGCACGATCGCCGGGGCGACGGACAGGTAGGGCAGCGGGTCGGCGTACAGGTTGTCGTTGGTCGGCCAGCCGGTGAAGCCCTTGGTGTTGAAGAAGGCCTGGGACGCGTTGAGCACGACCGGGATGTAGGGCAGGTCCTTTGCGATCTGTGCCTGGATCTTTGCGTACTCGGCCTTCTTCGCCGCCGGGTCGTTGGTGGCGCCAGCAGCCTCGACGGCCGCGTCGACTACTCCGTTGGCGTAGCGGGCGTAGTTCTGGCCGCGCGTCGGGGCGTCGCCCACCTTGGCCGTCGACTTCCCATAGAAGTACTGGTCGTAGTTGCTGAACGGGTCGGCGACCAGGGACTGGGTGAGGCCGTACATGGCGAGCTGGAAGTCGCCGTTCGTGACCGGCGTCCAGTACTCGGCCTCCGACACCGTGCGGGCGGTGACCTTGACGCCGGCCTTTCCGGCCTCCTCAGCGATCAGCTTGGCGGCGTCGTTGTAGTCGGTCCAGCCGTCGGGGCTGAACAGGTCGAGGTCGACCTCCTTGCCGTCCTTGGCGTAGAAGCCCTTGGCATCCTTCGCGTAGCCGGCAGCCTCAAGGATCTGCTGCGCCTGTGCGGCGTTGGGGCTCTGCGGGCTCGGGGCCAGCGCGGGGTCGCTGAGCCACTGCTGATCACGCGGCAGCAGCACGAAGGCGGGGTTCGCCTCGCCGACAAGGCCGGCCCATGCCTTCTCCGCCAGCGCCGGACGGTCGATGGCGGCGTTCAGCGCCTGCCGCACGGCCGGGTCGGTCTGGGCGCCCTTGCAGCCCTTGGCCGCGTCAGAGCAGGTGACGATCACCGTCGGGTCCTGCTGGGCGTTCATGGTGGCGATGGCGCCGTCGCCGGTCACCGTGTCCGGGTTGGCGACGAACATGCCGGTCCAGTCGATCTGGCCGGTGGTCAACATGTCCTGGCCGGACTGGTTGGAGTCGAGCCCGAGGTACTGCACGTCGCTGATCGGCGGCGGGCCGTCGCGGTAGTCGGCGTTGGCCGTGAGCGTGTAGGACGCGTCCGAGGTGGTCTTGACCACATAGGCGCCGGAGCCCACCGGCTTCGGGTTGGTCTCCTTCATGTAGTTGGCGACCTTCGACCAGACGTGCTTCGGCACGATCATGGTTGCGCCGAGCAGCTGGGACTCATTGGTGAACTGCGGCGTGGAGTACTTGGCTCCCACGGTGGTGGCGTCGGTTGCGGTGACCGAGGTGAGCTTGTCGGACTTGTTCGGCCCGTAGCCGAGGGTGAACACCACGTCGTCCGCTGTCAGCGGTTCGCCGTCGCTCCACTTCAGGTTCGGCTTGAGCTTGATGGTCACGGTGCGGCCGTCCGCGCTGTAGGCGAAGGTCTCGCCGAGCATCGGCGTCGGCGGGTCGGCGGACAGCTGGTTGTAGAAGAACAGCGGTTCGTAGATCGGGCCGTACGTGCCGAACAGGGCAGTGTCGACGTGGAACGGGTTGAAGTCAACCGTGATCGGCGTGGAGCTGCCGGCCCACACGCGCAGCACGGACGCCTTCGGCGCAGTCGTGCCGGACGAGGACGCGGTCGGCGCCGGCGGGGTCGCGGTGCAGGCAGTCAGCACCAGGGAAATGGCTACCGCAGCAGCGGCAACACCAACGGGGATCGTCTTCACTCCAACTCCTCATCCACGAGCTTCGCCGCGCTGCGGCCCTGGTCAGGAAGATACTGGAAAGACACTATCCGAAAACAGTCTTTCCTGTTAAGCTTTTGCTACGGACTTTTCTCCTGGGGAACCCGTCCGCACCGGCACCGAACCGCGAGGGGGCTCGAGCGTTGATGGTGCCGGGCGGACGGGACAATCTTTGTTGCGCCTCGGCCTCGGTAGGATCACCGCGTGACTAACCTGACCGTACTGGTGATCGGATCGGGCGGACGGGAGCACGCGCTCGCCTGGGCCCTCAGCCGCGACACCCACGTACACATCGCTCCCGGCAACCCAGGCACCGCAACGGTCGGTACCAACCACCCTGTCGACGCCATGGACGGCGAAGCCGTCGCCGACCTCGCTGTCGCACTCGCCGTCGACCTCGTTGTCGTGGGACCCGAGGCGCCTCTTGTGGCCGGGGTGGCCGACGCCGTCCGTTCCCGCGGGATCCCTGTCTTCGGGCCGAGCGCTGCCGCAGCGCAACTGGAAGGCAGCAAGGCCTTCGCCAAGGAGATCATGGAGGCAGCAGGCGTGCCCACCGCCGACGCACGGCTCTGCCTCGACATGGGCGAGGTGGTCGCGGCCCTGGACGAGTTCGGCGCCCCCTACGTTGTGAAGGCCGACGGACTGGCCGCAGGCAAGGGCGTCATCGTCACCGACGACCTCGACGCTGCCATCCGGCACGCCGCCGGCTGCCGCCGCGTGATCGTCGAGGAGTACCTGGACGGGCCGGAGGTCAGCCTGTTCGCGCTCAGCGACGGCACCATCGTGCTGCCGTTCGAGCCGGCGCAGGACTTCAAGCGGGTCGGGGACGGCGACACCGGCCCCAACACCGGCGGGATGGGTGCCTACACCCCGCTGCCGTGGGCGCCGCCCGGCCTCGTCGCCGAAGTGGTGGCGCGCGTGATCCAGCCGACCGTCGACGAGCTCCGTCGCCGCGGCACCCCGTTCGTGGGCCTCGTCTACGCCGGCCTCGCGCTGACGTCGAACGGCCTCCGCGTTGTGGAGTTCAACGCCCGCTTCGGCGACCCGGAGACCCAGCCGCTGCTCACCCGCCTGAAGACGCCGCTCAGCGAGGTGCTGCTGGCCGCTGCCACCGGCACGCTGGCCGGCCACGCCCCGCTGGAGTGGGGCAGCGGTGCTGCCGTGGGCGTCGTGGTCGCAGCCGGTGGGTACCCGGAGGCGCCGCGCAAGGGTGACCCGATCACGGGGGCTGACGTCGAGGGCGTCTTCCACGCCGGCACAGCCCTGGATGCAGAAGGCCGCCTTGTCAGCGCCGGCGGCCGCGTGCTGACCGTTGTCGGCACCGGCGACGACCTCGCCGCGGCGAGGGACGCCGCCTACGCCAAGGTCGCCCTGATCGACCTGCCCGGCGGCTTCCACCGCACCGACATCGCCCTCAAGGCCGCCCAAGATTCCGAGTTGTCAGAATCTCATGCGCCTATAGCCGCACCAGATTCTGACAAGTCGGCAGGAGAGTGACGGTCATGATCCCCAACGTCCTTGCCAACCGCTACGCCTCCGTTGCGATGCGCGACATCTGGTCGCCGGAGGCGAAGATCGTCGCCGAACGCCAGCTGTGGCTCGCCGTGCTTCAGGCACAGGCCGATCTCGGTGTCGACTTCGGCGGAGACGATCCCGCGACCGTGATTGCCGACTATCAGGCCGTTGTCGGGCAGGTCGACCTGGCCAGCATCGACGCGCGGGAGCGGGTCACACGCCACGACGTGAAGGCCAGGATCGAGGAGTTCAACGCCCTCGCCGGCCACGAGCACGTGCACAAGGGCATGACCAGCCGCGACCTCACAGAGAACATCGAGCAACGACAGCTGTTGAGCTCGCTCGAACTGGTGCGGGAGCGCATCGTCACCGTGCTGGTGCACCTCGCGCGGCTCGCCGTCCAGTACCGCGACCTGCCCATGGCCGGCCGCTCCCACAACGTCGCAGCCCAGACCACCACGCTCGGCAAGCGGTTCGCCTCCGCGGCCGACGAGCTGCTGGTCGCCTTCGAGCGGGTCGACGAGCTCATCGGTCGCTACCCGGCCCGTGGCATCAAGGGGCCGATGGGCACCAGCCAGGACATGCTCGACCTGCTCGGCGGGGACGCCGGGAAGCTCGAGCGGCTGGAACACCTCGTGGCCGGCCACCTCGGGTTCGGTGGCGTCTTCACCGCGACCGGCCAGGTGTACCCGCGTTCGCTGGACTACGACGTGCTGACCGCTCTGGTGCAGGTGGCCGCCGGTCCGTCCAGCCTCGCCACGACGATCCGGCTGATGGCCGGTCAGGAACTGGTCACAGAGGGTTTCGCAGAGGGCCAGGTTGGGTCGTCGGCGATGCCGCACAAGATGAACACCCGGTCCTGCGAGCGGGTCAACGGTCTCGCCGTCGTGCTGCGCGGCTACGCGTCCATGGCCGGCGAACTCGCAGGCAACCAGTGGAACGAGGGTGACGTATCCTGTTCGGTCGTGCGCCGGGTCGCCCTGCCTGACGCCTGCTACGCCCTCGACGGCCTGTTCGAGACCTTCCTCACCGTGCTGGCGGAGTTCGGGGCGTTCCCCGCCGTCATCGAGGCGGAGCTGCAGCGCTTCCTGCCGTTCCTGACCACGACGAAGGTGCTGATGGCCGCCGTCCGCGCCGGTGTGGGACGCGAAACCGCGCACGAGGTGATCAAGGAGCACGCGGTCGCTGTCGCGCTCGGCATGCGCGCCGGCGGCACCAACGACCTGTACGACCGTCTCGCAGCCGACTCCCGGCTCGGACTCAGCCGCGACCAGCTGATTGAGGTCGATCCGCTCGAGCTCACCGGCTCGGCCCGCAGCCAGGTGGACGCGATCGCCGCCCGGGTGGCAGAGCTCGCCACCCGTTTCCCCGGCGGCGCTGCCTACGCCCCCGGCGCCGTGCTCTGACGGTTCAGAACCTGGTTCTGGGGCGCTTGCATCGTCGCTATTCAGTGTTACTATCTACTGGTAGTCAGTAACGCTGAGTAGTTGGGAGCCTGATGGGCAAGCAGATGACGGAGATGCTCAAGGGCACGCTGGAGGGCATCATCCTTGCGTTCCTCGCAACGCGACCCGCGTATGGCTACGAGATCACGGCATGGCTGCGGGAGCAGGGCTTCGCCGACATCGCAGAGGGCACCGTCTACGCCCTGCTGGTCAGGATCGAGCAGCGCGGCCTCGTCGACGTGGAGAAGGTCCCGTCGGAAAAGGGGCCGCCGCGCAAGGTGTACTCCCTCAACGCCAGGGGACGTGGTGATCTCGAAGAGTTCTGGAGGACATGGAGCTTCCTCTCAGAACGGCTCGCACAGCTCCACCAAGGAGGCAAGTAGAGATGGCAGCAAAGTGGATCGAGACGGTCACAGGCTCGCTCGAGGAGAAGAAGCGGTACAAGCAGCACAAGGCACGCGTCAGCCAGTTTCCGGAGAACTACCGGACGGCCGTGGAGGCGCTGGAGCGGTACTACATGTACTTCGGAGGGATCTCGAAGGGCGACGTCCTGGTGACCATGCTCGACGACCTTGCCGACCTGTTCGAACAGGCAGCGGTGGACGGCACCCCGATCCGCGCGATCGTCGGCGACGACCCGGTCGAGTTCGCGGAGACCTTCATCGCGAACTACTCCGAGGGCCAGTGGATCAACAAGGAACGCATCCGGCTGACCGACGCCATCGATCGCGTCGCCGGGAACCACATCGAGACACAGGACGGGGGACGGTGATGACAGCCACACCCACGCACGCGCCGGTGATCCACGTGCAGGGCCTGGAGAAGTCCTACGGGAAGCTGGAGGTGCTCCACGGCGTCGACTTCGACGTGGCGCGGGGAAGCATCTTCGCCCTGCTCGGCTCCAACGGGGCCGGCAAGACAACGGTCGTGAAGATCCTGTCGACGCTGCTGAAGGCCGACGCAGGAACGGCCGGCGTCAACGGCTTCGACGTCGCGACGCAGGCGGCGGACGTGCGGCAGTCGATCAGCCTCACCGGGCAGTTCGCCGCCGTCGACGAGATCCTCACCGGGCGGGAGAACCTCGTCCTGGTCGCCCGGCTGCGGCACCTGTCGGACGCGGGGACGATCGCCGACGACCTGCTCGAGCGCTTCGGGTTGACCGAAGCAGCCACGCGCAAGGTGTCGACGTATTCCGGTGGCATGCGCCGCCGTCTCGACATCGCGATGAGCCTGATCGGGAACCCGCCGGTCATCTTCCTCGATGAGCCGACGACAGGGCTCGACCCCCAAGGGCGCCTGGACGTCTGGCAGGCCGTCAGGGAACTCGCGGCCAGCGGCACGACCGTGCTGCTCACCACCCAGTATCTCGATGAGGCCGAGCAACTCGCCAACCGGATCGCGATCCTGCACGGGGGTCGGATCATCGTCGACGGCACCCTTGGGGAGCTCAAGCAACTGCTCCCGCCCGCCAAGATCGAATACGTAGAGAAGCAGCCGACCCTCGAGGACGTCTTCCTCGCCATCGTCGGCTCGGAAGAGTGAGGAACGACAAATGACCAGACACTTCTTCGCTGACACCGCCGTCCTCACCGGACGATCCCTGCGCCACATCGCACGCAGCCTCGACACCATCATCACCACTGCGATCACGCCGATCGCCATGATGCTGCTGTTCGTCTACGTGCTCGGCGGCGCGATCAACACCGGAACCGATTCGTACGTGACCTACCTGTTGCCCGGCATCCTGATCATCACGATCGCTTCCGGCATCGCCTACACCGCCTACCGGCTCTTCCTCGACCTGCAGAGCGGCATCTTCGACCGCTTCCACTCGATGCCGATCGCACGGTCGTCGGTGCTGTGGGCGCACGTGCTGACCTCCCTGGTTGCCAACCTGATCTCGATCGTCGTTGTCGTCCTGGTTGCCCTGGGAATGGGTTTCCGCTCTGGCGCAGGGGTGCTGGCCTGGCTCGCCGTAGGCGGCATCCTCATCCTGTTCACCCTTGCCCTGACGTGGATGGCTGTCATCCCCGGGCTCACCGCGAAGTCGGTGGACGGCGCGAGTGCGTTCTCCTACCCGCTCATCTTCCTGCCGTTCATCAGCTCGGCCTTCGTACCGACAGCGACCATGCCCGGCCCCGTGCGCTGGTTCGCAGAGAACCAGCCGGTGACGTCCATGGTGAACGCGATCCGCGACCTGTTCGCCGCGCAGCCGGTGGGCGCCGACCTGTGGGTCGCCCTCGCCTGGTGTGTCGGCATCCTGGTCGTCGCCTACCTGTTCGCCATGGCCACCTACCGCCGCAAGCTCGCGTAGGCAGACGGCGCGGAGCGCCCCGTCCGCAGCCGTTAGGCTGGCGACGTGCTCGACCAACCGATCCACGTGGGCAAGGTCCGACGGCTGTACGACTGGCCACACGGACGCATCCTGATGGTGGCGACCGACGCGATCTCGGCCTTCGACCACGTGCTGCCGACCGAGATCCCCGACAAGGGCGTTGTGCTCACCCAGTTGTCGCTGTGGTGGTTCAACCAGCTTCCTTTCCCGAACCACGTGGTCTCAACGGAGGTTCCCGAAGAGGTCGCCGGTCGGGCGGTTGTCGTGGAGAAGCTGGAGATGGTGCCGGTCGAGTGCGTCGCCCGTGGCTACCTCACCGGGTCGGGTTGGGCCGAGTACCAGGCGTCCGGGGCGGTGTGCGGGGTGCCGCTGCCGGCGGGGCTTGTGGACGGCTCGAAGCTGCCGACCCCGATCTTCACACCGGCGATCAAGGCGCCGATGGGGGAGCACGACGAGAACGTCGACTTCGCGACCATCGCCGCCCTGCACGGTGCCGACCTGGCCGCGCGGCTGCGGGAGGCGACGCTGGCCATCTACACGACGGCCGCCGACCTCGCCGCCCGGCGGGGCATCATCCTCGCCGACACCAAGTTCGAGTTCGGGCTGCGCGACGGTGAGCTGGTGCTGGCGGACGAGGTCCTGACGCCCGACTCGTCCCGCTTCTGGGATGCCGCGGCGTGGCAGCCGGGAAAGAGCCTGCCCAGCTTCGACAAGCAGTACGTGCGCGACTGGCTGGCCAACGACTCCGGCTGGGACCGGGTTTCGCCCCCGCCACCGCTGCCGCCGGAGGTCGTGGCAGCCACCCGTGCGCGCTACCTCGAGGCGTACACCCGGCTGACCGGCGAGCAGCTTTGAACCGGACCGCGTTTGCGGGCTGGGCCGCGCGGGTCGGGCCCGGGCACGGCCGTTAGACTCCATGCCATGGCCCGAGTGATCGTTGACGTGATGCCCAAGCCCGAGATCCTCGACCCGCAGGGCAAGGCTGTGACCGGCGCCCTGCGCCGGCTCGGCTTCTCCGGATTGGCTGTTCGTCAGGGCAAGCGGTTCGAGATCGAGGTGGACGGAGACGTCACTCCCGAGCGTCTCGACGACATCCGCCGCGCAGCGGAGACCCTTCTGGCCAACACGGTGATCGAGTCCTTCGACGTGCGGGCTGAGCAGTGACGGCACGCGTCGGGGTTGTGACCTTCCCCGGCTCGCTGGACGATTCGGACGCGTGCCGCGCAGTCCGGCTCGCCGGTGCCGAGCCGGTGACGCTGTGGCACGCCAGCGACTCCCTCGACGTCGACGCCGTCATCCTGCCCGGCGGTTTCTCCTACGGCGACTACCTGCGCTGCGGCGCGATCGCCCGCTTCTCCCCAGTGATGGGCGAAGTGATCAGGGAGGCCGGCAAGGGCATGCCCGTGCTCGGCATCTGCAACGGCTTCCAGGTCCTGTGCGAGGCGCACCTGCTGCCCGGCGCGCTGATCCGCAACGACCGGCGCACCTTCGTGTGCCGCGACCAGAAGCTGCGGGTCGAATCCACCGACACGGTATGGACGCTCGACTTCCAGGCCGGCGACGAGATCGTGATCGCGCTCAAGAACGGTGAGGGCAACTTCCAGGCCGACGCGGAGACCGTCAAGCGCCTCGAGGACGAGAACCGGGTCGTGTTCCGCTACCTCGACGTGAACCCGAACGGCTCCATCAACGACATCGCCGGCATCACCAACGAGCGCGGCAACGTCGTCGGCCTGATGCCGCACCCCGAGCACAACGTGGAAGAGCTCTCCGGTGCGTCCATCGACGGCCTCGGCTTCTTCACCAGCGTGCAGCGCTTCCTCAGCGCAACCGTCAGCTGACCGCCCGGGCTACCAGGCCCGACAAGGGCGAGTCCTGCCGCAGGTCGGCAAGGCGGGCGGCGCCGTCGAGGGCGTTGCCCAGCGGCTCCGCCAGCTCGAGGTCGGGCCACTGCATTCGCAGGTAGCGGACGAACCGGCTGCGAATGTTGACCGAACGCAGCACCTGACCCAGCGCGCACACCGTGGGGTCCTCCATCAGGCACACCTGGCGCAGGCCTGCGACCACCGATTCGCTGAGCTCGGCCGCCGCTGCGTCCATGATCCCGGCAGACACAGGATCGGTGGCCGCCAGCTCGTCGACGACGCGGGCGAAGTCGGCGATGCGGCTCACCCTGCGCTCGTCGGACTGCAGGTCGACGTAGGCGTTGGCGAGGTCGGGGAAGATCTCTTGCAGCCGGTCGGTCAGCGGCGTGAGTTGGCCACGGCGGTCGTAGCCGCGCATGGCCGCATCCATGCCGGCCCTGCCGATCCAGAAGGCGCTCCCGGCGTCGCCGATCAGGTAGCCCCAGCCGTCCACGCGTGCGACCGTGCGTCCGACGGCGAGCGTCACGACACCGGTGCCGGCGGCAATGACCGCGCCTGGGGCGTCGCCGAGCGCGCCGAGGTAGCTGGTGGTTGCGTCGTGGGCGACGGCGACCTCCCGGACGCCGTAGCGGGACACCAGTCCGAGGAGTTCGGTTGCTTCCGGGGTGACCAGCCCGGAGCACCCGACGCCGACGAACTCGGGCAACAGGCCGTGGGTGGTCACAACGGTGCCGACGGCAGCGGCCAGCTGCGGCATCAGGGGACGGTCGGTGAGCACGCCGGGGGCGCTGGCCTCGAGGCGTTCCCGGTCGTGTTCCCACCGCACACGAATGCCGGTCTGGCCGGCGTCGACAGCGATGCGCTCGGTCATGGCTTCACCCTAGCGAGCAACAAGGGTCGCTGGGCACCATCCACGGACGCTGTTGAGGAACGCCAGCTCCTGTGTGGCTGCCAGGTCGCTGAGGAGTACGGTGCGTTCCCGGATCTCGCCGCTGGCTAGGAGTTCCGCCCGCAGCGTCCCGGGCAGGAGGCCTACCGATGCCGGTGGCGTGAACCACTTCCCGTCCAGCTTCACGGCAAGGTTCCCAAGGCAGCACTCGGTCACCTCCATGCCGGTGTGGCAGATGACATCGAAGACGCCGGGGGAGGCCAGGTCGCGAAGTCGCTGGTAGTGGGCGCGGTGGGTGGTCTTGTTGCGGATCACCGGCGCCAGCCGGGCCACGTCGAGCGGTTCTGCCGCGAGTTGCAGGCGCACCGGGACGCCAACCGCGGGCGCGGGTGCCACGTCGGCCACTGGCGGGCCATCGCCGGCCACCAGCCGCAGGCGGTGCCGTCCGGACAGTGGCGTCGCCTGCTGCAGGGCCGCCGTCACCCCGGCAAGGTCCAGAGTGAGCCCCAGATCGGCGCAGCAGCCGGCCAGCCGGGCCAGGTGGGCCTCCAGCCGCACGACGCGGCCGTCGATCGCCAGCATGGTCTCCAGCGCCCGCAGGGGCGTGGCGCCGAGGAAGCGCGCCTTCGCCCGCCACTCCGCCACCTCAGCGGCCGGGTCCGAGTCGGCGACGATCCCGCTGCCGATGCCGCAGGTCAGCTCGGGGTCGCCCAGAGTGACGGTGCGGATCGGGACGTTGAAGGTGGCCGTCCCGCCGGGCCGGATCACCCCGAACGCCCCGCAGTACCAACCGCGCGGACCGTCCTCCTGTTCGGCGATCACTGCCATCGCCGCCAGCTTCGGCGCCCCGGTCACAGAGCCGCACGGGAAGAGGGCTGCGAACACCTCCGCCAGTCCGGCGCCGGGACGCGGCCGCCCGGTGATGGTCGAGGTGAGCTGCCACACCGTCGGCAGCCGGTGCAGTTCGAACAGCCGTTCCACCGTCACGGTTCCGGGCTCGCAGACCCGGCCAAGGTCGTTGCGGAGCAGGTCGACGATCATCAGGTTCTCTGCGCGGTCCTTGGCGCTGGCCAACAGCGCTTCTGCCGGTTCCTCCGCTCCGAGGGTGCCCTTCATCGGCTGGGTCACCAGCAGCCCGTCCCCGTGGTGGAAGAACAGCTCGGGCGAGACGCTGGCCACCCCTGCGCCCGCGCAGTAGACGGCGTACCCGCCGGGTTGGGCCGCAGCGAGCGCTGCGAAGTAGCCGAACGGGTCGAAGTCGACCGGACGCACCGCCCGCCAGCGGCCGGTGAGGTTCACCTGGTAGCAGTCGCCGGCAGCGATGTGGTCGCGCACCGTCTGGATCGCAGACTCCGGTGAGGCGCCGCCGGCGAGGGCCGGATCCCCGCGCCAGTCCAGCCCCGGCAGTGGCGGCGCGTGCACCGGCCAGTCCTCGACCGCTGCGTACACCTCGAAGTGGGCGGCCGGGGTGTCGACCCGGGCCCGCTGGGCGTCGTCCCAGGCACCGGCAGCGGAGTAGCTCAGCCCGCCGACCACCCAGTTGCCGGCCCGCGCCGCCTG
>Ga0209745_1001123_pt1 | contig 16048 bp, 12 predicted proteins | sample BarGraNGADG00312_FD_184495 | JGI IMG/M metagenome (GOLD analysis project Ga0209745, IMG submission 184495) | Arctic peat soil microbial communities from Barrow, Alaska - Barrow Graham LP Ref core NGADG0004-312 (SPAdes) (version 2) | ecosystem: Environmental > Terrestrial > Soil > Wetlands > Peat... | reverse complement strand
CGCCGCTTCCGTTGACACCGGGCAATGATGAAGAGCCTCCGCACGCGGCCGCCACGAAGGCCAGCGCCACCGACGTAATGAGGAGACCGCGCATCGGCCTCCGAATCGTTCGAATCATCAGGATTCCTCCTCCTGGGAAAACAACCTGGCGACGGGAGTCTAGCTGAGCCGCAGGATCGCGCTCGGCCGGGACCGGCACGCAAGTCGACCGAAGCGCCGGACGGGACAGCGTCGACTGGAGTCCGGATGTCTCGCCTGACGGCCTGGCAACGGGACAGCCGTCCCCTGCCAGCCCGGGGCGCTTGACGGCAGCCGACCGCAGCCCGCATGATTCGCGCATGGACTCGCACAGCCACACTTGCCTCTGTCCCCGGCGGCCCCGCCGCAGGAGGTAGAAGGCTGTCTCGCGCTCCCACAAGGAGCCCGTCGAGTCGCCCAGGGGCCGCGGTTCCTCCAGGACCCGCGGCTTTTTGTTACCCCTCGCGGACGCCGCCGCGCCAACGCCGAGCGGCCACCCGCGCTGAGGCCTCGTCTCCTCCCCGCAGTCGGCCCTCGGCTCCGGCATTCGCCGTGCCCACCCACCTGCCCGAGCCGCCGCGCCCCGATCTGCTGCTCCCGCGAGAAACGCCACGAGGACCAAATGGCTCTCCCAAGATCGATCCACACCGCCAAGACCGCCAAGACCGCCAAAACCACGCATGACCCGCTGGACGGGCTGGCGGCCCGCGTCCAGGACATGCTCACCAACGACACCCAGGTGCGTCTCGCCAAGGCTCGCGTTGGGACGTGGCTCCGAGCGCTGCTCGACACGCTCTTCCCGCAGGCGGCCGAGCAGGCTTACGGCACCTCGGGCGAAATCCGCGATGCGCTGGACGCTTCGGCGACGGAGCTCAGGTCGCTGCTCCGCCCGCTGGAAAGCGAGATTGACGATCCCGCGCGGATCGCCGCCGCGTTCTTCCAGGCCCTGCCCGAAATCCACCGCCAGCTGCTCGTCGACGCCACCGCTATCGAGCGGGGCGACCCGGCGGCCGAAAGCGTGGACGAGGTGATCCTGGCCTATCCGGGGTTCCTCGCCATCGCCGTGCATCGCATCGCCCACCGCTTCTACGAGCTGCGGGTACCGCTCCTGCCGCGCGTTCTGTCCGAATGGGCGCACGAGCGAACGGGCATCGACATCCACCCGGGGGCGACTCTGGGCCACCCGGTCGTCATCGATCACGGCACCGGCATCGTCGTCGGCGAGACGGCGGTCCTGGGCAACAACGTGAAGCTCTACCAGGGCGTCACCCTGGGCGCTCTTTCGGTCACTAAGTCCCTGGCTTCGACCAAGCGCCACCCGACGATCGAGAACGACGTGGTCATCTATGCCAACGCCACGATCCTGGGCGGCGAGACCGTCATCGGTCGGGGCAGCGTCATAGGCGGCAACGTCTGGATCACCGCCAGCGTCCCACCCAACTCCATCGTGTACCAGCGCAGCGAGGTTCACGTCCGGCAGGGCCGCGACGACTTCGAGGCGCCCGACTTCGTCATCTAGCCCGACCCGTTCGAACCAACCGGCGGCGGCCGACTCTTCGGCCCGGCGCGCGTCCCAACTAACTCCGAGGAGACTTCTGTGGCAAAGGCAAACAACGTTCTCGAAACCATCGGCAACACGACCGAGCTTCGAATCAACAGGCTGTTCGACCCGCGCGTCGAGGTCTGGGTCAAGCTCGAGCGGCAGAACCCCGGCGGATCGATCAAGGACCGCATCGCCCTGGCGATGATCGAAGACGCCGAGAAGCGCGGCGTCCTCAAGCCCGGCAGCATCATCGTCGAGCCGACCTCGGGCAACACCGGTGTCGGTCTGGCGCTCGTCGCGGCCGTCAAGGGTTACAAGCTGATCCTCGTCATGCCCGAGCAGTTCTCGGTGGAGCGGCGCAAGCTCATGGCCGCCTACGGCGCGACCTTCGAATTGACAGCCCGCGAGCTCGGCATGAAGGGCGCCATCGCCAAGGCCCGCGAGATCGTGGCCTCAACCCCGGGCGCGTGGCTGCCGATGCAGTTCGACAACCCGGCAAACGTCGAAGTCCACAAGCGCACCACCGCCGAGGAGATCGCCCGGGACTTCCCCGAAGGTCTCGACTACATCTTCGCGGGAGTGGGCACGGGCGGGCACGTCTCGGCCGTCGGCGAGGTGCTCCGGCCGCGCTGGCCCAATCTGCAGGTCTTCGCCGTCGAGCCCGAGCTTTCCCCGGTTCTCAGCGGCGGCAACCCCGGCCCGCATCCCATCCAGGGCATCGGCGCCGGCTTCATCCCCGGCAACTACCATCCCGACGCGGTCAACGGCGTCGTCCAGGTGGCGGCGCCCGATGCGTTCAGCTTCACCCAGCGAGCCGCTCGTGAAGAGGGGCTTCTGATCGGGGTTTCGTCCGGGGCGGTACTCGCGGCAGTCGCCAAGAAGCTGCCGGAGGTCAAGGACGGCGCCCGCATCCTGGCCTTCACCTACGACAGCGGGGAGCGGTACCTTTCCGTCCCGAGTCTCTTCGAAGTGGAGCCGGAGGCAGTCGCGGCCCCCTGACCCGCCGCACAACCGTGACCGTCGGAGCGGCCGCCCTTTCCGGGCGGCCGCTCTTCGATTCCGGCCTCGGAGTCTGCCCTGACCACCAATCCGATGAATGGCGCCGGATCCGAATAAATAGGCAGTAAGTCATGGATAACCGGTTTACTTAGGGCCGCGGGGCATCCGGAATCTGGGTCCCCGGGCCCTGCCCGGCGAGTCCCTCGCGACCGAAGCTTCCGTGCAGGATCCGGCATCGGGCCGGCCCGAAGGACTGCTTCTGGGGGCTCGCCATGCGAGCGGAACTCGCCCGGCATTTCGACGTCATCGTCGTGATCTGGGCTCTCGCCCTCCTCGTTGGCTTGAGTATCGCCTCACTCTCGCGCGCGACGCTCAGCAACGCCCAATGGGATCACGCTCCCCAGGCCGGACCGGTCTGGGTCTTCCCCGGAGACGTCCTGGGGAACTGAGCCCGGGACCGACCGCTCAGGCGCCGTCGACGCCGTGGGCGGACGGGGCTCAGCCGACCGGGGCCGTCACACGCACGGGCTCGCGCACGCCGCGCAAGATCAGTTCGGCCGTGGCCTGGTAGCCCAACCGACCGGTGTTCGCGATCAGGTCGTACTCGTCCGGGTCGCACCAGTCCTTCTTATAGAGCTGGTGAATGTAGGCCGCTCGGTTGGTGTCGGTCTCGTGCATCTTGCGCCGTACCTCGGCCTCCCCAAGGCCGAGCCGTTCCATCAGAACTGCGACCCGCACCGCCTCCGGCGCGCGCAGGAACACCCGGAACACGTTCGGGCTCTTGCGCAGGCAGAATCCGGCACCGCGACCGACGATGACCACGTTGCCGCCGTCCGCGACCTCCCTTATGACCTGCTCGGTGAGCTGGATGATCGCGTGGCGGGGATCGAATAGAGGATCCGGATAGGGCGGCGACCAACCGGCACCCATGGCCGGCTCCAGGGTCGAGAAGGATCGGACGAGACGCTCGAGCATCGGCCGGGGGCGTTCGTCCTCCGATGCGACTTCGCTCGCCGAGATGTCGAGACGCCGCGCGACCTCCTCGATGAGCGTCTTGTCGACGACCTCGGCGTGGATCTGCGCGGCGACGATCGCTGCGACGCTCGAGCCACCGGCGCCGAACTGGCGAGAGATGGTCACGACTGGCATCTCAAGCTCCTGTGTGCCTGCTCGCGCCGGAATGCCGTTGCCGATCGACCAGATGCGACGGTCGGCGCATCGACACTCTAGGCCGACTCACCCTCGCTCGCCAGGGCCGTCGGCACCTCCGTAACTCTGGCCATGCCCGCGAGCGCGCGCAACCGGATCAATCCACCGCCAGGGCTCCGTGAAGCTCCATGGAATGCTCTCGCAGCCAGCGCCGCCAGCGCCGGTGATCGGGCCGCCGGCCGGCCACGAGCTCCCAGAACTGCGGCCCGTGGCCGAAGACCCGCAGATGCGCCAGCTCGTGGACCACCACGGTCTCCAGCGCCTCGGGCGGAGCGAGGATCAACCGCCACGAAAAAGAGAGGCGACGCGCGCGGGAGCAACTGCCCCACCGCGTGCGCGTGTCCCGAACCGTCACCGCGGCAGGCTCCACTGCCAGCGCGGCCGCGTGCCGCTCTATGTCGCGCTCGATCGCGGATCGCGCGCGCACGCGCAACCACGCCTCGAGAATCGCGGCCAGCTCCCGCCGTTCACCGGCGCCCCTTCGAACTACCAGCTCATCGCCTCCATCGCTGCCCTCGCGAGTCACGACGGTGCGACGTCGTGCCGGTATCGGGGCCTCGACTCGCAGACGGTGCGGCTCACCGCGAAACAGGAGAGTGCCGCCGTCGCGGAGGGGGCCCATCGCCTCCAGCTCAGCCCTCTGGCGGTCCTGCCGCTCGAGGTGCCGACGCAGCCATGTCTCGCGCTCGGCGACGAACGATTCGGCCAGCCGCTCGGCTTCGCCCTTGCTTCGCGCCGCCCTGGCCGGAATCGTGACCACGGCAGTGTGCCGGGGGTCGACCGTGAGCCGCAGGAGCCTGGCTCGAGACGAGCGCCGGATCGTGCATTCGATGCGGCCGCCCGCAAGGCGGAGAGAAGCTCGCCATTCGGTCGTCGTCGCCATCGACCACAGCGTAACCCGGGAAGCCCGGGGCTTGCGTCCGCCGAGCCGTCACACGCGCCGGGCGGAGCTCGTCTGGATGCCCGCAACGAAGAACGCGCTAGCGGCATGAGGGGGCCGCCGGTAGGCGAAAAGGGCCCAGGGGCCCGGCGGTCGCCAACAGTTCAAGGGGAACGGAGGCCCGGCAGCGATGCCGGGCCTCTGGATTCTGAGCGGCGAGGCGGCCGCTACCTGGTCGTGAACGTCATGGATTACGCAAGTGAGACGCTCCCGAATCACCATCCGAACGCCTTAGGCGCAGACCACCCCGCTTGCTGTAACATTCGCGGGCGCGTGGGGCTATAGCTCAGCTGGAAGAGCGCCTGCATGGCATGCAGGAGGTCCAGGGTTCGAGTCCCTGTAGCTCCACCAAGTATCCGTGCAGCGAGCGCCTAACTCTCAGTAGGTAGCTCCGGCGGTTGTCCCCCATTGGCTCAGCGAGCGTCTAACTGCATGCCTCGCTTGGAGACCCGATGGAGCCGACCCTACGCACCCTTTCCCCTCGTATCGCCGTCATCTGCTGGCCACCAACAGGAGCGCGCGAACCGTCGAGACGTACGTAAGCGCATTGGATGGACTCACCCGCTACCTTGAGGCTGCAGGGCTCGCCGCTAGAGGTTGGAGCCGTGAGCCGGTGGCACATTGAGGCGTACGTATGGGCCGCAAAGAGCAATTGGGCGTTGAGGGTTCGCATGGCACAAACAATGCTCTGCGCCTCTGTAAGCCACGCTGACGAAAGGTCTGGCGAGAGGGCGCGGGTCCATTTGTTTCCTGCCCGGACCTGTTGGAACCGCCAGAATGTAATCTGCGTCCGCATGGGTAGTGGGGGTTGAGGATGGGCAGAGAGCCGAGGGTGGTCAACACGGGCCGTGGCTCGTCGCACGGCCGCGGTCTGCGCCGCCGCGCCAGGGTCCTGCGCAGGCTTGTGGCGGCCGCATGCCTCGTGGCGATGCCGGCAGTGGGCTTGGTCGGGTGCTCGTCGCAAGGGACAGGCGAACTGGGCGGTAGCGCCAGCGCCTCGGCGACCTCCGTGGCTGCGACTCCGTCCCCCGCTCCGGGTCCAACGGCCTCCCCGTCGCATTTCCCCGCCTGGTCGGGTGCGCCCGGGTACATCCAGGGCACCGGCCGCCTCAATGCCGAGTTCGGCTGGGCCATGGCTGCCCGCGATCCATACGACCTCCGCGGATCGAATGGGCGGTCCACTGTTCCAACGAAGCTCTACCTCACCTATGACGGCGGCGCGAGTTGGGTGGACAGAACGCCCGCGAATGACGGCCCTTACAGCTTTCTCTACATAGACCTGCACTTTGCCGATCCAGCGAATGCGTGGTTCGTGGAAAACGTGTTCAGTAGTGGTGATGGTATGGCCGGCACCGAACTGGACGAGCACTGGGTATATCGCACCGGCGACGGCGGCCTGACTTGGGCCAAGTACCACGTGCCCCTACCGTCCATCTACATCGCCTCCGAATTCGATATGGCCGATGGCGTGCACGGACTCATCACCACGATGGGAAACGACCAGAGGCAACAGCTGTGGGGGACCAGCGACGGCGGAGCCACGTGGACAAAGCTGATAGACGTCCTGTGGGACCCCAACTTCAACTTCCCTCAATCGCCCACCATGGTTTCGGCCGACGAGGGCTGGGCTCTTCGCCTCACGGACAACGGCAAGAGCAGGGCCGTCCTGCACTCGACCGACGGTGGCCGCTCCTGGAAGTCGGCCGCCGCACTTCCTCTGCCCACAGGGGTGGACGCGTTATGGTCGGTGCAGCCGGCTCCACCGCCGTTCTCTCGATTGGCGGCATGGCGGTCATGGGCGGGGGATGGGAGTACGTCACCTGGATCAGCCACGACACCGGCGACACGTGGGCTATCGGCTCGGCGACGCCCGTTGGGAAGGGCAACCAGGTTTACCTGTCGGCGCAGTACATCGGGCTGCAGTCCGGCGCGTCGTTGATTTCGATCAGGTACTTCGATATCAGCTCGCCCGGTTCGGTCGCCGTCTTCGACGCCTCGGACCCTTGTAGCGGCACGGAAATGCATCTTGGTTTGGGGTACATGGTCTCCCCCGATGACGTGTGGGGGGATGCGGCCACGCCACCCCTGAAGGGGTGACCGACCACCTCTACCTATACGGGACCAAGGACGGCGGCCTGACGTGGACGCCATTGATGGGCGCCCCGTAGCGGGAAGCTACGGAAGCCGCCCGCTGTTCGACATGGAAGCCGGGGGTCGATCGGGGTAGGTCGGTCGGGTACTTCGGCAGATAGGCGCCCGCGAAGGCTGGGTTGGCGCCAAGCCGTGCCGCGAGGGCCACGGCACCCAGTTCGCGCGGGCCCTCCGCTAAACTGGAGCCTCGTTCAAGCTCGGTGCCGCGGAGGATCGCCCCGGCCCGAACAAGCCAGTGAGAGGTTCACCGTGCCGGCACCAGAGCGCACCCGCATCGACCGCTACGAGCCCACGGCCATCGAGCCGCGCTGGCAGAAGCGCTGGGCCGCGCTCGGCCTGCACGACACGGACCTGGCCGACGATTCGAAGCCCAAGTACTACCTCCTGACGATGTACGACTACCCGTCGGGCAACCTCCATATCGGGCACTGGTATGTCAAGACGCCAACCGACGCCCTGGGACGCTTCCACCGCATGCGCGGCGAGAACGTCTTCATGCCGATCGGCTTCGACGCCTTCGGACTGCCGGCCGAGAACGCCGCCATCAAGAACAAGATCCACCCCCGCGAGTGGACCCTCAAGAACATCGACAAGATGCGCGGGCAGCTCCGGACGATGGGCGCCACGTTCGACTGGAAGAGCGAGGTCGTAACCTGCGACCCCGACTACTACCGCTGGAACCAGTGGATCTTCCTGCGGTTCCTCGAGGCCGGGCTCGCATACCGCGCCAAGTCGCCGGTGGACTGGTGCCCTAACGACGGAACCCTCGCGCGCGAGCAGGTCGAGGGCACGGATCGCCATTGCTGGCGCTGCGGGGCGCGCGTCGAAAAGCGCGAGCTGGAGCAGTGGTACCTGCGAACCACGAAGTACGCCGACGAGTTGCTCGATTTCTCCAGCATCGAATGGCCCGAGCCGATCCGAATCATGCAGACCAACTGGATCGGCCGATCGGAGGGCGCCGAAGTCGCCTTCACGACCGAGCCCGACGAGGCGCACCAGGGCGGCGACGAGCTGCGCGTCTTCACGACACGCCCGGACACGCTGTACGGCGCCACCTTCATGGTGATGTCGCCCGAGCACGCGCTGGTGCCGAAGCTGACGCACCCGGAACGCAAGGCCGAAGTCGAGGCGTACGTCACGGCTGCCGGACGCGAGACCGAGATCGAGCGGATGTCGACCGAGCGCCCCAAGACCGGCGTCTTCACCGGCTCGTACGCGCTCAACCCAGTCAACGGCGAGCGCATCCCGATCTGGATCGCCGACTACGTCCTGGCCGGCTACGGCACGGGCGCGATCATGGCCGTCCCCGCCCACGACGAGCGGGACTTCGAGTTCGCGCGCAAGTTCGGGCTGCCGATCCGGCGCGTCATCGCCGGTCCGGAGGTTTCAGACGCGGATGTGGCGGCGCCGATGGAGACGGCCTTCGTCTCGCACGGCACCGAAGAGCGGATGGTCAACTCCGGTCAGCACTCGGGACTGCCGGCGAAGGAAGGCTTCGCCGCGATCGTGGCCATGCTCGAGAAGCAGGGCAAGGGCAAGGCCTCGGTCAACTACCGGCTGCGCGACTGGCTGATCAGCCGGCAGCGGTACTGGGGCACGCCGATCCCGGTGGTCTACTGCGACAACGACGGCATCGTGCCCGTCCCCGACGACCAGCTGCCGGTTCGGCTGCCGGAGAAGGTCGACTACGCCGGACGCGGCGACAACCCGCTCAAGTCGGATCGATCCTTCGTGAACACGACCTGCCCCAAGTGCGGCGGGCCGGCCCGGCGCGAGACCGACACGATGGATACCTTCATCGACTCGAGCTGGTACTGGTTCCGGTATCTGTCGCCGAAGGATTCGAACGCGCCGGTCGATCGGTCGATCGAAGCCCGCTGGTGCCCCGTGGCGCAGTACACAGGCGGCGCCGAACACGCCGTAATGCACCTTCTTTACGCCCGTTTCTTCACCAAGGCGATGGCCGACCTGGGCATGGTCCACGAGCGCGAGCCGTTCAAGCGGCTCTTCAATCAGGGCCAGATCCTGGGCGCCGACGGCGAGCGCATGAGCAAGTCGCGCGGCAACGTCCAAGATCCGGACGAGCTGGTCTCGCGCCACGGAGCGGACGCCGTCCGGCTCTTCCTGATGTTCATGGGGCCGTGGGATCAGGGCGGGCCGTGGAGCCCGACGGGCATAGGCGGGATCAGCCGCTTCCTCAACCGCGTTTGGTATGCGGCGCTGGATCCGCACGGCGTGGATGCCGGCGACTCCGAGTCGGGCATGCTGCCGGCCGGGCAGGATCGCGCGGCGGCCGAGAAGGCGCTGCGCAAGGCCGCTCACCAGACCCTCCGTGCGGTCACGGACGAATACGCCGAGATGCGCTTCAACACGATGGTCGCGCACTTGATGGAGTTGTCGAACCTGCTGCAGCGATACCGCGGCACCGCGGCGGCGGGCACGAAAGCGTGGAACGAAGCGGTCCGGCTGATGCTCCTGATGCTGGCGCCGTGCGCGCCGCACATCGCGGAAGAGCTGTGGTCGCGGCTGGCCGAGTCCCGTGGCGAGGCTCCTCACGCCAGTGAGGCGTCGTCGATCCACACCCAGGCCTGGCCGGCGGTCGATGAAGCCGCCGCGGCCGAAAACGAGCGCGAAGTGCCGGTCCAGGTGAACGGCAAGCTGCGTGACCGCGTCATGGTTCCGGTGGGTATCGCCGAGGCGGAGCTGGAGGCCATCGTCCTGGCGCGCCCCAAGATCGTCGCCGCCCTGGAAGGCAAGACGCCGCTCAAGGTGATCCACGCCGGCGGCAAGCTCGTCAACGTTGTAGTGCGCTAGGGCGAAGCGAGAGGCTATTCGAGAGGACCGGAGGAGGGGACCTTGATCGAGCTCGCGATCCCTTATGTCCAGCTCAACCGGCGGGGGCCTGAGGCCCGGAATCACGCAGGCGGAGGTCAGCCTCCCGAGGGATCCGAAGCCGGTTGATGGTCGCCGCAGACGGGACAGCGTCCGGGCTTGGACTCCCACGGACGCCAGACGAGCGCCGAGCCGCAGCCGCGCCACGAGTCGCCGACGTCGCCGGCACATACCCGCCCCCAGCGTGCGCGTCGGGAGGTACACGTCAGACATCGTCGCCCACTCGAGACCTTGTTGGCTGACCTTAGAGGTCCGAATCGCGCTTACGGACGCGCAGTCTCGACGCTTCGACCGTCTCTTCGATGCTTGTGCCTCTCCAAACGCGCAGTCTCGACGAACTCGGAGACCAAGGCCGGCCCGGCGTGTCGCACGTGTATCTGCGCACGCGCGGACCGCCACCAGCGACGACCGGAACCGCGCCACCGCAGCCGCCGGCGGCCGATCGCGCTTGGGGGCGCGGGCCGGTGGTGTTGGCCGGCGACTCCCAGCGGGAGCCGCCCAGAGCGACACGAGCGGCCCTAACGCGCTGCGGCCGTACAATCGGACCCAGCCTAAGAATCGTGGCACGCGAAGGGAGACGCCGTCATGGAGCCAGGCACCGTCAGCCGGCCGGCCGGGGCCGTCGGCGCTCGTCAAACCAGCGCCGAACGCGCCGAAGCCATCGCCCGAGTGGTCGAATCGGCCCAACGTCTCGGCGTCGAGCTCGATGAGCGCGAAGCCCAGGATTGGGTCGAAGCCATGGCCAACGAGGAGTCCGGCGGCGACCTCGTGGTCGACGTCAACACCGGCGTCTACGGCCACCGCGTCTCGATGCTCGACTTCCAGCCGGAGGATCTCGCCCGCTTCCGCGAGATGGGCAAGATCGTGGGCTTCGACGACCGCCCGCCCAACGTCCTGACCGCGCTCTCGATCTCAGGTTCAGCCGCGCAGAGCAAGATCAACGCCTTCCCGGCCGACTGCGACTTCTTCGAGCGCATCAACATCAAGGCCGACACGCGCGAAGAGGCCTGCACCATCCTGGCCGACATGATCCGAGAGAAGGCCCTGGCGACCGCGAGCGGGCCCGGCCATCGGCTGTGGGAGGTCAAGTTCGGCCAGCATCCCGTCGAGGCGACCAAGGGCGGCAAGCCGGTCGGCGTGAAGTCGCCGATGTCGTGGACGGTCGACGAAGTTCGCGCCGGGCAGATGGAAGTCACGCTCATGGACGGCTCGAACGCCGTCTACACGTGGGCCGACGCGACCCGCGACCCCGGCTGGTGCAAGATCGATTGGGTCATCTCCGACAAGTCGCGCGGCAAGCTGGCCAACGCCAGCAACGTGCTCGACACGACCTGGGAAGCCCCGGACGGGAAGATCGTGCCCCTCGACGGCTTCCTCGATCCGTACTTCCAGGAGGTCTACCTCGACGCCGACTCGATCCCGATCTTCTCCAAGCTGGTGAAGGAGCTTTCGGCCGACACGGTCGACGACTACGTCGAGGCGCTCGAGCACGAGGTCTGGAAGTACACGGTCAAGGACCCGAACTACGGCAAGGTCGCGCGACGCCTCTACAACGTCTTCCGAATGAACGGCCACTACGCCGAGGCAGCTTTCATCCGCGAGCTGTTCGACGAGCCGATCACGGCGCTCTACCAAGTGGCGGCCCTGATTCGAACGCTCGACGACGCCGCCAACTCAGGTGACGACTTCGACGCCGAGACCATGACCACCCAGGTCGACAAGCTGATCATGTCTGCGATCCAGGCGCTGGACGGGCCCGAGGAGGCCGAGATGGTCGGCCATCTGCTGAGGCTGCGGAACTCGGTCCAGAAGCGCGAGGCGGAGAACGACCGGGCCACCGACATGGCGGGCATTCAGGACGCCGCCCTCAAGTCGGTCAACGCGTACTTCGAGCGGGCGCTCCGCTCGGTGCCCGAGATCGACGCGTACCTCCAGGAGATCGTCAAGCGCGCGCCGTAGCCGGTGGCCGCGGCGAGCCGTTCCGCAGGCCTAGGGCGACCAGTCGCGCGATAAGCCGCAAGTGAGCCGCAGGTGATCGGCCTCCGATAGCGTTCGCTCGAACCCCGCCGAGCACGCCGAACCGGAGACGCCGATGGATACCAGCGCGCCCTGGCGGGCGGTCGAGACGCCCGAGACTGCCCGGCCCGAACCTCCGCCCGAACGGCTGGGCCTGGGCCGCCATCATCTCCTGCTCGCCGCAGCCGGAGTGCTGGTTGCCGTCTCGGTGTGCGCTGCCTTGCTGGTGGCGAGTCAGCAGGGCGGGCAGGTGGAGGTGGTTTCCGGTTCGAGCGCGAGCGCCGTCGAATCTGGGGCGCCGACAGCCACACAGGCGATGCTCGTCGTCGAGGTCGCCGGGGCGGTGGCGCATCCGGGGGTCTATTCGTTGCCCGTCGGGTCGCGGGTCGGTGACGCGGTCAAGGCGGCCGGCGGCTACTCACCGGACGTGGATCCGCGACTGGCCGAAGCGCAACTCAACCTTGCCGCGAAGCTCGTCGACGCGCAGCTGATTCGCGTGCCCAGGCGCGGCGACGTGTCGGCCGGGCCGGGCGCGACCGGTGCTCCGGGCGGCGCTCGGGCGTCGGCCGGGCCGCTCGACCTGAACACCGCGACCGTCGAACAGCTCGACACGCTGCCGGGAATCGGGCCTGTCACCGCGCAGAAGATCGTGGCGTCGCGCGAGCAGCAGCCGTTCCGCAAAGTCGACGACCTCGTCACCCGCAAGATCGTGTCGGCCGCGACGCTGGCCAAGTTCCGGTCGCTCGTCACGGTCGGCTGAGTAATGCTTCCCCGGCCGGCGTGGCTGGCCATCGGGGTCGTGCCGGCGGCAGCGGCCTCGGGGATCGGGCTGTTCGCGGCGGCCGGGGTTGCGGCGGGCTTCGTCGTGGCCGCGTACGTATGTGAAGTGGCGCGGAGACGGTCATGGGCGCCGAGCCTTGCCGTTGCCGCCCTGGGGGCCGCGGTCGTGGTGGCGCGGCTGGCGGTGGGGGCCGCGGGCGGCGGGGCGTCTGGAGCCGCGCCCCTCCCCCATGGATCGGGCACTTGGCAGGCCACCGTGGAGAGCGCCCGCGAGAGCAAAGCCCAGCAGCTGGCCACGCTCTCCGTGGCGGGCTCGGGCGCGGAGGCGGGCGTGGGCGGCGGCGCCACAGTGAGGTGTTCAGCCGTGGCGCCGGCCTTCCCCCGCCTGCTTGCCGGCGACCGCGTGGAGTGGACGGGCCGCGTGCGGCCACTCGGCGACAGCAGCTACGAGGCCTGGCTCGCCGCCCAGGGCATCGCGGCCACCTGCGAGCCGACCCAACTCACGGTAACCGGCCACGACGACTCGCCGGTTGGGCGGCTGGAGGGCTTTCGGCAGGCTTCCGGCGACGCGCTGCAGCGTGTCCTGCCGGAGCCGGAAGGTGGGCTGGCGGCGGCGATTCTCATCGGGCTGCGGGACCGCGTGGACAAGGACGTGGCCGCGGACTTCACGACCGCGGGCGTCAGCCACATCGTCGCCATCTCGGGCTGGAACATCGCCGTCGTCGCGGCCACGGTCGCCGCGCTGCTGGGCGGGTTGATGCGCCGCCGGCGCCGCGCCATCGTCACGCTGGCTGCGATCCTGGCCTACACGCTCTTTGCCGGAGCCACGCCGTCGGTGGTTCGAGCGGCGGTCATGGCGGGCGTGGCGCTGCTCGCCGTCGAGAGCGGACGCGGCTCCAGGGCGATGGTCGGGCTCGCGTGGGCCGTCTCCGCGATGCTGATCGTTGAGCCGGCCACGGTCGGCGACGTGGGGTTCGAGCTGTCGGCGGCGGCCACGGCCGGGCTGGTGGCATGGGCGACGCCGCTCACCCGCCGGCTGGAGGGCGTCGCGCCCTGGCTCCCCGGCCCTCTTCGCGAGAGCCTCGGCGTCTCGCTGGCGGCGCAGGCCGCCACCCTGCCGATCGTCTTGCTGGCCTTCGGTCGGTTGGCGTTGATCGCGCCGGCCGCCAACCTGATCGCCGTCCCGCTCGTGCCTCCGGCGATGGCGGCCGGCGCCGTGGCGTTCGGGGCGGGCTGGCTGGGCACGCTCGGCGCCCCGGGTTGGTTGTGCGGACTGGTAGCAATGCCCGCGTGGGCGCTTTTCGCAGCGTTGATCTGGGTAGTGCATCTGGCGGCCGCGGTGCCCGGCGCAAACGAGACGCTGGCCTTCCCGGCCAACGCGGTGGCTGCGGCCGTGGCGGCCCTCGGCGTGTTCTGGCTTCATCGAAAGCTCCGCCGGCCCCCGGCGCCCAAACGCGACATATCGGGGCGTACAGCCGGCGCCGCACAGGCCGGGAAGCCGACTCGTCGGCCCCGTCACCGCCGGGTCTTCGTCTCGGCTGCCTTCGTCGTCGCCCTTGCCGGCTGCGTAGTTGCGTCGCGACCGGACGGCTCCGTCCACGTGATCGTCCTCGACGTCGGCCAGGGCGACGCGATCCTGCTCGAGGGCGACCGTGGCGGCCGAATCCTCGTGGACGGCGGTCCGGACGGCCACGCCCTCCTGGAGGTCCTGGATCGATACGTGCCGTCCTGGGATCGGCGCCTCGACGCGATCGTTCTCACGCATCCGCACGACGACCACGTCGGCGGCCTGGTGACCGTCGTCGAGAAGTACCGCGTCGGCCGGTCCTTCGAGTCGGGATGGGCAGTTTCGACGCCCATCTATCGATCCTGGCTGGATGCGCTGGCCGCACACGGCCTGCGACCGGAGCGCCTCCGAACGGGCGACACCCTCCAGATGGACGACGTCACCCTGCGCGTGCTCTGGCCCGACGACGGGACCGTTCGAATGCCCTCGCTCGATCCCGCGGCAACCGACAATCGAAAGACCAACGACGCCTCGATCGTCCTGCTCGGCGAGTACGAGAACCGCCGGTTCCTGTTGACCGGCGACGCCGAGGAAGACGTCGATCCGGTCTTGCTGGCGCGCGGGCTGCCGGCGGTCGACATGCTCAAGGTCGCGCACCACGGGAGCGCCACGGCATCCTCGGACGACCTGCTGGCCGCGCTTCGGCCGGGCGTGGCAGTGGTTTCGGTAGGGGCCGAAAACACGTATGGCCATCCGGCGCCCTCGACACTGGGCCGACTGCGGGCCCACGCCCGAACGATCCTACGGACCGATCAGGCCGGCACGGTCGACACGACGCTGGACGCCGTAGCAGTGACCGTCTCATCTTCCCGGGTCCCGGTCGACCCCCGCCCAACCCTCGCCGACGAGAACGCGCCCACGCGAGCCGGGCTCCTGTACGATTCGATCTATGTCTGTCCCGAGCCGTCGAGAATCCGCGGCACTGCTGCTCTCGCTCGAGCCGCCGGTGTGGCACCTGCGCCACACCCGGGCCGTTGCCGAGACGGCGGGCTGGCTGGCGTTGCGGGCGGTTTCGGCCGGGCGCTCGCTCGATCGCCGCCTGGTGGAAGCGGCCGCTCTCCTCCATGACGTCGACAAATTGGGCGCCGTGCGGCCGACGGTGGCGGACCTGGCACATGGATCAGGTTCGGCCGAGTGGCTCGCCCGGCGCGGCTATCCACAGCTCGGCGAAGCGATCGTCGGCCACCCCGTGACCCGCCTGGCCGACGGCGTCTGGTTCGACGGCTGGTTCGCCGGCGCTTCGCTCGAGGCGTTGATCGTCTCCTACGCCGACAAGCGAGCCGGACAGAAACTCGAGTCGATGGCGGAGCGGTTCGCGTCATGGGAGCGCCGATATCCGCCCGCAGAACGAGCCGAAAGAGCTCGTGGGACGTGGTCGCCCGAGATACTGGCGGCTGTGCGGCGGCGAGCGGAGGCACTGGAGGCCCGGGTTTGCGACCTCGTGGGCGTCGCGCCGACGGACGTGCGCCGCTTGGAGTGGACGAGCCGCGCCTTCCGGTTCGCGCTGGAGGGATTGACTTGACCGGCCCCTCTGCGCCGCTCGGCTACTACTGGGGCGACGATTCCTACAGCGTCGCTCGCGGCCCCGATGCGTTGGCCGCTCGGCTGGCGGGGGACGGTCCCAGGCTGGAACGGCTTCGCCTCTCGGGCAACTCCACTTCCGCCGATGAGATCGCCGAGAAGGTGGCCACGGCGACGATGTTCGGAGGCGGGACGCTTGTCGTCGTCGCGGAGCCGGCCCCGCTCGTGGCCACGAAACCGCTGGCGGCCCGCCTGGCAGCGGTTCTCGATGCCGTTGCAGATGGCAACGCCCTGGCATTCCTGGACCTGGTGGACGGCACGGCCCGCCGCCCCGCGTCGTTGGAAGCTCTGCGAAACGCGGTGGCTGCGGCCGGCGGCGATGTCCGCGAGTTCAAGGCCCCGACCCGCGATG
>Ga0209745_1001122_pt1 | contig 16051 bp, 9 predicted proteins | sample BarGraNGADG00312_FD_184495 | JGI IMG/M metagenome (GOLD analysis project Ga0209745, IMG submission 184495) | Arctic peat soil microbial communities from Barrow, Alaska - Barrow Graham LP Ref core NGADG0004-312 (SPAdes) (version 2) | ecosystem: Environmental > Terrestrial > Soil > Wetlands > Peat ... | reverse complement strand
GACGTGATTGAGTACAAGCCTAACACTTATCTCTGTAAGGCCTGCGACCACACCTTTAAATACGTCGACCCGATGCGGGCCAGGATCGATGTTGCACCCCAGTTTTGCGAAGAGGGGTGCGGCAATCCCATTCACTACACTTGCGTTAATTGTGGCAAGATGGTTTGTAAGAGCCATGGCGAGAGAGTTGTTGTGCTTATTGCGCATAAGCTTTTCTCCACAAAGGAGACGCTGGCAAGTCTTTGTGAAACAACAATCCCGGAGCTTCAGAGTTCCTTTTGCCGTGAATGTTTTAGCAACCTGAGTAGCGAACAGTTGTCTTCTTACTTGGAATTAGCTTTGAACGATACCTATGACAATGTTCGTGTAGCCTCAGTATATGCCTTAAGAAATCTAGGAAATGCTTCAGCTATTAATATACTATGTAATTCTTCAGGCGAAGGAAGTCCTGCGGTACATAACTCTATTGCTGAATGCCTTGGTGATCTAAAGGCTGTGCAGGCAATTCCATGCCTATCGGAACTGCTATTCGATGACGATTATCATGTTCGTAACACCGCGGTTAAAGCAATTGAAGTAATTGATGATATTTCAGCCTTTCCTGCACTTTCACAAGTTCTCGTTAAAAGCGGAGATTCAGAATTGCGACGTGCAGCAATAGGAATTCTAGCGGAGAAGGGAGACCTAACGATAGTTGAAGCACTTAGGCATTCCCTGCGAGGCGACAGCTATTCGGAAATACGTGCCAAAGCTGCACAAGGCCTTGGAAGACTTGGCTCTTCTTCAGCCCTCCCTGACCTGGTCCAGGCGATTGGAGATGATTCTAGCGACGTGCGAAGTGCTGCAGCTAAATCTCTGGTTCAGATAAACAACAGGTCAGTTGTGCCATCACTAATAGATATTGCACAGAAAGAACTAACAGGCGCTCCTGAAGCAGTCGAGGCTCTTGAACAGATGGCAGTTCCAGAAGGGCTTGATGCGGCAAGAGCCGTACGTAAAAGGTGGAAACATAGAGAAGAACTATCGTATTACGATTCTGAATTCTATGAGAAGAAGCATCGAATATTCTTCGCGTCCTTCATTCTTGGCTTTGGAATACCCACAGGTTTTCTCGGATTGCTGTACCTCCGATACTACAAAGACAGGTTATGTTTGATATATGGCACTGTGTTGTTCGTTCAAGCATCCGTTATTTCAATTGTCATCTTATCCGGCAAGTATTGGGTGTGGCTCGGATTTTGGATTGCGGGCTTTTTATTTGTACTCTGGCTTTTCTACCTTATGGGCTCAGATGACACAATCCCAATCTAGTGCACAACGCTTGAAACCCATGAATAACAAGACTACAGAAAGGTAAATGGAGTGCCAATTGAGGGGATAACCTGCGACCAGTGCGGCTCAAGCGATGTGACGGAGTTCAAGCCGAACACCTACGCGTGCTCCGCCTGCGAGCACATATTCAAGTACGTGGACCCGACCCACGCCGAGGTGGAGGTCGCTCCCCAGTTCTGCGAGGAGGGCTGCGGCAATCCAGTCGGGTGCAAGTGCTCTCTCTGCGGGAATATGGCGTGCAATTTACATGGCAAGAGAGCGTACGTTTGGCTCGCAGGCCGGGCGAAACTGACGCAGGCAGACTTGGAGCTCTTGGCAAAGACTGCACTGCCCAAACTCCAGAGTACTTGGTGCATTAGTTGTGCCGGTCAGATGAACCGGACTGAAATAGCAGAATACCTTGTTCTTGCGCTGGAAGACTACGGATCGCCCGAGGCCAGGCTTGCCGCCGCAATCGCGCTGGGGCGGATAGGTGACCCGATTGCCATTGACGGATTGGGAATGGCTGCTCAAACAGATATGGACGACGTTGAACGAGCAGCCATTGAATCTCTGGGGAACATCGGCGACGTAGCAGCGATGCCATTCTTAATCGAGAGGATAAAGCGATGCTCAAATGAATCGACTCAAATGGCCGCAATTGATGCGGCAGGAGAGATCGGCTCTGAGGCGATTCCGATTCTTGCCAATAAAATCCTTCAGGATACCGACTGGTTTGGTAATGATCACCCACTACAAATCTATACAGTCAATGTACTTGCGAGAAAGGGCGGATCCTCTGTAATACCAGAACATATATGGGCGCTGACGAATGGCGGTACCAAGCTGAAGATTGCAGCTGCAGACGCGCTCGGCGACATCGGGGATTCATCCGCTGTGCCATATCTCGTCGACGAATTGAACAACGAATATGAAGATATCAGAATGTCGTCCGCCAAAGCACTAGGCAAGATTGGGGACGCGGACGCAGTGCCGCAACTAATCCGTGCTATGAAAGCACCTAAGAACGCTAATTGGAACCGTGTTGTTCTACATAATCGTACGGATGTACGTAGCGAGGCGGCAAGGGCTCTCTTGCGCATCGGCGACCCGAAGGGCGTCAGCGCAGTGAAGAAATCAATGAGACGAGCGCGTCTGCAGCTAGACGACTAAAACCTCATTTGTCAATCTCGTGTTCGTAACCAACTTGTGCTCGAAATAACTAGTGATCAGTGACTCTTTGAGCGTCTTGCAGGCTTTTTGATGCCAGATATATATTTATGCGAGTTTCGGGACCCTCAGTGCCAAGTTGTTTCTGTTGCTTCTTTGTGGTGGGCAAGCTCTTGTACTCAAGAACACAAGAAACGGACGAATACGGTATGAACAAAGTGCCCGGAAACTCGCCCCCACGCGAGGCCCAGAACAATTCATCTCCGGCGCCTTCAATTTTATGATCACGAATCGGCCAGCTCCCCGGTACATTCTTTAACCGAAATTGTGGGGCCAGAAAGTCGCCGTGGATTTCAACGGACCAACCAATATAACGTGTTATGACTTCTTTGATAGTCATAGCCCCCCCTTGCATTGCCGACTGAAGCACATATCCGCCGGTATTCTAGCATACAAACAAATGGAGGTTAATATGAGGATAAATGCTTCTCGTTCTTTATTGAATGACGAGGACAGCAGCAATCCTGTTATCAGACGTTGACAAATTTAACAGGAGTGTAGTACTTTAAGATTGCAGAACCGAGCCCGTCCTTGGTGGCGGAGGTAGGCTCTGCTTTATTTTCAGGGGTCCAATACACGAATAATACCTTCTGGATCTCTTGCCACTGCCTCCTTCACGAGTATCGGGTCCAACGCTCCAAAAGCCGTATCCAAACCATATCTTGTCTTCGAAGGCAGAGGTCTTTCTCTACGGAGAAGCGAGTATGCGCAGAAGTCCACCAACTGAACGAAATAGGATTTCTCAGAGTCCTTGAAGAAAGGGTCTTCTACTATCCGGTCAATGGGGATGTTGCGAGTCGGCGCACCACTATCGAGCCATACTCCGTACTGGCTTGGGATAGGATTGTAGACTTTCATTCTCCTGGTCAGACGAGTATAGGCAGCCTCCTTGCCTTCATCGCATATGATGATTGCATAGCTCCCCCAACTTACCATTGTCCTATGGATACGATTCATGAGGCGCTCAAATGCTCGAATCTCGTTCTTGGTCGAGTAGACAGCATTGAAGAGACGAGCTCCAGGCAAATCGGAAACCATCTGAAGCGTATCCTTGAAGATCTGGCAACGTCGTCCCTTTGGGACAATATGGTCCGATATGTTGCCTCGACCTGATACGAACTTCCAAGCGTGAAGCTCCTTGTAAACATAGATACCATCACTTACCTTCAGGTCCTTTCTATATCGTCGGACCGCCTGGAACGTTTCTTGCCATGCATCGATCCGGATAGCGAGTGCCGAGAATGTTCCTATAACTTCATCCTTAGAATCATCAATATAGATAAGGTGTGTCATCTGCTTCTCCCCTCGAGGCGTATGGAATCCACGCCTCATTATACGAAAGGCAGCGCCATGGCGTTCAAACTTTTGGTGTGAAGAATGGGGCGCTTCACCTCACGCCGAGGTCAAGCTCAGCAATCATCCAGTAAGCACCAAGACGACTACAGCGTGCCCAAGACTTTGTGCAGGGGTCACGATACACATCATGAGTCGGTACTACTCGCATAGTGCTGCCCATGGCTTCCCATCCAATCTGCGACCCCTTCCCAGTCTTTCTTCTGCTCGTCCATAGACCTGTTGCGATTCACGCTTCCCGCGCCGCAATGATAAAGAGGGAAGAGAACTGTTGCTGGGGTGAGCATATAGGGTGACCTCGCCATCAAGGCCTTTAGCGTCTGATTCTTGTTGAAACCCACATCATAGAGTTCGAGTATCGTTGTGGTCACATCTTTCCCAAGAGCAAGAATCGCTTTGGGCCTGACTATGTCAACAAGCGGTTTGAATAGCCGCTCTCCACAATTGGTAAACCACTGATCTTCAACGGGGGCCTGTAGACCGCCCTGCTTCAGACACAAGATTAGGTTTGTGAAGAACAGCTCGCTTTCCTGGAAATCGCGAGGCTTTCCAATGCAAATCCCGATGTGTTTGAGGAGCAACCGGAGATTCTCATTGGTTGGATTTCCTGTGGGTTGATCCCTGCCCTCCCACTTTGCGAAATATCTTGTATCACCCCAATCCTGTCCAACAATGAGCAATTCTGAATTGAGGTTATCTTGCCATAACGACCATGGGCCGATCTGGCCGGAATCATACATGCTGTGAGAACAATCAACCGGATTTACCAATCCCTGGCACGCCCGGCAAGCTTTCCTCTTTCTTACAAGGCTACTGTAGGCCTGAGCCTTTCTCTCGCGCTCGAAATGTGTCAAGAGATAGCCTCCCGTGATGCGGTGTCGTCTTTGACTTTCCCCTTTGGACTCCACACCTTCAGGTCAAACATAAGACTGGCGGCAGCGGCTTCAGGGAAAGGCAGACGCTCCGCAAGTTTGTCGGTCGTGTTGACGTCCATGCTGTAACGCTCGCCCATCACGATTTTGAACCAGCGCTCGCGGTCCATGACGACCCGGTACATCTTCTCGTCCTGTGTTTCCGCGATGTAGGGAAGGTACACCTGGATTGATTGGCCACATCGCTCCGCTTTCGAGCCGATACGGTCCACCCTGCCTGTCCTCTGCTCCAAAGTACTGGGATTCCAGCAAAGGTCGTGGTGGATAATGTGCCGGCAGTTGAGGTGCAGGTCCACCCCTTCCGCCATTATCGCGCTGGCAACCAGGACCTCGGGGTAGAACGGCGTGTTGAAAGTAAGCATAAGTCGTTGTCGTGTTTCCTGTTTTGTGGCGCCGTTTGCGAGTCGAACATTGGGAAGCAGTCGTCCGCCATCCCCCTGTACTTCGTCGCTGCCAAATGAAGCCAGCACGTCGCGTCCGAAATGGACACCTGTCTGAACGCTATAGAGTGCTTCTAAATATTGCTCCCGCTCTGCCTCGCCGCAGTGTCTTTCGAGGAACTCGAAGAAGAAGTGAAGCATTCCCTCCAAGGTCATGCCTGAAGCATCCACTGTCTTGAACGCCTTAGTTATTGCGGCGCGGTCCGGCGGGCCTTCCCCAAGCGGGAAATACCTGACGAGGAACGACGGAGTTCGCACATATCGCCTTGCGATTTCAACAATGTCATCCGTAAGTGGTTCAAGAGTGCGGTAGTCCTTGAGCAATATGCGTACCTCGGACGCAAGACCCCTCCCAACACGGTTATCACGGTCAAAGCGCCTGCCAACCTTCTCGAGCTCATCTTGGACGTTTTTCAGCGGGCACCCCATCTTCTGGGCAGCCATCCTGTTTATTTCGTAATCAAACGCTTCGGATACCTGTTGTCTCAGAATCTTCCCTGTAGCGATGTAGTGGCAGAAGATTATGACCTTCTCGCCTTTCTTCCAGAGCTCAACAGTCTTCTTAACAACTGGTGCGACCTTCGGGTGGCTCTCGCGTGCCTTCTCGGCATCGTCAGGAATTGAATCCTGCAACCGGTCAAGGTACCAGGCAGATATGCTGTCTTCACCTTCCACCGCCGACCTATCGTCATCACCATCAGTAAGGGACATTGAGCCTGCACGCTCGAGCCTCTGGATGCGAGTATGCATGAACGCTTCATAGCTCGAGGAAAGCCCCTCCGCGAAAACCGGTCGGGCATCGGGATTGAGCACAGCTACCCTGGCGGCCAACAAAAACGGCAGAAGCGAATCTCCAGTAACTGCAAGACCTGGGACGTATTCACCGGGTTCTCCATTCTCTATGGCGTTGCCCGAGAACCTGAGTCGCCTGGACACAGAGCAATATATTCCAGAGAGGTTTTTCGGAAGCATGTGTCTGATGACGTAAGGCTTCAGCACCTTTTCTGCAGCCTTCATGCGCACGCGTGTGTCCTCAACCCTTTCGATCACCTGCTGACCTCGTTGGGTAATCGAGTCCCCGTCCATGCTTGCCGCCGCCCACCATTCCTCGGTTGACCTGAATGATTTCCCATCTACCACGAGGTCGTCCTCCTGGAGTCGACCCCAGCTATTGTCCAGCCGAACGGCAGCCTCCTGAGCAGAATCGAGAGCTTTGCGGATACCATCCAAGTCGTGATTGAATTTCTCTTGTCCAGCAGGCGGCGCCGTCCTTTTACGCCAGGAGATGCCGTTGAACCTCTCAAGCACGGAGCAAAGCTCATGGTGTCCCAGCTGGAACGGGGTCGCGGTCAGAAATAGCATCCTTTCAAAAACCCCTGCCAGCGGCCCTCTCGTTACCTCTTCGACATCCTCCTTAACCTGCTGCGATCTGAACAGTGAGGCCAACTGCGTCTGTGGATTCTTGAGGTGGTGTGCTTCGTCCAGAATCAACAGGGGTAGCCGGAAGCTAAGCTCTCTGATGCAATTCCTCCAAAGCTCACTTATTTGAGCATCAATAGCCTTGCGCGCCCGCCTGAGGTTTTCTTCGAAATACTTGGTCCGTTTCTGCGGCATCCAATTCCGAAGCGTATTGAATAGCGCCGTTAAGTCCTGTTGTTCCAAAGCTCTGAGCACTGCCTCTGGAACTGGATCATCGTCGTCCTCGGGCTCCAGGCCGCATTTGCTCAGAACGTTGTACCAATCGTATGGATCGCTGTTCAGCAAGGCTTCCCAGACTCCAGGATTTTTCTTTGTGATATCACCCTTTCGCAGGAGCTCACCGGAGAACCGGTACAGCGCCCGCCGTAGACTATCGATGTCCTTTCGTCTGAATATCGCCTTCCTGATTACCGCGAGCTTGACCCAGTGGTCGCTAAGCTTTCTCGATGGACTCATTGCGCCATGCGTAAGGAATATCACCGATGTTCGTGCCGAAAGCGGATCGTCAAGAAGTTTGAGAAAATCAACCGCACGGTCCTTTGAGGCGAACGAGAGCTTGTTTCGTACCTCATCGCTCAAACAGCGCTCAGTGAAAAGTTGAAAGTCCTTTGGCCATTTTTCCTTCAGGGAGGGCGGCACCATGACAACGACAGGGCGGCGAGCTTTGTCATTCAGTGAAACAGAAGCCGCGACCGCAAGCGACACGAATGTCTTACCCATTCCGACCTCATCGGCCAGTATCACCCCCGGCTGCTTGCGGAGCCGTACCAGAATCTCCTTGGCAGTCGTCATCTGCCTTTCGGCATCCTCGGGTGTGATTCTGCCGCTTCCCGCAAGGTCTATTCCTTCATGCATCCTGAATTTGTAGGTCACCTCAGGGCCTCCCTGAAGGCGCTCTGGACATAGTCTCTTATGCCCTCCGGTGCATTGTCGGCGGCGCTCGAGGCCATACCCTCAAGCTCGGCTAAAAGGGAATCGATGGCTTCGCTGACTTCCTTAACAGGCAGGTATCCAGGCGCCGTCCTTGGCTTAACCCGTGAGAGCTCGAGGGCGAGTTCGGCAAGCAGGAAAGACTTCTCTGCTCCATCGTCGTCACCGATACGTTCGTTGGCTTCTTTCTCAATCGCCTTTGCAAGTGCCATAGCCCCCACCGGGCCGCGCAACCGCCATTCGAGAGCATCTTGCGATGCGACTGGCCTCTCGATCCGATCGCGAAGAGCATTGAGCCCCCAGGCCAACCGCCGCGTTCTCTGGATCAGGAAAGCTGAGGTGTCGACTTTGGCGTGAGGGTCAACAATCGGGCCGTCTCCATCGCCGTTGCCGCTGCCTTTGGAACGCCGAAGCCAGCTGCGCATCGCCAAGTGCAGCGGCCGAGCGCTCGTAAGGATGTCCACGAGTACGTCCAGAGGGAGATTCTTCAGTTCATCTGGCGGAGGAAGACTCGCTTGGCGGTCAACGTTTACAGGCCACCAGGCATTCCCTTCGGCTCCAGCCCACGTCACTTCAAACCCGGAGGGCGGACGGTCCTCAGGCCAGTCGATACGGATTTCACCTTCCTTGCCAAGGGCATTCCACGCGGCTTCATCGAACATTACCTTGCCGTCATCCTTCAGGATTGCCCATCCGCTTGGAGGATTGCCGTTGATTGTCAGCTCAACCCAGGAAATCCCACCTGATTGTTTGAACACCGCACGTCCGAAAGCTTGAGGCAGCGCCAGCACTTCTCCAGAGGGTGAGTCCTCCCCCTCTTGCCCCTCTGGCTGCCAGATCAACTCCACTTCCTCCGAGATTTGCTCCCCTTGAGGCAAGCCCTTCCATGTCCTGTCATATGAAGCCCTGTTGGCAGAGTAGGAGAGGATGTACAGGAGGTTAGCTTCGATGTTCGGATTCTTGCCCAGACCGAGACCCGCCGAAGTGAAGTTGCTGCTGCCGATGATATGGCCTGACCAGTCCGCTTCCTCCAGGCTCATGCACTTGGCATGTAGAGGCCGAAAAGCGCCATCGTCGCTTTCCTCGAACTGTTTCACGCGACACAGATAAGTCTTCACTGCTGGACGGCCCCTTGGTTGTGCCCGCAGAATGTCACGGGGAGCACGGATTTGGAGCTTTCCGTCCTCGGCATCCTCCGCTGACAGGTTGAAGGTTACGGATGCTTTGCCCTTGAGCCTGATGTTCTGCCAGAGTTCCTGTGCCGGGCGATTGGGCGCTCCCGGAGGGTCGAAAAAGGGACTGGTGACCATAGCATCATCGGGCGGTCGCTTCACCGGCCAGTGGGTCCAGAACTGTTTGAAAACAGAAAGACGTCCCGGCCCTACGAATACTGGATAGACCCTTACCTGTTTGTTGCCTCGATACGGTGTTGCGTCACCCCAATCGCGTGAGACTTCCCTTACACCATCAAGGAACGAACGCCACCTGAGCAAAGCTGGGGAAGGCTCTACCTCCCCTTCGTTTGCGCCCTCCGAGTACTCAACCACCCCTGACAGAAACTCCAGAGCGCCATCCAGGCACCCGAGGGGAGCTTTCCCTCCATCCATATAGTCCAGGACCCCGAAGACTTCGAGGTTCCGGCGATAGCCGTCTTCCGTCAGATTCGCGCTGGCGATCAGAAGGCGCACGCGATTGCCCCAATGCATGAGCGCAACCTTCGCATGGAGAATCGACCCTGGTACACGCGCTGAAAGCAGGTCCCAACGCAGGCTGCGTGCACCTTGGCAATGAGATGCGTCGACAAGCACTGACGCGCAACTAAGGGAAGCGAGTTTCTCCTCGCGCTCAATGATGTAAGCGGCGCCGTCATCGTCGGGGTTTGTCTGCAACTGGAGAAAGCGAGAGAGACATTCCTCCTCGTAGAACTCTGGTGAGAAGGTATAAGTCGTTGCGACGCACCCTATGGCATCTCCAGAGCCCTCGGGTGGCGTCCATGCATCGAGGAGCTTCCGGTATCCCTTTTTCTTCTTGTCTGCTTTTGCCATCTGGGCTAGCCCTCCATAGAGCTTTGCTTGACAACCCTGAGGTCGAGAAGAAAAGACTGAAGCGGGGCCGTTCGATACATATTGACGTAGGAATCGTCGTGCCTGCCGGGTTTCTCCCTCCGATAGAGGGGTCGGATTACAGCACTTCCATCATCGAACTGCTCGAGCCAGGGGTTCTTGCCCTTGGGCGGTTTATTGCGTTGGACTTTTGTATGGCGCTCGAACAGGGCAGTTACCCATTCTTCCGGGTTCGCAGGCCCCAGCAGCGATGAAAAAGAGGTCTCGAAACGAATCGTCTCGCCGAATGGGGAAAGCTTGTCGCCAACCTCATAGTAAAGGTCTTGGATTCCTTTATGAGCTCGCTTGACGCCTTTTTCCTGGGCGAGGACTGCGGGCTTGACCTTGCCTCCGAAGGTAGTCAGCGCGAAAAGGCAGTCGTCGAAAGCGTCCTGCAATAACCTTGCGAACAATTCATAAGTCGTTATCGCTTCGAGGAGAGCAGCTACATCGGTATCCACATGCGGCATCAGTGCTTTGTGGAACTCTCTCTCTGATTTTGTTCCGAGCCAGACAGTCTGGCCTTCCTCGCTCGAAAGGAAGGCGACCACCTGGCGTCTCGAAATGGAAGAGCCCCCAGAGAGCGCCTTCGCTAGGACCCGGGATTCGGCGGAAGGTATCCGGTTGGGAAAAAAGTGTTCCCCGATTTCGGACCAGGTCGGCCAATGATAGCTTCGTGCTACCCCTGCTTGTGCAAGGCCATCCTTTACGGCGTCAAAGAGCCGTCCTCGAAACGTGGCTCCCGCTCCCGATTCCTGACTGGTGAAGCCGGTAAGCCCCTGCTCCTTCTCCCAGGTGGAAATGAGCTCGTATCCGTTCTCACCGGGGAGGCCATCTCGCACGATATCAAGGTCGTAGGCGAACGGGCGGTAGATGCCGTGAAAGCCGAATACTGTCGCCGTCTTCAAGTACCGAGCCGCGGAAAGACGGATGCCGTCCCTGATAGCCTCCTGGGCTTTCCGCACACCCGGCAACTGACGCAGGTCCGGGTCATTTCCCCTTGAACGAACAAGCCCTTCGACTATGTACCATTCGTAAACCATCCAGGGCTCGCTCTGCCCGTCATTAGCGACTTCGTCATCCTCGAAATCCCTTGTAACAAAAGCCCCCGCAGCCATAGCTGTAAGGAATCTGGGATGACTCATCCTTTCGCGAATGCCCGGCACGAGCTTGGTCGCCAGACTATCTGAAATAGCGTATAGGCCCAGTGGGTCGAGAGCCCCTTCGGAGCGTGTGACCGGATCATATTCTGTTAATGTAGGAAGCACGATGCCGCTCATAGCCATTTCACTACTTCACCTTTGTCAGACCAGCCACAATTATCTTCCCACATGAGTAACTGCCCAAAACCAGGTTGATGAATAAAGACCTTGTCGAAAGGCCCGTGAGACAAGCTTTCATTGAAATCCATGAAACCCTCAAGGTCCTCGACAGTAACGATACCCATCGTTTCTGAAGTACGGTAGTTACTTACGATGAGCAACCATGCTTCATCGAAGCCCTCAGGCCGATCCCAGGCAAGTTTCTTTTCGCAGGTTGATACCAACTCATGCTGATGAAGACCTACTGACCCTGCCATCAAGGTTGCATGCCCTGTGATGTAGCAGCTAATTTTGTTGAGCGATACCTTCCGTAGAGACGAAGCCAGCTGAGGGAATTCACCTTTGTTAAATTCACTGAAGACGGACTCGCTACCTGACAAATTGGGCTCTTCCGTCTTGACGAACCGACACAGCTCTTCCGCGAACTGCATGTGTTTGCTTGTTGGTGGTACCTTCTGGTCGCGAAAGTAAAGGAGGCAATTAATACTGTCGAGCTTGTGGTCATGCTTTTGCCTTGCAACGCTAATGGAATCACTTAGTTGCTCCCAAGCAGATTCGACTGCTCTAAGGCTAACCGTCTTGTCTTTGGAAACCCGGATTGTTCCGCTTGTGTGGAATGCGGTGTGCTCAACAGCAATCGATTTGCCGTCTAAAGTGATTACAGTGTCAGGTGGGTCGGAGCCCTCTAGGATCAGACTCGGCTTTACATCAAGGATACTGAGGAACGATTCGACCTCCGCCAATTCCCTCTTCGATTTCTTATCCTGGCTTTCGGAACGAGGTTTTGTCATGTCTGTTGCACCAGGCACCCTGACTACTATTCTTTCTCAAACCCATAGGACTCAAACTTTAAGGTGCGGCAGTTCTCTGACACGTCTCGGACCGTCTTGTCAGGGACGCCGTCTGGTATGTTGGCTTGGATTTCGAGCGATACCTCTACGTTGGCGCCCAATAGACTCGTGAGGTGTTGAACCACCTCATCAGCGATGCTTCCAACGTCGCGACTCATTCGGAGAGGGTCGAGTCTTACGGCGCCGTGGAACCTTCTCGCAATCTCTTCGATCACAGGGCCGGGACCTGGACCCGGTCCATGTGGCGGCGGGACCGGCGGCGGCTCCGGGCCCTTCTCCTCGGCTCGTAGTTGAGCACCGGCCATATCTGGCTTGACTACCAAAGTGTCATTTTCGACTAGTATCCTGGCACCCTGACCTGCCACCAGACCTTTGTACCTCTTCTTCTTCTCGTCCCATGCTTCCGCATAAGCGAATGTATCCGTCTCCCATGTCAGGCTTGCCACGCCATCTTGGATTGCATCGATAAGTACATCCTCGGAACATAACCGTGGCAGGTATAGGTAGGTTGCGAAATCGTCCACAAGTTGTTTGACACCAACATGATCACCGCGCCATAGCGGGATGCGGTCCAGTTCGTGGCGCAGCCGAATGCCGCCGAGCTGCACCATAAGAAGCTCCTCGCTCGTCAGTTTTTTCGAAGCGCGGACAGCTAGCTGATCCTGTCCTTGCTGGCGCGTCTCGCTCCACTCTATACTGCTGGTCGGGTCGGACTGCTCGGGCACCAGCAGCCACTGGTAAGTCTCTGGGATTCGAGCCTCCACGGTCTCGTCTGAGTTCTTGCACCTGGTTTCGGCCGTGCGCGCCTGGAAGGCGTCCAAGCCTAGCTCCTCGCGGTCGCCATGTATCGACTGCCAGGCCAGATACTGCCGTGTCGCATCCTCCAGGTCCTGTAGTCGGTTGCTGTCCGCCGCCAAGAAGACGAGCGTGTTCCTGTAGGCCCGCGGGCTGTTCCCCCTTGACTCCAGTATCGCCCCTGCTGCCTTGAGGGCTGGGCTCTTCTTGTCCTTGCCGGTGTGCGGATGCTCTGGGCCCAGGATGACCATGCGGGCTTCCTTCTCGTCTGTAATGTCGCCGCTCGGCGCGCACGCATGGACTTTGGCGAAGTCACCTCTGGTCCCGGCCTGCTTCCTCAGCCTTCGACTTATCTCCTCGGCCACGTCACCCTCGTGTAGCTGGCTTGCCCGGTCGTCTGCCAATCTGGAGACGGTGGGCTGGGTAGAATACCAGTAGCGGTGGCTGTCCACGTAGAGATACGTTGCACGGTCAGACAGGCGGCGCAGCGCGTCGCCAAAAGTCGCCACGGTCTCTCCTGGTTGCACGCAACCCAGCTTGACCTGCCTATCCTCTATGCCGCGGTTGGCGGCGCGCTGAACCGGTGCAGACCCCATATATATCGCACGGGCGACCCGCCTGCACGCCGAGTACCGCCCGAGGTTAGGGTTCTCCCCGTCCAGCATCATCGGTAGGGAGTTCGGACCGTCGACGTCCTTCTCTATTACCGCGTCCCAACCCTCCTCGAGGTAGCGCTTCAGCTCGAAGCCTACCCGCCGGTCCTCGATGGGAACGCTCGCAGGCATGATGAGAAGGCTGTTGTCCTGGCGCTCCCACAGGCTGTTGATGACTGCCGCCATCAACCTCAACACGCCTCGTGTGCGCTGGAACTTCTCCAGCGTCGACCAGTCCTCGAAGAGCCTGTCGAAGAGCTCGGGGTGGATTGGGTATGCGGCCTTCATGCGTTTAGCGTAGTTGGCCTCCCGGCACGGGCTTGGGAACTCCTGCTTCTGGCTTCCGTACATGTCTGAAAAGGCACGGACTACCTGGTCGACGGCGACGTTGAGCGACGAGTCGGAAATAGGCTCGAAGAGCCTGCGCCTCACTATCTCGAAGCCCTCCTCAGCACTCGCAGGCCGCCAGGTGGCCTCCACCCGTCCGATGGCATTCGTGAGCTTGTGTAGCGCCGCCCTGCCGCGTTCGCCGCCAACCTCGATGTCCGTTACCTTCTCGCGCCCATCGTGCGGGCTGGGGCTCTCCGAGGCCGGGATACTGACCACCAGCATGGTGCCCTTAGCCGCCCTGGCTGCTTCAGTGAGCGCCTGGGCAAAGGTGAACTGCGTCTCGAAGGTGCCAGCCGGCAGGCTGCTCTCTTCGTGGAGCTGCCTCGCGTACGCCACCCACTCGTCAATGAGAATCAAACAGGGGGAGTACTCGTTGAACAGCTCCCTGAGAGCATCCCCAGGATTTGTTGATGTCTCGTCCGCTTCCTTCACAAACTTGTAGCCGTCCTTACCACCAAGCTGCCAGGCAATTTCTCCCCACAGGGTACGGATCTCTGTCCCGTCGGGTTTCTTGTGGACCTGGCCCGGTGAAATCTTTGTCCCGACGAAGACTGCGGTATTGACTTTGCCTGGAACGGTTGCTCCCGCCTCCTTAAGCAGGTCCTCTACCCCCGGCAAATCCGAGGGCGGCGCCCCTGAGAACAAGTGGAACAGCGCGAGCTGGGAGTGCGTCTTGCCTCCGCCGAAGTTCGTCTGGAGCTCTACCACGGGATCGCCCCCCGCGTCCCCCAGCCGCATAATGGCGTTCACCAGGAGCTGCTTCAGGCCCTCGGTGAGGAACGTGCGGTGGAAGAACTGCGTCGGGTCCCTATACTCATCAGAACCCTCTCCGAGGTATACCTGCCAGAGGTCGGCCGCGAACTCCGCCTGCTGGTAGGTGCCTGCAGCCACATCCGGATGTGGGGTGATTACTTCACGCCAGGGCTTAAGGTTCCCCGCGGGCTGTCCAAGAACCGGTGCTGCCTTGCGGGCTTCACTACGGCGCTGCTCCTCGAAACGAAGCCGTAATAGCTCCATCTTCATCTTCTCAATATCGTCAGCTTCCTTGGCGGAGATGGAGGTCAGCAGGCGCCCTGCAGTATCGAGAGCACGATAGGTATCGTCGGTGCTGAAGTTCTCCATGTGGGCCCAGCTGTTACGAATGTCCCGCAGCTCGCTCACCAGGTTCCGGTCTGCGAACCCGAGGGTCTTCTTGAAGACCTCGTGCCATAGCTTTGACATCACGACAAGGATGGTCTGAGGGTCCTCCCAGTTGAGCTTCTTGTCACCCCCGACCGCATTAGCGAATACATTGCTTGCCTCTGCTTCCCACCCCTTGCCGTAGACAGACCTCATCTCCCGCTCCACGAAGGGGTACAGCCCCTTGGCGAGTAAGAGGAGACCCTCTGCGACCCTGTCCCTGTTGGTCTTAGCCATCTGAAATCACCTATTCACTTTCGAACATACCGGTCTGGGGTCCAAAGCCTTCAGCGACAGATGCATGCGCCAGTCTTGTTATCTCAGGCCAAGCAATTACCAGGCTGTTGTAGGCGAGCGCCTCCTGTGCCCAGCCTTTGCGCTCGCAGATATTGTAGAGGCGGTAGGAGAGGTCGCGTGCCGTCTCTCCGTGACCGCCGCCAAGTTTACGAAGGAGCGCGGCAGCTCCCTCCTCGCCCTGCTGGTCGAGTGCATGGATAAGGTACTGCGTAGCCTCCCACGCTGTGAACCGCTTATCCTTGGCAGGGTCCCAGCCTTCCAGAAGCTCTCCCCGCTTCAGCAAACGGACCTTGCCAGCCCCGGCTTCAAGGATTCCCGCCTCCACTAGGCCATCGACTGCAGTATCCTTAGCCTTGGAAAGAGTCTCCGCCACCCCGAACTGCCCTTCCTCCATGCCAAATTGCTCGAACCAAGCAATAGCCCAACGGGTGTCAGGATCGAACTCCCCCTCCTGCTCGGCCAGCACCTCGTCCAGCATTTGGTTGATGAGGCCGAGCGCCGTACGCACCGACATGGGCGAGCCGTCTGACTCCATCACCTTTGAGTAGCGGGTGAAGACAGCCATGCCTGGTCCGATGGATGCCTGCGCGAGGTCCACTGGGGCAATGTTCCCGTGCTGTAGGTTGGTGAGCGCTTCCGGGAGCTCAGCCTTGAGGGCAGATAGGAACTCTCGGCGAGTGGCCAGGGGGGCGTCGTCCGGTCGGGGTCTGCAGACTAGGATGATAGAGGAAGCTAAGACGTTTGACCCGATTCCGACGGGCCGACCGCCACGTTCAGTTCGCATCGG
>Ga0209745_1001121_pt1 | contig 16052 bp, 19 predicted proteins | sample BarGraNGADG00312_FD_184495 | JGI IMG/M metagenome (GOLD analysis project Ga0209745, IMG submission 184495) | Arctic peat soil microbial communities from Barrow, Alaska - Barrow Graham LP Ref core NGADG0004-312 (SPAdes) (version 2) | ecosystem: Environmental > Terrestrial > Soil > Wetlands > Peat... | reverse complement strand
CCCGCCGATCAGGTCGAGACCCGGTGGCTTCCGCTGGTCCGACTGGGCGCGGCCGCCGCCATCCTCGTGCTGGTGATGATTCCGCTTCAGGCGGCGGTTTTCCTGCTCAGCCCACCCCCGACATCCGTCACCGACTACTTCGCGCTCTTCCAGGCCAACCCGCTGCTCGACCTCGACCTGCTGCTGACCATCGACTACCTGGTGATGATCCCTTTCTACCTGGCCCTGTTCGTGGTGCTGCGCCGGCGCGAGGCCTCCCTCGCCCTCCTTGGGCTCACCCTTGGCCTGTTCAGCCTTGCGCTGTTCTTCGTCTCCCGCGAGGCCACCTTCTCGATGTGGCAGCTGAGCACCCAGTATGCGGTCGCGGACGAGGCCGGCAGGGCCGCGCTGCTGGCGTCCGGCCAGATGCTGCTGACCCTCTACAACGGCGGCACGTTCGGGTTGAGCTATCTGCTCGGCGCAGCGAGCACCCTGCTGTTCTCCACCGCCATGCTGCGCACCCGGCTGTTCGGCCGGGCGGCGGCGGTGGTGGGCCTGGTGACGGGCGTGACCATGCTGGTGCCGCCGAACACCGGGCCGGTCGGCCTCGTCGTCGCGATGCTGTCGCTGATTCCCACTGCGGTGTGGCTGGTGCTGCTCGCGCGCGGCCTGCTGCGGACGGCGCGGGTCGCGAACCGGTGAGCAGCGTCTCCGGCTTCGGGAAGTGCTGCGCGGAGGGCTAGCCTGAAGCGAACGTAGGGAGGTTCGGTGATTCGTAGTGGCATCGCCAGCGCGCACGTGATGCGCAGCATGCGCCTGCTCCTAGAGGCCTACGCCAGCCAGGAGCTCCCCGAATGGGAGGGCTTCGCCCGCAGTCTGCGCTCGCTCCGCCTCGATCCGGGAGACACCCTTTTCGCTGCAGGCGAGCATCATCCGTTCGTCTACTACGTCGAACAGGGCCTCTTGAAGGCGCAGATGGTGAACACCCGCGGACGACCGATCATCGCGTTCTTCTCAGAAGAGGGCGACGTGTTGGCGTCCATGCCGGCCCTTGCACCCGAAGGCGTCCGGATGGTCGCCAAGCGGAACCTGCACCCCCGCGTCGAGGTGCTGCAGGCGGCGGCGGACGGGGTCAGCATTCACACCCTTGTCGCAATCCAGCCGTCGCTGGTGCACCGCTTCGACTACCGGGTCGTCGACCAGCTCTCCTCCCGGCACGTCGCCTGGGGACGGATGTGCAACGCGCTGTCGATGATGTACTCGATCACCCTGCAGGCCGACGTCGCAGCCCTGCGCAACTCAGCCGAACAGCGCTACCGCAGCCTGCTCTACACCCGTCCCGATCTGGTCGACCGGGTCAGCAAGCGTGACCTGGCCAGTTTCCTCAACGTCACCGACGTCGCTCTGAGCCGCATCGTCAAGCGCGTGCAGGCCGACGACTCCCACGACGAGGACGAGTGAGCTGAGCGGCCCGCTGGCACCGCGGCTGCGCCCGGTCACCCCGGGCGCTCTGCAACCTGTCGATGCGGCCGAGGCTGCCGACGGCGCGGACGACCTCGACGACGTGGAGCTCGCCGGCCTGAGCCTCGACCGCATGGTCTGGACGGGACGTCGCCGGCTCGGGTCCTCCCGGGTGTCCGACCTCGTCGTCGGCGACTGGCAGGCCCGAGCGGCTTCGCTGGTCGAGTCGGTGGTGGAGCGCGCCGACATCGTGACCCTCTCCGCGGCCGAATCCGCGTGGTGGAACGTCGAGGTGCAGCAGAGCCGCATCGGTTCTGCGGAGCTGCATGGCGCGGTGCTGCGCAACATCCATTTCGTGCGCTGCAAGCTCGGCTACCTGAACCTGCGCGGAGCCACCCTGACCGATGTCGCGTTCACCGATTGCATCATCTCCGACCTCGACCTGATGCGTGCCACCGCGACCCGGGTGTCCTTCTCCGGCACCCGGATCTCACGGCTGGAGCTGTCCGGCTCGAAGCTGGAGGACGTGGACCTGCGCGGCGCGGCCCTTGCCGACATCGGCACGCTCGAGGGTCTGCGGGGAGCAACGATCACGCTCGACCAGCTGCTGGAGATCGCACCCGCGCTGGCAGAAGGCCTGGGCATCAAGGTCGAGTGAGTGGCGCCGGGCCGGGAGCGCCTCTCGGCGAGTGGCCGCTCGAAGCGGCATGTGTTGGAGCCCGGGGCTACCGCAGCCCGGCGCCTGATGAAGGATAAGCCGCCAACCCCGCCGATCCAAGTCCGATCACTCGAGCTCGTCGGAGCGCCACAGGTGCGCACAGGCGGTGAGGTCGGCGGCCATGTCCTGCAGCCGCCCCGCCTGGACGAGTTCGCGGGGGCCGGGGGCGACGTCGGCCCGGCCGGAGGCCACCACGTGGCAGAACGCCGCTGCCCTTTCCAGGGCGATCGCGAAGTCGCCGTCGAACACGCCGCGCAGGATCTCGTCAGCCACCCGTCGTACCTCGTCGGGCCCGGGCGGATCGACGCCGGCCACCGCGTGGTTCGGTTCGGTGAACCGGATGCCGGCTGCATACTCGCGCGCAGCGCCCTGCGGGTCGGTGCGTACCCATTCCCGCAGCAGGTAGAGCCGCCACAGCGCCCCCGGGAGCGAACGGGCCGGGCGGGACGCCCACAGGTCGGCGAGCGTCGAGAGGCCGATGTCGTCACCGAGGGCGACCAGCCGCGTGGTCACCGCCGGATCGTCGGCAGCGCGTCCGGTGTGCAGCAGCACCGCGGCGGTCTCGTGCGCGGCGTGCAGCTCGGCGATCGGGTCCGACGGCACGCCGAGCGCCTCCAGCGCCGCGGGATCGCGGTAGCTCGGTCGGCGTGGCCGGTGGGGCTCAGTCATCGTGCAACCCTAACCCCACCGCCTGAGAACCTTGCGCACCCGGCGCACGGTCGTAACCTTGCGCGCATGAGCCCCTTCCAGGGAATCCCGCTGGCAGCCGTCGACTTCTTCGCCGAACTCGAACTGCACAACAACCGTGAGTGGTGGGCGGCGCACAAGGCCGTCCACGATGAGGCAGTGAAGGCGCCGATGGCTGCTCTGTCCGCAGAACTCGAGGAGGAGTTCGGGCCGATCAAGGTCTACCGGCCCAACCGCGACGTGCGTTTCTCCGCAGACAAGGCTCCGTACAAGGACCACCAGGGATTGGTGGCCGACACCGGGTCGGCAATGGGGTGGTACGCCCAGCTCAGCTCCCGTGGCCTGATGACGGCCGGCGGCTGGTACGCCGGCGCTCCCGACCAGATCGAGCGCTTCCGCCTCGCCGTCGACGACGACCGCGCCGGACCCGCGCTGCAGTCGGTGGTGGAGCGCCTGGAGGAGGCTGACTTCGTGGTGGGCGGTGAGCAGCTGAAGACCCGGCCGCGCGGGGTCAGCCCCGACCATCCGCGGCTGGACCTGCTGCGGCACAAGTCGCTCACCGCTGCGCGGGAGTACGGGGTGCCCGACTGGCTTGAGTCCACGGAGGTGCTCGAGCGGATCCGGCAGGACTGGCGAGAGCTGGAACCGCTGATGACCTGGCTGACCGGCAACGTCGGCGACACGACGATGACCGACCGCGGTCCGGGGCGCTCACGGCGGGGTACCTCCTCGTCATGACTCCTGCCGACCCCGTGATGGACTGGCTGCTGGACTCCGACCCCGCGATCCGGTGGCAGGTGATGCGCGACCTGCTGGACGCGCCAGAGGAACAGTGGCAGCCCGAGCGGGCGCTGGTTGCCGACTTCGGCTGGGGTGCCCGCCTGCTGTCGCTGGAGGACGCCGACGGGCAGTGGGCCGGCGCGGCCTTCGTGCCCGCCGACTGCACGCGCGAAGAGTGGGAGCAGGTCGGCCAGCCGTGGACGGCGACCGCGTTCACCCTCGACCAGCTGCGCGAGTTCGGCCTGGACCCGGCGTGCGAGGCGGCGCGCTGGGCAGTCCGCCGGATCGGTGAGAACTCCCGCTGGGAGCAGGGCAACCAACCGTTCTGGGAGGGCGAGGTCGAGGAGTGCATCAACGGCCGCACGGTGGCCTCCGGCGCCTTCTTCGGCGTCGACGTGACCCCGATCGTCGAGTGGCTCGTCACCGAACAGCTTGACGACGGCGGCTGGAACTGCGAGCGGGCCAACGGCTCGGTGCGCTCCTCGTTCCACAGCACGATCAACGTGCTGGAAGGCCTGCTCGGGTTCGAGCGGGCTACCGGCGGCACAGCCTCCTCACGGGCGGCGCGTGCCGGCGGTGAGGAGTTCCTGTTGGTCCGCGACCTGTGCCGGCGGCTGTCCACCGGGAAGCCGGCCGACGCACGGTTCCTGCTGTTCACCAACCCGACCCGCTGGCGCTACGAGGTGCTGCGTGGCCTCGACTACTTCCGCGACGCAGCCGCCCTCACCGGAAACCCACCCGACCCGCGGCTTGCCGACGCCGTCGACCACGTCCGCTCACGGCAGCGCCCGGACGGCACGTGGCCGCTCGACCGGCGCGACCCGGGCAGGGTCTGGTTCGACGTCGACGAGGGGCTGGGCGAGCCGTCGCGGTGGGTGACGCTGCGGGCCCTCCGCGTGCTGCGGTGGTGGGACGACCACCAGCCGGTGAGCAGTTCCCTCCATTGAGCGGCTCGTCGGAGCCTGGTTAACCTCCGAACATCGGCCGCCGGCACCCCCGCCGCCCGGACGCCTCGATGGAGAGGATCGCCATGCCCCTCCCACGACCCCGTTTCGTAGTCTCCGCAATCGCCACCCTCGCACTGTTGGCCGGCCTGCTCGCGGCGGCGCCCGCGCCCGCATCCGCTGCCCCGTCCGGGCCCCCGACGGCGATGCCCATCGCGCCCGACTTCGGGCCGAACGTCACGATCTTCTCCCCCACCGATCCGACCGCCCAGATCCAGGCGAAGCTCGACGCGCTGGCCACCCAGCAACGCGACGCGGAGATGTCGGCGGAGCGGTACGCGGTCTACTTCCTGCCCGGCACCTACGGCACGCCAGAGCAGCCGCTGCACTTCGAGGTGGGCTACTACACGGAGGTGGCTGGCCTGGGCGCGAACCCCGACGACGTCACCATCAACGGCACCATCGAGGTGTACAACCGCTGCCTTGCCGACAACGGAACGTCCAACTGCCTCGCGCTGGTGAACTTCTGGCGGACGCTCGCCAACCTGAAGCTGCAGGTGAACACGACCGGCCACGACGGCTGCCGCGCCAGCGCCAACTTCTGGGCGGTGTCACAGGCTGTGTCGCTGCGCCGGGTGCACGTGACCGGTGGGACGCTGTCCCTGATGGACTACTGCACGGCGGGCCCGCAGTACGCCAGCGGCGGGTTCATCGCCGACTCCCAGTTGGAGACCGTGATCAACGGCTCCCAGCAGCAGTGGCTGACCCGAAACAGCGTGCTCGGCAACTGGACCAACGGCGTGTGGAACCAGGTGTTCTCCGGCGTCGTCGGCGCCCCGGACGACGCAGCATTCCCCGACCCGCCCTACACAACGGTGGCGAAGACGCCGGTGAGCAGGGAGAAGCCGTACCTGTACGTCGACGGCGCCGGAAAGTACTTCGTCCGCGTCCCCGCCGCGCGGAAGGGCACCCGCGGCACATCGTGGTCGGGTGGACTGACTGCCGGACGCAGCGTCCCGCTGTCGGCCTTCTACATCGCCCGTCCCGGTGATCCGGTGAAGACGATTGACAACGCCCTTGCCCGCGGACGGAACGTGCTGTTCACCCCGGGCGTCTACGACATCGACCGCACCCTGGACGTGAAGAGAGCCAACACGGTCGTGCTCGGCATGGGCCACGCCACCCTCACCTCCGCACGCGGCGCGACGCCGATGCAGGTCGCCGACGCCCCCGGCATCGTGGTCGCAGGACTCACGTTCGATGCCGGTCCCGCCCTTTCGCAGGCATTGCTGCGCATCGGGAAGGCAAACGGCAACGGCCACGGCCACCGCACCCCTGCCGGCGACCCGATCACGCTGAACGACGTGTACTTCCGGGTCGGCGGGCCGCACATCGGCCGCACCCGCACGGCGCTGGAGATCAACGCCGATCACGTCCTCGTCGACCACATCTGGGTGTGGCGGGCAGACCACGGCGTCGAGGGCTTCACCCAGGGCGTGAACGGTGACACCGACCGGTGGAACACCAACACCGGCACCTACGGCCTGGTGGTCAACGGTGACGACGTGACAGCGACGGGTGCGTTCGTCGAGCACTTCCAGCGGTACAACACCTTGTGGAAGGGCGAACGCGGCCGCGTCATCTTCTACCAGGACGAGTTGCCTTACGACCCGCCGACCCAGGCCGACTGGACGCAGCCGGACGGGACGCTGGGCTATCCGGGCTACAAGGTGGCCGACGGCGTCCGCACGCACAGCCTCGCCGGGGCAGGGGTCTACGTGTTCAACCAGAACAACCCGTCGATCGTGACAGCGAGTGGGTTCGAGGTGCCCGACCGGGCGGGCGTGAGGCTGCACCACGTGATGACGGTCAACCTGAGCGCGGGAACCATCGTGCACGTGGTCAACGACACCGGCGGCACGGCTGACACCACCAAGGTGGGCACTCCGCAGTTCGTGGTGGACTACCCGACTCCGTAACGGGTTCGGCCGGCCTAGCGTGCCGGGTGCCGGTCGGCTGCCGGTGCCCGGCGCCGGGCCACCTGGTCGGCAAGCAGCACGGCGATGCGGAGTTGTTCTGTGCTCGGCTTCACCAGTCGCGTCGCAGTGGTGACCTGGAAGTGGCCGAGGGTGCGCTCGCCCTGGATGACCGGCACGGCGGTGAAGCGGTCGGTGGGCAGCCCGTCGGCGGCAACGTTCAGGGTGCCGCCCTGGAGGGTCACCGAGCCGTCGCGCTGCACGATCGCCTGGTCCGGGGACGGGGCGCCTTCCGCATAGGTGACACGCTCAGCGCCGAGGCTGCGCCAGATGTGGCCGGCAACGGTGTCGACGGTCTCCGTGCCCGGTCCGCCCCTGGCGACCAGGTCGGAGGACTCCATGACGCCACGGATGAAGCCTTCGCGCTCACTGGCCCGCGCGCGCTGCCGTCCACCCCACAGCGCCAGCTCGTTGACGGCGAGGCCGACGAGCAGGAGCAGGATTGCGAGCTCGATGTCCTCGGGGTCGGCGATGTTGAGGCTGAGGTAGGGCGAGGTGAGGAAGAAGTCGAAGCCGGCGGCGCTCGCCAGCCCGGCGAGGATGCCGCTGGGTCGGTCGCCGGTGGCTGCGACACCGACAACGACGAGGACGAGGATCAGCGCCGATGCCGCGCCGGCCACGACGCCATTCAGGAAGTACAACAGGCCGCTGACCAGGAGCGGCGCGACGATGGCAGCACCCCTCAGGAAGCCCCGGTTCTGCCCGACCCACTCTGTCCACATACGTCCAGCAAAGCACGGAAGCAGGACCACAGCAGGGGTGGGCTCGTCAAGGATGCGTCAAGCTTTTCGGCTGTTGCAGAGCGCTCACCGGGGCGGATCCAACGGCTTGCGGGCGACGAAGGTGTGGAGGATGCCCTGCTGCCAGCCGCGGGCCCCCTGACGGGCGATGTCGACGAAGCCTGCGGCGGCCAACCGGTCACCGAAAGCCTGGACGGAGTCGAAGTCGAGGACGCTGCGCCACAGGTAGCGATACAGGCTGAAGTTGTGGTCCAGCAGGACGCCGAGCGGAATGATCACCAGCCAGCACGTGACGTGCCAGCGCCAGCGGGCCGCTGTCCGTCCGGCCACCGAGTAGTCCTGCACCACCAGGCAGCCGCCCGGGGTGAGCAGCTGCCACGCCTCACCCAGGGCCCTGTCGCGGGCCAACGCCGGCACGTTGCGGTACAGGTACGCGGCCTGGATGCCGTCCCACGTGCCGGGCTCGTAGGCGGCGACGTCCAGCTCGCCGGCGGTCGCCTGGGCGAACTCCACCCCTTCGGGCCAGTCTCTGGCGCGAGCCTGGGCGAGCATTCCGGCCGAAGCGTCGAGCCCCAGGACGTCGGCCCCGGGCGCGGCGTCCACCAGCGCCCGGGTGGATGCACCCGATCCGCAAGCGAGGTCGATCAGCCGCAGTGTCGAGTGGTGGGTGGCCCGGCCGGCGAGCGCCGTCGCAGCCCTGCGGAGTTCGGCGTGGTAGCCGGGGTTGAGGCCAACCAACAGGTCGTAGCGGGAAGCGCCACGGTCGAACAGCGCTGACGTCATGCCCGCAAGCTAGGGGGCTTCCGCTCCCTCGCGCCAGAAGGTGAGCCGAACATTCAGGGGCAGGTGGCCAGCATCCTGGCCAGAGCCTGTTTCTCCGCAGCGTCCGTCGGGAGCGCGTAGGCGACCTTCACCGTGACGTAGCGCACCGCGTAGCCGCACTGGGTTGCGCGGATCGGCTGCCATTGCGCGGCGTCCGACCCACCCTTGGCCTGGTTGGACGCACCCCCGGACGCCACGAGATCACGCAGGTCGTTGGCGAACTGCAGCCGGCGCTCCGCCGTCCAGCTGCGGGCCCCGTAGCGCCACGCAACGCTCAAGGCAACGATGTGGTCGATCTGCACCGACTCGGCCTGGCTGGGCTGCTTGGCGTCGGTCAGCGTGATGGACGCCCCCGAGTAGGGGTCCACCCAGGTTCCCGAGAGCACGTCGTGGTCACAGGATCCCTGCCGTCCGACGCTGTGGGGCGCCGAAGCCACCACGTCGCGCAGAAGCACGTCGTCACGCTGGTTACAGCCGTTGCCGTCGGTGTCGGTCCAGGCATCGCCGAATGCAGCCCGCCTGTAGTCCGCGCCAAGGGAAGGGGCATCCACAACAGCCAGCTGCCCGAGTTGGCTCCGGGCCTGTGCCACCTCCACCGGCGAGCTCACCAGCAGTGTGTTGCCGGGCCGGGAATCGGGCTGGGTCGCGCCGTCCGGGACCCCGGGAAGGGCTGTCGAGAATCGAGGCCAGACGAACACAGCCACGCAAACGGCCACAACGAGCGCAACGGCCACGCCCAGCAGACGCAGGAGCCGTCGGGGACTGCGTCCGCCGTGGGTCATGTGGTCAGCTTCGCGTCAGGCTCCTGCGCTCAGGCCTCGGGATTGGGCCACAGGACGGCGACGCACACGTTCAGCAGCATCAGACCGAAGGCGGCGTTGACAAGGGCGGGCTGACCCTTGCCCTTCCGGGTCCTGACGTTCGCGATCTCCGCGCAGGCGACCACGGCGAGGGCGACGACGAGCTTGGTGGCGATCTTGGCGTAGCTGACTGGTTCCTTGTTCGCCTGCACGAGCCCGACGAGGACCAGGCCAAGGATGAGCTGCACGCGGGCACCCCAGACCAGGACGTTCAGCCCGCGGGCTGCGCCGAGATAGTTGGCGAGCCACCCACCGGCGATGCTGGCCATGCCGAGCAGGTGGAGGACGACCACTGAGCCGATGAGGATTTCCATGGATCCGACCATATTCCCCATCGCGGAACACGGTGGGACCGACCCTTGTTGTGCGGGGCGTGAATCACACGGGACTGACTTTCGGACTGGACACCTTCGGCGACCACACCATTGATGCAGCCGGCTCGCCCGTGATCGCTGCCCAGGTGCTCACGCACGTGGTTGCCGAGGGCGTCCATGCCGACGAAGTGGGCATCGACCACTTCAGCGTCGGCGAACACCACCGTCCCGACTTCGCGATCTCCGCCCCCGAAGTCGTCCTGGCCGCCATCGCTGCCCGGACCGAACGGATCACGCTCGGCTCGGCGGTCACCGTGCTGAGTTCGGACGACCCGGTACGGGTCTATGAACGGTTTGCGACGCTGGACGCGATCAGCGACGGCCGGGCGGAGCTGACCGTCGGACGCGGGTCGTTCATCGAGTCGTTCCCGCTGTTCGGCTACGACCTCGACGACTACGAGGTGCTGTTCGAGGAGAAGCTCGACCTGCTGGCGTCCCTGCGTTCGGAAGGGCCGCTGCACTGGTCGGGAACCACACGCCTGCCGCTCACCGGCCAACGCGCCTACCCGACCACCGCGCGCGGCAGCCTGCCGGTGTGGGTGGCCGTCGGCGGCACCCCGGCGTCGGTGGTGCGGGCTGCGGAGTACAAGCTGCCGCTGATGCTGGCGATCATCGGTGGCCCGCCCGCGCGGTTCCGTCCGTTCGTCGACCTGTTCCGCGGCCGGACGGAAGGCACGGACCTGCCGGTCGGCGTCCACTCCCCCGGCTTCCTCGCCCCGACCGACGCCGAGGCGCGCGAGTTGCTGTACCCGCACTTCAAGGCCAACCGCGACCGGATCGGACGCGAGCGTGGCTGGCCCCCGGTCAGCCGGTCCGACTTCGAGGCCGAGGCCGACGGCGGCGCCCTGTTCGTCGGCTCGCCGGAGACGGTCGCGACACGGATCGCGGCAGCGGTCATCGACCTCGGCATCCAGCGCTTCGACCTGAAGTATGCCAACGGCCCCATGCCGCACGAGCAGTTGCTCACGGCCATCGAGCTGTACGGCACGGAGGTCATCCCCCGAGTGCGTTCCCTGCTGGCTGTCACTGGGGACTAGGGCAGGGCACTAACGGTTCCGCATCTGCGGATCTATTGTGTCTTCCGTGACGGAAATACGGATCAGCGAGGCGGCCACGCTGCTCGGCGTCAGCGACGACACCGTGCGCCGCTGGATCGACCAGGGTCGGCTCACCGCAGGCCAGGACGGCTCGGGCCGCCAGGTCGTGCAGGGCAGTGCCCTGGCCGAGCTGGCCCGCTCGATCGCCCACGACCCGTCCAGCCTCGACTCGGGCGCCGGCCACCGTTCGGCCCGCAACCAGTTCACAGGACTGGTCACGAAGGTGGTCAGCGACACCGTGATGTCGCAGGTCGAGTTGCAGTGCGGGCCGTTCCGGGTGGTGGCGCTGATCTCGACCGAAGCCGTCAGGGAGCTCGGGATCGCAGAGGGGGAGATCGCCACGGCCGTCGTCAAGGCAACCAACGTCGGCATCGAGGCTCGGCGATGAGTCGCCAGCTATGCGCCGGACTAGCTGCAGCCCTGCTACTCACCGCCTGCGCCCCCGCGTCCTCGGGCAGCGGCAACACCGACCTGGTCGTGTTCGCCGCGTCGTCCCTCAACCCCACGTTCGCCACCCTCGGCAAGGAGTTCGAGGCCGCGCACCCCGGCGTCACCGTGAGGTTCTCCTTCGACGGCTCCGCAGCGCTCGTCGACCAGCTGAAGGCCGGCGCGCCGGCAGATGTGTTCGCCTCGGCAGACAAGGCCAACATGGACAAGGCCAGCACCGCGGGACTGATCGGGAACAGCCCGGTGCAGTTCACCACCAATGCGCTCACGCTGATCGTCCCGAAGGGCAACCCGGCCGGCATCACGGGCCTGGACGCCAGCCTCGACAACAAGTTGCTCGTGGTCTGTGCGGACGGCGTGCCGTGCGGCACGGCAACGAAGAAGCTCGCCGCCGCGCTCGGCGTCACCCTGAAGCCGGTGTCGGAGGAGACGAAGGTCACCGACGTGCGCACCAAGGTGGAGTCGGGCCAGGCCGATGCAGGCATCGTGTACGTCACTGACGCGAAGGCGTCGGGAGGCAAGGTGGACACGCTCCCGATCGCCGGCGCGGACAAGGCCCGCAACTCCTACCTGATCGGACGGGTGTTGGCCTCGAAGCAGGCCTCGCTCGCGGCGGCGTTCGTCACCCTGATCACCGGAGAGCGCGGCCAGCAGGTGCTGGAGACCGCTGGTTTCGGCGGGTGATCCGCCCACCGTTGCCCCGCTGGCTGCTGCTGCCCGTGACAGCGGCGGTGGTGTTCCTCGGCGTCCCGCTGGTCGCGCTGCTGGCCCGCGTGCCGTGGACGCGGCTGCCAGCGCTGCTCAGCGCCCCTGCGGCGTTGGACGCGTTCTGGCTGAGCCTGCGCACCTGCGCGCTCACGACCCTGGTTGCCCTGGTGCTCGGCCTGCCGCTTGCCCTGCTGCTGTCGCGCGGGAAGGGACGCTGGGCCGCCGCCGGACGCACGCTGGCGACGGTCCCCATGGTGCTGCCGCCGGTGGTCGCAGGCCTCGCCCTGCTGGTCGCCCTGGGACGACGTGAGCCGCTGGGTGGCTGGCTGGCCGCGAGCGGTGTCGACGTGGCGTTCACGACAACCGCCGTCGTGATCGCCCAGACGTTCGTCGCGATGCCCTACCTGGTCGTCTCTGTCGAGGGCGCCCTGCGCTCCGCGCCCGACGACTACGCGATCGCCGCCGCCACCCTCGGCGCCTCGCCCACCACCGTGCTGCGGAGGGTGAGCCTGCCGTTGGTGGCGCCGGCGATCGCGTCGGGGGCAGCGCTGGCGTTCGCCCGGGCCCTCGGCGAGTTCGGCGCCACGCTCACCTTCGCCGGCTCGCTGCAGGGCACCACCCGGACGCTGCCGCTGGAGATCTACCTGCAGCGCGAGGTGGACACCGACACAGCGATCGCGTTGTCGGTGGTGCTGATCACGATCGCAGCCCTGCTGGTGGCGGCCACGGCGCGGTTCTCCCGCGGCGCCTGGAGCCAGCCGTGAGCAGCCTGCGCGTGCGCGCGGCTCTCGCCGGACGGGACGTCGACCTCACCCTGGACGTGGCCGAGGGGTGCGTGACGGCGATCGTCGGCCCCAATGGCGCTGGCAAGACGTCACTGCTCCACCTCGTTGCGGGGCTGGCGAGGCCCACGTCCGGGAGCGTCCGGATCGCCGACCGCGAGGTGGCAGGAGCAACGTCGGTGCCCGTGCACCAGCGCCGCGTCGCACTGCTGACCCAGCGGCCCGCCCTCTTCCCGCACCTGGACGTGCTGGCCAACGTGGCGTTCGGGCCGCGCGCCGCCGGCTGCTCAGCTGCGGAGGCACAGGCGCGGGCTCTGGCGGAATTGGACGCGGTGGGGTGCGCCGACCTCGCGTCCCGCCGTCCCCAGGACCTGTCCGGCGGACAGGCACAACGGGTGGCGATCGCGCGGGCCCTGGCGACCGACCCCGATGTGGTGCTGCTCGACGAGCCTCTGGCCGGGCTGGACATTGCCGTGGCCACCGACGTCCGGCACGCCCTGGCCGCCCGGCTGCGCGGACGAACAGCGCTGCTGGTCACCCATGAACTGCTTGACGTCTGGACGATCGCAGAGCAGGTGGCCGTGCTCGAGGGCGGACGGGTGGTCGAATCCGGGCCGGTTGCCGACCTGCTGGCGCGTCCGACGAGCACCTTCCTCGGCCGCCTTTCGGGCACCAACCTGTTCACCGGGACGGCGCTCAGCGACACCATCCTGCAGATCGCGCCGGGGGTGAATCTCCACGGCCTGCCCGACCCGGACCAGCCGCTCGCTGTGGGGATGGCCGGGCTCGCCAGCGTCCAGCCGGCGGCGGTCGCCGTCCACCTGTCCGATCCCGGTGGCAGCCCGCGCAACCACCTGGCCGCACAGGTCACGGGCATCGAACCGCGCGGGCACTACGTTCGGGTGAACCTCACTGTCGCCGGCCAGCCGCTGGCGGCCGACCTCACCGGGCAGGCCGTGGCAGAACTCGGCCTGCGCCATGGCCTGGCCGTGCATGCTGCGATCAAGGCCACCCAGGTTCGGCTCTACGGTCGCTAGATTGGCCCAATGGAATCCACCGAACGGCTGTGCCGGGTGATCACCGTCTCCGACCGCAGTGCGGCCGGCGTGCGCGAGGATCGGTCCGGGCCGATCCTCGCCGAAGGGCTCTCCGACGCCGGTTGGCAGGTCGCCGTCCAGGTGGTGCCCGACGGCAGGGAGAGCGTCGAGGCAGCCTTGCGGCAGGCGCTCGCCGAAGGCGCCCAGCTGATCGTGACCACCGGCGGCACCGGGGTCGGCCCCCGCGACCAGACCCCGGAAGGCACAAATGCCGTGCTCGACCGTGAGCTGCCCGGCATCCCCGAAGCACTGCGGGCGCGGGGCTTGCAGGCCAACCTGATGGCTGCGCTCAGCCGTGGCGTCGCCGGCGTGGTGGACGCCGCCGAGGGTCTGCCGGGAGCGCTGGTGGTGAACCTGCCTGGCAGCCCCGACGCTGCCCGCGAAGGCCTCGAGGTACTGCTGCCGCTGGCCGGTCATGTCCTCGAACAGCTCGCTGGGGGCGACCACTGATGGACGCGCGCATCCGGCTGGCCGAGGTCACCGGTGACGCCCTTCATGAGACCGCGCTGCTGCGGCTGGTCGAACGCCCGGACGCCGGCGCGGCCACCCTGTTCGTGGGACGCGTCCGCGACCACGACCAGCAGGCCGCCGGGGAGGTGGTCGGGCTCGACTACACCGCGCACCCGTCGGCAGCAGAGAAGCTGGTCGGGGTCGTCACCGGCGCGTTGACCGCGGCCGATCCCGAGGGAGGGACCGTCGTGGCTGTGGCGCACCGCGTCGGGCACCTCGACGTGGGAGAGGTCGCGTTCGTTGTGGCCGTCTCCGCTGCCCACCGCCGCCTGGCCTTCGAGGTGTGCGAGCTGATCGTCGAAAAGGTCAAGCACGAGCTCCCGGTCTGGAAGCAGCAGTTCGAGGCCGATGGCAGCTACCGCTGGTCAGGGTTGTGACGGACGGCCCTTCGTGACGCTCGCTGGCGCTCGCTCCTCAGGGACCGTTTGCTGAGAACGATCCCTGAGGAGCCCGTGAGCGCAGCGAACGGGCCCACCAAACGATCCCTGAGGAGCCCGTGAGCGCAGCGAACGGGCCCACCAAACGATCCCTGAGGAGCCCGTGAGCGCAGCGAACGGGCATCACGAAGGGTCGGCCGCGCCCTTCGTGACGCGTCAAGCCGTTACGGGGCCTCGCGCCGCCAGGGGCCGGATTTGCCGCCGTCCTTTGCGAGCAGGCGGATTGAGGTGATCTGGACGGCCTTGTCGATGCCCTTGACCATGTCCACAACGGCCAGCGCGGCCACCGAGACTGCCGTGAGCGCCTCCATCTCCACACCGGTCCGATCTGCGGTGCGGACGGTGGCCTCGATGACCACGCCTGCGTCGGTGACCTCGACGTCGACAACCACGCCGTGCACGCCGATCACGTGGGCAAGCGGCAGCAGGTCCGGGGTCCGCTTGGCCGCGGCGATGCCGGCGATCCGGGCGACCGCCAGCACGTCGCCCTTCGGCACCGTCCCCGACCGCAGCGCTGCGACGACATGCTGGGGGCAGCGCACAAGGCCGGCGGCTGTCGCCGAACGGACGGTGACCTGCTTGCCGGTGACGTCGACCATCCGGGCCTGCCCGGCCGCGTCGAGATGGGTGAACGGCTGGTCGGTCACAGCTGGCTCCTTGGTCGGATCGGGACTTCTGCGACGGTCGCGGCCATCGTGTCCAGGTACAGCAGCCGGCCGAACAGCGGCTCGCCGGCACCGGTCACCAGCTTGATGGCCTCGTTGGCCATCAGCGCGCCCACCTGGCCACACATCGCCCCAAGGACGCCGACCTGGGCAGCGGTCACCCAGTTCTCCTGCGGCGGCGGCTCCGGGTGCAGGTCACGCAGCGTGATGCCGGGCACGGTGCCGTCCGGTGTACGCGGCCGGCTCCAGAACACCGAGACCTGGGCGCGCGTCACCAACACCGCACCCCACACCACCGGGATGCCCAGCTCGGCGCAGGTGTCACTGATCAGGTAGCGGGTGGGGAAGTTGTCGACGGCGTCGACGACCAGGTCGTAGCCGGAGAGGATCTCGCGGGCATTGCCGGTCTCGAGGCGCTCGGCGTGCACGACGACGTCGATCGCGGGGTCGAGTTCTGCGATCCTTGCGGACGCGCTGACGGCCTTGAGAAGGCCGACACCATCAACCGAATGCAGCACCTGGCGTTGCAGGTTCACCACCTCGATCGTGTCGGCGTCGACAACGCCGAGAGTGCCGATGCCGGCGGCGGCAAGGTAGAGCAGGGCCGGGCTGCCCAGCCCGCCGGCCCCGACGACGCAGACCCGGGCCGCCCGCAGCCTTCGCTGGGCGAGTTCGCCGAGGCCGGGGATCGGCAGGTGCCGGGCGAACCGTTCCCGGTCGGACGGGGTCAGCGCCGCCCCGGGCTCCACCAGGGGTGCGAGTTTCATGGGCGCCCTCCTGCGGTCAGGATGGTCGTCCACCGCTGGGCATCGGCAGGGGTGTCCACGTCGTCGACGCTCGCGGTGCCCGGGTCGACGCCGAGCAGGTTCAGCGGCGCGAGTAGCCGGTACAGCGCTGTCACCGGCGGG
>Ga0209745_1001119_pt1 | contig 16063 bp, 15 predicted proteins | sample BarGraNGADG00312_FD_184495 | JGI IMG/M metagenome (GOLD analysis project Ga0209745, IMG submission 184495) | Arctic peat soil microbial communities from Barrow, Alaska - Barrow Graham LP Ref core NGADG0004-312 (SPAdes) (version 2) | ecosystem: Environmental > Terrestrial > Soil > Wetlands > Peat... | reverse complement strand
CAGGTGGCGCAAGCCGCTGGCCGTCCATGAGCCGGCCAAGGTCATCACCGACCTGGCCGTCATCCTCGCCCTGGGTGGGGACTGCCTGGCCGACGCCGCCGTGCTGCGCGCCGAACCTGGGGTCTACGGGCTGGCGGCCTCCGACGCGACAGTGCTAGAACCATCGACACCCTCGCCAAGGACGGGCCGGCCGCCCTGAAGGCGATCAACATCGGATGCGCGTCAGCGCGGAGGCGCGCGTGGGCGCTGGTGTCCTCGATCATGGCACCGACGCGAAGAAGCTGTTGATCGTGGATCTGGACGTGACCGTGGAGGCTTCCTGGTCAACTGGCCGGGGCTGCTCCCACGCCAGCGTGGTTCTGGGTTCCATCGTTGTGCTCGTTCATCGGCCACGGGCGCTACGGCACCGGGGAGTCGTTGGCGATGGTGCTCCGCCCGGGCAACGCCGGGTCGAACACCGTCGTCGACGGTATCGCGGTGATCACAGCCGTCCTCGCGGAACTGCCCGGGCACCGGCCCGGCATCAGGGCGGGTCACAAGGTGCCGATCCGCACCGACGGGGCCGGGTCCAGCTACGCCGTCCCGAGTCGGATGGTTTCCCAGCGCCTGACGTACTCAGTCGGGTTCACCCTGCCGTCGTACCCTCCGACCTGCTCGAACACATCCCCGAGAACGTCTGGGTCTCGGCGTAAGGAACGCCCCAACACCGGCGTGCAGCTGACCATCACTGACATCGACGGCCACCGAATCACCGCGTTCGTCATCAACACCCGTACCGGCGGGCCCAGCACCCAGCTCGCCGACCTCGAAACATGCCACCGGCGCCGCGCGCGCTGCGAGGACCGTATTCGTATCGCCAAAGACACCGAACTGCGCGCCTTTCCGGTCTTCGACTCGAACTTAGAACGAGATCCGGTGCGTGATCGTCGCCCTCGACGTCGAAGTCACCCCGCGTACCGGGGATGCTTGCCGTGACCGGTCACGCCGCGCGCCGGTGGTGCCCAAACGCCCGCCGCTAGGCCCGTTCACGGTCCTGGCCACCTTGGTGCGCACCGGGCGGTGCCCACCCGAGACGAAACTCGGGCACCATCACACCTCGATGCTAGAGTCACGCCGACACGCCGACATCAGCGCTGTCACGACCGAGCGCGAACGATCGAAGCTAGACGCGAATCTCCCTTTGCCTTGACAAACTTCCTTAACTTGAGATACCAAGTATCTACGCCGGTTTGCCGGCCAGACCGGTGCTCGTGGACAGCAGTCGACCACGAGCTGCGGTGATCTCAACGAGGAGACAACATGCACAGCAGCAACCGGTCGCAGCGACCATCGGCGGGGTTCGTCTTCGTCACGGCACTGGTCGGCGCCGTTCTGGTGCTCACCGGATGTACAGCCGGATCTTCTTCTTCGTCGAGTTCTGGTTCGAGTATGACCGTCTTCAACGGCGCGACGGGAACGGTCGCCGAGAACTTCAACCCATTCACTCCAACGGCGCTCCAACCCACGTTTGGCGTGATCTACGAGACGCTCTTCTACTACAACCTCACTTCTTCCGAAGCGAAGCCAGCGCCCCAAATTGCGACCGACTATAAGTGGAACACCGACGGGACGCAGATGACTGTCACCACCCGCGCGGGAGTCAAATGGTCAGATGGCACCCCCTTCAGCGCGGCGGACGTCGCCTACACGATCAACCTGATCAACAAGGTGCCCGCCCTGAACACCAACGGCATCAACGCGACCGCACAAGCGACCGGGCCCGACACCGTCGTACTGCAATTCGCGAGCACTTCGTTCGTGCAAGAGGCGAACATCCTCGGCAACCAGCCGATCGTGCCGGAACACATCTGGAAGAACATCGCCGATCCGACCACCAATATCAACAAGAACCCGATCGGCACCGGCCCATACACGTTGAAGAGCTTTGATCCCCAAAGCTACGTGCTCGCCAAGAACACCAAGTACTGGAGTTCGGGACAACCGAAGATCGATACGGTCCGTTACATAGCTCTATCGAACGCGGATGCAGCGAGTGCCGCGTTGATCGCCGGCAAGGTCGACTGGATGAGCTCCTACTTCCCGGGGCTCAAGCAGTTGATCGGCAGCCACAAGAACCTGGCGTACGTCAACACCCCGGCAAACACGACGGAACTTCAAGCCTGCACCAACGTGAGCCTTGGCTGCACGGGAGCGCAGACGGACGTCGCGGTCCGGCAGGCCATCTTCTACGCCGTCGATCGCACCCAGCTCAATAATCTGGCCGAGAGCGGATTCGGTTCGGTGGGCTCGCCCACGCTCCTGCTCCCCGATCGCGACAAGAGCTGGATCTCCGACCCCAAGAACGTCACGTCGCCGGCCAAAGCTGACGTGGCCAAATCCGAATCTATTCTGCAAGCCGCTGGGTATACCAAGGGTTCCGACGGCATCTACGAGAAGAACGGGCAGCGCGTCAGTGTCACCGTTCAGGTCATCAGCGGGTACAGCGACTACATCTCGGCCGTCAGCACCATGACGTCAGAGCTCAAGGCAGCCGGCATCGAGCTGAAGGAGAGTCAGGTATCGGTCAACGAGTCCAGCGCCAACGTGACCAACGGTAACTATGAGTTGTCCATCGCGAACTTCGGCGCGAGCGTGTCGACGAACCCCTACTACATGTATTGGCAGAACTACGACAGCTCCGGCACCGCGCCGGTGGGCCAGCCCTCGAAGGGCGACGGCGCGCGGTATGTGAACCCGGTAGTGGATGCGGCGCTGAAGGCAGCAGCGGCCACGAACGACCCGGCGGTACAGAAGCAGCAATACGCTCTCATCCAGACCGAGATTGTGCGCGACATGCCGTACATCTCGCTCTTTGTGACTCCGACGCTCACTGAGTTCAACACGACCAACGTCACCAACTGGCCGACCAACGAGAACACGTATGCTTTCCCGGCGTCGTGGAAGAACTGGGACAACGGGATCGTGCTGCGGCAGCTGGAGCCCCGCAAGTAACCACGATCGGGGTCGGTGCCGCGAAGACTGACGAGAAGGCCACGGCGAACAATGCGGTTCTATGTGCAAAAGCTCATGTTCTACGTCGTGGCTCTGTGGGCCGCCCTTACGCTGAACTTCTTCATTCCACGGTGGTTGCCGGGCAATCCGGTCGACATCTTGATTGCGAAGCTCTCAGCGAAAGGGGCGGTGACGGCGGCGACGAGGCATGCGCTCGAACTTCTTCTCGGCGCCAACTCCCAAGAGCCCCTCTGGAAGCAGTATCTCGAGTACCTCGGTAACCTCGCCCACGGCGACCTCGGGGTATCGGTGACCTACTTCCCCCAGACCGTGGCCCAGACCATCGCTCAAACGCTGCCGTGGACCGTCGCGCTCATCGGCATCGCCACGGTCATCTCGTTCATCGTCGGGGTGGGACTCGGCCAACTCGCTGGGTGGAAGCGCGGTTCGTGGCTAGACAACGCGATCCCGGTCACCACGATGTTGCAGGCGGTTCCGTATTTCTGGTTGGCACTCATCCTGCTCTACGTGTTCGGCAGTCTGCTGCCGTGGTTCCCGTTGAACGGTGGGTACGACGTGTACGGGGCGACTCCGGGCTTCAATCTAGATTTCATCGGCAGCACGATCTACTACGGCACCCTGCCGGCTCTGACCATCGTGATTTCCTCTATCGGCGGTTGGATGCTGGGGATGCGCAACATGATGGTGTCTACGCTTTCCGAGGACTACATCCTCACTGCGGAAGCGAAGGGGCTGAAACCTCGACGTATCATGACCGCCTACGCTGCCCGCAACGCGATGCTGCCTTCGTTGTCCGGGTTCGCGATCTCCTTGGGCTTCGTGGTGGCTGGATCGATCGTGACCGAGGCGGTCTTCTCCTACCCCGGGATCGGTTCGGCTCTCCTCGAAGCGGTGCAGAACAACGATTACGCGCTCATGCAGGGGATATTCCTCTTCATCACCCTTTCCGTCCTCGGAGCGAACCTGCTCGTCGACCTGCTCTATGCCTTTATTGATCCGCGCACCCGGTCGCGGTCCTAGGCGAAAGGAAGCATCATGACCCCCGTCCTTGCCCAGGGTCCCGACACCGTCGTTGCCGCGACCAAGCGGGCCGGTGTCCGGCAGGTCCTTCCGTCGATGACACCTAAGCTCGCCAGCGGCCTGATTATCGCCGGTCTCGTGATCCTGTTCGGGGTGATCGGGCCGCTCGTCGTCGGAGACCCGAACGCCATCGGTGATGTCGGGCTCAGCGGTCCGAGCGGAACGCACATCTTGGGGACGACCCAGACCGGTCAGGATGTCTTCTCGCAGCTCGCCTATGCCACCCGGGGCTCACTGATCATTGGCTTCATCGTCGGAGTCCTGGCGATGTTCTTCTCTGCCTTCTTTGGAATCGTCGGAGCCTATGTCGGAGGATTCCTTGATGATTTATTCTCGCTGTTCACCAACGTCATGCTCGTCATCCCCGGGCTCCCGCTCGTCATCGTCATGTCCAGCTACGTGCAACAGAAGAGCATCTATCTGATCGCCGGTGTGCTCGCAGTGACCAGCTGGGCCGGCGGCGCGCGCGTGCTGCGGTCAGTCACACTGAGCCTCAGGAACCGCGATTATGTCGCGGCAGCCAAGTTGTCCGGTGAGAGGACCTGGCGCATCATGCTGGTGGAGATCCTGCCAAACCTGGTGCCCGTGATGGCGTCACAGTTCGTCTTCGCGATCATCTTCGCGATCCTCGGCGAGGCGGGCCTGTCCTTCCTCGGGCTCGGCGCATCCGGTGCGTTGACCTGGGGAACCATGCTCTTCTACGCGCAGAACGGCCTCGCGCTCCGGTTGGGGGCGTGGTGGTGGTTCATACCGCCTGGTCTGCTGATTGCCGTCTTCGGGGCTGCGCTCTCCCTGATCAACTTCTCCATCGACGAGATCATCAATCCGAAGTTGCGTGACCAGACACGGTCTGCGCGCAAGCGATGGACGCTATCCGAAGAACAGCTCAAGCGGGTTTCGGTCGAGGATGTGCCGTAATGCCGAACTACAGCTCAAACCCCGTTCTCACGATCGAGAACTTTAGCATTGACTACATGGCGGAGCAAACGGTGCACGCCGTGAAGAACGTCAGCTTCAGCCTTGGCCGCGGCGAAATACTCGGTCTTGCTGGCGAGAGCGGATGCGGCAAGAGCACGCTGGCATACGGCGTGACGCGACTTCTCAAGCCGCCGGCACTTGTTACTTCGGGCCACGCTGAATTCCATTCGCGGGAAGGATACTCGGTCAATCTTGGCGAGCTCTCCGGTGAGGATCTAAGGGCCTTCCGTTGGGACAAGATCTCGATAGTGTTCCAGGGTGCGATGAACTCGCTGAACCCGGTGATCAACATCCGGAAGCAACTCGAGGACATTTTCACGACGCATCGTCCCGAGATGGGCAAGAAGGAGCGCCGCGAGCTCTGCGGCGATCTGCTTGAGCGCGTTGGGGTGGATCGGGACCGGTTGAAATCCTTCCCGCACGAGCTGTCCGGAGGCATGCGTCAGCGTGTGATGATTGCGATGGCCATGGCTCTCGGACCACAGATCATGATCATGGACGAGCCGACCACGGCACTCGACGTCGTGATCCAGCGTGAGATCCTGCGCGAGATCACGAGGCTGCGTGAGGAGCTGGGATTCGCTGTGATCTTCATCACGCACGACCTGCCGTTGCTCCTCGAGATCAGCGACCGCATCGCGGTGATGCGAGACGGAGAGATCGTCGAACTGGGAGAGGCCGTCGAGCTGTATACAAACCCGCAGCACGAGTACACGAAGCGGTTGCTCTCGTCCTTTCCTAGCCTGACCGGGGATCGTGGCGACTTCATCCGAAGCGGGCTGCTCACGGACCGGGACGGCGTGACGGGCGATGCGCGGCGCTCGGTCGGGGCGGAACCGGATGAGAGCGGCGGTACTGAGCGGAGCAGCACGACATGAGCACGTTGGAAACGCGCAACATGTCCAAGGATTACCGCCTGCGGGACGGCAGGAACAGCTCGATCCTCCGGGCCGTAAAGAACGTGAGCTTCACTCTCGAGGCGGGCAAGACGGTCGCGCTGGTCGGCCAGAGCGGGAGCGGCAAGTCGACTCTGGCGAAGATCCTCATGCAGCTCGAGCGGCCGACGTCCGGCGAGATACTGCTGGACGGCAGGCCGATCTCTCGTCACGGGCGGGGTCTTCGTGACCACCGCAGCAGCGTCCAGATGGTCTTTCAAGACCCTTTCGCCTCTCTCAACCCGTTTCACACGGTCGAGCACCACTTGCGCAGGCCGCTGCTGCTCCACCACAAGGCGCATGACGCCGACGGAGTTCGAGCCGGGGTGCGTCGGCTTCTCGAGCGCGTCGAGCTCGAGCCAGCCGATGTGGTCGCCGGGCGCCGGCCGCATGAACTCTCGGGCGGGCAGCGTCAGCGCGTCGCCATCGCGCGGGCCCTCGCCCCGTCACCCCACGTGCTCATCGCCGATGAACCCGTCTCCATGCTGGACGTTTCCATCCGTCTCGGCGTCCTGAACCTGCTCTCCCAGCTGCAGCGCGAGGAGAATCTCGCGATCCTGTACATCACGCATGATCTCGCGACCGCGCGGCACTTTTCCGACGAGATACTTGTGATGTTCAAGGGCGAGATCGTCGAGCGGGGTCCGTCCGACGAGGTCATCCTCAACCCACAGCACGAATACACGCGACTGCTTATGGCCGCGGCACCGAACCCCGAGAAGAGGATCGCGCGGGGATGAATCCGGCCACATGAAGGTTCGCCGATACCGGCGGCTCTTGCTACCCCAGGTCTCATGCCGACACGCCGAGACTGCCAGATGCACTGGAAGGACGCCGACCATGGGCGGGTAAGCTTCGCGGGCAAAGACGTCACCGTTAGGGACCCCGGTCGGCTGTACCGGACCGGACTTTCCCGAACGTTTCAGCAGGCTCGGGTGTTCCCCCAGCTCAGCGTGCAGGAGAACCTCGTAGTCGCCGCCGGCTACGGGTGGTCCGGGCTGTTCACCAGGAGGGTGGGGCACACCGACCGGGAGCGCGCTGAGCAGCTGCTCGAAGAGTTCCGGCTGGCGCCGGTCGCCGACCTGCTCGCTGCGGAGCTGTCGTACGGCCAGCGCAAGCTTCTGGAGTTCGCGGCCGTTCTGATGAGCTCTCCTCGTCTGGTTCTGCTGGATGAGCCCACGGCCGGCGTCAACCCGGTGATGATCGAGACGATGGAGCGGCACATCCGCAACCGGCACGCCGCGGGAATCACGTTCCTCATCGTCGAGCACGACATGACGTTCGTCATGCGGCTGTGCGACCCGGTGATCGTCATGGACGATGGAAGACCGATCTTCAATGGACGGCCTGCGGAGGTCCAAAGCAACCCACTCGTGCTCGACGCCTACTTGGGGGGCTAGTCGTGGCCGCGATCCTGCAGCTCAAGGGCGTCGTCGCCGGGTACGGAGCCGGAGACATCCTCAAGGGCGTCGACCTGACCGTCGAGGCGGGCACGATCACCTGCCTCATCGGGCCGAACGGCGCGGGCAAGTCCACGGTGCTCAAGACCGTCAGCGGCCTGCTCCGCCCGAAGCGCGGCACCGTGTTCTTCGGCGACGTGGAGATCAGTCGGCTCAGTCCGAAGGCTCGACTGCTGCTCGGGATCGTGCATGTTCCCCAGGAGCGCAGCTTGTTCCCCGGGATGACCGTCTCGGACAACCTGCTCATGGGCGGTTACCTGATCAAGGACTCGAAGGTGATCCGGGAGCGGCTCGAGCTGGCGTTGCAGGCGTTCCCGATCTGCAAGTCCCGGGCAGGTGAGCGCGCGGGCTCGCTGTCCGGCGGCGAGCAGAAACAGGTCGAGCTGGCCCGCACGCTCATTCTGGACCCCCCCTGATCTTGCTGGACGAGCCGTCGATCGGCCTCGACCCAAGGTCTCGTCGGATCGTCTTCGAGAGCATCCGATCGCTGTCGTCGTCCGGCCGGACGATCCTGCTCGTCGAGCAGAACGCCCGCTCCGGCCTGGCGGCCTCCGACTTCGGTGCCGTGCTGGAGTCCGGTCGGGTACGGCTCGAGGCGACCGGCGCGCGGTTGCTCGAGGACCCCGAGGTTGCCCGGCTGTACCTCGGCGCGAGCACCCCTGCCCCCGCGCCCTCCACCGACTCCGTCTGACTGCCAACTCGCACCAAGGAAAGGGGATGTACCGATGAGCACCTTGGGTAGCCGGATAGGCTGGATAGGTACCGGTCGGATGGGCCATGCGATGGTTGCGCGGCTGCTCGCCGCGGGCCAAGACGTGCACATCTGGAACCGCACGCGCTCCAAGGCGGAAGACCTGGCCGCCGGCGGCGGCATCATCGTCGACAGGGTCGGCGACCTGGCTAGCCGTGACGTCGTCTTCACGATGGTCGCTGCCGACGACGACCTGTTGGCCGTGACGCTGGGCCCGGACGGGCTGTTAGGCCAGGTGGCCGCGCCGCGGTACCTCGTGGACTCCAGCACCGTCTCGGCGGCAACCTCCGAGCAGGTCCGGCAGGCCGCGGCCGCTCGGGGCACCACACTGCTCGCGGCGCCGGTGAGCGGCAACTCGAAGGTCGTCAAGGTCGGCCGGCTGTCGATCGCCGTGTCCGGTCCCCAGATTGGGTTCGACGAGGTCGAGCCGCTGCTGGCCCTTATCGGGCGGTCGGTCACCTACGTCGGTGAGAACGACCTCGCCCGGCTCGTCAAGCTCGCACACAACATCTTTCTCGGCGTGGTCACCCAGTCGCTGGCGGAGATCGTGGTGCTTGCCGAAAGCGGTGGCGTACCGCGGGCGGCGTTCCTCGAGTTCCTGAACAACAGTGTCATGGGCTCGGTCTTCACTCGCTACAAGTCGCCGGCGTTCGTGAACCTCGACTACACCCCGACGTTCACGCCGGTCCTGCTTCGCAAGGACTTCGACCTTGGTCTTGCGGCGGCCCGCCAGATGGACGTGCCGATGCCGGTCGCCGCCCTCACGGCGCAACTGGTGCAGGCCAGCGTGAGCGGCGGCCGGGTGCACGAGGACTTCGCGATCCTGCTGGACCTGCAGGCTGCGAGCGCGGGCCTTGAGCTCAAGCCCGAGGGCGTCGACATTGATGACGGCCTGGGCGGGGGCGACGCGTCGTGAGCGTGCAGGCGGTTCCACTGCCAGCTCCGGGGCACATGGCGGTGGACTACGAGCAGCGCCTCGACTTCGACCGGTTGCGTGGCTACCGGCTGTCGCGTGCGCGCGCAGCGCTGCAGTCGAGCGAGTGCGGTGCCTTCCTGCTCTTCGACTTCTACAACATCCGGTACACCACGCAGACGTGGATCGGTGGCGCACTCGGCGACAAGATGACGCGCTACGCGCTGCTGACCCGCAGCGGCGGACCGACGTTGTGGGACTTCGGTTCCGCCGCACGGCACTACCGGCTGTACTCCCCGTGGCTTGACCCGGAGGACTGTCGCGCGGGGATGCTGGGGTTGCGGGGCGCGATCGCGCCGACGGCCGGGCTGATGGAGTCGGCGGTTCGTGAGATCAAGGGGATGTTGCACGATGCCGGGGTCGCGCACCTACCGGTTGGTGTCGACATCGTCGAGCCACCATTCCTGTTCGAGATGCAACGGCAGGGACTGCACGTCGTCGACGCCCAGCAGCTCATGCTCGACGCACGCCAGATCAAGTCCAGCGACGAGATCATGCTCCTCACGCAAGCGGCCGCCATGGTGGACGGCGTCTACCAGGACATCGTCGAGGCTCTGAAACCAGGCATCCGCGAGAACGAGATCGTGGCGCTCGCGAACAAGCGGCTCTACGACATGGGCTCGGAGCAGGTTGAGGCGATCAACGCCGTGTCGGGGGAGCGGTGCAATCCGCACCCACACAACTTCTCCGACCGCCTGATCCGCCCGGGCGACCAAGCATTCTTCGACATCATCCACTCCTACAACGGCTACCGCACGTGCTACTACCGGACGTTCAGCGTCGGCCGTGCCACCCCGAGCCAGCGCGACGCCTACGTCAAGGCTCGGGAGTGGATGGACGCCGCCATCAGCGTGGTCAAGCCGGGTGTGGGCACCGACGAGGTTGCCGCGGTGTGGCCTGCCGCCACCGACTTCGGCTTCGAGAACGAGATGGCTGCCTTCGGCCTGCAGTTCGGGCACGGCCTGGGCCTGGGCCTGCACGAGCGGCCCATCATCTCGCGTCTGAACAGCATGAGAGAGCCGATCGAGCTGCAGGCCGGTATGGTCTTTGCGCTGAGACCTATTGCCCGGCCAGCGACGGCCTCTCAGCCGCAAGGATCGAGGAGGAGGTCGTCGTCACGCCCGACGGCCCGCGCATCCTCACGTTGTTCCCAGCGCAGGAGCTGGTTGTCGCCAACCCGTACTGAGCGGGTTGCCCTCTCGGAAGGTTCACGATTCATGAGCGAGACCACGGAACTCCTCACCGATGTGCCCACGGACCTGTTCGTCGGTGGCACGTGGGTATCGGCGGCGTCCGGTGGCCGCTTCGACGTCGTCGATCCGGCCACCGGCACGGCGATCGCGACTGTGGCCGACGGCGGTGTGGACGACGCGATCGCGGCCGTGGACGCGGCCCAGGCGGCGGCGCCGGGGTGGGCCGCGACGCCCCCCCGACAGCGAGGCGAGATCCTGCGGCGCGCGTTCGACCTGATGACGGACCAGACCGAGAGCCTCGCGCGTCTCGTCTCGCTCGAGAACGGTAAGGCGCTGAGCGATGCACGCGGCGAGGTTGCGTATGCCGCGGAGTTCTTCCGCTGGTACTCCGAGGAGGCGGTCCGCGCGGCCGGGTCGGTCATGACGGCGCCTTCCGGTGCGAACCGGATCCTCGTCGTGCACCAGCCCGTCGGCATCTGCGTGCTTGTGACACCGTGGAACTTCCCGGCGGCGATGGCCACCCGCAAGATCGGCCCTGCGCTGGCGGCTGGGTGCACCGTTGTGTTGAAGCCCGCGAGCGATACGCCACTGACGGCGCTCGCGATGGCGCGGATCCTGGCCGAAGCGGGCGTTCCGCCCGGGGTCGTCAACGTCGTCCCGAGCCGGAGCTCGGGAGCGGTCGTCTCCGCGATGCTCCACGACCCTCGGGTGCGCAAGCTGTCGTTCACGGGGTCGACCGAGGTCGGCCGGGTCCTGCTCGCCGTGGCGGCCGACCAGGTCGTCAACACCTCGATGGAGCTCGGTGGCAACGCGCCGTTCCTCGTGTTCGCCGACGCCGACCTCGATGCCGCGCTCGAGGGGGCCATGGTGGCCAAGATGCGCAACGCGGGGGAGGCGTGCACAGCGGCGAACCGGTTCTACGTCGAGGCGGGCGTTGCGGACGAGTTCGGCCGGCGGCTGGCGGCCCGGATGGCGGCCCTGGTCGTCGGCCCCGGGATACAGGACGGCACCCAGGTCGGACCTCTCATCAATGAGGAGACGGTCTCGAAGGTGGACGGTCTGGTCCGGGCGGCCATCAGTGAGGGGGCCGAGGCGGTCGTCGGCGGGCGGCGCCGGTACGGTCCAGGCTTCTACTTCGAGCCGACGGTGCTGGTGAACGTCCACCCGGCCGCGGCGATCCTGCGCGCGGAGATCTTCGGCCCGGTCGCGCCCGTCGTGACCTTCGAGGACGAGGCGGAGGCGATTGCGCTCGCGAACGCGACCGAATACGGGCTCGTGGCTTACGTCTACACCGGCGACCTGGCGCGCGGGCTGCGCGTGAGCGAGTCGCTGGAGTACGGGATGGTCGGTCTCAACCGGGGCCTGGTCAGCGACCCGGCCGCACCCTTCGGCGGCGTGAAGCAGAGCGGCATCGGCCGGGAAGGCGGCCACGGAGGGATGCTCGACTATCTCGAGTCGAAGTACATCGCCGTCCAGTGGTAGGCCACCCTGCTTCAAGGTTCACCGTGCAGCGGAGGCTCTGCTTCTCGGCGGCAGTCTCTCGAACACCTCGGGGTGCCTGGCGAGCTCGATCCGCGTTCGGCGGATGTGACCGCTGAGGTACCGCTCGCCGTCCGTCACGTCCCGGCGTTCGATGGCGTCCAGCAGCAGGCGGTGCTCGGCGTTGACCACCCACATCCGTCCGGGGCCGCTGATCGACACGAATGCCCGTCGGTAGGGCTGGGTGGAGTTCCACAGCCGCGTCACCATGGACGACAGCGGGTCGATGCGGCAGCCGGTGTAGGTGAGCAGGTGGAACGCACGGTCCAGCTCCAGAAAACGGCCGATGTCGGTGTCGGCCTCAATCTCTTCCTGGAAGTCCTTCAGGCGGTGCAGCTCCACCTCGGTGAGGTGCGGGATGCTCTCGCCCAGCGCGAGCGGTTCGAGGCGCTCGCGCATCTGGTAGATGATGTCGACCTCGTGCGGGCCCAGAAGGGGAACCCGCGCGCCCTTGTTGGTCTCGTTCTCGATGAGCCCCTCGGCCTCGAGCATGCGGAGCGCCTCGCGGACCGGCAGCCTGCTCGAGCCCAGCCGCTGGGCGATCTCCTCCTGCCGGACTCGCTCACCGGGCGCGATGTCGCCGCGGAGGATCGCCTCCCGGAGGTGGTCCGCGACCCGCTCGCTGGCCGCGGCGGGAGCGGTCAGCGGAACGGGGGTCAGGGAGAAGGCGCTCATCGCGGCCACGCTCGCGCCAGTCGGTCGACAGCCTTGCCCTCCGGGTAGGACACGAGCTCGAACTGCGCGCCCCAGGGGGCCAGGAAGTACACCCAGCGCTGACCCTCGTGCGGTCCCTTGCTCGCGGTGGGATCGCCAAGAACCGTGACCCCCTTGGACCTGAGGTGGTCCACAGCGGCGTCGAGGTCGTCGACGTACAGGGCGACGTGGTGGCCCCCGACGTCGCTGTTGCGCGGGACGGCGCGGCGCTGGTCGGGTGCCGTGTACTGGAACACCTCGAAGATCGCCTGCCCGCCGCAGCGGAAGAAGCGGTTCTCGGGGATTGTCGCGCGCGGGTGCACGCCCAGGTGTTCGGTCATCCAGTTGCCGTCGTCCCGGAACGGACCTAGCGAGTACAGGTACTCGCAGCCGAGCACGTCCACGAGGAACCCCGTCGCCTCATCGAGGTCGGGCACGGTGAAGCCGACGTGGTCCACGCCGCGCAGTCCGGGCAGCCCCATCCTTACACCCCTCTCAACGGTTAATGGATCCAAAACAGAGTAAACATTGAGCAACGCGTGCCGTCAAGGCCCGAAAAGTTCAGATTGGGTCTAGCGATTGGATCCATCTCTGTGTCACGCTGAGATCCCTCACTGACCCGCGGAGGAGTCATGACTGAACACAGGAAGCTCGAGCCCGCATCGCCGTGGGTCGAGCTCGTCGCCACCACTGCCGACTGGGACGTCGCCGATCCGGAGCTGCTCACGGTCATGCTGCACCAACTCGTGCTCATCAGGACGTTCGAGGAGTACGTGCTCGAGCTCGCTGGCGCTGGGCTGATCCACGGGCCGGCCCATTCGAGCATCGGTCAGGAGGGGGGGCGGTCGGGTCGATCCTGGCGTTGAACGGTAAGGACGTCGTCAACGGTTCGCACCACGGTCACCATCAGTTCCTCGCCAAGGCACTCTCGCACGTCGCGCCCCAGGGGCTCGACCTCACAGCGGAACTCTCCGAGGACGTCCGCACGGTCTTGCTCCGGACCCTCGCCGAAGTCTGCGGGCTGGCGCGGGGGTACAGCCACGGCCGTGGTGGCTCCATGCACCTGCAGTGGAAGGAAGCGGGCGCGATGGGCACGAACGCCATCGTCGGAGGAGGCGTGCCGCAGGCCGCCGGCTTCGCGTGGGCGAATCGGCAGGCCGGGACGAACGCCGTGTCGGTAACCTCCTTCGGGGACGGCGCCGTCAACATCGGCTCGACTTTGGAGACGTTCAACCTCGCCTCCGCCTGGCGCCTGCCGATCTGCTTCTTCATCGAGAACAACCTCTACGCCGTGTCGACGACCGTCGCCGAGGCCACCGGCGAGCCGCGACTGTCGGCCCGCGGTCTCGGGTTCGAGATTGCGAGCTGGAAGGTCGACGGCATGGACCCGTTAGCCGTCCACCTCGCCATGCAGGAGGCGCTGGCCCACATGCGCGCCGGCAAGGGGCCGACGATGATCGAGGCCGACACCTACCGCTACTACCACCAGAACGGCTCCTTTCCTGGCAGTGCCTTCGGGTACCGCACGAAGGACGAGGAGAAGCGGTGGCGCCAGCGCGACCCGATCGCGCAAGTTGCCGGCCACCTCGTGCGGCGCGGCATCCTGAGCCAGTCGCAGATCGACGAGAGCCTCGCTCGCGCCAAGCAGGTCATGGCAGCGACGGGCGAGGTGCTCCTCGAGCCGCTGCCGGGCGGCAAGCCAGGCGAGCGGCGGATCAGGCCCTCGGAGTGGCCCGACCCGGCCTTTGCAGACGTGGGGGTCCGGGGCGATCTCCGGGAGTTCGCCGGCGTACAGGTGGTCGATCGCGACTCGTACACCGGTCAGCTCGTGGAGCAGAAGTTCATCGACGCCGTTGCCGCCGTGATGGCCCGCCGGATGGAGACGGACGCCTCCGTGGTGGTGATGGGTGAGGACGTGCATCGCCTCAGCGGTGGGACCAACGGCGCCACCCGGGGGCTCAAGGAGGCTTATCCCGACCGCGTCCTCGGCACCCCGATCTGCGAGAACGCTTTCGCCGGGATGGGCGGTGGCATCGCGCTGGACGGTCGGTACCGACCCGTAGTGGAGTTCATGTACGCCGACTTCATGTGGGTGGCCGCCGACCAGCTCTTCAACCAGATCGGCAAGGCCCGACACATGTATGGCGGTGACGGCAACGTTCCGTTCGTGCTGCGCAGCAAGGTCGCGATGGGCACGGGCTATGGCTCGCAGCACTCGATGGACCCCGCCGGGATCTTCGCTACCGCCCCGGGTTGGCGGATCGTTGCGCCGACGACGCACTTCGACTACGTCGGCCTGATGAACAGCGCGCTGCGGTGCAACGACCCGGTCCTGGTGCTGGAGCACGTTGACCTGTACACGTCGACGGGGGAGGGGCCGGTGGACGATCTCGACTACTGCCTGCCCGTCGGCCGGGCCGCCATCCGGCGTCACGGATCCCAGATCACCGTGATCTCGTACTTGGCGATGGTCAACTACGTGCTCGAGGCTGTCGAGCAGCTCGGTGGGATCGATGCCGAGGTGATCGACCTGCGCTGGCTCGACCGTGCCAGCATCGACTGGGACACCATCGGCGAGAGCATCAAGAAGACAAACAGCGTGCTCATCGCCGAGCAGGGTGCTATCGGTACGTCCTACGGTGGATGGCTGGCCGACGAGATTCAGCGGCGGTATTTCGACTGGCTCGACCAGCCCGTGCAGCGGGTGACCGGACGGGAGGCCTCGCCGAGCATCAGCAAGGTGCTGGAGCGGGCCGCGATCGCCAAGAGCGAGGAAGTCGCTGCCCGACTTGCCGAGATCGCGGGGTCCTGACATGGCGCGCTTGCTGCGGATGCCCACGGTGGCGGCCAACGCGGTGGAGGCGGTCCTGTCCGAGTGGCCGGTGCCGGAGAACACGCGGTTCACCGTCGACGACGTCATCGCGACGGTCGAGACCGAGAAGGCCGTCGTCGACCTGCCGGCTGACGCCGACGGCGTCATCCTCAGGACGCTCGTGCAGGCTGGCGCCGAGGTCCTGGTGGGCGCGCCGATCGCCTTGCTGGGCGATGCTGGAGAGGTTGTCGCGGACGTCGACGCCGTGCTTGCCGAGCTAGGTCTCGCGCCGGACGGCAGCGCGCTCGCCAGCGGCGGCGCGCAGGATAACTCCGTCGTTTCGGGGACGTCCGCCACGGTGTCGGGACCGGCGGTGCGCACGCCGGCGCAGGCGCCGGCGAAGTCGGCTGACTGGACGGGCGGGAGGGTCTTCGCCAGCCCGCTGGCTCGGCGCCGAGCCAAGGACGCCGGCCTGACGCTCCCGGAACTCATGGGGACCGGCCCCGGTGGCCGGATCGTGCGGCGCGATGTTGAGCGGGCCATCGAAGGTCGTCGGACGTCGTCCGACGAACGTGCTGTCGAGCGGAAGCCGGGCGACACGTCCACTCCGAACGTCCGCACTCCAGCTCCGACCCGG
>Ga0209745_1001118_pt1 | contig 16087 bp, 18 predicted proteins | sample BarGraNGADG00312_FD_184495 | JGI IMG/M metagenome (GOLD analysis project Ga0209745, IMG submission 184495) | Arctic peat soil microbial communities from Barrow, Alaska - Barrow Graham LP Ref core NGADG0004-312 (SPAdes) (version 2) | ecosystem: Environmental > Terrestrial > Soil > Wetlands > Peat... | reverse complement strand
GAAGTTGCCCTTGGTCGGGGCGCCCGTCTGCGGATCGGCGTACTCCTTGGTCCCGGTGGCAAGGCCGACGAAGTTGGCCACGGTCTTGGGGGCGTGATCACCAAAGAGGTTGATCACGATGTCGCCGTGATTGGTGTGCAGGGTTGCCTTCTGGGGCATGCTTGCCTTCCTTTCTGTCCGGACCCCCCATCCTGACAGATGCTGTGTGCCATAGCGCCGCTACGGGTACGGTGGTTACATCCGAGCTCCCGGGAGGCAAAGTGAAGAGCAAGAAGCTACTCAGCGCGGTCGAGGACGGGACCCACACCGCTGTCGAGTACCTGACGCCCTACGTTGAGCAAGCGCTCCGCGACGGCGGGGAGTTGGCCGACAACACGTATGCGCGAGTGCGTCCAGTACTCAAGGACGCCCGCATCTTCGGGGCGCGTCTCGCCGCGGACACCTTCGACAAGGTGCACCCCGTGATTGACGACGCACTCGACCGGGTCTCCCCGGCCGTCGATGCCACCGTGAAGCGGGTGAAGCCGGCTGTCGACGACGTGCTGCAGTGGATCCCGCCAACGGTCGACCACGCCCGCGAGATCGTCCAGGAGGACTACCTACCGAAGCTGGCCGACCTCCTCAGTGACCTCGCGCGCCAGCCACTCGCACGTGAGCTGAAGGTCGCCGCAGCCACCGCAGCGCTCTCCAGAGAGCTCCGCAAGGCCTCCAAGCCGAAGCGGTCCGGCTGGAAGACCTTCGGCAAGATCCTGCTGGCCGGCGCAGCACTCGGTGCCGTCGCTGTCGCGATCAGGAAGCTGCTCGCCGACCCGTCCACCGGGTGGGAGTCGCACGTCCCCAGCACCGCCTACGTCGCCGACCCGGTCAGTGATGTCGTCGAGGACGTGAAGGAGAAGGCCGCCGACCTGGTCGATGACGCCAAGGATGTGGCGGTCGACGGGGCCGACACGGCCAAGGAGACCACCGGCGATATCGAGGAGAAGCTCGACAATCTGGCCGACGAGGTCGAAGGGGGCGATGCGTCCCCTTTAGCCGATAACCCCTACGGTCCGGGCTCGTACGTTGGTGACGAGCCGCCGGAGGGGTACAGCATCAAGGGCAACGATCGGTCGATGAAGTATCACGTGCCGGGTAGCGCCGCCTACGAGCGGACGATCGCCGAGGTGTGGTTCAACACCGAGGACGCGGCCCGCGAGGCAGGGTTCGTTCGCGCCCAGCACTGAGAGCCAACCTGAAGAAGTCCTGAGAATCCGGGGCGCCGACTCACAATCGGCCCCCGGATTCGACTTTCTCGGTTGTGAACGACCATGACTACTGGGTACAAGCCGCCCCGTTCCGCGCACTGCTTGACCGCCTGATCGACGTCACCGGCCTGCCGTGGCCGGTACTCGCCCGTCAGGGCCGGCTGCCACCCCAACTGGTGCACCGCCTGCTGTATGGACGCGACGGCCGGCGGGTGTCCCGCATTCCTCGCGAGTGCGCATGCCGCATCCTCGCTCTCGACGAGCACCGGTTGCTGCAGGTGGCCCGCCAGCAGGGCATGTTCGCCTAACCTGTGCTCGTGCCCATCCCGGCCCTGCTCGCAGCGCCGCTGCTCGCCGTGGCTCTCGCCGCAGCCCTTACCCTCGCAACGCCCGCACTGCTGCGCTGGCTGCCGATCCCGCCGGACGAGGGCGACGTGGCCCCGTTCGTCGAACTGGCGACGCCGGGTTTCGGGGTTGCGGTGTTCGTTTGCTCAGCGGCAGCCGGCACCATCGCGTTCGCCTGCCTGCCACCCATCCAGTGGCCACCCTGGGTCGGCCTGGTGACCCTCGGCACCCTGTTGGGGCTGGTCGACCTGCGCACCACCTTCCTGCCCCTGCGGCTCAGCTACCTGACCACGGCCCTGGCCGTTGTCGGGGTCGTGGTCTTGGCGTGGCTGCGAGGCGACTGGCGGGTGCTGGTGTCAGCGGCCGCGGCGGGAGCTCTTGGCGCAGGGCTCTTCTGGCTGATCTGGCGGGTGAGCCACGGCTTCGCCTTCGGCGACGTCCGGCTGGCCGGACTGATCGGCATCGTTGTCGGCAGCCAGGGCAGGACGTTCGCCTTCGCTGCGTTCTTTCTCGGCACGCTCGTCGGCGGGGTCTGGGCGCTGGTGCTGCGGCGGCGAAGAGGGGTGGACGAACCGTTCGCCTACGGGCCGGCACTGCTGCTCGGACCGCTGGTGGCGCTCCTGGTTACCCGGCTTTGGCTGCCTGGCTGACCCGCACCCAGGTGTCCAGGACGGAGGCCGCCGCGCCGGAGTCGATCACGTCGTAGGCGCGCCGCAGGGCGCCGGCCAGCTGGTCGGCAAGCGGCGCGGACAGGTCCGGGCCGGCGAAGGCGAGCTGCGCTGCTGCGGCATTCAGGGCGACGATGTCGCGCACCGGGCCCGGCCGGCCAGCGAGCACCTCTCGCACCACGCCGGCGTTGTGGGCAGGGGTGCCACCCACCAGGTCCTCCCGGCTGGCCGGCACGACGCCGAGGGTGGACGGGTCCAGCGTGGTCGCCTGTACCGCCCCGTCCCGGATCAGCCACACGTCGGAGCTGGTGGTCGTTGTGAGTTCGTCCAGGCCGTCGCTGCCGTGGAACACAAGGCCGCGATGCCCGCGGTCGGCGATCACGCCGGCCACCAGCGGGGCCATGCGGCCGTCCGCGACTCCGACAGCCTGCGCGACCGGACGGGCAGGGTTGGCCAACGGCCCGAGGAAGTTGAACGTGGTCGGGACGCCGAGCTCGCCGCGGGCGGGCGAGGCATAGCGCAGTGACTGGTGGTACATCGGGGCGAACAGGAAGACGATGCCGGCCTCGGCCAGCACACCCGCTTGGGCGGACGGGGGCACGTCGAGCGCCACGCCGAGGGCTTCGAGGCAGTCGGCGGTGCCGCACGCGCTCGAGGCGGCCCGGTTGCCGTGCTTGACCACCGGCACGCCAGTGGCTGCCGTCACGATCGCTGCCATGGTGGAGACGTTGACCGTGTTGGCACGGTCACCGCCGGAGCCGACAACGTCGACGGCCTCGCGCGGCAGCTGGATCGGTGTCGCCCGCGACAGCATCGCCGCCGAAAGCCCGGTGAGCTCACCGACGGTCTCGCCCTTGGCCCGCAGCGCGATCGCGAAACCGGCGATCTGGACGCTGGTGGCCTCCCCGGCGAGGATCTGGTCCATCGCCCAGGTCGCCGCCTCCGGAGACAGGTCACGCCTGCCCACAAGTTCGGTGAGCACCTGCGGCCAGGTGAAGGTCACGCCGTGGCCTGTGCCGCCAGCCGGGCCCGCAGCAGTTCGGCAGCCTGTGCCGGCAGCCGTACCGGGTCGACCGGGAAGGGGGTGACCGCGTCGGCCTCTGCCCAGGTGGCCAGCCACGCGTCCGCGACGCGGGCGACGAGCAGGAGCACCGGCGGGCAGTTCTCGATCTCGTTCTTCAACTGGTGGCACAGCCCCATGCCGCCGGAAGGTACGGCCTCACCGTCGAGGATCACCAGGTCGATGCCACCGGCGTCCATCACCTGCAACACCACCGGCTGGGTGGCCACCTCGAACACGTCGAGTTCGGGCAGGTCGGCTGCCAGCCGCTTCCCGAGGGTCAGGCGCACCTGCTCCCGGGTGGTCCGATCGTCGGAGTACAGCAGCACCCGGGCAGTCGTCTGTTCGGTCATCGATCATCCTCATCCGGCGCCGCGACTGCGCGGTCGCCTGTGGCGTCATCGTAACGGTTCCCCTCGGTCCGGCTCGCTGCCGCCCGCTGTGCAGCGATCCGCTCCTCGCGGTCGAGCTTGCGATCAACGCGGGCGGCCTCCCGCTTGCTGTCGGCGTACCACTGGGCGAGGAACACGGCCATGATCACGCCCATCGTCAGGTCGCCCGTGGCCCACATGATCGCTCCTGCGTAGTACTGGTCGTCGATGGGGCTGGGCGGCCAGGCGCGGCCGAATGCCAGGTACCAGTCCTCTGCGATCAGCCGGGGCGACCCCATGATGGTCGTTCCGAGGAAAGCCTGGGCCGGCATCGTGATGAACAGCAGCAGGAGGCGCATCGGGTAGGGCAACCGGTTGGGCATCGGGTCGTTGCCGAGGATCGGGAAGAAGAACAGGCACCCGACGGTGACCATGTAGACGTGCAGCAGGTCGTGCGCCCAGTCCACGTCGAGGGTGAACCGGTAGAGCGCGGTGAGGTACAGCGCGAACGGCGTGGTGATCAACAAGGCGGTGGCCAGCGGTGGGAAGAAGAGCACCCGCAACGGCCAGGAGCCCAGGATGCGCATCACCCGCCGCTTCCCGGGAGCTCCGAGGTTGCGCAGCAGCAGGGTCACCGGCGCACCGATCGCGAGGAAGACCGGGGTGATCATCGTCAGCATCATGTGCTGGACCATGTGGACGCTGAACAGCACGGTGTCGTAGGCGCCGAGCGCGCTCATGCCGGCGATCGTCGCCGTCCCGATGCCGCCGAGACACCACGACCAGGTGCGGACAGCCGGCCAGGCGTCACCGCGGGAATGCAACCGCCAGACCCCCCACAGGTAAAGGCCAAGGCCCAGCGCGGCGGGAATTGCGAACAGCGGATCGAACTTCCACTCGGTCAACAGCCGGAACCACGTGAGCGGCGGGGGCTGGTTCCCCGGGTCGGCGTGCAACGGCGTGAGCCACCCGGCGAATCCCATGGCCTAATTATCGGCCCCCGGTGGTGACCATTGGGCGTTGTGTTGGCCATAATGGCGCAATGGCCCACACCACGCCGCTGAGTGCGACCGCCGGGGCCGAGCCCGGCGCGCTGCACACGATCGCCTCAAGTCGGCTGCAGGGCAGCAGGACCCGTCCCGACAACCTGTCGGTGGGTGTCATCATCTGGCTCGCCAGCGAGCTTATGTTCTTCGCGGCACTCTTCGCCGCCTACTTCTCGCTGCGGGAGATCACCACCGCTGCGGCAGCTCCCGGAGCAACCACGATGTGGGCCTGGGGTGCTTCACACCTAGACAACACATGGTTCGGGATCACGTTCCCGTGGTTCGCCACCATCAACACCATGATCCTGATGCTCTCCTCCGTCACCTGCCAGCTCGGCGTGCATGCAGCGGAGCGGGGTCAGGTCGGCCGAACCGGCTCGCTCGCGAGGGTCGGCGGCTGGGGTCTTCGGGAGTGGTACACCCTCACGTTCATCATGGGTTCGGTCTTCATCGGCGGCCAGGCCTTCGAGTACGCGAATCTCGTCGGCGAGGGTTTTGTGATCTCGACGAACGCCTACACGTCGGCGTTCTTCCTCGCCACCGGTTTCCACGGCCTTCACGTTATCGGTGGCTTGGTGGCATTTTTGCTTATGTTGGGACGGACTTACGTCTCTCGCAGGTTCACTCATGAACAGGCCGTGCACGCCATTGTCACGTCGTACTACTGGCACTTCGTTGACGCGATCTGGGTCGTGCTGTTCTTCGTGCTGTACATCTTGCGCTGACCACTGACTTCCTTAGGAGGAACCTTGATGAGATTCCTGACCTCAGGACGTCGGCACAAGGCGGCGCGGCCCCTGCTGCTCCTGCTCAGCCTGTTCCTGGTCGGAGCCGTGTACGCGGCGGTGTCCCCGGCAACCAACTCCTCGGCAGAAGGCGTTGCCGATGCCCAGCTGGTGGCCGCAGGCAAGAACCTGTTCGCGGTGAACTGCGCGTCCTGCCACGGCTTGAACGCGGAGGGGCTGGTCCAGCAGGGCGCGCCGAACCTCACCAACGTCGGCGCTGCTGCGGTCGACTTCCAGGTGCGTACCAGGCGCATGCCGATGGCCAACCCGCTCACGCAGGCCGTGCCAGGCAGCAAGACGATCTTCACCGATGACGAGATCAAGGCGCTGGCAGCCTACGTCGCGAGCCTCGGCAACGGCCCGGCGATCCCTGACCAGAACCAGTACGACCCCAGCAGCGTGAGCGCCGAAGGTGCCGCCCGTGGCGGCGACCTGTTCCGCACCAACTGCTCGGCCTGCCACAACTTCAAGGGTGCCGGCGGCGCCCTTCCCAACGGCTTGGTGGCCCCGAGCATCGAGAAGACGCCGCCCCAGCAGGTCTGGGAGGCCCTGCGCACCGGTCCCGGCCAGATGCCGGTGTTCGCTGCCGGCGCCATTCCCGACCAGGACGTGCAGAAGGTCATCGCCTACATCAAGCAGGTCAACGCGGCGCCGTCCGCCGGACTCTCGCTCGGTGGGCTCGGTCCGGTCGCCGAAGGCTTCTGGGCCTGGGTCGCCGGCATCGGCTCACTGGTCCTTTTCGCAATCTGGATCGCCACCAGGGGGGCCCGGGCATGAGCGAGCAGAAGAACCTGCCGGTTCCCGATCCGGGCCTTGAAGAGCACGAGCACCGCTACACCGACGTCAACGAGGCTGCCGCCGATCGCGCCTACAAGCAGATCGTCGGCATGCTGGCCGCCGTTCCTGTGCTGGTCCTGGCTTTCCTCTTCGTCTACTTCGGGGTTCCGAAGGACGCCGAACTGGTCCTGTTCGGGGCCAACCTCCAGATGCAGACCACGCTGCTCGGCCTCACCGGCGGTCTGGCCACCCTGATGATCGGCGTCGCTGCGATCGCGTGGGCCCGTTCGCTGATGAGCGATGAGGAGATCGTCGGCGAACGCCACGGCGCCGCGTCCCCGCCGGAAGCCCGCGAGCGCGTGCTGGCCGACCTGGAGACGGGCATCGAGGCCTCCGGCATCCGCCGCCGCAAGCTGCTCGGCACCGGCATGGCAGGCGCGCTCGGCCTGATCGCCGTCCCCGCCCTGGTCAGCCTCGCCGACCTCGGCCCCTGGCCGACGCCCGCCCTGCGCGCGGAGACCATCGAGAGGACCATCTGGGCAGAGGGCGTCCGGTTGGTCAACGACGTCAGCTACCTGCCGCTGAAGGCGTCCGACCTCGAGGTCGGGCAGCTGGTCAACGCCGTCCCCGAGACCCTCGAGAAGATCGAGGACGGGCCGGCGTTCCAGGAGGCGAAGGCAAAGGCCGCGATCATCGTGGTCCGCATGGATCCGAACAGCATCAAGATCCCCGACTCGCGCAAGGACTGGCAGATCAACGGGATCCTCAGCTACTCCAAGATCTGCACCCATGTCGGCTGCCCGATCAGCCTGTGGGAACAGCTGACCCACCACTTGCTCTGCCCGTGCCACCAATCGACGTTCGACCTTGCCAACTCCGGTGTCGTGGTGTTCGGCCCGGCCGCGCGTTCCCTGCCGCAGTTGCCGATTACCACCGACTCGGAGGGGTACCTGGTGGCAAGGAGCGACTTCACTGTCCCGGTGGGGCCGAGCTACTTCGAGCGCGACTCGTCGAAGGACTTCAAGGAGGGTGACCGCTGATGGCCAAGCCAGCAGAACTGAGCCCCGTATCCCCGGCCATGGAGGTTCGAACCCCGCCCAAGGACCAGGAGCCCGACAAGCTCGCCGGGCCCGCGACCTGGGTGGACGACCGCATCGGCCTCGCCAAGCTGATGGGCAACATCCGCAAGGTCTTCCCCGACCACTGGTCGTTCCTGCTCGGTGAGATCGCGCTGTACTCCTTCGTCATCCTGCTGCTCACCGGCGTGTTCCTGACGATCTGGTTCAAGCCGTCGATGGCAGAGGTGGACTACGCCGGCTCCTACGAACTGCTGCGCAACGTGCGAATGTCGGAAGCGTTCTCCTCGACACTGTCGATCAGCTTCGACATCCGCGGTGGGCTGCTGGTCCGCCAGATCCACCACTGGTCGGCGATGCTGTTCGTCGCAGCCATGACCGTCCACATGTTGCGGGTGTTCTTCACCGGCGCCTTCCGCAAGCCGCGCGAGCTCAACTGGCTCATCGGCGTCGGCCTGCTCTCGATCGGACTCGTCGAAGGCTTCGCCGGCTACTCCCTTCCAGACGACCTGCTGTCCGGCACGGGCCTGCGGTTCGTGGACGGCCTGATCCGTTCGATCCCGCTGATCGGCACCTGGGCGGAGTTCTTCGTCTTCGCCGGCGAGTTCCCCGGGACGCTGATCGTCCCGCGGCTCTACATGGTGCACATCCTGCTGGTGCCCGGCCTGCTGCTGGGCCTGATCAGCGCGCACATGGCCTTGCTGGTCTACCACAAGCACACCCATTGGCCTGCCCCGGGACGCACCAACCACAACATCCAGGGCTACCCGTTCTTCCCGATCTACGTTGCGAAGGCCGGCGGCTTCTTCTTCATCGTGTTCGGCATCACGATCCTCATGGGCGCCCTGATGCAGATCAACCCGGTATGGCTGTTCGGCCCGTACAACCCGTCGCAGGTGACGGCCGGCTCCCAGCCTGACTGGTACATGGGCTTCGTCGAAGGGGCCACCCGGATCATCCCGAACTGGGAGTGGCACGTGCTCGGCACCACCTGGTCGTGGAACATCTTCCTGCCCGGTGTGGGCCTGATGGGCCTGCTGTTCACGGCACTGGCCGTCTACCCGTTCATCGAAGCCTGGATCACCGGTGACAAGTCCGAGCACCACCTGCTCGACCGCCCGCGCAACGCTCCCAACCGGACGGCGTTCGGCGTGGCCGGCATGGCCGCGTACGGCATGTTCTGGCTGGCCGGTGGCAACGACATCATCGCCACGCAGTTCCACGTGTCGCTGAACAACGTCACCTACTTCATGCGGGGGGCCGTGTTCGTCGTGCCGGTGGTGGCGTTCATCGTGACCAAGCGGATCTGCCTGTCGCTGCAGCGCGCCGACAGGGACCGCGTCCTGCACGGGTCGGAGACCAACGTCATCGTCCGCAGCCCCGATGGCGGCTACAGCGAGGCCCATGCCCCGATCTCGCAGGGCGAGGCCTACTCCCTCACCCGGCATCCGCAGCTCGACGCACTCGCGCCGAGCGGCGAGAAGCTCGGACGGACGCGGCAGCGCCTTTCGCGCTGGTACGCCGACGGCCAGGTGCCGACCCCGACCGCAGAGGAGATCGAGGCGGCAGCCCACCATTCCGACGCGCCCGCGCTCGAGGCCAGCGAGACCGCCGACAGCGGGGTGTCCCACTGAGCCCGTTGGTGGAGGTGGTGCGGTCCGGCGCCGCACTGCCCGCACCGGCGGACGTGGGGGAGCTGTACGCCCTCTCCACCGGTGGGCACGCCGGTGAGACCGCAGAGCTCTTCGCCACCCTGTACGACCTGGCGCTGGATCGCAGCGACGTGGTTGCCGTGACCGCGCGCGAGGTGGGCGAACTCGTCGGCTTCGGGTACGGCCACCGATGGCTGTGGGCAGAGCAGAATGACGACTGGTCGAAGGATCTCGCCCAGCAGTTGGGTGATGATGCGCAAAGGCTGGAGCAGGCGTTCGCCGTCCAACTGCTGGCCGTGCACCCGAAGTTCACCCACCGCGGGCTGGGCTTCGAACTGCTCAAGCAACTGATGGTGGCCTCGGCCTCGGGGGTCCACTGGCTCCAGCTCGAGGACTCCGACTCCCCCGCCCGGCGGCTGTTCCGGCGCATGGGCTATCGGCCACTGGGCGACGGGGCACAGGTCCTCGTCCACGGCTGAGCGGGCCGCTAACCTTGACCGGTGCGATTTCTCACCGGCAAACCCTCTTATGACCTGACCTACGACGACGTCTTCATGGCGCCGCGTCGCAGCTCGGTCACGTCACGGCTCGACGTCGACATGACCAGCACCGACGGACTCAGGCTCCCGCTGCCGCTGATCGTTGCGAACATGACAGCTGTCGCGGGACGCCGCATGGCCGAGACCGTCGCTCGCCGCGGTGGCATCGCGATCATTCCCCAGGACCTGCCCACCGACATCGTCGGCAACGCGATCGCACGGGTGAAGGCTGCCCCGACCGTCTTTGACACCGCGATCACGATCGGGCCCCACGCGACCGTCGGCGAGGCCCTGATGCTGCTGCCCAAGCGCGCGCACGGCATCGTGGTCGTCGTCGACCACGGCAAGCCGGTGGGCACCCTCACGGCCGCGGAGGCCGAGGGCCTCGACCGGTTCGCGCAGGTGCACGAAGCCATGAGCACCGACCTGACCATCGTCGACGTCGACGCCACCCCGACCGAGGTATTCGACCAGCTGTCAGCCCGGCGGCACAAAGCAGCCGTCGCCGTGATGGACGGCCAACTGGTCGGCCTGATGACCGTGAAGGGCGCGCTGCGCGCTGCGCTGTACTCCCCCGCCCTCGATACGGATGGCAGGCTGAAGATCGGCGCGGCCGTTGGCATCTCCGGCGACGTGGAACGGCGGGCGGAGAACCTGCTCGAGGCCGGTGCGGACGTGCTCGTCATGGACACGGCACACGGGCACCAGGAACGGATGATCAGCGCCGTCCAGCGCTGCCGTTCGGTGGTGGCGGCCTCCGGTCGGAGCATCCCGATCATCGCTGGCAACGTTGTGACCGCGGACGGCACAGCCGACCTGATCGAGGCCGGCGCCGACGTGGTCAAGGTCGGCGTGGGACCCGGCGCGATGTGCACCACCCGCATGCAGACCGGCGTCGGCCGGCCGCAGTTCTCCGCGGTGCTGGAGTGCGCAGAGGAGGCAAGGGACTCGGGCAAGAGCATCTGGGCCGACGGTGGCGTCCGGCACCCCCGCGACGTCGCCCTTGCCCTCGCTGCCGGTGCTGGTGCGGTGATGATCGGCTCCTGGTTCGCCGGGACGCACGAGTCGCCCGGCGAGTTGATGTATGCCTCCGATGGACGGCCCTACAAGGAGTCCTTCGGCATGGCGTCGGCGCGCGCCGTACGCGCCCGCACCAGGACGCAGTCCGCGTTCGACCGGGCCAGGGCCGCGCTGTTCGAGGAGGGCATCTCCTCCTCGCGGATGTACCTCGACCCGGCTCGTCCGGGCGTGGAGGACCTGCTCGACTTCATCGTTTCCGGGGTCAGGAGCTCCTGCACCTACGCCGGGGCCCGCACCCTGACCGAGTTCGGAAACCAGGCGATCGTCGGGGTGCAGTCGGCGTCCGGCTACAACGAGGGACGCCCCCTGCACTCCAGCTGGTGAGGACGGATCAGCGCTTCTCGCAGGCGATCCCGTCGTGGTCGCGGTCGAGGCTGTGGTTGCGGGCGATGATCCTCTTGTAGAGCGCGGTGCTGTGCTTGAAGTTCGTGACCTTCTTGCCGGAGGTCTTGTCCTTCGCGTTTGACCGCCCCACCCCGTGCGCGTACTTCTTGTTCAGGGCCTTGCAGTTCTTGTAGTGGTAGTTGACGGCCGACGGCAGGGTGATGGCCGGCTGTGTCGCCGGGACGGCCTGCGCCGGGACAGCAGCCAGCGGGATGAAGCAGAACACGGACGCGGCGACGGCGGCCGAAAGGGCCGCACGAACGATGGGCATGGGGTCACTCCTGGATTGCGCGGTGGCCCCCGAACTCGGGTGCCGGGCGCCAACCTATCGCCGGGCGTCCTCGGCGTCCGGCGATCCGCCATAAGCACGGGCGAGAACGAGCACTTCGGCGCGCAGAGAGGCGATTTCCGACGTCAGAAGATCGACCTGCTTGCGCGTCGCGGCTTCCTCGATCTCCGTCACTTCGCTGACGCGCTGCACCAGCCATGACGCGATGGTCGCTGTGATGACGCCTAGAAGGGCGATGCCACCAATCATCAGTGCCGCAGCAACCAACCTCCCGGTAACGGACACCGGATAGCGGTCGCCATAGCCCACCGTGGTCATTGTGGACATGGCCCACCAGAGGCCGTCGCCCCATGTGGTGATGTTCGCCCCAGGCTCACCGCGCTCGGCCTCGGTGATGGCCAATGAGCCTACGGTCACGAGAAGAACGGTGGCACCGACTGTGTAGATGACCACCTTGCCACGCAGCCCTTGGCTACCTGTCCGATGCAGGATGGAGATGAGGGCCAGCAGGCGGATCAACCGCAGTGGACGAAGCAATGGAAGGGCGACAACCGCCAGATCCAGCAGGTTCGACTTGACGAACTTCCACCTATGCTCCGCCATGACGAACCTGACGGTGTAGTCGAGGGCAAAGATCGCCCACGCAACCCACACAACTGCCTCACAGGTGTCGGACACGGCAGCCGGGATCCAGGGATTGGCAATCGGCACGGCATAGGCCAAGAGGAACACGACGGCCGTGGCTGTGAGTGGCCATTCCATGGCGTGCGCCCAGCGCTCAGATCTCTCCATGCCAGCACCGTAGGGCTCGACGCGGCGCCATGGGTGAAGATGCCGGATGGCGACCGTCTCGTGTGTAGCCGACCGCGCTCAGTGCTGGTAATCGTGGCGGTAGTACTGGTAGGTCCAGCCAGTCACGGCCCAGATGCCCAGGCCCACACCGAGCAGGGTGAGCCACCACCCGAAAACCGGGCCGAGGGCCATGAGCAGGACCGTCGCCGCTGACCAGAAGGGCCAGATGCTGCTGGACGGGAAGAAGCCGACCTCGCCCGCGCCCTCGATGATCTCGCCGTCCTTGCGGTCCTCGGGACGCGGGTCGATCTTGTTCGACTGGACGGTGAAGAAGACCGACAGCATCCCGCTGAAAGCCAGGGTGAGCAGGAGTGCCACCGTGCCGATGATTTCGTGGCTCATGAACCAATAGATCGGGATGACCACGGCGAAGAACGCGGCGACGAAGACGAAGAGCCACCGTTCGGCCTTCACTTCTCGACCTCCTTTGAGACGGCTTCGTCGATCGCCTCTTGCGCAGTGTTGAGCGGCCTCGGGACGGCGGGGTGCGTGAGGTCGAAGGCGGGCGACTCCGAGCGGATTCGGGGTAGCCGGTCGAAGTTGAACCGCGGTGGCGGGCTCGACGTGGCCCACTCCAGGGACCGTCCCCAACCCCAGGGGTCGTCGGCGTTCACCAAGGGTGCCTTGCGGCTGATCCACACATTCCACAGGAAGGGCAGCATCGAGATACCCAGCAAGAACGCGCCGACGGTGGACACCTGGTTGAGGAAGGTGAAGCCCTCCGTGGGCAGGTAGTCGGCGATCCGGCGCTGCATGCCCTCGACGCCCAGCCAGTGCTGCACGAGGAACGTGGTGTGGAAGCCAATGAACAGCAGCCAGAAATGCAGCTTGCCGATGCGCTCGTTCAGCATCCGCCCGGTCAGCTTCGGCCACCAGAAGTAGAAGCCGCCGAACATGGCGAACACCACGGTGCCGAAGACGACGTAATGGAAGTGGGCGACCACGAAGTAGGTGTCAGAGACCTGAAAGTCCAGCGGCGGGGACGCGAGGATGATGCCGGTCAGGCCACCGAACAGGAAGGTGGTGAGGAAGCCGATCGCCCAGAGCATCGGCGTGTCAAAGCTGATGGATCCGCCCCACATCGTGCCGATCCAGTTGAAGAACTTCACCCCGGTAGGCACAGCAATCATGAAGGACATGAAGGAGAAGAACGGCAGGTTCACGGCGCCGGTGACGAACATGTGATGCGCCCACACCGACATCGACAGAGCGCCGATGCTCAGCGTCGCTGCCACCAGGCCGATGTAGCCGAAGACCGGCTTGCGGCTGAACACCGGCAGGATCTCGGTGATGATGCCGAAGAACGGCAACGCGATGATGTACACCTCTGGGTGCCCGAAGAACCAGAACAGGTGCTGCCACAGGATCGCGCCACCGGTGGCCGGGTCGAGGATGTGGGAGCCCAGCCTGCGGTCGGACTCAAGCACGAGCAAGCCTGCGGCAAGCACCGGGAACGCGATCAACACCATGATCGAGGTCACCAGGATGTTCCAGGTGAAGATGGGCATCCGGAACATCGTCATACCCGGGGCCCGCATCGTAACGATCGTCGTGACGAAGTTAACCGCGCCGAGGATCGTCGAGAGGCCCATCACGTAGAGGCCCATCACCCACAGATCACCGCCGATACCCGGTGAGTTCACCGCGTCCGACAAGGGCACGTAGGCGAACCAGCCGAAGCTCGCAGCGCCGCCGGGGGTGAGGAAGCCGGAACAGGCGGTCAGCGAGCCGAAGAGGTACAGCCAGTAACTGAACGCGTTCAGCCGGGGGAACGCGACGTCAGGGGCGCCGATCTGCAGCGGCATGATCGCGTTGGCGAACGCCACGAACATCGGGGTGGCGAACATCAGCAGCATCAACGTGCCATGCATGGTGAAGAACTGGTTGAACGTCTCGTAATGCATGAACTGCAGGCCTGGGAAGGCGAGTTCCGCACGGATCGCCAGGGCCAGCAGACCGGCGAACGCGAAGTACGCGAGCGACGTGACGAAGTACATGTTGCCGATCACCTTGTGATCGGTGGTGGTCAGCAGCTTCATCGCAAGGGTGCCCCAGCGCTTGCGCTCGACCACGGGGCCGGCCTGGACCAGTTCACCCCCGGCGCGGCTGACGATCGTCGTCATTTCTTCTCCCCCTCAACCGCAGGGACGGTAGGTACGACGTTCGGGTAGTCCGGGGCTGTGATCTCGCCGACCTGGCCCTTGGACTTCAAGTCGTTGAGGTAGGCGGTGTACTCCTGCTCGGTCACCACATGGACGGTGAAGAGCATCGCCGAGTGGTAGGTGCCGCAGAGCTCAGCGCACTTGCCGGAATAGACGCCCACCTTGTCCGGGGTGATGTCGAAGGAGTTGTGCCGGCCGGGGATGACGTCCAGCTTGAAGTAGAACGCAGGCACCCAGAAGGAATGGATCACATCGGCCGACGCGAGGTTGAACCGCACGGGCTTGTTCACCGGCAGGTACAGGTCGGGGATCTTGTCGATGGTGCCGGCCTCGTGCACGATCGCGCCGACCGCAGGGTTGGACGCCTCCATGTAGTTGAAGGTCCACGACCACTTCTGCCCGATCACGTTCACGGTGGTCAGCGGCTTGGTGGTCTCCTTCGCCAACACGCCGTTCTGGGCCTGCACCGTGTAGAAGAACAGCACCCCGATGATCAGGAACGGCACCAGGGTGTAGAGCAATTCGAGCGGCAGGTTGTACCGGGTCTGGCGCGGCTGCTCGTCAGTCTGCTTCTTGCGGTACCTGATCATCACCCAGATGATCAGGCCCCAGACGAAGACGCCGACGACCAGCGATGCGACCCAGGCGCCCACCCAGAGGTTGCCCACGAACGGGGCATGGTCGCTGGCGGCCTCGGGAAGGCCGAACCGTCCCCACTGCGCAGCAGTCTCCGCGCTGCAGCCAGCAAGCGACATCGTGACGCCGAGGACCAACCCGGCAAGCAACAGCCTCAGCGGGCGTAGCTGTCGGACCACGAGGGCGCCTTCCGGTTCGAGACCTACTGGTGCGCGAAACCCTAGCTGCCAGCCCTGCTCAGTGGAAGCTGTCCCCACAGGCGCAGGACCCCTGGGCATTGGGGTTGTCGATGGTGAAACCCTGCTGCTCGATGGTGTCCACGAAGTCGATCGTGGCGCCGGCAAGGTAGGGGGCGCTCATCCGGTCGGTGACTACGGTTACCCCGTGCCAGTCGGCCACGACGTCGCCGTCGAGCTCGCGGTCGTCCAGCTGCAGCTGGTAGCGCAGCCCGGAGCAGCCACCCGGGGCCACCGAGATGCGCAGGGCGAGGGTCTCGACATCCTCGTTCGCGATCAGGTCCTTGACCTTCTGTGCCGCAACGAGAGTGAGCGCGAGGCCATCGGTGGTGATGGGGGATTCGATCGTCGTCATATCTGCCTGAATTCCTTCCGGACTGAGGTTCCAGTGCGTTCAACCTGCCCAGTCGGGCCGGTATTCCGCCGGTCAGGACAGTCTACTCAAGGCCTCCCGACACCCGGAACCCACCCCGCCGCGATTCGGGCAGCCGTAGCGGTGAGGCCGTCGGATGTCGGCGGGCCGGGGGGCAACAGGTGGGCGGCCTCGAGACCGAGGGTGCGCAGTTCGCGCCGGGCGAGGCCGGCGCCCGTGGTGAACAGGACGCAGGGGCGTTCGGCCTCAGCGGCCCAGCCGGCGACAGCCTGCACCACTGGGCCACCCCGGTCGATGGCTGACAGTTCTGTACAGCCGGTGACGACGAGGTCGGCTCTGGGGAGGGTTTCGCCAAGGCCCGCCAGCTGGTGGCAAAACTGCGCACCCGTGGTCAGCGCTCCCCCGCCGGCGAGGACGGCGAGGCCGCAGCCGCCGGCCGCACCGCCGCCCGGCGCGGTGGCCAAGCCGGCACCGAGGGACGCTGCCCGCGCTGCAAGCAGGGCATCGGCCGC
>Ga0209745_1001115_pt1 | contig 16114 bp, 10 predicted proteins | sample BarGraNGADG00312_FD_184495 | JGI IMG/M metagenome (GOLD analysis project Ga0209745, IMG submission 184495) | Arctic peat soil microbial communities from Barrow, Alaska - Barrow Graham LP Ref core NGADG0004-312 (SPAdes) (version 2) | ecosystem: Environmental > Terrestrial > Soil > Wetlands > Peat... | reverse complement strand
ATCCATCCCCTCCCCTGTCTTTGCGGATAATGTTATAAATTCAAGATGAGGATTCACAAGCGCGGCGTTTTTGATAAACTCATCCATTTGAAAATCGACATGAGGCAGAAGATCTGACTTATTTATAATGCACAGGTGGGATGATTCAAACATAAGCGGATATTTCAGGGGCTTGTCTTCTCCTTCCGTTACGCTGATGACAAGAACCCGCTTAAACTCACCGAGGTCAAACATGGCAGGGCATACAAGGTTGCCTACATTCTCGATAAAAAGGAATGAGTTAACATCGGGGTCCAGCTTTTTCAGGGAAGAGTCAATCATCTGTGCATCAAGGTGACATCCTGAGCCAGTGTTTATCTGAAGAGCCTGGGCACCTGCTTTTTCTATTCTGTCGGCATCAAGCATCGTCTGCTGGTCTCCTTCGATCACAACTAGTTTCTTTGATCCTGCAAGATGATTTATTGTCTTTTCAAGGATAGTCGTCTTGCCTGATCCGGGTGAACTTACCATGTTCAGACATAGAACCCTTCTTCCTTCGAAAAACCTCCGGTTCATCGCAGCTGTCATGTTATTACCTGCAAGAATGTCAAGATTCAGATCTACAACCTTCTGATGGGAGTGGTCATGTGTATGCGGGTGATCATGAGAGTGGTGATGACCGCGATCCTGTTCGTGGTCATGGTCATGGTCATGATCATGCTCATGGACATGGACATGTGCATCGTCATGATGGTGGGTATGAAGCGGGTCGTGTATTTTAACCTCGTCCTTATTGCCGCATCCGCAGGTTTCGCACATAGTTTTTTAATATTAAGTTTCCCGAAAAACCGGGCCATAATTAATCCTGCTCTATAAGAAGCGAAACCACCCTGAACTCATTTCCACCCTTAATTTCTGATGGAAAGGAGTGACATTCAGGACATGTATCCATCCTCTGGTCCATCTCAAACTCCTTATCACATGCATGGCAGATTCCCCTGCCCTTTATTCTCACAATATTCAGGGAGGCTTTCTCAAGAATTGATCCTTCAGAAAGTATTCCCAGGGCTCCCTCAAAGGCCTGAGCTTCGACACCGCTGAAATTGCCTACCTCGATGGTTATTTCGCTCACGGAACGGGCTTTGTTTTTTTCTGCCTCGTATTGAGCAAGTTTTATCACTTCGCCTGCCAGAGAGAACTCATGCATGGGATAAAGTTAACAAATCCGTGAAAACAGTGGAAAAGGCAATGAAACCTTTAAGGTAAAGGCAGTAGGGTTATAGATTAATTATTGCTCATTTCTGAGCCTCTTACGGTCATTTTCATCGAGCAGGATTTTTCTCAGACGCATGGATTTAGGTGTGATCTCTATATATTCGTCCGAAGCGATATACTCCATTGCCTCTTCAAGCGAGAAGCGTATCGGAGGTTCCAGCAGCGCCTTGTCGTCTGAACCCGAAGCCCTCATATTGGTAAGCTTCTTTGTTTTTGTCACATTGACGGTTATGTCATCATAACGGGTATTTTCGCCGATAACCTGTCCCATATACACCTCTTCCCCCGGAAAGATGAAGAACCTGCCACGGTCCTGCAGTTTATCAATGGCGTATGCCGCAGAGGTGCCGGTCTCCAGCGCTATCAGTGATCCGTTGCGTTTAACTGCCATCTCCCCTTTCCAGGGTTCGTAACCCTCAAAGCGGTGTGCCATAACGGCCTCCCCCTCGGTTACTGTGAGTATCTGGTTTCTCAGTCCTATGATCCCGCGTACTGGGATCTTGAAATCGAGATTGGCCCGATCATCCTGTATATCTATTTTTATGATCTCACCTTTACGTTGCGTCACCTGCTCAATCACCTTGCCGACGAAATTGTCAGGTACCTGCACGGTAAGTGCTTCAACGGGCTCATGGTTTATACCGTTAATTGTCCTCAACAGGACTTTAGGCTGGCCAACCTGCATTTCAAAGCCCTCGCGGCGCATTGTTTCGATCAGTATTGACAGGTGAAGTATACCTCTTCCATAGACCATAAAAGCTTCTGATGTACCCGTCTCCTCTACTTTCATCGCCAGGTTCTTTTCCGTCTCCCTGAAAAGCCTGTCTCTCAGCTGGCGCGAAGTGACGAGTGTCCCTTCACGTCCGAAAAAAGGTGAATTGTTTGAAACAAAGAGCATACTCATGGTAGGCTCGTCGACCTGGATATGCGAGAGCCCCTCCGGGTTGTCTGCATCAGATATTGTATCGCCTATTTCGAAATCCTCAATACCGAACAGAGCGCATATCTCACCGGACCTTATCGGTTTCTTTGTCTTCTCCTTACCCAGTCCCTCAAAGAGATAAGCTTCCTTTACGGTGTTTTTGACAACACTGCCGTCGCGCTTCATAAGTGAGACCTGGCTGCCGGGCAGGAGTATCCCCCGGCTTATCTTGCCCACTGCAATACGCCCCTGGTAAGATGAATAATCAAGTGATGAAATTCTCATCTGCAGGGTGCCTTCCACCATTTTTGCAGGTGGAATATGTTCCAGTATAGTATCGAGGAGGTAACTCACATCAGTCGTAGGAGCGGACCAGTCAGGTCCCATCCATCCCAGCTTTGAGGACCCGTATACTGTAGGGAAGTCAAGCTGGTATTCTGTTGCCTTAAGGCTGTGCATCAGGTCGAAGACTTTTTCCTGTGTCTCTTCCGGCCTGCAGTTTGGCTTGTCCACCTTATTGACGACAACAATTGGCTTAAGCCCCAGCTCCAGGGCTTTCTGGAGGACAAAACGGGTTTGCGGCATTGGTCCTTCAAAGGCATCAACAATGAGCAGTACCCCCTCGGCCATATTAAGAACCCTTTCAACCTCTCCTCCAAAGTCAGCGTGGCCGGGAGTGTCTATAATATTGATCTTGACATTTTTGTACCGTACGGAGACATTTTTTGAAAGTATTGTTATGCCTCGCTCACGTTCAAGGTCGTTGCTGTCGAGGATAAGGTCACCCATGACCTGGTTCTCACGGAAAAGCTTGACCTGGTACAATATGCGGTCAACCAGAGTGGTCTTGCCATGGTCAACGTGGGCAATAACGGCTATATTTCTTATTTCTTCCATTTGCAGATGCTATCGGGCTGCAAAAGTAGAAAAAGAATTCTTACCGGCAACCGGTTGCCTATCTTTATATTACGACAGTAATGATCGAGTGCGGAGAGCTGCTCACATCAGCCGCTTTGGTGCCGATACACAATTTAAGGTCTGTCTTCAGATCCGACTTGTTAAATATGACAACGACAATTTCACCGTCAGGATTGATAAAGCCGGTAGTCTTAATATTATCCCTGGAGGAAGAAACCCCGATTCTTTTTGCGCCGCGATGAACGAATTTGGAAAAATGACCGATGTAATAATAGGCATTGGTATATATGATTTCGCCGGTCCGGGTATCGGCGTGTACCGGTGCAAAACAGAAGTTCCCAACATGGTTAGGCCCTCCTTTTTCATCGAGGAGTATGTTCCAGTCGAACCAGGCAACAGTACCGCAATTGAAATCGTTTACCATTGAATTGGCGTAGAATTCGCCGAGATCCCAGCTGTCAATCCTGGTTGAATCAAATCTTTCGGCACATCCCTCAGAAAAAATGATTTTTTTATCGGGATAGGTCTCGTTCACCAGCCTGACATTATTGAACTGCATCTCCCCACCTGTCCACGTCTCATACCAGTGGAACCCGAACCCCCATACGTATTTAGCGGCCTCCGGATTGTTCATGATCATGCTTGCCCGCTGGTGTATCAGGTCACGGTTATGGTCCCATGCAATTATTTTCGTATTTCCGTAAGGACTCTTTTCAACGGCCGGACCGAGGTATTTACCTATGAATTCAGCTTCGTCACCGGCGGAAAAGACACATGACTCCCATGTCTGAACGGCCAACGGCTCATTTTGTGCTGAGATAGCCCATATAGGAATACCGGTTTTGGTGTATGAATCAATAAACTTTACAAAGTGGTTTGCCCATGCCTGTTTGAATTCATCCAAAAGTTTCCCGCCATGCAAAACGTCTCCGTTTGTCTTCATCCAGGCCGGAGGGCTCCATGGCGATGCGAACATCAGCACCTCCTCACCGGCTGCCGCTCTGGCCTCTTTGACCATCGGGATTTTGTACTTCATATCGTGGTCAATGGTAAACGATGACAATGAAGTATCACCCTCATTAACATATGAATATGAAGATGATGAAAAATCGCAGCTGGCAATATTTACGCGTACAAGATTGTAGCCTATACCTTTCCCGGTACCAAAGTATGCTCCGATAATTTCGTTTCTTTTATCCTCAGGTAATTTATAATACGTCTCAGCGGCGGCGTCTGTTATAGCACCGCCAATGCCTTCAATAGTCTGGAAAGTAACCTTCTCATTGACAAAGACAATTGGTTGCCTTTCTGAGGTATGTTCATATTCCTCGAATTTCAGTTTATCCGAAGGGCTTATTCGAAGTTCGGAGTCCCTTGAGGTTATGTAAACTTCGTTATCATCAGGATTAATCTGGGTATCCTGATTCGATTTCGTATTGGTAGTATTGTTGCCGCAGCCAGTCAACCCCAACGCCAGACTGATAACCGCTAAATATGTAAGTAATTTAAACATTGTATTCTCTGTATTACTGATTTTTCATACTTATAGGCTGTCCTGTAGCTTCTAAAACGTTCCACCATAATTCATCCTCGATATCTATTTTCTTGCGTTTTGCCACAACCACAGGAATGGGCATGAGCGTAAACTGGTTGTTCCAGTAACCGATAACAAAATCTGTTTTCCCGGCCAGGGCTGCATGGACGGCATTTTGTGCAAGCAGGTTGCAGAACTTGCTGTCATTTGCATTTGCGGGCGCACTGCGGATAATATAGCTCGGATCAATATACTTAATTGAATATGGAAATCCCAAAGCACTGAACTCGGCCTTGATCTTCTCCTTCAGGAAGATACCTATGTCCTTATGCTTTATGTTCCCTGAGGCATCCCTTTCCTCTGTCTTTGATTCGAAAAGATCCTGTCCTGCCCCTTCAGCAACCACCACAACGGCATGATGTCTTTCTTCAAGACGCTTTTTGAGAATACTCAGAAATCCATTATTGCCATAAAGATCAAAAGAAATTTCCGGGATAAGTACAAAATTGACCTCCTGGGTTGCCAGGACGGCATGCGCTGCAATAAAGCCGGAGTCTCGGCCCATGAGCTTTATCAGAGCAATTCCGTTATATGCTCCCTGGGCCTCATTATGTGCATTCCTTATGATATCATTGGCAATGGAAAATGCCGTTTCAAAACCGAACGATTTCTGTATCAGGTCTATATCGTTATCGATAGTTTTCGGGATACCGGCGACTGCAATCTTGAGATTCCTTTTATGTATTTCCTCGTAGATAGCATGAGCGCCGCGAAGGGTTCCGTCACCGCCAATACAGAAAAGTACATTAAGATTTAAGATCTCAATGGTATCAACCATTTTTCCGACATCCTGGTCTCCCCTTGATGTACCAAGGTAGGTGCCACCGGAGAGATGGATTTCATTCACCATCGGAGCTGTCAGTTCAATGACCTCATGGTTGTATTCGGAGATCAGACCCTCATAGCCGTACCTGATCCCGAGGATCCTTTTTATTCCGTACCGGTAGTAAAGCTGATTGACAAGACTGCGGATAACATTATTTACTCCCGGGCATAATCCTCCGCAGGTTACAATGCCCACCTTGGTCTTGGCAGGCTCAAAAAATATAGTTTCTTTCGGACCGGCTTTCTCGAAGGAGACGGGTAATTCACCGGTCGTCCTGCAGTGTTCGTAATAATCGGAGGAAACATCACACAGTAACCTGTCATCATCATCGACAAACTTGTGTACCGGGCTGTCGGGGCTTTGTTTAAGGGGTGAGATCACATTTCCCTTACCAAGGCTTGAGACAAGGAAATCTTCATATTTCATATTCCATCAGGTGTCATTGATTAAAAAAAATGTTAACTCTCACGTTTTCGGAGTATTCAAATTTAGTTTTTTTAAAACAATTGACAAATGAATGAACTCTGACCTTTTATAGTTGCAGCCGGTTAAAAGGGTTCAGAATCTCATGTCGGCGGATGAAGTCGTTTCCCGAACCATGGGCGTACTGAGCGCATCTTTTCAGTCTGACCCGGAGGTGCGTGACGGCGGCATGTGGATATTTCATCGCTGTTCGCGGGTGCTCCCCAGCGTATTTCAATTCCGTCATTCGGGTTGTAGGCCATCTCAAAGGCATCCCTTCTGTTAAGCAGTTCGCTTACAGTCAGTTGTTGTTCAGAGCCGTCTGTCCTGATGTAACTGATTGACAGTCCGGAAGCTTTTTTATCCAGGATGAGCTGAAGTTTTTCCTTTATCTGTTCAGGAGGGGTTGTCGCCGGAAAGTTAAAATCCTCAGGTGACCGTGCTGCCTGATCCGGGAAACCGAGAACCGCATCCATGGCAATCAACAGCCTCAGATCGCGGTTAGGCGTTGAATAGTCTTCCCATAGCCCGCCGGCCTGGAAAATGCCGGCGGTACCGGAGGGCATTGGAATAACGGTGCCGGGATGGAGCTTGAAATAAGCTTCACTGTTGGCTACCGAGGTGACGCGCACCATCAGCTGTTCGTGAAGTGACTGTATCAGTCCGGTCAAAGCATCTTCAGGATTAAGCGGCTTCGGATTGATCAGTCTTTCCATGGTCTGATAGAAAACATCGGATTCCATTTTTCTCTGTTCAAGAGAAAAGGGGGAGAACCCAGCTGATTCTGTCAGTTCATCGTACGGCACCAGGTGAGGCACGCCATCCACAAGCGAGATGGGGCGGAAAGCCTTAAACCCGGGCTCTCCGATCACATTGGAGGTGGTAAAGAGGAAATTCCCTTTCCAGAAACGCTTGATACCTATAGTCCCGTCCGGTTGGGCATCTACCGAAAGAAGCAAGCCCGGATGGTTATTGGTTTGCGGTACCCATCCTATGATAATCAGCGTATGTCCGTATGGATCAGCATAAACGGTTCCCGGGCGCAGGGCGCTGCGCTCAAGTGCGACGGGGTAATAATCAGAATTTGCGTTGTCCAGGGCAGTGCGGGCTGTACCGGAATGGACGCCGTCCATCACCCTTCGGAGAAAGGCATTGAATGCGAGCACAGGATTGGTATTCGCAGCCGGGGTTACATTGGTGATCCACTGGCCTGTCCCGGGATTATGCCCGAGACTGCCCCGGTCACACACATGATATCCAAACGGGAGACCTAGTTTCCATGCAAAATATGCCCTTAAAAAAAACGGATTATCGGCACAGTCAGGTTGCATTATTACCCGAATTTCTCTGTCAGGGTCATCCTCCCCGAGGGAGAGATAGTTGTACAGGAAATTCTGATCGGGGTTTTGTGTTACCTCATGCAAAGCAGACCAGGAAGCGTTTTCCTCGCAATCATGAAACAGGGCGTTAATCCAGGCGGAATAGATGGCTTCCGTACCGCTGTCCCACCCTCGGTCAGTCTTCCATACCGTGCCGGACTGAGGTGTCTTTCCCGTTGAGGAAACCGTGAACCCGAGGTTACTTAGAACCATTTCACCATCAATAGCGGTGACATTGTATGTACCGGCAGAAGTACCGGGATAATCATCAATCCTCCAGTAAGGAAACTCGTCTCCTGTTTTTCTTTTCGTCGATTTCAGGTCACCTTCCGCACCGGTGACAATAATCTGCGCTTTCAGTATATTTTTTCCGCCGGTCGTCAAAATGCGGAACTTCTCTCCGGGAACCGGGTTCCCTGGCAATACAAGCATGGCATTAACCGGCCGGTAATCTTCAGGTGTCTCATGAACTATTGCGGAATCAGCCGTCACGTAAGAATCGGCTCCTCTTTTCATGGCTGACTGATCACGGTTGCACGCCATGAACCCAATTATTACAATAATATTCAGGTTCAGTATCAGCAAACGAACATTAATACCGGTCATGGTTCTGATGACTGCAATTTTGATTTAAAGATACCCGAAATCAAATTATGATATAAAATTTATTCCGGCAATGATAATTAACCCCTGAAAAATTTTGAACTACCTTTAGGCAGGAAAAACATAATACGATTATTGTTCAATGGTAACCCCGTCACTCAAGAAGTTCCTTTATATTTCAATTGCAGCTGCAATACTGACGATCTCGCTAAAGCTCATTGCTTATCTGCTTACCAATTCTGTCGGGATATTATCTGATGCATTGGAGTCTTGTGTGAACCTGGTTGCGGCTGTGGTTGCTTTGATTATGATCAGAATTGCCGAAAAGCCACCCGACCAGGAGCATGAATTCGGGCATAACAAAGCGGAATATTTTTCGAGTGCGGTAGAGGGCGGCCTTATAGTGCTGGCAGCATTCAGTATTATCTGGTCAGCTGTTCCGAGAATTATCCATCCGCAACCTCTCGAAAACATAGGTATAGGCTTACTGGTAGCAGTCGGAGCTTCCCTGATAAACCTGGCAGCTTCAAATATTCTTGTTAAGAACGGGAAAAAGTACAATTCAATAACCCTGGAGGCTGACGGCAAGCACCTGATGACTGACGTCATAACTTCAGGAGGTGTCCTGCTGGGAATAGGTCTGATAAAACTGACAGGCTGGATAAGACTCGACGGTATTGTAGCCATAGGTGTTGCTCTCAATATTATCTGGACAGGGTACCAGCTGATAAAACGATCGGCGTTAGGTTTACTGGATACCGGCTTTCCTAAAGACGAAATGGATAACATAAGACTGGCCCTTGAAAAATACGAGTTGCAAAATATAAAATTTCATTCGCTGATGACACGGCAGTCCGGACAACGAAAATTTGTTTTTGTTCACATTTTAATGCCCGGAAATATGGATATTCAACAGGGCCACAACCTTGCAGAAAGTGTGGAAAATGATATCCGGATACTGTTCCCAAATACGCAAACAACTGTTTTCACTCACCTTGAGCCAGTTGAAGACCCGGTTTCAATGCTTGACATCACCATCGACCGAGAATGAAGGTATAATTGCTGTAGTTTGGTATTTTGCGTTCTGGACTTCCCGCTAATACACCACAACCTTCCGGAAAAACTCCTTATCGTCAGTGACGATCCTTATTATGTATAATCCCTTTGATTGGTTTTCCAGCGTCAGCTCTGTTAATTCTGAGGTGAGTTTTTGTGTCAATGAGATAAGTCTGCCCGTACCGGAGTAGACATAGATCTGAACAATAGTGTTCCCTGATTGCATCTCGCCGCGGAATTTGACAAATAAGCGTCCGTGAGTTGGAACAGGGTATATGCTGACATCTTCTTCAGCATTATACGGTGACGGATCGGTTATGCCCGTCGGATCGTAAATGTTTGCATACCAGGGAGTATACACAGGCATAAACTCAAAATTCGCTGAACCATCCGGATACCGGCCCCACGAAACATTTGCATTCTGCAAGCCAAACTGCAAATAATCAATCACAACCGTATCTTTCCCCATAACCTGCAACAGTGCAACATCATCCCCGTCTTTGTCCAGCTTGAACCCGGTGTGCAATAATCCTTCTCCAGGTTCATTATCAGCAACAAAAATCAGGTACCCTTTCGGTAAAATGATAGTCCTCTCAGGGTGACCAGATGGAATTTGCCACGCGTCTGTAGCCGGTATGGCATCGGAGAGGTACAACCCGGCTAAATCAACCGGATCATTGCCTGCATTGTACAGTTCTACCCAATCCTCATATTCACCTCGTTCATCTTTATATGCGGAGATATTTTTAGCCATTACTTCATTGATAAACACCATCTTAATCTTATTGGTATCAGGTAGTATATGCGCGGTTACAGACATATTTTCAGTCATTGTTATCCTGAGAATGCTTTCGCCGGAAGTTGTGGCAGAGCCCGCTTCCAACTGAGTGGCATTTAGGTCCAGATCGAAACTCAGATCGGAACTGGCGGCATATCCCTGGTGTATCTCAACGGCAATTACATTCTCACCGTTCAGGAAAAGTGCAGGATTTATCTGATACGTATGATAAACGGTTTCATCGGGACCGCTGACATTATTGACAGCCGGTGAGGAGCTGCCTACTGACCACCGGTCCATGTTATCCCTTATCACCTCCATTCCGTTCAGATATACCCTTGCCCCATCATCCCTGAGCAAGTTAATAGTATACCTGATGAACGCATTTTTATCTTCAATAATAAACTTCTTTCTGAACCATGCGGTAATCATTTTGTTCTGGCTGTCGCCACCATAACCGATTACTGTAGTCTCATCGCCGTCACCATAGCCGAGTTCTGCATTCCCCGTATTCCATAGAGCATCATCGTAATTCACAAAAGTCCAATTCCATGACGGAGTATCCCATGATTCAAGGTATTTCCATGTATCTCCACGGCTGATCAGTGTACTGTCATGCTCCAGGTTGCCTGCAACCTCCCAGTGAGATAAAATGTAACCGGTTTTAGGAATGCAACGTAGTTCCAGTTGCTGACCGCTGCAAATATCAGCTTTAACTTCTGTGCTTGTGATCAGTGCATTCCCGGCCATTATACTTCCGTAATTTGCAGGCTCTACCTTTGCATTAAATCCCTTAAGCCCCGATAGCCCGAGGTAATCCATTACATGTTTTTTTGCCATCTCATGCCTGGTATCTGTAAAATCACGCATCCGTTGTACGTTTCCCTCCCACTGTTCCACAGAAGAAAAAATAGGGGAAACCCAATCATTATCGGGCAGACTGGTTTTCTGTCCGCCCCAGCGCTGAATGTGCCGTGGAATTTCAGGAGCAATTTGAGCCTGAAGCCTATCGATGATCCCATGAATGCGCTCCCGTGAGAAATGACTGTCGGAATAGAGGAAGAATCTGTTTACAAACTCATTCCTGAAGGTCTCATTTTCGAGCAACCTGCTGAAAAGATAAGTGGACCATGGCGGATTAGGCCATTCGCATCCGCAATCTGCTTCCGTAGCTTCATCCATTATGTCAGAAAAGAACTCGGTAAACGTAAAATCCATATCATACAGCACCCACCGCCACCGGTCATAAGGCTTCTCCCTGCTCCTCCAGAACTTAATGTTATTTCCCGGCCAGTCACGGGCACCAAAAAATATTTCCGTAATCTGGTAATTGATGTATTCATCCATATCCATCTGCTTACAGATATAATCATAGTGAGACGGCTGGGTGATGTCATTATTTTTCAGGTATGCGATCATGGAATTGTAATGGTCAGCACTTCCATGAACTATATCCCAGGAATTTACCGGGTTTCTTTTAAGCACATCGACCGAATCAGCATTTACTCCGAAATTATCGTTGGCATAGTGTTCATTTATTTTTTCTCTCATATTGTGAATTCCCCAGTACTGCCCGTTTATGTAGAGCACAACAGGACGGTATGCCTGAACATCTATATCTATGACGTCTTTCACCACCATTTGTGTAAGCTCATCCTTGAAGAGGGTGAATGGCTGGTCGTCACCACCGGCACGAAGGATAAATGTCTCATATTCCCGGCTGGGTTTGTCAGGGAACAGCTGATAACTGAAAGCTGCGGTCTCATACTCTTTTCTTGCATAAAAGGCAAGCGATTTAATCGGGTACCGCACTCGCGAACATCCTCCGAATATTTTCACACCTGCAAGCTGGTTCAAGCCTATGGTGCCATCTTTCTCAAAAAGCTCAATGTTCACGGGTCTTTCCCAATCCTGGTTCACATTATGCGGCACACTGGTACAATAACCTGCAACACCGGCTGTTCCCTGCACATAAATTCCCGTTTCATCACTGAAGAAATTATCCGGGTCGGTTACCAGCGATATCACCGGTAAGTTCATCGGCTCATTGATAAAATATGACCGGGTGACTGTGAGACCCGGCAGGAGGCCATCCTCAAGAGTTTTTACCCTTAACACCGATGTCTGCGTAATGACAATCGGAATCGTATATAATGATGACCCTGACGTGGGATCGGTCCCGTCAAGCGTATAGAAGATCTTCGCTCCCTGGCTTGCCACATTGATTGCAACTGTTTGAGATCCGGAATAAAATCCGCCGTTGATAGAGAAAACCGGTGCCGGAGAGATACCCGGCACCATCTGATCGTTATTTAATTTCCCGGGGGTCGGAACTTTGAAATAGCCGGAAACCTGGGGGTCATTTCTCTTCCTTCCGTAGGAGATGTCAGTCAATTGATACGGAAACCCGAATGAATCAATGATCAGTCCCTGTTTATTAAACAATAAGACCTGCTCCCCTTCCTTGGCAAGTTTGAAATTAGTATGGAGGCCATTCCCTGAACCATCAGCGTAAACCATCAGATAACCATATGCAGCGATCACAGACCCGGCCCGGAATTCCCACATGGAAGGATTGCCGGCATCATCAGAAAGAAAATATCCACTCAGGTCAATGGTGCTTCCGGTTGTGTTATACAGTTCAATCCAGTCGCAATAAGTGCCATAATCAACGTCGGCATGGGTAGCGGCATTAGAGGCCATTATTTCATTTATCACTACCTGGGAAAAAAGGTTTCCTCCCTGCAACAAAACAGACAAAAGACAGAAATACTTTATAGCTCCCGGCAATTTCATAGGTCAATCAATGAAAACTATTATTGTATTCCTTAACTGTAATCGCGGGCATTTGAATGACAGATTAATTATATAATTACGATTGTGCATGCTAAAATAATATACTTAATCAGTTATTATGGAACGATTCTTGATAAACTTTACAATCATCAGAAAGAAACAGTTGTTCGACGTATTTGATAATTACTAATTTTGTGAACCAGTAAAATTAATTTGTAAGTATTATGAAAAGAGTTCTTCTGTCAGTTTGTCTTATCAGCCTTGCTTCGTTTTATGCTTCGGCACAGAAAGCGGATAAAGATTCTATCGCACTGATTAAATTTGAAAAAGCACTTGCTGATATTGAAGCAAAAGACTTTGTAATCATTGTTGACTCCTATGCAAAGGAAGATGGTAGTTTTGAAACAAATACCGATAACTCACAATTTATCTCTTACGAAAAGGAGTTTATGTTTCTTCAGGGACCGATCCTTGCAGATAATGCCCACACGAACAAACTGACAGTATCTGACTACAGTCAGGAAACCGATAAAAAAGGCAATGTCAGAATTGCCATGCAGGTGACAGGCTTTTATATAAGGGCAAAAGTCGAGATATCACTGAAGAAGAAAGCAGGAAACTACGCCGATGTCATTATAACACCGACTAAAGGAAGTACCAGGCGCTTTTCAGGATATGTCATACCCACCGCCAAATCGGATTATTTTAAAAGATCAAGCGTCATCTGAAAAATCATCAACGGTCACCGGAAATGGAGGCCGTTTTTGTAAATATCTAAAGGCTTTCATAGAGTCTTAATATCTCAGTAATCTGGGGCTTGTCAGCCTTGCTTATCCTGATCCTTTTGTCTTCGACGAATTGTTTGATTTCTTTCGATTTATCGCCGAACAGGTTCACAAACTGCTTCCGGGAGGATATTTTAACAAATCCGCTGTTGATCATGACATATCCAATCGGTTTATAATCGTATTCATCCAGTCCATTGCGAATAATGTGTGATGATCCATGTCTAATAATGTATTTACACGTTCCGTCATAAACCACTTCATAGAAGCCGTCATCAAGGTTAAAAGACGGCCACAGCTCATCAGAGATGTATCTGAAGGATAATGTGTCGTTATCAAAGTAGAGATCAAACCGGCTGACATTGTCACTGTCAAGAGCAACCTGACTTGCATCCCAGTTGTGATATGTCATATAGAATACCTGGCCGAGATATGTATCATACTGAAGGACGAGACCGCCGTAAGTTCTTCCTTTGTAAACCAGTGAGGCCGTCCGCTCTCGTCCGTAAAATAAAACAGGTTTATGATCAGACCGGAAATAAAACCCCCTGTATTCCCTGCCGGTGATGAAATCTCTTCCGACTCCTGATTCAACAACATAAAGAGAGTCAACATCCTTCAGACGGTCCTTATCAATTCTGACAAAGAGTTCACTATTGTCAGTATTGAGGGACAATGGAGTCGTCTGGGAAAATCCGATGAATGAAGCAAGGAACAAGTGTATTGAAATGATTGTCTTTCCCATTTAATTTATAATAGCATAATTATAGCTGAAAGAACAAAGTTAAAACTAAAATCAGCCTTCCCCGGTTTTTAATCCGATAATTTATGACCGGCAGTATGTGCCAACCACTGTTATTAATGCTAATTTTGTTGTTGAAGAAATAAGTCAAAAACAAGAATCAGGAATTTTAAATGGAGGCATGAGAAAGAGATCTGTTATATTTCCGGTTCTTCTGATCCTTTCTTTGACCCTGATCAAATGTATTGATCCATATTATCCAAAGCTTGAAAAATATCAATCACTCCTGGTAGTTGATGCACTATTGACTGATGAAGATTTGCCGGCTTCTGTCAGACTTACGCGTACTGCAGAAACACTTGAGGAGGAACTATCAATGGTCTCCGGTGCCAGTGTTTCTATAATTGACAATCTCGGGAACAGCACAGCACTGATCGAGGTTTCTGAAGGAATCTACAAATCTGACACCCTTACCTTCAGGGGTGTTGCCGGCAGGGAATATACTCTCAGGATACGTACACAAGACGGGAAAGAGTATGAATCTAATTCCAGCCTCCTTAATGAAGCCCGTGATATTGATAAGGTTTACTTTGGCCGGGCGAGCCAAACCACGGATGACGGGGAAGTACAGCAAGGCATCATGGTTTATATTGATTCAAAAGACCCTACGGAACACAAATACTTCAGGTTGGGATATGAGGAGTGGTGGAAATTCAATATACCGTATCCCGTGACCCATAAATATGTTAACGAGGGTAACATTTATGCGATCCCGATAGAAAACGTTACCTGCTATAAAAACAGGAAGTCAGATGAGGTATTAATTCAGTTCAGTGATCCGGAGGTAAATTCTGAATTCATTAAAAAGCCTGTATGTTTCATTGCCTCTGACAAGTCGGACAGATTACTCATTCAGTACTGTATCGAGGTCAGCCAGTATGCCATATCAGAAAACGAGTATGAGTTCTGGAGACTTACAAAGGAGATAAATGAAAGCGGTGGAGATATTTTCGATAAACAGCCTTTCCCGATCATAAGCAACATTCACTGTGTAACCAACCCCGATGAAAATGTAGTGGGTTATTTCCAGGTATGTGGCGTCAAAAAGAAAAGGATTTATATTAAAGGAAGTGAGATTGTTGCAATGGGACTTCAACCTTACCATTATGCCTGTGACATGGTATTGAAGGGCCCTCAGGATTATCTTGGTGGTGCTATGACCTTTGACAGGATATATCATAATTTCACCGCGCTGGGTTACAATTTTATTGCTCCTCAATACTTGGGCTCCCTTTTCCTTGACAGGCTTATGTTCCTGGATAGATACTGTTCAGACTGCACCACAAGCGGCAGCCCTGATAAACCGGATTTCTGGGTCGATTTGGAGTGATAACAGGATTGGACATGAATACTTCAGACAATAGAATGGGATTATTATCCTGTCCCCGGCAACAAATATTAATTGTCCTGTTCCTGCTTTTCTCCTCTGCCTCCTCATTTTCACAGTTAACGGAAGGAATATCAGGTATTACCGGTAATGGCAGATACTCAGAGGAACTGTATGTCCGGACCGACAGGGATATTTACATCGTCGGGGAAGCGGTGTATCTGAAGGTGTTTTGTTTCAGTAATCTGACCCATAACACTTCAGGAATAAGCGATGTGGCTTACGTGAGCCTCCTCGACAGATCAAACAACCCTGTTCTTCAGACAAAGATTCGTATCAATGGCCTCTCAGGATCAGGGTATTTTACTTTACCTGACTCATTGAGCACAGGAAATTATTACATAGCAACATGTACTCACTGGATGAGGAACTTCTCGCCGGAGCTCTATTCTTACAAGAACATCAGTGTAATTAATCCTTTCAGAAATATTGACCGTATCAAAATGCGTGGATATGATACAGATATAGATTCTGTAATCTTTTATCCGGAAAGTGGTAATATTATTAACGGCGCTGAAACCGCCATTGGGTTCAGGTGTCTTGGGGCCAAGA
>Ga0209745_1001114_pt1 | contig 16117 bp, 11 predicted proteins | sample BarGraNGADG00312_FD_184495 | JGI IMG/M metagenome (GOLD analysis project Ga0209745, IMG submission 184495) | Arctic peat soil microbial communities from Barrow, Alaska - Barrow Graham LP Ref core NGADG0004-312 (SPAdes) (version 2) | ecosystem: Environmental > Terrestrial > Soil > Wetlands > Peat... | reverse complement strand
ATTCGCCAACCAGATCATCCCGAACTCCGCCTTCTCCACCACGGTGGAGTCGGACCAGGCCATTCTGGCCGAGAGGGCGATGTATGCGGGGTTCGATGGCCACGACGTGACCGCGGCCACCGCGCCGTCCCGCCTCTGGTACTTCGCCGAGGGGGCAACGACCCAGCCCTTTCACACCTGGCTACTCCTCCAGAACCCCTCACCGGCTGCCACGACAGCCAAGGTGAGCTATCTGCTTGAGAATGGAACAACTCTGGAGAAAGGGCAGTTCCTGCCGCCACACTCCCGAGTCAGCCTATTCGTCAACCAGATGCTGCCCGATTCCGCTTTCTCCACGAAGATAGAGAGCGAGCGCCCGATCATCGCAGAGCGCGCCATGTATCGCTTCCCGGGCAACGCGGCCACGGCGGTCACAGGGGTAGCGACCCCGTCCCGCAACTGGTACTTCGCCGGGGGTATGCCCGCCTCGGCCAACCTTCCCTTCGACACCTGGCTGCTGATTCAGAACCCCGGCCCCACGCCGGTAACGGCCTCGATCACCTTCTTTGCCTCCGACGGGCAGCAGGCGACCTTCCAGCAGTACCTGCCACCCACCAGCCGGCAAAGCCTCTTTCTGAACCAGCTGGTGCAGGCGCGCAGCTACGGAATGAAGATTGAGGCCACGGGGGAGATCGTCGCGGAGCGCTCCCTCTACCTGGGCGCCACTCCGGCCTCCGGCAACCAGTCTCAGGGCGCCCACGCGACCCAGGGAGCCCCTGAGATGGGGAGGGTGTGGGCGCTGCCCGAGGGCTCCACCTCGTCCCCCTTCACCGAGAGGATCAGTGTCCTGAACCCCCACGGCAGCCCAATGTCGGTGCGCTTCGAGTTCATGTTGGAGAACGGGCAGACCCAGCTCCAGAACGCCACGATTCAGCCCGGACGCAACATGGACCTGGACGTTGAGAGCGTGGTTCGATCGGCCGGGATATCGACCAGGGTGATAACCAGCCTGCCCTCCGTGGTGGAGCGCACCATGTTCTGGACCAAAGAGGGGAAGGTGGGGACCCACAACACCGTGGGCATCCGCCTGGACCAGTAAGCGAAAGGGCGCCTCCCTTGCGAGAGGCGCCCTACTTCAACCGTCTATTGGATTACAGCTGCTACCGGGGACGCGAGGCCCCCAGGAAGCGGGCCGACCAGTACGGATCGTTCAGCGACCGGATCTGCACCCCAACGGATTCACTCTCCGCATTGATGAAACGCCCGCCGCCCAGATAGATGCCGGTGTGGGAGATCCCCGCCACGTAGGTGTTCTGCCAGAAGAGCAGGTCACCCGGCAGCAGCTGGTCCCTGCTCACCCTGGGTCCCGAGTTCAACTGGCTCCCCAACGGGGCCCTGGGGACGCCGATCCCAGCCTGCTTGTAGACGTACCAGGTGAAGCCGCTGCAGTCGAACCCGCCGGCCGGCGATGTGCCGCCCCAAACGTATCGGTACCCCAGGTACTGCTGCGCGATGGCCGCGATCCTGTCGCCAGTTGCGCCGGATACGGGCGCGGGGGCCGCGGGCACGGGGGCTGCGGGCGGTGCGGGCTTGGGTGCCGCGGCCTGAGGCTTCGCACCCGGCGCGGCCGCTGCGGGAGGATTGCCGCCCGGAATGGACAGCTCCTGCCCTATCTTCAACATGTCAGGATCCATCAGGCCGTTGGCCACCTGGATGATCGAACCTCGAACGCTGAAGTCGTCGGCGATGGATAGCAACGTGTCGCCCGGCTTAACGGTGTACTTGGGCGCCTTGGCAATCTCCTGCTGGCTGGGAGCGGTGGGCAAACCGGTGATCGGCTCGGTAGTCCGCATCATGCCACCGGGTACGACCAACAGCTGACCTTCCTGCAGCATGTGAATGTCGATAAGCAGGTTTGCCTCCTGCATCTTGGAGGGATCAGCCCCGTAAGCCTCAGCGATCGTGGAGAAGGTATCCCCCTTCTTCACCGTGTGCAGCACGCCGGAAACGGGGAGGATCGTCAACTCGTCGCCGATCTGCAGCAGATCGCCGTTCCCCAAGTCGTTGGCCCACAAGATGGTCTCAGGAGTGATGCCGAACCTATAGGCGATCCCCAGCAAAGTATCCCCGTCCGCCACCTTATAGGTCTGCGCCTTCAGCGCCTCCTTCTTGGGCGCCGGAGTCGGTGTAGGGCTGGTGCCGGTGGCAGCGGTGGGAACTGGTGTGGGAGCCGGTTCGGGCGCTCGGACGCCGCCTCGCGAGGAGCTGATGGCCCTAACGGCCACGATACCCTCGCCCTGATCACGCGCAAGCATCTCAAGCTCTACGTCCAGCGCGGCAAACACCGGCTCTGGCGAGGCGTTGACCTCCGCGGAAACCGCCGCAATGTTCACCGGCTCCGAGCCCGTATCCTGTCGCTTCGAAGTGGGAACAGGGGTCGAGGCCGCCGTGATGGCCGTGCCGAAGGCAGGCATAGCCATCGCCTCGATGGTGGGAACAACGTCCGCGGAGAGAGCAGCAGCAGACTCCATCGCGCCATGGTAGGTCCCGCTGGTCTGTGCCAGCGCAAACCGCCCTCCCCCCAGCAGAACGGCCGAACCAGCCAGCACCACGACGGCGAAGTGGAGAAAGAGGCGGGTCCTGAACGGAAGCCATTGTCCCAGGCTGTTCTTGAAAGATGGGCGGACCCGCCTGGGAGTTCGGGCTCGTCTGCGTCCTTCTAAAGTGCTAATCGTCGTCACCTCACAGCAGAGCGTGCCAGTGGCACGTTCTTGAAGTACCACTTGCCAGATGGATGCCAAAATATCAGGCTGTCGTGGCTAGGCCCAATAGAACTAGTGAGAAGAAGTCTGAACGCGTCTGGTCAATAACGAGACGCTAACGGCACCGTGTGCATGGCCTACGGAATGTCCGTCATCAATTGGATCAGGGCCGTCGCCGACTGTTGTGGAGGGCCCCGCGTGGTAGACAGGAGAGATTATACAACAACCTGCAAGTGAATGACAATCGAAATGGGGACGAAAAACGTGGAGTGGAGACTTTGGCCGGAACGTTCTTCTTCCGGCTGAAGCCTCCACTCCATTTGGTGAGGCCGTCAGGGCGACTGCTGTCTCTGCTGGCCGGGGACTACCGCCCTACTGTCCGGGCGTGGTGCTTTGCGGACTCGGAGTGGGGCCCGGCGGACTCTGACTACCGCTCTGCTGGCCGTTGAGCGCGTTCAGGTCGTTCTGCAGCTTCTTCAGCTCATCCCCGAATCCGGCCCAATCCCCGGCCTTCAGCAGATCCTGCGCCCGGTTGTAGTGATCCTGAGCGGATTTCGCCAGGCCCGAGATCGCCGGCGGAACCGATGGCCCAGATGGGGCGGACGGTTGGGCCGCCTGCCCATTGGCGCCCGCCTGAGCCGGAGCCAGCGGCTGTGCCGCGGGGCTTAGCGCCAGCTTACCGCCGTACAGCTTGTTCAGCGCCTCGCCCAGGGTGGCCTCCATCACCACCAGGTTGCCCGTGGAGGCAATCACCCGCTTCAGCTCGGGTATGGAGTTCCGATCCGCCTGCAGGTAGATCGGCTGCACGTAAAGATTCGCCTTGCCGATGGGAATAGCTAGCAGGTTCCCCATGGTCACCTGGGATCCGCCCTGTCCCCAGAGGGTGAACTGAGCCGAGATGGTGGGATCCTGATTGACCCGGGCCTGCACCTGAGTCGGTCCGTAGATCAGCTTGTCCTTCGGGTACTTGTACACGATAAGCTTGCCATAGTTCGCCCCATCAGATCGCGCCGCGAGCCATGCGATCATGTTGTCCCTGTTGGATGGGGAGAAAGGCAACATCTGAAGGAACTCTTCGCTGGGCTCTCCGGGCAGCTTCATGATCACGTAGTAGGGTGCGACGGGCTGGCGGCTCCCGTCGATGGTTTCGTTGGGAATGCTCCACAGATCTTCCTTATTGTAGAAAACTTGCGGGTCCTGCATGTGGAAGGTGCGGTACATCTCCGCCTGCGCCTTGAACAGATCCTCGGGGTAGCGCAGGTGCGCCTTCAGCGAGGGCGGCAACTGATCCATGGGCGAGAACAGCGACGGGAAGATCGTCCCATACACGCCCGCCACCGGATCGTTCGGGTCCGCCAGGTAGAAGTGCATCGAGCCGTCGTAGGCGTTGATCACCACCTTGACGCTGTTGCGGATGTAGTTGAACTCCCGGCCGGTCTGCACCTGCTGCACCGCTGTGCCGCCCGCCTTGGTTGGAACGCTAACCTGTGTCTGCTCCTGGTAGGGGGCGGAGTAGGGGTACTCGGTGCTGTAGGTGTATGCGTCCTGGATCCAGTAGAGCTGCCCGTCGCCCACCACCATGTAGGGGTCCTGATCCAGCATCAGGAAGGGGGCGACCTTCTGGACCCGCTCCTGGATACCCCGGTAGTAGAGCACCCGGCTGTCCGGGGTCAGGTAGTTGGTGAACAGGATGTTCCCGTCACGGAAGTAGAGTGCGTAGGCAAGCCGCTTGAAGAATGAGTCCAGCTGCACCCCGCCCTCGCCGCTGTAAACGCCGTAGACATTCTCGTCACCCTTGGCGTAGTCGAACTCCTGGGCGGTGGTCTTCACGATCACATAGCCGGAGGTGACCTCGCCGTAGTAGATCTGCGGCTTGTCGATCTTGACATCGCCCTGAGGCGGCAGGTCCTTCACCAGCAGGTTGGGCAGCCCCTCGCCCACGATCTCGTTTACGGGGCTCATCGCCAGGCCGTAGCCGTGGGTAAACTGCAGCCGCCGGGTGAGCCAGGTCTGGGCCTGAGCGGCCAGCTTGTCGGGAGATAACTCCCGAGCGGCCAGCATCACCTGCCTGTACTTGCCATCCAGCGTGTAGCGATCGACGTCCACGTCGTGGAAGTCGTAGTAGAGCCGGATCGCCTGGATCTGGTTGTAGGTGTCTCTCAGCGGGCGATGATCCCACAGCCGGATATTGCTCACGGTGTCCGGGTTGTTGTTGATCTCATCCAGGCTCACGGCGTCCTCAGCTTTGAAATCCTGCTCCTGGATCGAATCTAGCCCAAATCCCTGGCGGGTCATCCTTATGCTGGACTGGATGTAAGGCTTCTCCTTCTCCAGCTCGCTGGGCTCCACCTGTAGCTTCTGGACCACTAAGGGGTAGATGTTGCCCAACACGATGGACGCCACCACCCACAGCCCCACACCCCAGAGGGGAAGGGCGAAGCCGTGGCGGAAGCCGCTGGCCAGGAATAGGGTTGCGATCACCACCATGATCCCCAGCAGCGCCCAGAGCGCCATCTCTCGAGCGGTGGCGTCCGTGAAGCCGGCCCCGAAGGTCACGCTACGGGTGGAGTACACCAGGTCGAACAGCTGGATCCGGTAGGAGGCGGCCATCACCAGGGCACCCAGAGCCGCCAGCAGCATCACGTGGAACTTGGCGGCGCGGTTGGCCACGAACACGCCGGGGTCCAATCCGATGTTGCCTTCGTAGATGCTCACGAGGTAGACGGCGGCCGTGAGCAGCAGGATCAGCAGTATCCCGCCGAAGAGCCAGCCCTGGAGAAAGCGGAGGAAGGGCAGAGTGAACAGGTAGAACCCCACGTCCTGATTGAACAGTGGGTCCGCAAGACCGAAGCCGCGGGCGTTCAGAAGCTTGAGGAAGCTCTCCCACTGCCCGGAAACGGAGAGGCCCATCAGTATGGAGAGGACGGCGGCCAGCACTCCAGCGATCATGTAGATCACTCGCCGAGGCACATCCTGGCCCAACTGGACGATGTAGGCGACCCCCTGATCCTCCCTTATGGAGACTGTGTGGTGCCTGGCCATGATCGCCCTAGCCACCATGATGCTGGCGAGAGCCGGTATCAGGAAGACTACGGTCCCCACCAAGAAAGCGAGCACCTTGGCCTCCAGCACAGTCACGAAGATATTCTGGAAACCGACGCTGTTGAACCAGAGCCAGTCTGTGTAAATGTTGAGCGAGCCGGTGGCCAGCTCAACCGCGAGGAACAGAAGGGCGAAGACACCGATCAGGATCGCCTGACGCTTGATGGATTGACCTTCGGGCAACTGGGGCCTCCTTCTCTATGCCATGGGGGGCTGCCGAAGAACGCTGTGCCACAGAGGGCAGCCGATTATCGCCACCTGAGCATAACATGACTCCGCTGCAATAACCACGCTGGGTCGAAGAAGTACACCTATCTCCGATCGCACAACGGTTTACCTCCGGCCCATCGCCCCCTATTCCAACCAGATCCTCTCGACCTCCTGGACCATCGCCCGCACCTCCTCCGGCGTATCGCACAGGGGCTGCAGCGCCAGTCCTCTGGCAGGCAGCTTCTCCTTCATTGCCACCAAGTCCTCCCGGGTGAAGTGACCCCACACTAACAACCGCCGCGTCTCGAGGATATGACTAAAGACCGGGATCATCTCCTGAATCCTCTTCCCGGAAATGTCCTGGTTCATCTCTATCACACCCAGGTCCGGCATCTCGAGCAGCCCATCCACTGTGAAGATCGCCGGTGGGTGCAGATGGCAGCCTGTCCTGGGCAAGCTCTTCGACAGCCTCGCCTCGCGGGGAGCCGCGTACCTTCGGTACAGCGAGGGCGACCAGTAGGCCATCGCATCGTCCTGGAACCAGCCCCCGGGCTCCTCCGACCACAGGTTCTGAATACTCCACCCGTATCCCCCGGCGAAAGGCCGGATGTGTGACAACTGGGCTCGGGCAGCCTGGATCCAGAGGTCTGTGACCCAGTCCAGAACACGCTCCGGGTTCTCAGGCGCATCTATAAGGTCCAACACGGAGTCCTGAGCGCCCCGCATCGCGGCAAGAACGTCTGCCGGGCCGCGCAGAAGGCTCACGCCAACGGGGAAGCGGCCATGGGACAGCGCCACCAACCACTCGGTGAACTCGGTGAGCTTTGCCAGCCAGTCCAGGCGAGGCTGCAGTCGTTCATCCAGACGGTCGTAGCTGTCAAGCCAAGGCTCTGCCCAGACGTTGCCCGAGCGGTGAACTACTCGGCACCCGGCGATCGCCTCCAGCCAAGGCATCACCAGCAGCGGGAAGGCGCTCCACGGTACGTCGACTGCCGCCTGGCGGTGACTCTCGAACAGGGCCTCGTAGTCCTGTCGGAAGAGCTCGAAGCCGAGGTCGCTGGGCTTCAGCTCACCCTCGGGGAGTTGAGCCAGCCCCCTCGGATACAGGCTGGCAGCTTCGTAGGAACCGATCCAGGCGGCCAGCAGTGGCCGGTCCACCTCCTCGCGCGCCCAGAAGGCGCGGCACCGCTCGACGTCGGGCAAGGCCACAGAATCCGCACTCATGCTCGCTCCAGCCATGATTACCTCCAAGAACTTAGATTCGGTCCCACGAGCCTGTGCTCGGGTGACCCATAAAGACAGGCCTCCAAGATAAGGAGAGCGTTAGCCCTTAACTGCCCCGCCGGTGAGTCCGCTAATGATGTACCGCTGCATCAACAGGTAGAAGGCCACCGGGGCGACCGAAAAGATGGCTGCCGCCGCCATCACCAGCTCGAGGGGTGTCGCCAACTCACCGATGAACGAGGCCAGTCCCATGGTGGCGACCCAGTTGTCGGAACTCGAGACGAAGGTCACGGCGAAGAGGTACTCGTTCCACCCCTCAAAGAAGGCCACGACGCACACGGCCACAACGGCCGGCAGAGAGAGGGGCAGGACGATGCGGAAGAGAGCACTCATGCGGCTGCACCCATCGATTAGGGCCGCCTCCTCGATCTCTCGAGGGATAGAGTCGAAGAAGCCCTTCATGATCCAGACCGTTACTGGCACCACAAAGGCAGTATCCACCACCACCAACCCCTGAAGGGTGTCGATCAGACCCATCTGCCGGAACAGGATGAACATCGGAGTCACCAAGAGCGCTTGGGGCAACATTTGGGTCGCCAGGAGGAAGAACACGAATAGGCCTCTACCACGGAAGCGGAAGCCGGAAAGGGCGTAAGCACCAAGAACGCTCAGTATCAGGGCCAACGCCGTCACCCCTAGGGACACCATGATCGAGTTCCTCAGCCAGAGCACCATCGGCGTCGCCTCGAACAGTGAGAGGTAGGAGCGCCAGTTGAACAGTTGAGGGGTGAGGTAGGGTGGATAGACGAGCAGATACTTCTCCTCTTGAAGCGAGGTCACCAGCAGCCAGTAAGAAGGGAAGACAACGATAACGACCGCGAAGGCAACCACCAGGTAGAAGATCGCACGCTTGCTGAGACGGTGAGGTCGAATGGACATGGCAGGTTACACTTTCTCGCTTGCGGATCGGCGCTCCACCATGAAGTACAGGCTGGCCACGGCCAACGAGAGCAGCAGGCCTGCAGCGCCGAGCGCCGAGCCATATCCGAGGTCGTAAAAACGGAATGCCGCGTTGTACACCTTGATGACGAGGGTCTCGGTGGCGTTGGCGGGACCACCACCGGTCAGCAGCCAGATCGTCGTGAAGCGCTGCAGCGACCAGATGGTCACGAGGAGGGTAAGTATCGAGAAGACCGGCATGATGCCCGGCAACGTGACGTGGAAAAAGGACTGGATGGGGTTCGCGCCGTCGATCTTGGCCGCCTCGTAGAGTTCCTGCTGGATGGTCTGCAGCGCTGTCAGGATCACCAACGTGTAGAAAGGAAATATCTTCCACACGGTCATCAGGATTAACGACATCATGGCCCAATTGGGGTTGGTCAGCCAGGGCGTACTGTCGCCCGCAAGGTGCAAAGTGCGCGCGACCAGGCCCAGGATCCCGTATTGCTGGTTGAACATCCACAACCAGAGGAGCACAGCAGCGACTTCTGGGAACGCCCAGGGCAGGGTGATGAGCCCACGGGCAAGCACTCGACCCTTGAACGGACGATTGACCAGTAGGGCCATGCTCGTGGCGGTGAGCAGAACAAAGAAGACGACCAGGGAGGTATAGAGGAGGGTAGTGGCAGCAGAATGCCAGAAGCCAGGGTCCTGCACCATCCGTTGGTAGTTGGCGAGGCCGACGAACTTCCCCTGCTCAGGCGCAAGAAAATCGATGCTGAAGAACGAGCTGACGATGCCACGCCCAATGGGAACCAGCAGGACGGCTCCTAGGAAAACGGCCAACGGGAGGGCGAGTAGGTAGGGGAGCCAGTCGATGCGCCTGCGCGACCTCGGACCGAGCGCGGCCTCTCGCGGGGAGATGCGGACAGACATGGAGCACCTCGAACCCTTCAGCAGTAGACCTGAGTGGTCGGTCTCGCCTCACACGAGCAAGGATAAGTCTGGCTGGATGGAGATATATCTCCATCCAGCCAGACCGCTTAGCGCTGAGCCAAAGCTTCAGCCTGCTTCTGCGCCTCACCCATCGCATCCGCAACCGGCTTGTTGGCGGAGAGCACCTGCGACATGGTGTCGGTAACGATCTTGCGGAATTCGGGGACTTTGGTCTCGAACCCAGTCGGCACGAGGGTCACCGTCTTCGAGAGAAGATACCCCTTGGTCCACACGTTCTTTTCCAGATAATCCTTGGGGAGAATATCTCTAAGGGTCCCCTTGACATCGAGCGCCGACACCGCCATCTTCGTCTGGACCTCGGGCCGGAGGAAGTATTCGAGAACCCGTCCGGCCGCGCTCGGGTTCTGGGCCTTCGCCGGAATGCAGAGATACTGCCCTTGAAAGACAGCCGCCTTGTTTTCGAAGGGTGGCGCATCGGTGCGGATATCTTTGAACACCTCGGGGTTGCCCGTCTTGAGGATGTTCATGTTCGCCCCGTTGTCGATGTACTCGCCCAGTTTCCCTTGCCAAGCCATCTTCCGGTAATCCCCGGCGGTCGCCCCACGAGGGAAAGCCGGACTGTCGTACAGCTTCTTGAAGAAGGTCATCGCGGCGACGACCTCCTTGCTATCGAGGGCGGGCTTGCCATCCTTCGTGGACCAGCGACCGCCGAAGCCGTAGACATAGTTGCACAGGTCGACGAACCACCCAACAGCTTCTGGGATAGTGTTGCGAGCGGCAAAGCCGTAGATATCCGGCGCCTTCTGGATCTTCTCCCCGACCGCGAGGTACTCGTCCGGTGTGGTTGGCGGTTTCGTGATCCCATTCGCGTCGTAGAGACTCTTGTTGTAGATCAGGGCGTGGGGCACCGTGGCCACGGCGAAACCGTAGCGATTGCCGTCCTTCACCGCGGCGTCGTTCTCAGCCTCAAGGCGGTCCTTGTACTGCCCGTAATCCACCACCTTGTCGAGGTTGAAGAGGAGGTTCGTAGCCTGCAGCTTGATGAAGAAGTCATCCGTAGCCGACATCAAATCAGCGTTCACGGCGCCGGTGGCAAACTGCGTCGCAACCGTATCCCCGTACTGCGAGAAGGGAATGCTCACCTCTTGAATGGTAATGCCCGGGTTCTCGCCCTGGAAATCCTTCACGAACGTCCGCCACACGTCATTGCGGCCGGTCTCCGCCCACCACCAGGTAAGGTACTTCACATTGCCTTCGGCCTTGGTCTTGACCTGCGCGGGCGCCGTGCCCTCAGGCGCCTTGGTCGCGCCGGCCACGGGCACGCTTGTCTGCGGTTGGCAGCCGGCCAGCGCGGCAAGCCCTGAGAGTCCCAACGCGCCCGCCACGGCGCCCTCCAAGAAACGCCTCCGGCTGATCCCGTCCTTGAACGACTCTCCGTTCCCCATCTGCGCTCCTCCATTCCAATTATCCACTTCCCTGAGGGAGGCCGTCGGGAGCGAACCCCGATGACCGGCCATACGAACTGACCGCTGGGTAAACCGGTATCGCAGTGGCACGACTGTTTGGCGCAACAGGACTGAGACCGTTGTGGCTAGCTTAGCCTGGGCTGGAGACGCCTATCCTCGCTCCACTCCCTTTCCAAAGCTACTTGCTAAGGACAATCGTCGAGCGTCTGAAGTAGCGAGCTTGTTGCTTACCGCGGCGGTGCGGGCAGTCAACTGCTGACGTGGATACGCTGGCCTCGCGCCCGTCCGCCATATGAATCCGTGGCCAGGGCACCACCATCTGTTCGATTTCGTCGACCAGGGCTTCGTACAGGAGCCCATCCGATCCCAGCCTGCGGTACTCGGCCATACGGTCCTTCAGGCAAAGTGGCCCAGTCGATAGTGGATCGAGATCCCAGCAAGACACAGGCGAGTCGCCTCCGCCCCTGTCGCGGGGATCCGTGCCCCGCTGAGCGGCACATTCCGAACCAGGCTACTGACAGCCACCTGAGCAATGCTACATTTCAGCAGACATCACATATATGATATGTTATGATATCATATACTTGTCAAACTGTCAAAGTCGTAGGAGGAGGCCGCCTGTCGCCCATCGGGGGAAGATGAAGCGCTTAGGACACTTGGTTTCTGCCTGAACTCGCGATGAAGGGGAGCAGGATGGACGTTCGAGAAAGAGTGCTCACGGCACTCAACTGGGGAGAGCCGGACAGGGTGGCCCTGACGGTCTACGATTGGATACTACCTCGTGGCATAGCGGAACGGGAGCTCCGCGACATGGGGGTTGGGCTGGTCATGCGGTTGCCGGCCCATAGGGTGGAGTATCCCCACGTGCAGTTCGTTTCCACGGAGTACTGGGAGCAGGGTCGAAGGCTGATCCGGAAGTCCATCCACACCCCCGTCGGAGAGGTGTGGCAGATAGTCGATCCCGAGGGCGCCTACGACAGCGTCTGGATCCTGGAGCATTTCATCAAGGGTCCCGAAGATTACCGGGTGATGGAGTTCATGGTTCGGGATGCCATCTACCGCGACAACTACGAGGTCATCAGGGAGACCCAACGGCGGCTGGGCGGGGACGGCATCGTGTACGTGCGGGCGGGCAAGGCCCCGATCCAGGAGATGCTGTACCAGATGCTGGGAATGGAGCAGTTCGCCGTGGACTACAAGTTCCACCGTGACCAGTTCGACTCCCTCCACAACGCCATGGTGGGACGCTACGAGGAGCTGTACGACCTGGTCGCCGGATCTTCGGTAGAGGTTGTGACCTTGGCGGACAACATCACAGCCGATGTCGTTGGGCAAGAGCGCTACCGATCTTATCTGATGCCTGTGTACAGCCGGCTGAGAGAGAGGCTCTCTGGGACCGGGAAGCTGCTGGGAATTCACATGGATGGGAGGCTCGCCTCGCTCAAGAAGGAGATTGGGGAGTCAGAGATCGACTTCGTGGAGGCGTTGACCCCTCCCTACATGGGCGACGTCTCGGTGCGGGAGGCTCGGGAGGCCTGGCCGGACAAGGGGCTATGGCTCAACTTCACCAGCAGCGTGCACATCGAGTCGCCCGAGGTCATCGAGGCCCACACCCGGCAACTGTTGGAGGAGGCCGGTGGCAAGCGCGGATTTGTCATTGGCGTGACCGAGGATGCCCCGGTGGAGGCACTGGAGAAGAGCCTGGCCGTAATTGCCCGCGTGCTCAACGAGGGCTGAGCCGCACGTCAACACCGACGACGTCGACACTCGATCGACCAAATGGGTAAGGGCACGAAGACTACTCGTTCGTCTTCGTGCCCTTCGTCACTTCGTGGTATTCTGTTCCGAGACCGCCGACTACTCCCCGATCATCAGCTCCACGGGGTTCTCCAGCAGCTCCACCACCCGGGCCAGGAACTTCGCCCCGGCGGCGCCGTCCAACACCCGGTGGTCCACCGATAGGGTCATGAACATCGTGGGCCGCGCCTTCACCTGGCCGTCCACCACGCCCACTCGATCCTTGATCCGCCCAACCGCCAGGATGGCGGCCTGGGGCGGGTTCACGATGGCATGGAACTGGTCGATCCCAAACATACCAAGGTTGGAAAGGGTGAAGGTGCCACCCTCCAGGTCGGAGAGCACAAGCTGCCCGGCCCGGGCCTTCTCCACCAGCGCCCTCCGCTTCTGGACGATCCCGCCCAAGGAGAGTGCACCGACGCCCGGGATCACCGGAACTACCAGCCCAGCGTCGATGGAGGCTGCAACCCCCAGGTTTACGGCAGGGTTGCGCTGAATGGCACCGTCTGCCCAAGCCGCGTTCACGTCCGGCTGCTCCTTCAGCGCGATGCCCAGAGCCTTGATCAGCAGGTCGGTTATGGTCGGGGTGACGCCGAAGCGCTTCTCCACGGCCGCCACAATCTGCTGCCTGAAGGCCACCGGGGCCGCTGCCTCCACCTCTACCGTCAGGTAAAAGTGAGGGGCAGTGGAGAAGCTGTACGCCATTCGCTCCGCCGCCACCTTGCGGGCGCCCCGCAGCTCGATCCTCTCGCCGGCTCCAGCCGGCGCGGGGACAACGGGTCGGAAGACCGGAGCCGCAGCCACTGCCACAGGGGTGGTCGCGGCAGCGGCAGCCTTTTCGATATCGGCCTCGACTATTCGGCCGGCGGGGCCGGTGCCGCGCACCAGATTGATGTCCACACCCAGCTTCGCCGCCAGCTTCTTGGCCGCGGGGGATGCTCGAACCGATCCCGCCGCCTGAGCAACAGGAGACTGTTCGGGCGACGCAACCACGGTTGCAGCTGCCGTCTGACCAGCGGCCGCCACAGCTGCGGCCGCCGCTGGCACGCCATCCTCAGGTGCACTCTCCCCAGGAGCGGTAAGGAAGGCGATCACGGTTCCAATTGCAACCGGTTTCCCCTCCCCAACCACTATCTTGCTCAGGAGTCCCTCATCCATCGAGGGGACTTCCTGCACCACCTTGTCGGTCTCCACCTCGAAGAGCGGCTCGTTCTTCTTTACAGACTCGCCGATCTTCTTCATCCACTTGACAACCGTACCCTCGGTCATTGTCAGACCGAGCTGCGGCATCACTACCTCGAATGCCATGGTTAGTTCCCTCCAGCAGTCAGCCCGTGCACCAGCTCGACCACACCCTTGGCATCCGGGATGGTCGCGAACTCCATCGCAGGGCTGAAGGGAACCGGGACGTCCATTGCCCCGTAACGCTTCACGGGCGCGTCCAGGAAGTCGAAGGCCAGCTCGCCGATCTGGGCCGCGATCTCTGCCGTCGTCCCGAAGCCCCTGTACGCCTCGTCGATCACCAGGGCGCGGTGGGTCTTCTTGACGGAGCGCACTATTGTGTCGATATCCAGGGGGCTCACGGTGCGAGGATCCACCACCTCAAGGCTGATCCCCTCCCTGGCGAGCATCTCCGCGGCCTCCAGCGCCACATGCACCATGCTTGAGGTGGCGACCACCGTCACGTCGGTCCCCTCGCGCTTGATGTCCGCCACGCCAAAGGGGATCAGGTACTCATCCTGTGGCACGATACCCTTGCGCTTGTACTCCATCTTGTCGTCGTAGAAAAGCACGGGGCCGTTGTAGCGAACGGCGGTCTTGATCAGCCCCTTCACGTCGTGGGGCGTGGACGGCAACACCACCCTGAGGCCCGGAATGTGGGCGAACCAGGCGTGAAGGCTCTGGGAGTGCTGCGCCGCCGAGGCTCGGCCTGCACCCATGGTTGTGTGGATCACCATCGGCACGGTCACCTGGCCGCCGGTCATGTAGTACAGCTTGGCGGCCTGGTTCACCACCGGGTCCATCGCCATGGTGATGAAGTCGCCAAACATAAGGTCGATAACGGGCCGCATGCCGGTCATGGCCGCGCCCACGCCGAGGCCGGTGAAGCTCTCCTCGGTGATCGGGGTGTCCACCACCCGGTTGGGGCCAAACTCGGCGAACATACCATCGAAGGACTTGAAGGTGCCGCCGGCCACACCAACCTCCTCCCCCATCACGAAGACGGTGGGGTCGCGCCTCATCTCCTCAGCGAGGCCCTCGCGGAAGGCTTCGGCATAGGTCATTTCGCGATCAGGGGTAGACATATCGAGACACCTCGCTCACGTTGGGGAATGGGGCGGCTTTGGCGAACTCCACCGCGTCGTCGATTTCCTTCTGGATCTCCTGGTCAATCGCCTCGATCTCCTCGACGGCGCACAGCTTGTCGCGGGTCAGCTTGCCGGCAAGCAGTTTGATCGGGTCCCGGTTTGCCTTCCAGTCCTCGATCTCCTCGGCCGGCCGGTACGCCTTGCCGGGGTCACCCACGTGGTGGCCGCCGTAGCGGTAGGTCTTGAACTCCACGAACTCCGGGACGCCGCCGCCGCGCACCCGCGTGACAACCTCGGACATGGTGTCGTAGACGGAGAGCACTTCCTGGCCGTACATCTCGGTGGCCTTCAGCCCCATCGCTTCCGCCCTTGCGCCCAGCCGCTCCCCAGCGGAGGACCGGGCTCGGGAGGTAAACTGGCCGTACTGGTTGTTCTCGCAAACGAATATCACGGGCAGATTCCAGATGGAGGCCAGGTTCATCGACTCCATCACCACGCCCTGGTTGGACGCGCCGTCGCCGTAGAAGCAGACGCAGACCCGGCCGTTCCCCAACTGCTTGGCGGACCATCCGGCGCCCGCCGCGATCCCCAGGCCGCCGCCGACGATGCCGTTGGCGCCTAGGATACCCAGGGAAAGGTCGACGATGTGCATGGTGCCGCCGCGACCCCTGTTGTAGCCGGCCTCTTTGCCCATCACCTCCGCCATCATCCGGTCCGTCTTGCCGCCCTTGGCAATCAGGTGGCCATGCCCACGATGCGTGCTCACAATGTAGTCGTCCGTGTGCAGGGCGGCGCAAACGCCCACTGCCACGGCCTCCTCGCCGCTATACGTGTGGGCCAAGCCGGGCATCAGCCCCCGGAGGTAAACCTGAACTATGCCATCCTCGAACTTGCGGATCCGCACCATCCGCCGGTACAACTCCAGCAAAAATTTCTTGTCCACAGGCCCTCCCGCAGTCCCAAGTATTGGCTGGCTACTAGCGCCAGAAACCATTTCGACCTGCCAAGCCCCAATCCGGGGCCCTCAGGTGACTTAGTGATCCACCTCAACCATGTGGATGTCCGCGCCCACCTGATCCAGATGGTCGCGCATTGCCTTCCGCGCCCCGGGGACATCCCCACGCTGTATCGCCTCCAGCAGCGCACCGTGGTGCTGCTGGCCCCGCGCCGGAGCGCCCCCCACGTCAAAGATCAGCCAGCGGCTCTCCCTCAGCAGCCCAGAGATGCTCTCGGTCAACATCACGAACATCTTGTTCTGGGTCGCCTGGGCCAGTACCAGGTGAAAGGTCTGGTCCGCTTCGACGTACATCTCCCTGTTGGAGCTTGCCAGCGCCGCATCCATCTTCTCGATGGCGTCCCCCATCTCAGACAT
>Ga0209745_1001113_pt1 | contig 16150 bp, 15 predicted proteins | sample BarGraNGADG00312_FD_184495 | JGI IMG/M metagenome (GOLD analysis project Ga0209745, IMG submission 184495) | Arctic peat soil microbial communities from Barrow, Alaska - Barrow Graham LP Ref core NGADG0004-312 (SPAdes) (version 2) | ecosystem: Environmental > Terrestrial > Soil > Wetlands > Peat... | reverse complement strand
CTTCCGAGCGCGAGGTGACGTGCCCGCTCCTCGGCGCTCGGGGCGACCGCGATCAGGCGACTGTGGAGCTCGCGCCTGCGCTCAGGAGTCGCCTCCGAGTAAAGCACCGAAGCATGGAGCGGATGGGCGAAGCGAACGCGACCGTCGGCGATCTCGACCAAGCCGTCCTCGATCGCCTCGCCGAGATCGCCGCCGCCGGCCTTGGCGACCAGCTCGACGGTCGGCTCGAACAGCGCCGAAGCGATCAGGAGTGTCTCCTGGGTCGCCCGGGGCAGCTTCTGCAGCCGTTGACGAATCAACGCCCCGAGCGAGTCGGGAACCTGGAGCGGATCGCCGGGCTCGATAGTTCGGCGCTCGCTCTGCGCGCGCGCGAGCTCGAGGGCGAAGAACGGATTGCCGCCGGAGGCTTCGCACACCGAAACGAGAACCTGATGTGGCAAGCGAGCTCCGAAGCGCTTGCGAACGAGGCGCTGGAGCGCGCTCATATCGAGTGGACCGACCGTGTGGCGTTCGAGCGCTCCGACCGAGCGCGTCGCGCTCTCGATCTCGATCGGGAGGGTGGACAGCCCTTCGAGCTCGATCCGTCTGGCCAGGAGCACGCGGCAGCGGTCGTGCTCGACCCGTCGAAAGACGAAAGCGAGTACGCGCGCCGAGGAGGCATCGAGCCACTGCAGGTCGTCGACCGCAATCAGGAGCGGATTTCTCTCCGCGGCGGTGCGGAGTAGATTCAGCGCGGCCAGAGAGACCGCCCGCTGATCGAGCGCTCCACCCTCTGATTCGCGCAGGAGAAGGCTGACTTCGAGCGCTTTTCTCTGCGGAGGCGGGAGCTTGGGAAGGAACTCCTTGGTCAGCTCGCCGAGCACGTCTCCGAGAGCCGAGAAGGCGAGTGGCGTCTCGTTCGGCGAGGGCCGACAGGAAAGAACGGTGAAGCCGAGCTCACGCGCGCGCCGGAGACCGCTCAGCCACAAACTCGTCTTACCGATTCCGGCTTCGCCTTCGAGCATGAGAATGCTCGACCTCTTCGGGGCCGAAGCGAGCAGGCGCTCTATCGCAGCCAGCTCGTCATTTCGACCGAGCAGTTCTGCGCTAGACATAACCCGAGGGTATTCGATCGGGGGTTTCTCGGGAAGGGCTTGTAGCTGTCAGCCGTCTCGAGCGATACGTCTTGCCTCGTGGCGGAAGCCCGAACGCGTTAGTCGACCTGGTCCGAGTCGGCTTCACTGGCCGATAGTCGAGCGGCCAGCTCGGCACGCGATTCGAGCCCGAGCTTGCGGAAGATCTTGGACAGGTTTGCTTCGACCGTGCGCACGCTCACGAAGAGTGCCGCGGCGACCTCCTTGTTCGAGCGGCCCTGTGTCACGAGCTCGGCGATCCGCTGCTCGGTCGGCGTCAGGTCGAGCTCGCCGCCTCGTTGCCCGCCCGCCCGCTCGAGCATCGCGTGCGCCTTCTCCGACCACAGGCGTGCGCCCAACCGATCGAAGATCTCGGTCGCTTGCTCGAGCGCCAGGCGGGCCTTCCGTTTCTGCCTCGCTCGGTGCGCGACTGTTCCGGCCACGAGCATCGTGCGACCGTGCTCGAAGGGGTCGGGAAGCAGCTCGTGCCCGGCGATGGCCCGTTCGATCGCCTCCGCGGCGCTGTCGAGATCGCCGCGGCTGGCAGCCACGAGCGCCCGGCAACGAGCCGAGCTGACGATCCCGTTCGGGCGCTTCGTCGCCGCCACGTTCTGCTCGAAGCTCTCGAGCAGGCGCTCGGCCCGGTCGAGCTCGTCGAGCGCGATCAGCGTCTCGATCGCATTCGGGCGGATGGTGTAGAGAGGCATCGTGGTCGAGACGTCCTGACCGAGCCTGTCCTGCTGCTCGAGTGCCGGCTCGAGCCAGCGCCAAGCCTCCCGTGGGTTACCGAGCGAGAGCTCGAAGAAGCCCGCGAGCGAGGTGAGAGCGAGTGTCCGCCAATGGGCCCTGGCTCGCTCTGCTTCGGCCATCTGTTCCGCCAGCCCTTGCCGAGACTCCCCGACCTCCCCGCGCAACACTGCCAGCTGGAGCCGCTCGAAGTCGAGCATACGGATGGTGTAGTCGTAGCCGATGTCGAGCGCTTGCTCCAGCCCTTCGCCGGCCATGCGCTCGGCGAGATCCCAATTGCCACTTCTCAGTTCGATCTCGATCAGCGGAAAGAGGATCTGAAGACTGCCGATCAACTCGCCTTCGTGCCGGGATCGCTCGAGCTCGGCGCCGAGGATCGAGCGAGCGCGCTCGAACTGGTCCAGCCAGTAGAGCTGCATGCCATACCAGAACGAGGGGCTGCGGAAGGCCGGCAGGGTCACCTCTTTGCGGTCGATGGCGATTGCCTGCTTCATGATCTCCTCGTCGATCGTGCCACCGCTCAGGACGGTCACGATGCCAACGCCTTGCAGCGCCTCGACGAGCAGGCGCTTGTCGCTGCCGCGCTTGGCGTGATCGAGCGCGGCTTGTTGTGCGTCGACCTGGCCGGAGAAGTCACCCTGGATCGAGCAGGCTATGGCCAGAGCGAGATAGGCCATCGTTAGGCGGTTCTCGTCTCCGCCTGCCTCGCCGACCGCCTGGCGGCAAAGATCGGCGGCCTCCTGCTCGTCCTCGACGATATTCGCAAGCAGTACGAGCATCTCGGCTCGCCAGGGCCCGCTCTCGAGCTCGCCAAGCGTCTCCTCGGCGATGGCTCGAGCGCGCTCGATGTCGCCCGCCGCGAAGTGATGAGAGGCGGCTTCGTGCCGACGTCGGTAGATCTCGTCGGGATGATCGGACGGCGTCAGGCGAGTTGCGTGCTCGTACAGCTCGGCGGCGGCCTCGGGGGCTCCGCGCGCGGCGGCGTGCGCGGCGGCGGCGTCCAGTTCGACGGCGACTCGCTCGTCGGGAGTGCTGTTTCCGAGCGCCAGGTGCCAGGCGCGCTCCTCGACGCCCAGGGCGATCGTGGCCAGGCGCTTGTGCAGATCGCGTCGCCGATCGGGCGGCGCCTCTGCATAGAGGACCGAGGCCAGCAGCGAGTGGGTGAAGCGAATCCGTTCTCCCTCGAGCTCGACGTCGCCGTTCTCGATCGCCTCGTTCAAGCTCTCGCCACCGGCGGCCCGCACCAGCTCGACGGTCGGCTCGGCGAGCGCCGCCGCGATCAGGAGGGTCTCTTGAGTCGCCTCGGGCAGCGCGACCAGGCGCTCCGCGACGAGCGCTCGCAAGGGCCCCGGTACGGGAATTGGCAGAACCGGCGCCGCCGAGGACTCCTCCAGCCCGCCGCGGGCAAGCTCCAGCGCGAAGAGCGGATTGCCGCCCGTCGCGCGGTAGAGCTGATTCAGCACGGCGCGCGGTACGCGATGCCCCGTGCGCTGAGTCAGCAGGCGCCGGATCGCGCCGAGGCTCAAGGGGCCGAGGGTGAGTTGCTCGGTCACGGCTCCCAGCCCGTCGCTGTCAGCGAGGCCCAGCGGCAGATTCACGTCGGCGTCTTCGCCGCTCCGGCGTGTCATGAGAAGACCGATCGACCCTTCGCGCAGGCGTCGCAGTACGAAGGCCAGCACACGAGCCGACGAGCTGTCGAGCCATTGCACGTCGTCGATGGCGATCAAGATCGGCTTTTTCGCGGCGAGCAAGCGGATCAGGTTCAGCACGGCAACCGAAATCGCTCGCTGATCGGCCTTTCCGTCGCCGGGCTCGGTCAAGAGCAGGCTGGTCTCGAGCGCGCGCCGCTGCGGCGGCGGAAGGCGCTTATGACTGGAGAGAGGAACCTCGTCGAGCAGGTCGCCCAGGGCAGCGAAAGCGAGTGGAGTCTCGGTCGGCGCGGCTTCGCAGGCCAGCACGCGAAAGCCGCGCTCGCTCGCCAACGTGATTCCCTCGCGCCAGAGCATCGTCTTGCCGATGCCCGCCTCGCCATCGAGAAGAAGACCGGCCAAGCCGCTTTCCGCGCTGTCCAGTAAACGCCGAAGTCCAGCTCGCTCGTGATCCCGGCCGAGCAGCTCCGCCGTCTCCATAACAGCGAGCTTATCTCAGTAGTTTGGATAAATCGATGCGCGGCTGCCGATCGAGCCGGCGCTCGAACTAGCACGGGCGGTTAACGGCCACTGCGCAGATACACTTCCGTGCTCTTAACAAGCGCAGTCTCGCCGCACGAAAATGAGCCCCTCCCAGAACACATCCCGGCCTACCAGCCATCCGCGCAGTCGGCACCGGAAACGGAAATCGCGGCGTTCGCTGACCTTCATCGCGCCCGCGATCGTTGCCCTCTCGGTGTTGGCTCTCGTCGGCTTCGCCTTTGCCGGATCGTCCGACCGAATCGCGACCGGAGTCAAGATCGCGGGCGTGGACGTGGGCGGACTGACCTCGGCCGAGGCGCACCAGAAGCTGGAAAAGGCTTCGAGCAAGCTCGCCTGGGTACCGGTCGAGCTCATTGCCGAGGGCAAGCACTACCAGGTTGCCCCCGCGCAGCTCGGCATCACCATCGACTGGGACGCAGCCATCGCCAAAGCGCGTCGCGAGGGCGATGGAGTCGGCCCGCTGCGTGGCTTCAAGCGCCTGGAGATGCGCCTACTCGGCAGTCAGATCAAACCGACCGTGAAGCCCTCCTCGCGGGCTTTGAAAACGCTTCTCTCGACGATTGCGAAGAGCGTGGACAAGCCCGCGCTCGAGCCGGCACTCGTTCTGAACGGCTCGCAGCCGAAGGTCGTCCCCGGGCACACGGGCAAGGCGTTGGACATGAAGCAGGCACCCGAGATCGTCGTCAAGACGCTCGGATCGCTCTCTCGCGTCACGGTCGAGCTACCGGTGCGCGTGGTTACGCCCAAAGTGCGCCGGAGCGACCTCGTCCGCGTCGCCGGTCAGGTTCGCATCGTGGCCTCGGCGCCGGTGCAGCTCACCCTGAAAGGCGTGCACTGGAAAATCCTTCCGGCGCAGATACAGAAGATGCTCGTGTTCCCGCACGACGGAGAGCGGAATCTGAGCATCGGCGGAAGCGCGACCGACGCGTTTCTCGGCCCCCTCGCCAAGCAACTCGATCGTCCGGCCAAGAACGCTACGTTCGCGATCTCCGGACGAAGTATTCATGTCGTTCCGGCGCGTATCGGACACGTGCTCGATCGAGAAAAGACGGCAGATGTGATCATGGCTGCCGCACTCAAGCGCGCCAACCGGGTCGCCGTGCTGGCGATCAAGACCACTCAGCCCAACCGAACGACCGAGCAGGCCAAGGCGATGGGCATCAGCGGGCTCGTAGGTTCCTTCGAGACGTCATTCAGCGGGACGTCGAACCGAATTCACAACGTCCAGCTCGTGGCCAAGCTGCTCGACAACAAGTTCATCGCCCCGGGCGCGGTCTTCTCGTTCAACCAGACGACCGGCCAGCGCAGCGCGGACAAGGGCTTCCTGACCGCGCCGCAGATCGTCAACGGCAAGCTGGTCGACGCGTTGGGCGGCGGTATCTGCCAGGTCTCGACAACGGTGTTCAACGCCGCCTTCGAGTCGGGCCTCGACATTACCGAGCGGACGAACCACGCTCTGTACATCAGCCATTACCCGCTCGGGCGAGACGCCACGGTGAGTTGGCCCAGCCCCGATCTCAAGTTCCGAAACGACACCGACCGCTGGCTCCTGATCCGCACCTTCTCCGGCTACGGCACGCTCCTGGTCGCCATCTACGGAACGCCTCAGCACCGAAGGGTCGAGTCCGAGGCGACGCCACTGCGCATCACCGGCGCCCCCCCGGTGGAGAAGATCCTCGATCCGAATCTCGCCGTAGGTACGAAGGTAGTGGACGACGTGGGGCAGTCTTCCAGCTCCACCAGCGTTTTCAGGCGCGTCTACGCCGCCGACGGCAAGTTGCTGCACAAAGACACCTGGTACTCCAGATACCGCTCCTCGCCCAAGGTCGTGCGTGTCGGAACAAAGGCCCCCAAGAAGAACAAGGGGGGCGGCAAGACCACCACGACAAACACGACGACCACGACCAACACGACCACGACCGACACGACCACGACCGACACGACCGACACGACCACGACGACCGGGCCGTAGAGCTGGCCCCGAGAGCTAGAAAGCTCCTCCGTCTTGCTTGCCGGGCAGGTACGTCGAGGGGCAGATGAAGCGGAGAGCGTGAGCGAACTTCTGAGCGCGCGCTAGCTCGGCCTCGGTCCCCGCGTGCTCGGCGGCGAGTTGCCGGTCGAACATCTCCGAGAAGGCTTTCCGGGCCGCCTCATGGCGAGCTTCCGCGCTCGGGAACTCGTCTCGGATCACGTTCAGCTCACCCGCGTCCAGCCAGACACCGCCACACTCCGGGCACTCGTCGAGGGCGATCTTGCGAGCAATGCTCTCGAAGTGCCGCATCATCTCGAGCTCGGGCCCGCACTTGGGACAGGTTCGCCGCCGACTGAGATCGATCGAGAGCGAAGCGTCGCGGGGTATCTCGAGCAGGGCCGTGCCGGCCGACTCGCTCTGCTCGTCGACCTTCGCGAGCTCGAAGTGGTCGAACCAGATTCCGGCGCAACCTCCGGCGCAGGCATCGACGCTGATCGGGCCGGCCGTCATCGTCGTCAACTCGCGGCTGCAAGCGGGGCAGATCATCTCGTCAATCCTTTCTGACTCGGCAGGGCGCCGTCACTCGAAGCCTTGTTCGACTCGACCGCTCTGATCGCCTCTTTCAGCCAGGACGGCATGCGCGTCGGCCGAAACGTGCCCGAATCGACGAGCGCGTGCAGGCTTGAGCCCTCGGCCAGGCGCTCGCCGTCTCGCTCGACGAGATACTGGCAGCGGAAGCGGGCGCCTCGAAGATCGAAGATACGAACGTGGATTTGCAGCTTGTCGTCGAATCGCGCCGGAGCGAAGTAGCGGACGTTGATCTCCACCACCGGCGATTCGATTCCCTCGTCGCGGAGCGCCTGGTAGCCACCGGCATGCTCGGCGAGGTAGGCGACACGGGCGGCCTCGAACCAGACGAGGTAGGCGGAGTGGTGGGCGACACCGGCCGCATCGGTCTCGGCGAAGCGGACGGTCAGCTCGGTGAAGAAATGAAAGGGCAAGACGCGGAAACTTTACGGCCAATCCCGTAGGAGATGCGTGATTGAAGGATTGAGCCGCCAGATGGAGCGATTCAAGCGCGCCCGCCAGGCGATCGACGAAGCTCTACGGTTAGGCCGCTGCTCGGCGCAGCGGTCGCTCCGAAAGAATCTCCTGACATTCGCCGCAGAGCGTGCGCTCGACCTCGTAGGGCACTCCGCCCCGCTTGCCGAGAGCTCGAACCGTTACCTGCCGGTGAGTGTGACCCTTTTTCTTTGCCGACGTGTTCATGACTGTGACTTGATTCAGATTACTTCGAGTATCGGCGGGACAGGCTTTGCAGTTGAGACTCCGATCCTCACTTTCTTAGACGATTCGCTGTGGTGAGGGTTTGCACCGCGAATTGGGGATCGAATTGGGAGCCGGGCCAGCGATCATGTGAGTAGTGACAAAAATGAAGACTGCGGTTACATCCCCCAAGCTTTCTACTGCCCTCGCAAAGGATCAGGAGCGGTACGAAGCGTTGCGCACTGAGAGCGACGAGCTGGTCGCGGTGAAGGCCGAGCTGGAGCAGGTTCGAGCGCAGCTCTACGGCGTGCTCGATGGTGCCCGGGCGGCCTTCTCGGCCGAGGACGCCATCGTGCGGGCGCTTGCAGAGGCCGAGCAGATCGACGAGGTCGCCGACGCCGTGCTCGAGATCCTCTGCGAGTCGTTCGAGTACGACACCGCGACTTTCTGGCTGCTCGATCCCGAGGACGGCAAGCTTTGCGCCATCGCCCACCGCTCGGCCCCGACCAGTAGGGCGCGCTTCCTGGAAGCAAGGATTCGTTCTGCGCAACTGGCGCTGAACGAAGGAATCGCAGGTCGCGTGTTTGTGGAGAGGAAGGCCTTCTTGAGCGACGATGCGCCGTCGGCCTCGGATAAAGAGATTGGCATGTTGCTCGCCGACGACAACCTGCGCACTGTCTGCGCCTTCCCCATCGTCGGCGCGCGCGCACCGCTCGGCGTGATCGAGATGGAAAAGCGCGAGCCGCTCGCTCCCGACCAAACGATCGAATCGGCAGCGCGCGTGATCGGCGATCGCCTCGGCACCTTCATGGAGTTCAGCCAGCTGCGCTGGCGCTACTTCTCGCTCGTCGCGGATATCAACCGCAGTGCTCGCAAGAGCTCCGAGTCGGCGGCCGAGCCGATGACCGAGCCGACGACGAACGTAGTCCCGCTCAGGCACGTCGCCTAGCAGCACCTCGTACCTAGAATCTCAGTCTTGCGCAGGCTGCTGTTCTTCTGTCTGGGAATTGCGCTCGTCGCGACGGCGAGCGGCGTTGTCGTGCTCGTCCACAAGTACGATGGCGCCGGCCGATCGGCGGGCAAGGGGACGAAGCACTCGCCGGCAGTGACCCCTCGTTGCCGAGCGGGCGAGGTTGATCTCGACTCGCGGCGGGTCTCCCTCGTGGCCTTCGTGCGCACTCGCGCGACGGTTTACGGGCGCCCGGGCGGCGCGCGGCTGACCACCTTGCCTCGTTTGAGTAGGAGCTTCGTCGCGACGAGCCGCCGCGGCGTGCCCACCGTCCTCACGGCGCTCAGCGAGGTACGCGCGAGCGACTGTCGGGCGCTCTGGTACCGGGTTCGGCTTTACGGCAAGCCGGGAGTTTCGGGCGCCCAGGAGGGCTACGTTCGTGCGAGCGCCGTCGCGCTGGCAGAGGTGCGCACGCGCGTGCTCGTCGACCTGTCCAGCCGTCAGCTGACGCTGTACCGGGACGGTGCCCCCGTGCTCGACGCCACGGTCGCGGTCGGGGCTCCCTCGACCCCGACTCCGCGCGGGCGCTTCCTCGTGCGCGAGCGCATCCGCATCACCGATTCCGGCAGTGCCTACGGAGCCGCCGCGATCGCGTTGTCGGCCTTTTCCGAGAAGCTGATCTACTGGCCCCAAGGCGGACCGGTAGCCATTCACGGCACGAACGATCCCGGCTCTATCGGCAAGGCCGCGTCGCACGGCTGCGTACGCGTCGGCGCAAGCGACTTGAAAAGTCTTTTCGCAAGGGTGCAGATAGGCACCCCGGTCGAGATCGTCGAATAGAAGACGTTCGCCCAGTCCCCTTTCGCAACCTTCCCCGGCTAGCTAGGCTGCGGTTAGCACTACCGAATCTAGGAGGAGATGCCAGGTGCCTCAGAGTACGCCGGATATCGTCACCAAGCTCGCCGACAAGGGCGAGGAGGCTTTGCAGAAGCTCGCCGGCTCGCAAGCGGCGCAGAAGCTGCTCGACGCTCTGACTGGACTTCGAGATCGCATCGACGAGCTGCAGAGGCGAGTCAGCGGGGTGGAAGCGCTCGAGAAGCGCATCGCCCAGCTCGAGAAGCAGGTCAAGGCTCTGAGCAAGGAGAAGAAGCCGGCCGCGAAGAAGCCGGCCGCGCGCAAGGCTCCCGCGAAGAAGCCCGCGAAGTAGGGCGCTCGAGTAGCCGAGGTTCTCAGTCGCGCAGGCGCTCAGTTGCGCGCCCGTGCTCAGTTGCGCGTCGGCACGCGCAAGCTCAGTGCGCCCGGAATCAGCTCGAACTCGACCGGAGTCGTTCCCGGCTGTTCGCCGTCGAGCTGAATCGGCAGCGGTTCCTCGGCCTCGATCGAGACGTGCTTGCCGCGCAGAACATCCACCTTTGGGTGCGAGAGGTGAGTTCCCCGGTAGGTCTTGTGCAGATTGCGGGCCAGGTCGGCCTTGCTCAGGTCGCCGAGGATGAGCACGTCGAACAGGCCGTCGTCGGGGAGGGCATCGGGCAAGAGCTTCATGCCGCCGGCTTGGTAGCGCCCGATCGCCGCGATCACCTCGTGCATCTTTCCCTCGCGCTCAAGCTCGTCTACGCGTAGCTGTACGAGGCAGTTGCGCCAGCGCGGAAAGACCGAGATAACGGCCAGGGCATAGCTACCGCGCGGGCCGAGCCCCTTGCTTCCGTCATCGACGCGGCGGGCGATCGCCCCGCTGATGCCGGCTCCGGCGGCGTTGGCGAAGTACTGCTGTGTCCGCTTCCCGTCCCAGGCGTGGAAGGTGGCCTTGCCGATATCGAACTGGTGTAGCTCTCCCTCCAGCGCGACGCGCGCCGCTTCGGCGACCGAGTGCGGAATGCCGTGCTCGCGCACGAAATCCGAGCCGGTGCCCTGCGGGATCAGGGCCAGTTCGACCTTGCTCAGTTGCTTGCCGAGGCCGTTCACGATCTCGTTCAGGGAGCCGTCTCCACCCACCAGCACCAGCTTGCGCGCACCGGAACGGACGGCGTCGCGAGCCAGATCGCCCAGGTGACCGGAGCCCTCGGAGATGAGCGCGTCGCCGACCAGCCCTGCTTCGGCGGCTTGGTGCGCGATCTCGGGCCAGCGCTTGGCAGTCGAGCCTCCGGCCGAGGCCGGGTTGACGAGGAAAACGGTCTCGCTCATCGCGCTAGCAAGCTTAGAGCCTATCCCGCCGGGCCCGCCCGTGTTCCTACCGGGAAAGGCGCTTAGTGGCAGGATAGGGAAGTGGCGAAGCCTCGTACGCCGCCGCTTAGCCAGGTTCTGGCCTTCTGCGCCGAGAATCCAGTCGAGCGCGTCTTCCTCGAAGACCTGGCCCGGCGCGGGCTCGGGCGCTTTCTGGCTGTCGCCGAGGACGGCTCGGTCGAAGCTCTCTGCCACTTCGGGATGAACATCGGGCCGGCCGGCGTCGGATGCGGCGTCTTCGCGCGGCGCGCGCTCGCCGGCGGCGCCCGCATGATCGTCGGCGCCGAGAGCGCGGTTAACGAGCTCTGGGATGAGATCTCGCCGCGCCTTTCAGCTCCCCGCCGGGACAGCCCGCGCGAGCCCGTCTACGAGCTGAGCGTGCGCCCCGAGTCGACAGGTAGCGGACTCCGCCCGGCGACGGTCTCCGACCTCGAGCTGCTCGTTCCCTCCTGTGCGGCCGCCCACGAGGAAGAGTTGGGTGTGAACCCCCTCGAATACGACTCGGTCGGGTTTCGCCAGCGCACGCGGATCCAGATCGTTTCCGGTCGATCGTGGCTCTGGAGCGAAAACGGCCGGATTCTTTTCAAGGCCGAGGCTTCGGCCTGGACGCCCTCGGCGATTCAGCTGCAACAGGTCTGGACCGATCCCGGGTTGCGCGGGAATAGCTACGCGCGTCGAGCGCTCAGCGATCTCTGCCGCCTTCTGCTCGAAAGCACGCCACGGGTTTGCCTCTTCGTGCGGGCCGAGAACGAGCGGGCGATCGGGCTTTACGAATCGATCGGGATGCAGCAGGTCGGTTTCTTCCGCAGCATCGTCTTGTAAGGGACGGAACCTCCGATTCGCCCCTCGCCGGGTGAGAGTCGAGAGAGGAAGAAGTGCGGCGGCTGCGAAATCTATTGCGCCATGCGGCGACTGGTTCTGTTGATCCTGCTCATGGCCGCGACAGTGCTCGTGGCACCGAATCCCGCTTCCGCAACGGGTAGCTCGAAGATCGCGGCGATACAGGCCGCGCTCTGGCAACGGGGGCTCTACCACGGGAATCTGAGCGGGGTCATGAGCAAGGCGACCGTGCGCGGAGTGAAACGCCTGCAGCGCTCGTCCGGACTTGCCGCGGACGGCGTCGTCGGGCCGAAGACGCGGCCCTTTCTGGGCAAGCTGGGTGCTCCGGCGCTCGGAAGCCGCGTATTGCGTCGCGGCCGCGACGGCGGCGACGTCGTCGAGCTCCAGTTTCTCCTTGCCGAGCACGGGTTTCCCTCGGCGCGGTTCGACGGTGTGATGGGCGGGCACGTGGTGGCCGCCTTGCGCCGTTTCCAGCGTTACGCCGGTTTAAAGCCCGATGGCCGCGCCGCTCGAAGCACGCTGGCCGCGCTGGCACAACCTCCCCCTCAAGCGCCTGTCGGTGTGCTCAGCCGGCCGCTGGAGGGCTCGATCTCCAGCACCTTCGGCCCCCGCCTCGATCGCTTTCATGCCGGGATCGATTTCGCCGTCGCGGGCGGCACCCCGGTCCGAGCCGCGGCGGCCGGCGATGTGGTCTTCGCCGGTCCGGGCGGTAACTTCGGGCGCTTGGTCGTGATCGCCCATAGCGGTAAGTTGCGTAGCTTCTACGCCCATCTCTCGCGCATCGATGTGACCGTAGGCCAGCGCCTGGAGAGCGGAGCTCAGATCGGGCTCTCCGGGAGTAGCGGCGTGGCGCGTGGCCCGAACCTGCACTTCGAGCTTCGCCTCAGGGGCGCTGCGGTCGACCCGCTTCCCGCACTGCGCTAGCGTGACCCAATGCAGACGATCCTCGTAGCCCGCCATGCCGAGAGTGAGTGCTCGGCTCGAGGCATCGTCAACGGTGAGCCGAACAGTCGCTGCCCGCTGAGCGAGCTAGGCGAGGAGCAGGCCGGCGCGCTCGGCCGCTCGCTGGTCGGGCGCTCGATCGATTTATATGTGACGAGCGAGTTCCCGCGCGCGCGGCGGACGGCCGAGATCGCTTTGGCTGGGCGCGAGCCCGAGCCGCCCTGGCTCGAATTGGCGGAGTTGAACGACATCCGCGTCGGCGCCTTCGAGCAGGGACCGCTCGAGGATTACGTCTCCTGGGCGCACTCGCACGCGCCCGAGGAGCCCCCGGCGGGCGGAGGCGAGAGTCGCAGCGAGGCGGCGGCGCGATTCGCGCGCGGCTTTCGAATCGTGGCGGCTCGCGCGGAGCCGGTCATTCTCGTCGTCACGCACGGTCTTGCCGTCAGCTATCTACGCGAGGCGATCGCCAGCCGGGGGTTTCACGCTCGTCATGCTCCGGTTCCCTACGCCCGCCCGTTCGAGTACGCGGCCGAGGAACTGGCCCAGGCGCTCGATCGACTCGAGGCATGGCAAAAAGACCCGCATTGGAGCGAGTGAGGGGAAGCAGGTAGCCCCGCCCCGGCGGGGATCAGCCCTTTTCGCTCACGCTCTCGTGCAGCACCTTGATCGCGGCGGCGAGCTTCGCATCGGGATCGAAACCGCCCGGCCACGGCTTGCTCAGCACCTCGCGACAGCGATCGTCGAGCGGCTTGAGTAACCCCGCCTGCTCGAACAGCTTGATTTCCTCGAGTCGGGGGTCGCGCGGATCGAGCTTGCGCACAAAACTGCCGAGATCTTTCGCTTCTTTGATCTCCGGGCTCACTTCGACTCTCGAGGAGCCGTACTCGAGCGCCTTGCCGCCGTTGAGTCTCTCTGCCTCTTCGTCGAACGCCCTGGCGAGTGAGTCTTTCGCGATCTTGAGCCTCGCAGTCTCTGCTTCCTCGTGCTTTAGCGCGCGCCGTTTCTCGAATCGATCCAACAAACCCATGCCTCGCTACCTCCTGTTGGGGCCGAACTCTCGGGGCAGTATTACCCACCCGAGACAAAAAAGCTTACTGCGATCTTCTTTCGCGCGAGCCCCGCGCCCTTCGACGCGGACACGACAGCTCTCCGACTGCGACAATTGGCCCATGGAGAGCGCACGGATCAGGGAGCGAATCGAGCAGCTCATCCACTCGGAGCAACTGATCGAGTCGGGCGGCGAGATCCTCTGTTTGGTCTCCGGCGGCGCCGACTCGACCTGCCTCTGGCACGCGCTCGGGGCGCTCGGCTATCGGGTCAGCGCCCTGCACGTGAACCATCACCAGCGCGGCGAGGAGTCGGAGGAGGATGCGCGCTTCTGCCGCGAGGTCCTGGGCGCCGAGGTAGTCGAGGCCGGCGAGCCGGGGACGAGCGAGGCCGATCTGCGCGATCTGCGCTACTCGTTCGCGCAGGACAGGCTGCGCGCGACGGGGCACACCGCCTCCGACCAGGTCGAGACGATCCTCTACCGGATCGCCGCGAGCGGGAGCGTGCGCGGAATCAAGCTCAAGCGGGAGGACGGCGTTGTGCGCCCGTTGCTCGGTCTCTGGCGAGACGAGACCCGGGCCTACTGCAAGGTGGAGGGTCTCGACTACCGCGAGGATTCGAGTAATCCCGACACCGCGAGAGGTGTCATTCGTGGCGAGGTCTTGCCCGCGCTTCGCCGATTGCATCCGGCAGCCGAGGAGAACATCCTCGCTCTTGCGCGCGAGCGCCCGCGCCTACCGCGCGGGCTCGAGGGAGCTCTGCTCGAGCTCCTCGGCTCGCAGCAGGGCTCCAAGTCGATCGATCTGAGCCCGGCGCTCAAGGCGGTGCGGGAGTATGACCGGCTCTTCATCGAGCAGGCGCCGCTGCCGCTCGAGGGAAAAGTCCGTTTCGGCCCCTGGATTCTCGAATCCGAGCTGGAGGGATTACAGGTACGCTGCTTCAAGCCCGGCGATCGGCTCGCCGGACGCAAGAAGAAGATTCAGGACGTGTTTGTAGACGCCAAGATTCCGCGTTCGCAAAGGAGCTCCTGGCCGCTCGTGGCCGAGGGCGAAGAGATCGTCGCCGTGCCCGGGATCGTGACGGCGCCCGGCTACGAGAACGCGGTGCGAGCGGTAAGAGAAGACGACCGGTAAGGAGACGAACAGCCGTGAGCGATGCGCAACTCGACCCAGGTGTCGGCGAAGTTCTCGTCTCGGAGGAGCAGTTGCGCGAGCGCGTCGCGGAGCTGGGCCGCGAGATCGCGTCTGAGTACGAGGGGCGCGACCTCCTGCTGATCGGGGTGCTCAAGGGCGCCGTCTTCTTCATGGCCGACCTGATGCGTGAGCTGCCGCTTCCCTGCGAGGTCGATTTCATGGCCATCTCCAGCTACGGCTCGGCAACCGACTCCTCGGGCGTCGTGCGCATCCTCAAGGATCTGGACATCAACATCGAGGAGCGCGACGTTCTGATCGTCGAGGACATCATCGATTCCGGGCTCACGCTCTCCTACCTGATGAGAAACCTGCGTTCACGCGCGCCGGCCTCGTTGGAGGTTTGCGCACTTCTCGTTAAGGAGTCGGCGCGGAAAGTGCGCAAGCAGGTGCGCTACGTCGGCTTCGAGATCCCCGACCGCTTCGTCATCGGCTATGGGCTCGATTTCGCGGAGCGCTATCGCAACCTTCCCTACGTGGCGGCGCTCGACGATTCGCTGCTTCCCGAAGGAATGTAGAGCAATCGGCGCGAGTTACCTTCCTGCCTCGAATCGCCGCCGCAGGACCACCCAAACCGGGCTAAAAAGGGAAGGACTACTGCTACGCTCCGAGTAGAGGTTTATCTATGGGCCGGATCTTCCGCAGCGCGCTTTTTCCCCTCTTCTTAATAGTCGGGGTGGTCTTCCTCGTGTCCCAGCTCCTGCCGAACTCGAGCGGCTCGAAGCCGAAGCCCCTCACCTACTCGGAGCTGATCGCCAAGACCAAGGCGAACAAGGTTAAAGAGGTCAGCTTCAGCCCCAACTCGCAGCAGATCAAGTACGTGCTCAAGCTTCCCGCGGGCGCGCCCGCGAGCGCTAAGCCGCTGAGTGGCAAGGTCAACTACCCAAGCCCCGAGTCTGAGGCCAACTACGAGAAGATCCTCCAAGCTCACAGAGTGCGCTACAGCTCAAAGGGCACAGGTTCCTCGCCCTGGGTCTCGATCCTGGTCAGCCTGCTTCCCTTCGTGATCTTCATCGGGATCTGGATCTTCATCATGAATCAGATGCAGGGCGGCGGCTCGAAGGTGATGAGCTTCGGTAAGAGCCGCGCTAAGCGGATGACGCCCGACGCGCCCAAGATCACCTTCCGCGACGTGGCCGGGGTGGACGAGGCGGTCGAGGAGCTGCAAGAGATCAAGGAGTTCCTCGAGAATCCGAAGAAGTTCCAGGCGCTGGGAGCGCGCATTCCCAAGGGCGTGCTGCTCTACGGGCCGCCCGGAACCGGCAAGACGCTGCTGGCCCGCGCTGTCGCAGGTGAGGCCGGTGTGCCCTTCTTCTCGATCTCGGGCTCCGACTTCGTCGAGATGTTCGTGGGCGTCGGCGCCAGCCGCGTGCGCGACCTGTTCGAACAGGCCAAGCAAGCGTCGCCCTGCATCGTCTTCATGGACGAGATCGACGCCGTCGGGCGGCACCGCGGCGCCGGGATGGGCGGCGGCCACGACGAGCGCGAGCAGACGCTGAACCAGCTGCTGGTCGAGATGGACGGCTTCGAGCTGAAGGACAACATCATCCTGATCGCGGCGACCAACCGGCCCGACATCCTCGACCCGGCCCTGCTCCGGCCCGGTCGGTTCGATCGCCAGATCGTCGTCGACCGACCCGATCGCATCGGTCGCCGCAAGATCCTCGAGGTGC
>Ga0209745_1001112_pt1 | contig 16151 bp, 9 predicted proteins | sample BarGraNGADG00312_FD_184495 | JGI IMG/M metagenome (GOLD analysis project Ga0209745, IMG submission 184495) | Arctic peat soil microbial communities from Barrow, Alaska - Barrow Graham LP Ref core NGADG0004-312 (SPAdes) (version 2) | ecosystem: Environmental > Terrestrial > Soil > Wetlands > Peat ... | reverse complement strand
TGCAATATCTTGGTCTGCCCGCCGCCAGTGCAGTGCACCATGCCATGTACCTGGCGACGCATTGTCTCAAGAACTTTTCTGATGACGGGAGAGTAGGTGCGTGTGGGTGAGAGCACCAGCCTGCCGGCATTTACATCCGCAACGGCCGTAGGTCCCGTGAGCTTCATCGCCCCGGAATAAACCAGTGCCTCGGGCACTGAATGATCGTAGCTTTCCGGGTAGAGGGCGGCAAGGTACTTCTCAAAGACATCATGCCGTGCCGAAGTGAGCCCGTTGCTGCCCATGCCACCGTTATATTCACTCTCGTAGGTCGTCTGCCCGAAGGAGGCCAGACCAATGATCACATCACCCGGCCTGATATTACTGTTGTCTATCACCTCCGCCCTGCGCATGCGCGCCGTGACTGTTGAATCGACGATAATTGTCCTGACAATATCACCAACATCGGCAGTCTCCCCTCCCGTCGACCAGATACCTACACCCAGTTCACGCAGCTCACTCAGGAATTCTTCAGAGCCATTGATAATGGCTGTAATGACTTCTCCGGGAATAAGATTCTTATTACGTCCTATTGTTGATGAAATAAGTATGTTGTCCGTCGCACCGGCACACAACAGGTCGTCAAGGTTCATAACGACGGCATCGCGGGCTATACCTTTCCAGACTGAAAGATCTCCTGTCTCCCGCCAGTAAACGTATGCCAGTGATGATTTGGTGCCTGCACCGTCAGCATGCATGATATTGCAGTACTCAGGATCGCCGCCCAGTATATCCGGGATAATCTTGCAGAAAGCTCCGGGGAAGAGGCCTTTGTCAATGCGGCCGACAGCCTCGTGCACATCCTCCTTCCCAGCCGAGACACCTCTCCTGGAGTATCGCGACCGGTCAGTCATGGTGTTAACGTTTGTTCTGCCACCTTCTCTATTTTGCAGGTACGTAATCAGTCTTCAATACCCTGAACTCTGTCCGGCGGTTGATCTGATGGGCGATCTCCTTCTGTTCATCATTTGCCAGGGTGTTGATATACTGCTCCGTGAGTGTCACCCCGGAACGCAGGAAGGGAGAATCCTGAATGATAGAGGCATCAACCATTTTGGGACTGCTTTCGCCATAGCCTTTTGCCGTCAGCCTGTCTCTGGCGATACCTTTGCCAATGAGATAGTCTACAACAGCCTGGGCTCTTTTCTGCGAGAGATCAATATTATACTCTTCCGTGTCACGCGAGTCAGTGTGAGACATAAGTTCGATGGTCACGTTGGGGTTATCATTGAGGGTCTCGATAAGTTTATCGAGAGAGACCATTGATTCAGGACGGAGGTCCCATTTGCCGAAATCGTAGAAAATATTCGGCAGCTCAATAGGCCTGTCAATCGGTGTAATTACTATGGTTGACATGAATTCACGACTCTTGTCCTGCCCTCTTGTAGTTTCCTTCTCCTTGCCGTTAAGATATCCTGTCTTTGAAGCCAGGAAGATATAGTCTACTTCTGGTCTCAGGCTGAACTTGAAGTCGCCGACATTGCCTGTCTCGGCCTGCATATTGGCGCCGTCGCTGGCTATGAGCTGTACGGTGGCACCCTTGACAGGCTGTCCGGTCTTTTCGTCCTTGACAAGTCCCGTGATGCTGAAAAGCAGCGGAGGCATCTCAAAGAAGAAGAGGTCGTCATCGCCTTTTCCCTTGCGTGTTGAGCTGAAGATGCCTTTTTCGGCCCCGTTTTCAAAGGTTATGCCGAAGTCGTCAGCATAGCTGTTAATGGGTGGCTTCATGTTCTCTACCAGCCACCTGTCACCGGTCTGGGGGACAGCCCTGAAAATATCAAGCCCACCCATACCTATATGACCGTCAGAGGAAAAATAAAGAGTTCCGTTATCACGCATGAATGGAAAGACTTCATTTCCCCTGGTATTGATGTCGGTTCCAAGGTTCTCGGGACGGGACCATCCGCCGCCGTGAGAGCTGCGTGCTGAGCGGTAAATATCCTTTCCGCCCTGGCCACCGGGGATGTCAGAAACGAAGTAGAGGGTCATACCGTCGGGCGAGATGGCAGGATGGGCTGCAACGAGTGAATCGGGAAGCAACTCCAGCTTTTCCGGGTCGGACCATTGCGTGCCCTCACGTCTCGAATACATTATAACGCAACCCTTTTCCTCACGTTTTCCTGCTTCACAACGGGTGAAATATACCTCAGTATAGTCAGCCGAGAAAGAAGGTGTTCCGTCCTCGAATTCACTGTTCAGATAGTCAATGGGCACCGGCGTGCTCCATTTGCCTTTCTTGTCAAGTCTTGTCTCGAAAATATCCGTGAAATTCTGTCCGGTAGCCCCGTGTTCATTTTTGCCCTGGGCATCGTCACGTGATGATGTGAACCACACCAGACCATAATCATCGCGGGCGAAGGCAGGACTGAAATCAGAGTCTTTTGAGTTGATATCCTTCAGCTCATCGACATTATAAGCCTCCGGCGAAGCCAGCCATTCCATGGCAAGCTCGCAGGCACGTATCTGCTGTTCAGTACGGGGGTCACCCGGAACAAGCTGTCTGTATCTCCTGAACTCTTCGATAGCCTCAGGGTAACGCCCCAGCTTTTTAATACTTTCAGCCAGCCAATACTGTGCTTCAGGTTTCGGGAAAGCTGATTTTACTGCTTTTTTATACCACAGCTCGGCATTCTTCGGATCGTTGATAAGACGATAACATTCAGACACCATAAAAACCATATCAGACTTGAGCTGCTTTTCACGGGTCTTTGAATATACATCCTTGAACAGGTCAATAGCTTCATAATAGTTGCCTGATTCAAATGCTGCGCGGGCACGTTCCGTTTTCTGTTTCTGCGCGTCAAGGGCAGCCGGAAGCAGCAGCAAAAGAATCAAAGACAGGATAAAACTCTTTTTCATACAGGCAGCATTCGTTATACTGCAAAAATAACGAATGTAACCGATGTTTGCGTATTCTACCTCGTAAAAAGAAGCTCACGGTACTTGGGTAATGGCCATATCTCATTGTCCACTACCAGTTCAAGCCGGTCAATATGGTTCCTGATTTCATCAAGGTATGGCTTCACCTTGCTTTCATAGGCAAGAGCTTTTTTGTACTCATCGTCAATCATATTGGCCTTTCTCCTTTCACTGATCATATCATTCACCAGCTTCTTGATCATCGATATATGATCTGAGATGGAGACAATAAGATCTTTACGTGCCCCTGCCAGCCTCATATATTCATTTTCATCAAAGATGTCTCTCAATCCCTTCACATTTTCAACAAGTGTTGTCATATAGACTACTGCAGTCGGTACAATATGGTTAATGGCCAGGTCGCCCAGTACACGTCCTTCAATCTGTACCTTCTTCGTAAACTTTTCAAGCTCTACCTCAACACGGCTCTCAAGCTCACGTTCGCTAAGAGTACCGGTGCCAACCAGGGTTTCCCGTGCTGTATCAGTCAGATAGGTTTTTATTGTTCGCGGAACACTCTCATCAGAGGAGAGGCCCCTTCGGGCTGCTTCGCGGTGCCATTCCTCGCTATATCCGTCACCTTCAAATCTGATACGCTCAGAATCAATTATGGCCTTCTTGAGCACCTGGAAGATTGCTTCATCCTTTTTCCTTCCCTTTCCGACAAGGGTATTTACCTCACGGGCAAAGACCGTCAGCTGACGGGCCACGGCGGCGTTAAGTACGATCATGGCTGAGCTGCAGTTGGCTGATGAGCCCACAGCCCTGAATTCGAACCTGTTACCGGTAAAGGCAAAAGGCGAAGTGCGGTTACGGTCGGTGTTGTCGAGAAAGATCCCGGGTATTTTACCAAGACCAAGCTTGATCTCGGTCTTTTCCTGGGGAGTCATCTTCTTGTCTTTCACCTTGCTTGTAATATCTTCAAGAATATTTGAAATATAGCTTCCAAGGAAGACTGAGATGATTGACGGTGGAGCTTCGTGACCTCCGAGCCTCCATGAGTTATTCTCATTTGTGACACTGGCGCGCAGTACCTCCTGATTGTCATTGACAGCCTTGACCACATTTACAAGGAAGGTCAGGAACTGCATATTGCTTTTCGGATTCTTTCCGGGCGACAGCAGGTTAACACCAGTGTCGGTGGCCATGGACCAGTTGTTGTGCTTTCCTGAGCCGTTTATATCAGCAAAAGGCTTTTCATGGAAGAGCACCCTGAACTTATGCTTTCTGGCAACCCTGCGCATCACATCCATTATAAGCTGGTTATGATCAACGGCAAGGTTTGTTTCCTCGTAGACAGGTGCACATTCAAACTGGTTGGGAGCCACCTCGTTATGACGTGTCTTGACGGGAATCCCAAGCTTATATGCTTCAAACTCGAATTCCCTCATGAATGATTTTACCCTGTCAGGGATGGAACCAAAATAATGGTCAGAGAGCTGCTGGTCTTTGGCCGACGGATGACCCATCAGCGTACGGTCGGCCAGAACCAGGTCAGGACGGGCATAATACAGTGCCTCATCAATGAGAAAATACTCCTGTTCCCATCCCAGTGTTCCTATAACCTTCTTCACATCCTTGTCAAAGAAACGGCATACTTCAACAGCAGCATGGTCAAGAGCGGAGAGAGACCGGAGGAGCGGTGTCTTATAATCAAGTGCTTCTCCTGTCCATGAAATAAAGACAGTGGGGATACAAAGGGTATGGTCAACAATGAATGCGGGTGATGAAACATCCCATGCCGTGTAGCCACGTGCTTCAAAGGTGTTTCGTATGCCTCCGCTCGGGAAGCTGGAGGCATCAGGCTCCTGCTGGACGAGCACCGAGCCGGAAAAAACCTCAATGAAAGTTCCCCTTTCACCCCTGCCTACAAAAGAATCATGCTTCTCGGCAGTAGCATCAGTGAGTGGATGAAACCAGTGGGTAAAATGTGTGACACCGCGCTCCATAGCCCATGCCTGCATTCCTGTGGCTACCTGGTCAGCTATAGGCCTCGTTATGGGTGTTCCCTCATCGATTGCTGTAACGACTGCCCTGTAGGCTTCGCGGGAGAGATACCGCTCCATCTTCAGCTTGTCGAAGACGTTTTCGGAAAAATATGAAGAGACGGGCCCTTTCGGAAGGTCGACCTCAACAGGTCCTCTTGAGAATACTTCCTTCAATGCACTGAAACGTAATTCTGCCATGATCTTATTTTTCCGCTAAAATAGATCATTTTGAAATACACCCATATATTTTTATATGTTTTTTTGATATTTTATATATATTTTGGATATGAACCCCTAAATAAATGGGGCCAACTTCAAAATTAATGATTTTCTTAAGTCTGACAGACATTCAGCACGTTTGAAATGAGAACGGCCACGGACTTTTGTTTTACTGAATTTTGTTATATTTGTCGCCTGTATTTTTTAAGAGGTACATTCAATTAGATAAACAGTATTTAGATGGCAATACTTCAAACTTTGAGAGAGAAGGCAGGTGTCTTCGTAGCAGGTGCAATTGGGTTATCGTTGTTTATTTTTGTTATCAGCGATTTCTTCGGCAACAGTAATTCACAGCGTCGGAAACAGCAAAAATATTATCAGCTTGCCACCATAGGCGGCGAGTCAATAACATACCAGGATTTTGAGGCCAAGGTCCAGGACCTGACAGAAATCTATAAGATGTCAGGGTCAAATGAGATTGATGAGCAGATGACACAGAACCTCAGGGACCAGGTGTGGCAGCAGATGGTCTCTGACAAGGTAATGGGCTCTACCTATAAGAAGACAGGGCTGAGTGTTTCCCCTGATGAGGTTGAGATGCTTGTTTTCGGTGATGACCCTCACCCTATCGTCAGGCAGCTCTTTACCGATCCGCAGACCGGCGCGTTCAACGAATCTTTTCTGGTTAACTTCCTCAAGGCAACGGAGACTGACGAAGCCACAAAGAAATACTGGCTCTTCTTCGAGGATCAGATAATAAACGACAGGCTGAATACAAAACTGGTTAACCTGATGTCGAAGGGCCTCTATGTGACCATACAGCAGTCAGAGTATGAAGCAGGCCTGTCAAAACAGACAGTTGGATTCAGTTATATGGCTCAAAACTTTTCAGCCATCGCCGACAGCACCGTAAAGATCAGCTCAGATGAGATAAAGGATTATTATGATGCTCACAAGGATACTTACAAACGTACCGCTCAGAGAGACATGGAATACATGGTGTTCGATATTGCTCCCTCAGAGTCAGATATGAAAGAGGCTGAGACATGGGCAATGAACGAAAAGGAAAACTTTGCTGCTGCCACAGATCTTGTTCAGTATATAAATCTTACAGCCGATACACGACATACCGGGGTCTACCGGACACTGTCAGCATTGCCTGAGAGTCTGCGCGGCCTTGCCGGGTCAGGAGACAAGTCTGCTGTTCTTGGCCCTTATTTTGAAGACGGATCATACAAGCTCGCCCGTATAGTTGCAATAAGCGAGCGGCCTGATTCAGTCAGGGCAGCTCACATCCTTCTGTCACCCAAAGCCGGGAGAACCATGGCACAGGCCAGGAAAGAAGCTGACAGCCTGATGCAGCTGATAAATTCCGGTATTGAATTTGACCTCCTTGCCATGGCTAACTCTGATGACCAGGGATCAGCACAGGTGGGAGGTGATCTTGGCTGGTTCGGCGAAGGCACGATGATCGCCCCGTTCAACGATGCATGCTTCAGCGGTAAAAAAGGAGACCTGGTGACAGTCGAGACCACTTTCGGTCTTCACATTATAAGGATCATTGATCAGAGCCGTAAGGTAAAAAAATATGATATCGGGGTTGTTGACCGCAAGGTGATACCCAGCAGTGTCACCAATCAGCGCATCTATGCTGAGGCTTCACAGTTTGCCGGCACCAATAACACATATGAAAAATTCAATAAGGCAGTGGCAGCAGGCAGCCTCAATAAAAAACTGGCATTGAATGTGACACCCGAGCAGAAAGAACTTCCTGGTCTGACACAGGCAAGAGGCCTGGTGATGGCGCTCTTCCAGAACAGCAAGGAAGGAACAATCGTTCTTGACAACAGCGACCAGGCTGTCTTTGAGCTTGAAGACGTGTATGTTGTGGCTTACTGTACACGCGTGCAGGAAGAGGGCATTGCTCCTGTAGAATCAGTCTCTTCTGACATCAGGTTCATCCTTGCCAGAAAGAAAAAAGCTGAGGTGATCTCCGGCGAGATGAAGAAGCTGGCTGCCGAGGGCAAGTCGATCTATGACATTGCATCGCATTACAATACAACAGTGCAGGATGCCAGCGGAATCAATTTCAGGTCGTATTCTGTGCCAGGTGCCGGGATTGAACCAGGACTGATAGCTGCAGCATCAGCATCAGAGGCAGGTGTGCTTTCAAAACCTGTGACAGGTACCAACGGCGTTTATATGTTCGTTGTCAATACAGCAACTCCGGCAGCAGCAGAAGATTTAGCAATGGTTCGTGAACGCCTGAATTCCAACTACCAGATACGTGCATCGTACGAGGCATACCAGGCTATGCGCGACAAGAAAGAGGTGGTTGATATGCGATATAAATTCTATTGATCCAAATCATAACAAGGTACTCGCAGAGGCAGGTCCCGGACCTGCCTCTGCTTCTTTAATGATCTGAGGTACCGCAGCCTCCCAGCCGAGGGGCATGATGTGAACACCGCTGATCCCTTTTTTGCCTCTCAGTCTGCGGATGGTCTCCACCGCGATCTTTATACCCTCCTCCGCAACTTTATCGCCTGCATCAGCCAGTCTTTGCATTATGGCATCAGGGATTGTTATGCCGGGGATCCTGTCATTCAGGTACCGTGCCAGGTGCAGTGTTTTGAGCGGACTTACGCCTACCAGTATAAACACCTTGTCAAGCAACCCCTCCTTATCCAGGTTCTCAAGCCAGGGATCAAGCCTGTCGGGGTCAAAGACAAGATTGGTCTGCATGAACTGTGCCCCGGCATTTATCTTCTTCCTGTCACGTATGACCTGCAAGACCGGGTCCTGTGCAAAAGGCGCGGCGGCTCCTCCGAGGAAGAGTTTCGGCCTGTTCTTTATCTCCCTGCCATCGAGGTAGATACCCTCATCTCTCATCCTTCTCAGTATCCACAGCATCTGCACCGAGTCGACATCAATGATATTAAGATTACCCGTCGGCTTAACGCCTACACGGGGACTGTCTCCGGAGAGGCAGAGAATATTACGTATGCCCATGGCGTTAGCGCCTATGGCAAGCGACTGCAGGCTGTTACGGGTGTTGTCACGGGCTGAGATCTGCATCACTGGCTCTGCACCCAGCGATGCAGCCACTGAGCAGCAGGCTGCGCTTGACATCCTGGGCACCGCTGATGAGCCGTCAGTAAAATTGATTGCAGTGACGTAAGGTTTGACCAGTAATATTTTCTCCCTGAGCTTATCTGTGGAGGCGCCCAGCGGAGGCATCACCTCCGCTGTTATTACGAACCTGCCGCTGCGCAGCTCTTTCTCGAGCATCGACTGTGGCTCAGAGTATGCCGGAGCATGATACTCCGAATCTCCTTTCCACCATACTGGCTGGCGTATAGGTTTGAATACTTCCTCCTCAAGTACGCCCTGTGCGCTTTTCCCTTTCCGTGCAGACGGGAAAATGATCCTGTGCAGGCCCGTATCTCTTACTTTTCTCACTACCTCACCCCATGTCTCCGTCCCTGCCCTGTCCCAGTCTACCGGCGGCAGCACCTCAAGCAGCCTGTGCTCACGGTGCATCTTCTGTGAGCGCTGATAGATCAGGTGCCATGTGCACCTCCGTGAAGGATCGACATAACAATAGCCGTTGTTCACTCCCCCGCAGGGACCGTTCCTGATGCCCTTCGGACACTCCATGTGACAGATAAAAGCCGTCTCCTGCAGGAGACAGTTACCGCACATACGGCACCCGAAGAGTGGTCCCTTGACCAGCCGCTCATTAAATGCCAGCAGGCGCGCTCCTGCTGACAACTTCCTGAATGGACGGAAGGCAGGTTGCCACCGGCGTACAGGAGTGAATATGGCCATTGGAAATCAGATGATATACATGTTTATCAGTTGCTCATAAAGCTCCTGTTTCCCACTGATCTTTTTAGGTTCACCGGCTTTTACCGACAATTTGCGCAGGTCTTCAAGAGTAAGTTTGCCTTTCTCATATAGTGCACCGTCGCCCTTGTCAAACGAAGCATATCTGTTTTTCCTGAGCTTGAGGTAGTTTGAATCTTTAAGTATCCTGTCTGCAATAACGAAAGCCCTGGCAAATGTGTCCATACCGTTTACATGGGCTATGAAAAGATCTTCCGGATCAGTGGAGTTGCGTCTCACGTGTGCATCAAAATTGATACCTCCTGTAGTGAACCCGCCAGCCTGCAGAATAACAAGCATAGCTTCAGTGATCTCATTGATGTTTGTCGGGAATTCATCGGTATCCCATCCATTCTGATAGTCGCCCCTGTTGGCATCTATGCTGCCTAGCATACCTGCGTCTGCGGCCGTCTGCAGGTCGTGCTGGAACGAATGTCCTGCAAGGGTTGCGTGGTTAACCTCCACGTTAAGCTTAAAGTCCTTGTCGAGGCCATAGTGGCGCAGGAAGCCTATCACCGTGGCAGCGTCATAATCATATTGGTGTTTGGTGGGCTCCATGGGCTTGGGTTCAATATAGAAGGTGCCCTTGAAACCTTGTTTCCTTCCATAGTCTCTTGCCAGGGTAAGCATCATGGCCAGGTGCTCGACCTCCCTCTTCATGTCGGTGTTGAGCAGGGAGAGATAGCCTTCACGGCCGCCCCAGAAGACATAACCCTGTCCGCCGAGAGCGATGGTGGCATCAATGGCGTTCTTAAGCTGCACGGCAACATTCGTCAACACATTGAAATCAGGGTTGGTGGCAGCGCCGTTCATGTAACGCGGGTTACTGAAGACGTTTGCAGTACCCCAGAGCAGCTTCACGCCGGTCTCTTTCTGCCTCGCTTTTATCTGAGGAACAAACTTGTCAAGACGCTTCTCTATCTCAAAGACCGGGCCGTCACCCACGAGGTCCGTGTCATGGAAGCAGTAGAATGGAGCTCCGATCTTTTCAATGAACTCAAAAGCCATGTCGAGCTTGGCCTTGATGCGGTCATCGCCTTTCAGATCGTCGTGCGGAAAGTCCCTGGTCTTTGCTCCGAAAGTATCGGTGCCGTCACCGCAGAATGAATGCCAGTAGGCGATCGCATACCGGAGGACATCCTTCATCTTCTTGCCGCCGACCTTTGCCTCAGCGTCATACCATCTGAATGCAAGAGGATTTTTTGAATCTTTTCCTTCATACTTTATCTTCCCTATCCCGGGGAAAATTTCACCTTTTGATTTTTTTACCATAACTCTAATTTTTATTCATATAACTGATTTCCAAGTACATCAACCCAGGTATTGTATTTCTCTTCATAAATCCGGGCCAGTTTATTATCAGGTTCACTTGTACCTGTCGTCTTCAGCCCGCTGAAGGCCTCCTTCTCTGATTTATAGAATCCGCATCCAATGCCGGCTCCCCTCGCTGCTCCGACAGAGCCGTCAGTGTTATAGAGGGTGATCACCGTTGATGTGAGTGATGAGAGCACATCGCGGAAGACTTTGCTCAGGAACAGGTTTGACTCACCTGCTCTGATGACTTTGGGATTTATTCCCGTCTCCTTCATTATCTCAAGACCGTACCGGAATGAATATGCGATAGCTTCCTGGGCAGCTCTGAAGAGGTGACCCTGACCATGAATGTTGAAGTTCAGGCCGCGCAGGGAAGCTGTTATGTCCCTGTTCTGAAGCATGCGTTCAGCACCGTTGCCGAAGGGAAGGATGAGGAGTCCATCGCTGCCTGGTTTAACCGTTGCGGACATTTCATTCATCTTCGGGTATGTCATGCCTGACCCCGCGTTTTTCTTCAGCCACGAATATAGTATGCCTGTTCCGTTGATGCACAGCAGCACCCCCAGCCGCGTTAGTTTATCGCTGTGATTGACATGAAGGAAAGTATTTATCCGCGAAAGAGGATCAAACTGCGTTTCTTCCGTGACGCCATATATCACTCCGGAGGTGCCTGCGGTGGTAGCCACCTCGCCCGGCGAAAGCACGTTTAACGACAGGGCATTGTTTGGCTGATCGCCTGCCCTGTATGAGACGGGTATCCCGGCACGCAGGCCCAGTTCCTTTGCCATGCCGGCCGTAAGGTTGCCCTGGATGGAGAATGATTGAACCGGTTCGGCAAGCAGGTCCGGCGGGATGCCGTAATATTCAAGCAACTCAGCAGAGACAGAGCCTCTCTTGAAGTCCCAGAAGATGCCTTCCGAGAGGCCTGTATATGAAGTCTTTATTTCACCTGTGAGCCTCATGGCGAGGTAATCACCCGGAAGCATGATCTTATGTATTTTATCAAACAGGGCAGGCTCATTTTCCTTTACCCATGCCAGTTTTGAGGCCGTGAAATTGCCAGGGGAGTTCAGGAGGTGGTGCAGACAGAAATCCTTTCCCATCCTTACAAATGCCCTTTCACCAATCTCTACAGCCCTGCTGTCACACCATATGATTGAAGGGCGTAATACTTTTCCTTTCCCGTCAACAGTCACAAGGCCGTGCATCTGATAGGCAACCCCTATGGCTCCGATTGACTCCTTCTTCCCCCCCAAAGGTTCGAGGCAGGCTTGCAGCGCAAGGGTAAAATTCTTCCACCATGCCTCAGGATCCTGCTCAGCCCATCCGGGCCTGGGTGCTGATATCTCCATTTCTGTGGGAGGGTAAGAAGCTGAAGAGAGCGCCTTGCCTGTCTCTCCGTCAATAACGGAGACCTTCACCGACGAGCTGCCTAGATCAATGCCGAGTAGTAACATACCTTTATTATTAAGAGTTTTCCCTGACTGTCGTTATAAAAGTACGTATATTTTCCGTAGAAGCGTCAGGCGGCATCCCTCCGCCGCAGGACCAGATAATTCGCGTATAGTCAGAGACAGATCCCATCATGCTCCTCACTCCGGCCTCAACATCAGCCGGTTTGCCAAGGGCAAGGACATCTCTCGGAGGTAGGTTGCCAAGAAGGGTCACACTGTCACCTGCCAGCCTTCTGATTTCATCAATCGGATGGTTAAAGCTGAAATTGAAAAGGTTGATGCCGATCTCATTAAGATAACCCGCGGTTACGATCCCGGCAGCATCATTGTGAAAAAAGCGGACCCTGGGATTGAAGGTCTGATATATTTTTTTCAGATGAGGGAGGACAAACGTTTCGAAGTCAGGCTGTCCGAGAAAGCCAACTATATCATCAAGAAGGAAAACACCGTCAATGTCTTTGAATTTCTCAAACTGAAGAGAGAGCCAATCAATCACAAAGTCAGTAATCACCGTCAATGCCTTCTGCGCCTCCTCGGGAGTGATTGCCAGGGCCAGCATGAAGTCAGTGGTGCCGAAAAGGAAGGAGGCGATGTTGAGAGGCCCGCGACTGGAAGCGAACCTGTAATGGCACCCATTCTCCTTCAGTTTGCTCTCATATTTGGCCATCCTGCTGATGACAAACGGCAGCAGACCGTCGGTTCTGACATTGGGTTTTGCCAGTGAGGAAATCGCTTCGACAGTGCATTGTAATTTTACCGGGTGGGGAAAGTCGTCTTCGGTCCAAACCAGCTTGGCTCCGAAAGCGGAGGGCTCGGTACACATGCCATATTCAGTCCAGAAGCCGGGAAGGAACATGGCTTCGGGGAAGGTTTTATGTGCCGCGAGATTTGCATCAAACCATGTCTCCCGGTCAGCAAAGTATTCCAGTATCTTTGATCCGTACCAGCCGGGAAGCCATGGGCTGTCAATAATAAATCCGACAGGCTTTTCTTTCAGTACCTCCCCATCGATGACCCTCAGAAGGGTTTCCCAGTGTTTATCATTCATATACTCTCATTTGATAATTCATGCTGATACTTATATGCCGGGGACATAATAAAATTTCAGTCCCCTGTAATACTCCAGAGTGCTGTCAGGCTTCCCGATGCCTGCAGGGAAAGGCCGGCGCGAGGAGGTTTGGAAGTATGTCAGGCAGGCATCTTTCCACCAGTGTGCCTCTTTGACCTGTATCTTCAGAAGCTGCAGTACATGCTTGTACTGCTCAGCGTCAATCTTCCCTTCCAGTGTCATCCAGTAAGCATAATAGCCTTCTGTCTGCAGCACTCCGTCATTATACCTGTAGCACAGCTCGTCCCAGAGTGTCCTGCCCGAGCTCATCCGGTAATCCCATGGCAGGTGGTGAAACCATAACAGTAGGTTCTCAGGGCATGTAGCCAGGTCATTGTAAATATTGTTCAGGGGAGGGAAATACTGGCTCACGGCGTTACTTCCTGTCACTGTTCTGTCAAAGCCGATACCTGCCGTATCAGCCCTGTGATAATAGAGGGAAGTCCAGTCAGCCCTACCTTTGTCAACCCAGGGCCCAGGGCCCCAGTGGTGTCCCTGCGCCATGATATGATGCAGGCCAAGAGGTGTCATATAATTTACTGCCGTTTCACGCGATGAAAGCATCATCGTGCAGATGCCTTCCACCACCCCGGGATCATGGCTGATTGTCATCCTGATCCATTCATCAGCTATGGAGGCGGAGCTGAGTGCGGGCTGCCAGGCGAGGCGTCCGAAAGCGTACCAGTTTGCCTGACCGAAAAGATGACCGGTCCAGTTTCTCTCCGTTCCTATATTGGCCACCCCGGCCATACCGGTAAGGAAGTGACCATCGAGTGATCCGTCAATCACATCTGCAACTGTCGAACCCTGTCCGCGGGCATAGGTGTCACTCCGGAGACACTCTTCAAAGAGCGGGGCCAGGAAGACAAGGTGAGTGGCACAGCCAAGATATTCCTGGGTTATCTGGAACTCCATCATCAGAGGCGTGGATGGCATGGAGCCGAACAGCGGATGAAAAGGCTCGCGTGGCTGGAAATCAATGGGGCCGTTCTTGACCTGGACAAGGACATTTTTGCGAAAGAGCCCGTCAAGCGGAATGAACTCGTTGCAGGCCTGCTTAGCCCTGTCGACAGGCACATCATTATCATAAACAAATGCCCTCCACATAACCACACCGCCGAATGGAGCGACGGCGTCAGCCAGCATGTTGGCACCGTCAGCGTGCGTGCGGCCGTAGTTCTGCGGGCCGGGTTGTCCCTCGGAGTTTGCCTTGACAAGAAAACCGCCGAAGTCAGGAATGACGGAATAAATCTCAGCCGCTTTATCACACCACCACCTGATGACCCCGGGGTCAAGAGGGTCAGAAGTGCTCAGGCCGCCAATCTCTGCCGGAGCACTGAAGCGGGCTGTGAGATATATCTTTATCCCGTAAGGGCGCATGATATCCGCCAGGGCTGACACCTTGCGCAGGTACGGCGCGGTGAGCACAAGGGCATCAGCATTAACATTCGTGATGACGGCACCGTTTATACCTATTGAAGCGTTGGCTCTGGCGTAGTCCTTATATAACGGTGAGATATAATCAGGCAGCAGGTGCCAGTTCCATATTGAGAAGCCGGCATAACCGCGTTCGACGGTCCTGTCAAGATTGTCCCAGTGGTTCAGGAGCCTCAGTGCAACGGCAGGCCTCTCGATGACCGACAGATCCTTCAGGGAAACCCCCATACTGACAAGCCGCAGAAGATGGAAGGTGCCGTAAAGGACTCCCTTATCCCCTTCCGATGCTATCACGATGATTCTTTTCCCTTTTTGTGTGACTGATCTTATGAGATAACCCTCGTCGCCTGTCGTTCCCGTTTTGATATCCGGCAGAAGATCGGCTATCAGGGGTGACGATTCAAAGGTACCTGCCACCACTACCCCTCCGCGGGTGATGCTTTTCACATCAGCGATCTTACGTCCTGTCAATCCACCCAGGCCGGCAAGAAGCTCCTCGTGTGCAGCATTCAGCACCGGGGAATCTCCTGTTACCATCACACTGTTCAGTGCTTTGCTGCACTCCTTAAGATAAGCCCTGTCACTTATCTTATCATATTTCAGCCACAGCCGGTACCCGTCATCGCCGCTGACAGGCATCAGGGAGCCGAGCAGCCATAATATCATTACCGTGATGCCCCTTTCAATCATGGTGCTGACAGATTACCGGATTTCAACGACGATTGTCTGATTATAAGATCATGACTCAGTATAATAGAGTTGACCTTTTCAAACTGAGTTCCTTCAAGTATTCGAATCATTGTTGAGGCAGCAACATCACCCATAGCTCTTCCCGGATAATGGACCGTCGTCAGGTTAGGTTCTACAATGCGTGATACAGGGTCGTCATTGAACCCCACAACAGCCACATCATCGGGAACACGGTAGCCTTTCTTTTTCAGCTCGCATATAATAGACACTGCCGAGGTGTCATTTGCTGTGAAAATGCCATCGGGCATTGATCCATGGCTGAGTAGTCTCCGGATGATCACATCACCGGAGCTGTCTAAAAGGTCAGTAATGAGATGAGAGTTATCATTATACTCGAGGGAATTTTCTGCAAGAGCCTGCCTGAACCCGCGGAATCTGTCATTATAAACATTACGGTTCATGCTGCCCCCCACATGAATTATCTTTCTGCAACCCTGCTCGATGAGATGCTTTGTTGCTTCGTAACCTGCCCTGTAGTTATTGATGACGACACTTACACAGTTGCCGCATTCAAAAACCCTGTCAAAGAAGACAATCGGAATATCCTTCTGGAAGATATTATGGAAGACATCGATGTTCTTCGTTTCGTAGGACAGAGATACCAGGAATCCGTCCACCCGGCTGTTGAACAGCGCCTGGATATTTGCCTCTTCGAGAGAGGCGGACTCCTCGCTCTGGCTTATCAGCAACTGGTAGCCGGAGTTGTTTACCGCTTTCTCCATTCCGGAGATGACTGACGACATGAAGTGACTGTCTATCCTCGGTATGATAACGCCTATTGTCCGTGTTCTTTTCTGCCGGAGGTTTGCGGCGAACTTATTATGCTGATATCCCATCTCCTGGGCGGTGTGCATAATTTTTTTCCGAAGTTCTTTGCGTACCTGGGGATTGTTGTGCAGGCCGCGGGAGACCGTTGAGGCTGAGATATTCAGCGCTTTAGAGATGTCATAGATAGTGACCTCCGCTTTTTTCTTCATTCCGGCCATAATTCCTCAAAATAAGTAATAAAACAGAAATAATTGAAACAAAATCAAA
>Ga0209745_1001111_pt1 | contig 16153 bp, 12 predicted proteins | sample BarGraNGADG00312_FD_184495 | JGI IMG/M metagenome (GOLD analysis project Ga0209745, IMG submission 184495) | Arctic peat soil microbial communities from Barrow, Alaska - Barrow Graham LP Ref core NGADG0004-312 (SPAdes) (version 2) | ecosystem: Environmental > Terrestrial > Soil > Wetlands > Peat... | reverse complement strand
CAGCACCGACTATCGCTATGCCATCGTCGTCAGCATCGATTCGGTTTCGACGGCGGTCTGGCGAATCGACTCCACGCCGTCCAGCAACTCGTTCAGCTGCCCCGATAGTTCCTGCGGCGACTGCATCGTGACGATGTTGTCGGCGATGAGCTGGAAGGAGTTCTCAATCAGGTCGAGCTGTCCGCGCGCCACGTCCAGGTAGCGCCGGATCTCCTTCATCTTGTCCTGGCGCTTGAGGATAATCGCCAGGTTCTTCTTCGCGAGGCCGATCTGCGCGTCGCCGTCCTTGCCTAACTTGATGTCGCGCTCCAGGCGGGCGCGGTCGGCATCGAGCGCGTCGAGATTCACCGACCGGAGGTACGCGTCGTACCGGGCCGACGTGACGGCCATGTCGATGAACGCGTCCACCAGCCGCTCGGTCTTGGTCAGCTCGCTGCGCAACAGCTCGCCGGTGAACGACGGGTTTTGCGAGGCGAGGCAGTGAATCTCGGCCTGGCGGGCGATCAACCCGTTCACCCGCTCGCGCTCGGGCGGCGCCAGCAGCGCCACACGCTGGCCTCGCTCCTCGGCGACGAGCACCTGCCGGATCTTGTCGAACCTCGGATCCCAGAGCAGGTGGCGCAGCCGCTTCGAGTCGGGCGCGTACAGCAACCACAGCGCCTCGAGGCCGACAGCGAGGATGGCGAGGAACGGGTTGAGCGTCAGGCCGGCCGCCGCGAGGGTGCCGCCGAACAGCGACAGGTTGAACGGGTTCGAGAACGCGAACTCGAGGTAGGGCCGCTTCTCGAGGATCGAGGCTTTCGCGGCATCCTTCACCGCGCTGATCATCGCCGGGCTCATCGCGGGCGTGACAGGGCTCTGCCAGGTGCGCGGCCGGACGGCGTCGGCCGGGGCGGCAACGGGCTTGACAACGGGCGCCTTCGGCCGGTCGGGCGTAGCCATGGGTCACTTCTACGCGGGCTGAGACACCGGGGCGTAGAGCATCTCGAGCAGTGTCTTCTCGATGGCCCGGAACTCGGACGAGGACTTGAGGCCGATGTCGCGCACCTCGAAGAACGGCACGTCCACGCGGTGCAGGACGCGCGCCGGCCGGCTCGAGAGGACGTAGACCGAGTCGGCCAGGTAGACCGCCTCGGACACGTCGTGCGTCACGAACACGATCGTGTTGTCCTCGGTCCTCGACGCGTCGAGCAGCAATCCCTGCATCTCCCAGCGCGTGTACGGGTCGAGCGCGCCAAACGGCTCGTCCATCAGGACAACGCGCGGCTTGTTGATGAGGGTCCGGGCGATCGCCACCCGCTGCTTCATGCCGCCCGAGAGGTCTTTCGGGTAGTGATCGGCGAACTCCTCGAGGCCGACCGACTTCAAGTAACGCTTCGAGCGCTCGTGCCGCTCGGACTTCGGCACCCCCCGCAGCCGCAGGCCGTACTCGACGTTCTCCCGGACCGTCAGCCAGCCGAACGAGGTGTAGGCCTGGAACACCATGCCGCGGTCGGGGCCAACCGACTGAATCTTCTTGCCCTCGAGCAGGATCTCGCCGGTCGTCGGTCGCAGCAGGCCGGCCACCGATTTCAGGATCGTGGACTTGCCGCAGCCGGACGGCCCGAGAAAGACGATGATCTCGCCGAGGCCCGGCTTGTCCATGATGTCGATCGACACGTCGCGGACGGCCTCGGTCCGGCGCCCGTTCTGCCCGACGTAGGTGATGCACAGGTCCTTGATGCGGAGCTTCGGGACGACCTCGCTCATGCGTCCTTCTCCCTCCAGCGAAACAGCATGGCCGAGCAGGCTCGGATGAGGGCGTCGGTCAGGAGGCCGATGCCGCCAATCACCAGCAGGCCGGCAAACGACCACGAGGCCTTCTGATGGGTGCGGGCGAGTTCCACCATGTAGCCGAGGCCGTGCTCCGGGTTGACCGCTTCCGCGAGGATCACGTACGTCCAGGAGATGGCGTTCATCACCCTGAACGAGTCGAAGATCTCGGGCAGCGCCGCGGGCAGCAGCACGGTCCGCACCGCCTGCCACCGCGACGCGCCGAGCGTGAGCGCGGTCTGCACGAGTTCGTCGGGCACCGCCCTGATCGCCGTCACGACGACCGGGAGCAGGTACACGAAGACGCCGAGGAAGAGGAACGCAACCTTCTGCGACTCGTAGATACCGAACCACAGGATCAGCAGCGGGATGAACGCCGAGATCGGCATGTACCGCAGCGGCGACATGATCGGCTCGAAGATCCGGTTGACCGGCTCGAACGCGCCCATCAGGACGCCGAGCGGCAGCGCGAGCGCAGAGGCCAGCGCGAACGCGATCAGAATGCGCTTGGTCGAGATCCAGATCGCCAGCCCCAGATCGTACTGGATGAACAACTGCAGCGTGCCGCGGACGACCTCGGTCGGCGACGGCAGAAAGTCCGCCGGCGCCAGCCGGCCGTAGGACACCAGGCACCACCCGGCGAGGACGATGACCGGCGCCACCAAGCCGAGCACCACCGAGATGGTGCGCGGCAACGGGGCGCGAAGGGCGAACCAATCGGACTTCATCGTAGTCAGGAGTCAGGAGCCTACTGCGTTGCGAGAACCACCTTGATGTCGGTCCGTCGGTTCAGCTGCCGGCCCGTCTCGGTCGTATTGGTCGAGACCGGGTTCGCCGAGCCGTGCCCGATCGTCTGGAACCTGACCGCCTGGATGTTCGGGAAGTTCTTGAGCACGTAGTTCTTCACCGCCAGCGCGCGACGCTCGGACAACGTCATGTTCGAGGTCGGCGATCCGGTCGAGTCGGTGTTCCCCTCGACGCGGAGGTACGTGTTCCCGAACGAGGTCATCGTTTCGCCCAGCGCGTCGAGGACGAAGAACGAGCCGGCCATGATCTCGTCGGATCCCGGCGTGAAGTGGATCTGGATCTCCTTGTTGATGATCGCCCGGTCCTCGGCGCTCGCGGGACGCGCAGCCAGCTTCGGCTCCTCGACCTTCTGCCCGGGGTACATGGCGGCGAGCGACGAGATGAACCGGGTGTCCGCCCAGTCCTTGCCGGACACCGGCCGCGTGACAAGGCCCTTCTTGCGCCAGATCACGAAGGCCGTGTCGAACAGCGTCTCGTAGTGCGGCTTCCCGCCGGTGAGGCCGTAGAACTGCGCGTTGTCAGCGAACGTCGTCAGCTTGAGGCCGGAGAGCATCCCGGACACGGTGTCGGCGTCGAGCTTGAGCGCACGGCCGATCAGCGCGTACGACGACGCCGGATCGCGCTTGATCATCTCGATCCCCTCGAACCAGCCCTGCACGAAGTCGCGCACGGTGCCAGGCGCCTCGTCGATCAACGTCTGACGGGCCACCAGCGTGTCGGCGATGATGTTGGTCGCCGCGGCCGTGGACACGAGCACGTGCGCCTCGTCGCCCCGCGCGGTCACTGCCGCCGAGAGGTCGGGTTCCCAGGTCACCGCGGCATCCACCTGCCGGGCCTTGAACATGGCCGCCGCGGCCGGCGCGTCCTGCGTGAAGATGATGCCCTTCTCGAGCGCGTTGCGGTCGTCGGCCGGCAGGCCCGACTGCGCGAGCAGGTACAGCAGCAGGAAGTGCGACGGGGTGAACTGCGTGCAGGCGACCTTCCGGCCCCGCAGATCCTCGATCGACTTGATGGACGAGAGCGACACGATGCCATCACCACCACGCGACCAGTCCTGCATGATGATCGACTTCGCCCTCGCCCCGTTCTCCTCAAGAATCGACGCCTCGCGCGCCCAGTTGTCCACCGTGTCCCACATGATGTCGATGGCGCCCTTGCGGAACGCCGCCAGCTTGGCGGCCGGGTCCTCGAGCAGCACGAACTTCACGTCGAGGCCATATTTCTTGCGGTAGTTCGACGCAACGCCCGGGTCCATCCCGCCGTTGAATACGACGCCCGGCGCATGGCCCGCCCACGTGTTGATGCCGACGACGAGCGTGCGCGACAGCTTTCCGCCCGACGCGAGGCTCGTCGCGGTCACGCCCGTGGAGCCGAAGCCCCGCTCCGGGTCGGACGGCGCGTTCCTGAGCGCGTCGAAGTCGTTGACGCCCGGCTTGTCAGCCGCTTGCGTGGAGGCCGGCTTGTCGCCGACCGCCCACTTGCTGAGATCCGTACCCTTGTAATACCAGAAGGCATACCCGAGCACGGCCACGACCACCACGGTGATGAACAGCTTGGCGAATGGAGTGAGTTTCATAGGATCCTGCTTCAGAGCGTCTTCGTCCCCTGCGCGGCCTGCGCGGCGGCCCGCTTCGCCTTCAGTTCGGCAAGCTGCTGCTTGGCCTGGACCTCGCCCACCTGCGAGCGCACGGCCTGCAACTTCGCGTCGAGCGACGCCTCGGAGAGTTCCTTGCCAAGGTTGGCCTCGGCGATGGTGTTCTTGATGTGCTCGCGGACGTTCTCGAGCGCCTTCACCTCGGCATCCACGGACAGGCCGTCCAGCTGTCCCTGGATCTTGATGCGCGCCTGCGCCGACTGCATCTTCGCCAGCATCGAGACGCGCTCGGCCTGCAGCTTGCGAATCTCGGCCTGTACGCTCATCAGCGAGGTCTTCGCGGAGTCGGCGTCGCGCTGCGCGCCTTCCATCTCCGCGTTCAGATCTCCGATGTCTGCCGTCAGCTGGTTCTTCTTCTGCAGCAGGATCAGCGCGACATCGTCCTGGCTGGTGTCCATGGCGACACCGAGTTCGGCCTCGGTCTGCGCCAGCTCCCTGGTCACTCTCTGGAAGCGCTCGCTCGTGTCCTCACGGCGCCGGATGATGGCGGCCGTGGCGGACTTGAGCTTGGAGTACTTTTCCACCATCGAGTTGATGGCGTTCTCGTAGGCGATCTCCGGATGCTCCTTCTCCACGTCGGAGATCCAGATAGAGAGAAACCCCTTCCACAGGTTTCCGAGGCGCTTGAAGAATCCGACTTCTGCCACGTCAGCCCCCTTCGAGAATCCCGAACCGATCACCACGTACTACGGAACTTATTGCGGCGGGTTCCAGCTAGGCGCGGCGTTACGCACTGGGGCCGGCCGCCGAGGGATCGTGGAGCCGCGGCGAGGCCTGCACCACGCGCGCGACCGCCTCCTGGCCGAAGAACTCGAGCACGTGCTGGATATCCAGCTTCCTTGCGTTGCAGGCGGCCACCACGCCCTGCTGCTGCTGGATCTGCTGCTCCATGCGGGCCTTCAGCTTGCGGACCTCGTCCTGGAACTGCGCGATGCGCTTGGTGGACTCCTCGAGCACGAGTTGCGTGTCGCCCGCGTTCTTCCGGATGTACCCCTCGAGCGCCTGGACCTCGGCCACGCCGGCCTCGATGATGTTGTCGATCGGTACGCCGAACGCCTTGAGGGACGCCTCGACGATTTGCTTCTTCACGGCCACGGGCGTTTCGGCCGGGAGGCTGCCGAGCAACTGCCGGGCCTTTCCCACGCGCTCGCGTTCGGAGACGTCGATTCCAGCCGCGTCGAACACCTCGTCGAACGCGACCTGGCCGTCGGTCGGCGGTGGCGGTTCCTGCTGGAAGAATGTGGTGGCTGGCTGCGCCGACGCGGCCGCGGCAATCAACGCCGCGTCATCATCCGGCGTGGCCGTGGCGGGGGTGACACCGTCGGTCGCCGCCTGCCCGTCCTCCTGGACGATGAACCAACCGACCACGGTCGAACCCCAGGATTTCTTCTCGGTCATGGCAGACCTCACACCGGGAGCAGCAAAGGGAGCCAACGTCGCGGAAATAATAGCACGCAGCCGACAGGCGCGATCCGGAACGCCGTCAGGCTCAGAACACCTCGCGCTCGTCGAGCGTCATCTCGACCTTGAACCACCACCTGGGCTGATAGGTGAGGAAGACGGGGATCTCGGCCAGCGGCCCGTCCAGCCCGCACACGATCGCGAAACTCTCGGTCCACGGCTCGCCCCGCGCGCGCACCTCGAAGTCGGACTTCAGGAGTGTCGCATAGGTGGTTCCGCCGTACCTGGCATTCCTCTGAATCTCCGACGAGATGCGGGCGACGTCGTACTGCTTGGCGTAGTAGGCGTAGGCGAGGCTCTTCTTCCCCGGGGCCTTTCCCGCCCGGTGCACGCTTTCCACCGCGTCGTGCAGCAGCTCGGCGATCCCTGTCAGCAGACCGGACCGTCCGCCGGGCGGCACCGGCGTCTTCCGGATCTTCGGCAGGGACGTTTCCTTCAGCAGGACCTCGAGCAACGCGTCGAGCTCGCGGTACGAGTAGTCTCGGCCGGCCTTCGAGATCGTGACTCTTGCCACAGACTCCGACCGGTCGATCGTCGCCTGGATCATCTTGAAGACGACCCCTTCATTCGCCTCGCTGGCGACGCGAGATGTCGCCTCCTTCAGAGTTTCCTCGTCGCTCCTCTTCATCACCCCGAGGACGGTCGCTCCCCCGCTCCGGGATTCCTCGAGGATGAACCCCCATCGGTTGACCCGCCGGGGTGCCCGGTCCGGATCCGACCCGATCAGCAGGTCGTACCCGCGCTCGTCGTTCTCGCCCCGCCGCCAGCGCAGCCGCGCGCCCCCAACGTTGTCCTTGCCGATCCAGAACAGCACCAACGGCCGGATTTTCGCCGCGACCCGGTATCGGTGTTCGGCGACGATGGGGAGCGTGCCGTTGGTGAGCGCGGCCACCTGCGGCGCGGCATTGGGGACGACCGGAGCCGTGGGGCGAACCACGCCCTGGTGCCCGCTGAGGACTGCCATCAGGCAGCCCGCGGCCAGAACGCCAGAGACGGCGACGCGCACTCGCGGCCGGATGGGACCCATCGACGCCGATTATACCCGACAGGACTTGCGCGCCAGCATCGTGGTGGGCTAGCATCCTTCTGTCCCAGCGCCCCCACCTGAGGCCTTTCATCCTGAGATCCGCTCGATTCCGCTTCGTGGCCCGGATGTTTGCCATCCTGCTCCTTGCAGGGACGACAGCCCATCTGTGCGGCCACGCCCTGTGCGTGCACAACCGCGAACCGGGGGCGCCAGGAGTGCCCGCCGGCGCGGGCGCACAGCACTCGGCCTGCAAGACGCCTGGCGAGGCCCCGCCAGGCGACGCCGACCACGACGGTCCGGACGACTGTTTCTCCTGTTCGCACTACGTGGACGTGCAGGTTCGCTTCCAGATCACCCTCGTCTACACCTCCGTGTCCGCGGTGTTCGCCGACAACCGCGGCCATCTTTGCCTCGCGCCGTCCGAGCTGTACCACCCTCCGCTCGCCTAGTCCGCCTGACCGGCCCTCGCTCAACTTCGCGCTCGCCCTTGGCGTGTTCGCCCTTCCCGCCTTCGCCCACCGAGCTTTTGGTGGGCAGGCGAGCGCCGTTTTCCGTTTTCTGTTCTTTTCCTGGCGGGTTCATCATGCGTACGGCCGTTCTCCCGCTGATCTGCCTGGCCGGGTGCCTGCTGAGTAGCGGCGCCGCGGGCCAGACAAGCGATATTCCGGCGCGCCTGTCGCTGGCGGATGCGATCCGCCTGTCGATAGAGCGCAACCCCACGCTCGACGCGGCACGCCATCAGGTCACCGTCGCGCAGGCCGACGTCGCCGCGGCGAGGCGCTGGACGAACCCGGTGGCCACCGTCCTGTCCGAGGGGTACAACGGACAGCCACGTGATGCCGGGTTCTTCAACCGGCAGGAACTCTCGCTGCAGGTCGAGCAGGAGTTCGAGATGGCGGGCAGGCGACGTTTCCGGTCGGAGATCGCCGGCGCGTCAGCCGGCGTCGCCCAGTTCGCCCTCGACGACCAGGCGAGGCAATTGCGCCTCGAGGTCCAGCGCGCCTACTTCCAGTTGGTGCTGGCGCGTCTCGATGCCGACCTGGCCCGCGCGTCGCTCGTGGAGATCGACAAGGTCATCGCGATCAACCGTTCGCGGTATCAGCAGGGAGAAGTGTCGGGCGGCGAGCTGAGACGGCTCGAAGTCGAGCGCCTCACGTTCAGCGACGACGCGCTCCTGGCGGAACTGGCCATCAGGAACTCGCGCGGCATGCTGCTCGCGCTGCTGGGCGCCCCGCGGCTGGACCTGCCCTTGGACCCGATCGATACGCTCGATGCGCCCCTGGCATCCGTCGTCGGCCTTCCGGGGCCCGTCACGCGCGGCCCGGAAGGCCTCACCGACGCCTTGTCGATGACCGGGCAGGCGCTCGCGGCCCGGCCGGACGTCGCGGGCGCCCGGCAGGAGCAGGCGCGGGCGCAAGCCGACGTCGGTCTGCAGCGCGCGTTCCGCACGCCGAACCTGTCAGTGGCGGCCGGCATCAAGCGCGACTTCGGGACCAACGGCCTTGTCTGGGGCGTGAGCGTGCCGCTGCCGCTGTTCGACCGGAACGCGGCCGGCATGGCGCGGGCCGACGCGGAGCGCCGCCTGGCCGAGAGCCGGGTGAGAGCACGAGCGCTTGCCGTGTCGCTGGAGGTGCAGCAGGCGGTCAACCTGGTGGACATCAGCCGCGAGCGGGTCGGGGCGATCGAACGCGATTACCTGCAGAAGGCGCGCGAGGCCCGCGACGCGGTACTCGCCGCGTATCGCGCGGGCGAAGGCGAGCTGCTGAACTTCCTCGACGCGCAACGCATCTACCGCGACGTGCAGCGCGCCTACAACCGAGCGCGCTTCGACCACCGACTGAGCCTGTTCCAACTGGACGCCGCCGTCGGCGCCGGCCCTGGAGGACTGCTGCCATGATCCGTCGCTTCGCTTACGTGTTCGCCCTGCTTCTCGTGGTCGGATGCAGCCAGAAGCCCGGACCGGCGGCTGAACAGGGATCGCCGGCCAGGGGTGAGGCGCGAGGGGCGCCAAGGGAAATCCGCGTCTCGCCGGAGCTGCAGAAGAAATGGGGGCTCGTCACCGGGCCGGTCTCGCGGCTTACGGTCACCAGCGCCGTGACACTGCCAGGCATCATCGCCCTCAACCTGCAGCGCACGGCGCAGATCTCGTCGCTCCTCGAGGGCCGGGTCACGTCGGTCGGCGCCGACCTGGGCGACCAGGTGCGCATGGGCCAGGCGCTCGTGGTCGTGCACTCGCCCGCGTTCGCCCAGGCACAGACGACCTACCTGCAGGCATACGCGCGGAGGAACGTGGCGCGGCGGGAGTTGGACCGGGCCCTGGAACTGCTGAAGGACGAGGCCATCCAGCAGAAGGAATACCAGCGGCGGCAGGCCGAGTTCGATGCGGCGACGACCGATTACGCCCTGGCCGAGTCGCACCTCCACTCGCTCGGGTGGGACCACCCGCAACTCGACGCCCTGCTCGAGAGGTCGAATCGAACGGGCGGCGACTTCTCGAACCTGGTGGACCCAAGCCTGACCCTGCGCGCGCCCAGCGACGGGCGCATCATCACGCGCGACGTGGTCGTCGGCGAGCAGGTTCGTCCGGACAAGCTGCTGTTCATGATCTCGGACCTCTCGACGGTCTGGGCGCTGCTCGACGCCCGCGAGAAGGACCTGCCGGGGCTGACCCCTGGCGGCCGCGTCACGGTCACGAGCGAGGTGTACGCGGGGCGGCGCTTCGAGGGGCGACTGTCGCGCATCGGCGATGTCGTAGACGAGAAGCTTCGGACGATCAAGATCCGCGTGGAACTCCCCAACCCCGCGCTCCTGCTCAAGCCGAACATGTTCGTGCAGGGCGCCTTCGAGGCCACCGGTGGCACACACGAGGTCCTGGGCGTCCCCGAGGACGCGATCCAGACCATCGAAGGCGAACCGGCGGTGTTCGTGCTGACGGCCGATCGCGGCTTCGCGGTGAAGCCGGTCGCGATCGGCGAGCGCGTCGGCACGCTCCGCGCGATCGCCCGCGGCCTGGACGGCAAGGAGATCGTCGTCACCGCCGGCGCATTCAGCCTGAAGGCCGAGCTGCTGAAGAGCTCGTTCGCGGGGGAATAGGACCAGCCATGCTCGAACGATTGATGGCGTTCTCGTTGCGCAATCGCCTGCTGGTCGGGCTCGGCCTCGTCCTGGTGGTCTGCCTCGGGACGTGGGCGATCCTCACGATTCCCATCGACGCGTTTCCCGACGTGACGAACATCCAGGTCGAAGTGGTGAGCACGGCGCCGGGCCTGTCGCCGCTCGAGATCGAGCGCGTCGTCACCTACCCGATCGAGTCGGCCATGCGCGGCCTGCCGGGCCTGGTCACGATGCGATCGGCCACGAAGTACGGGATCTCGGTGGTCACGCTCGTCTTTCGGGACAACGTGAACATCTACTTCGCACGGCAGCAGGTCTTCGAGCGGCTGAGCGACGTGAGCCGGAGGATGCCGGACGGCGTGGAAACGGAGATGGGCCCGATCGCCACGGCGATGGGAGAGATCTACCAGTACACGCTGGAAGCGGCGCCCAAGGGTGGCGGCCCTGAAGGCCCGCCCCACACCGCTTCCCACACCGCTTCCCACACCGCTCCCCACACCGCTCCAGACACCACTCCAAACACCGCTCCCGGCGCCGAAGATGTGCCGCGGCTGACGCGCCTGCGCACGCTGCAGGACTGGGTCGTCTCGCCGATGCTGAAGGGCGTCCCTGGCGTCACCGAGGTGAACTCTTTCGGCGGCTACATCCAGCAGTTCGAAGTGCTGGTGGACCCGGACCGGCTGCTGAAGTACGACCTCTCGGTCGACAGCGTGCGCGAGGCGATCCGCCGCAACAACGCAAATGTCGGCGGCAGCGTCGTGACCCGGGGTTCGGAGGAGTACATCATCCGGGGCGTCGGCATGATCTCGTCGGAAGCCGACATCCGTTCGATCGTATTGAAGTCGCAGGCGGGCACGGCCGTCTCGATCGCCGACGTGGCCGATGTGCGCATCGGCCACGCCGTGCGGCAGGGCGCCTCGCTCAAGGACGGGCGCGGCGAGGCGGTTGGGGGCATCGTCCTGATGCTGCGCGGCGAGAACAGCCGGAACGTCGTGGCGGCGCTCGAGGCCAGGATCCTGGAGATCAACGAGAACCGCGTCCTGCCGGAGGGCCTCCAGATCGTGCCGTTCTACCGCCGCTCGCCGATCGTGGATGCGAGCACGCGGACGGTGCTGAAGGCGCTCGCTGAAGGCGCGATCCTCGTCGTCGCCGTGCTGCTGCTCCTGCTCCGGAGCGCGCGCGGGGCGTTCGTGGTCGTCCTCGCGCTCCCGCTGTCCATCCTGGTGACGTTCACGGTGCTGAAGGTGGCCGGGATCGACGCCAACCTCATGTCGCTCGGCGGCCTCGCGATCTCCATCGGCATGATCGTCGACGCGACGATCATCCAGGTGGAGAACGTGCAGCGGCGGCTCGGGGAAAACGGGAACCAGGGCGGCACGAGCGGCCGGATGGTGACCGTGCTGGCGGCGGCCATGGAAGTGCGGAAGCCGAGCATCCTCGGCGAGCTGATCATCGCGCTGACCTTCGTGCCGATCATCACCCTCGAGGGACTCGAGGGGAAGATGTTCTCGCCGCTGGCGTTCACCGTCGCCCTCGCGCTGCTCGCCTCGCTCCTGCTCTCGATCTTCGTCATCCCGGTCCTGTGCCTCGTCGTGCTGAAACCGGAGACGAAGGAGAGCCCGGTCCTGCACGCGATCCGGCGCGCCTACCTTCCGGCGCTGCACTGGACGCTCGGCCACCGGCTGAGCGTCATCGTCGCCGGCGGGGTGCTGGTGTGCGGCGCGATCGCGATGGTGCCGCGGCTCGGCACCGAGTTCCTGCCCATCATGGACGAGGGCGCGTTCGACATGGACGTCCAGCTGCTGCCCGGGGTCTCGCTCGACAAGGCGCTCGACACCACGCTCGAAGTCGAGAAGCGGCTGATGACGTTTCCCGAACTCCTGACGGTCGTGTCGCGTACCGGGCAGACGGGCGTCGCGATCGAGGCGCGCGGCGTGGACAAGACCGGGTTCGTCGGGGCGCTGAAGCCGCGGAGCGAGTGGCAGAGCGCCGCCTCGCGGGAGGAACTCGCCGACAAGATGCGCGACGCGGTCGCGGACATCCCCGGCATGGCGGCCAGCTTCAGCCAGCCGATTCAATGCCGGATCGACGAGCTCGTGGCCGGCACCCGGGCGCAGGTGATCGTCAAGTTGTTCGGCGACGACCTGCACGTGCTGAAGAAGAAGGCGGGCGAGATCGCGCGCGTGCTGTCGCAGGTGCGCGGCGCGGAGGACCTGGCCGAAGAGAAGGTGGCGGGCCAGCCCTACCTCACGGTGTCCGTGGATCGCGAGCGGATCGCGCGGTACGGCGTGAACGCGGCCGATGTGCTGGACCTGATCGAAACCGCGGTGGGGGGAAAGACCGTGTCGCAGGTCTACCTGGAGAACCAGGTGACGGATATTGCGATCCGGTTCCCCGACGATCACCGGCGCTCGGTGGAAGCGCTCTCGGCGCTGCTCGTGGACGCACCCGGGGGGGCCAGGCTGTCGCTGTCGCAGTTGGCGCACGTGGAAGTGCAGGAAGGACCCGTGCAAATCAGCCGCGAGGACGGGCAGCGGCGGATTGGCATCGAGATGAATGTGGCGGGCCGTGACATCGGCAGCTTCGTGGCCGAGGCGCAGTCGCGCCTGAAAGCGGAGGTCGCGCTGCCGGCCGGGTACTACCTGAAGTGGGGTGGACAGTTCGAGAACCAGCAGCAGGCGATGCGACGCCTCGGCGTCATCGCCCCGGCGGTTGCGACGTTGATTTTCGTGCTGCTGCTCGTCACCTTCGGGAGCGTGCGGGCCGCCGGCTTGATCATTTTCAACCTCCCGTTCGCGCTCGCGGGTGGTGTGTTCGCGCTCTGGCTGTCCGGCCTCTACCTGTCGGTGCCGGCGTCGGTGGGGTTCATCGTCCTGTTCGGCGTGGCGGTCCTGAACGGGGTCGTGCTGATCTCGTCGATCGCGCAGATGCGGGCGGAGGGGATGCGCACCGCGAGTGCGGTGATCGCGGGGTGCGACTCGCGGCTCCGGCCCGTCCTCATGACGGCGGCCATCTCGATCTTCAGCCTGTTGCCGATGATCTTCGCGTCGGGACCGGGGGCGGAAGTGCAGCGCCCGCTCGCCGTCGTCGTGGTGGGGGGCCTCATCACGTCCACCGTGCTGACGCTGCTCGTGCTGCCGGTGCTCTACGGGCTCGTCGAGGGCGACGAGCCGGGGTAGGGGCAGGGAGAGATGATAATAGGCAGCAGGCAGTCAGCCGACAGCGGGCAGCCTGTCACACGTGACTGGCTGTCTGCTGCCAGCTGCCGGCTGATCGCTGCTAGAGTGCAATCCCCGGGCACGGGAAGCCCGCGCAGAGGTCGCGGACTTCGGCGGCAATCGTGTCGAGCTCGGCTTGGTTGGCCGCGTTCTCGGCGACGCGGCTGAACCAGGAGGCGATCTTCGCCATCTCCGGTTCCCCCATGCCGCGCGAGGTGCACGCGGGCGTCCCGAGCCGGAGGCCGCTCGGGTCGAACGGCTTGCGCGGGTCGCCGGGCACGGTGTTGTAGTTGCACTCGAGGCCTGCGCGGTCGAGCGCCTTCGCGTACGCCTTGCCGGTCATCCCGCGCGGCGTCACGTCCATCAGGATCAGGTGATTGTCGGTGCCGCCCGACACCAGCTTGAACCCATATCCCGCGAGGCCTTCCGCGAGCGCGCGCGCGTTCTTGACGATCTGGTGGGCGTAGGCCTTGAACGTGTCGGTGGCCGCCTCGCGCAGCGCGACGGCAATGCCGGCGGTCGTGTGGTTGTGCGGGCCGCCCTGAAGGCCCGGGAACACCGCCTTGTCGATCGCCTTCGCCATCTCTTCCTTGCACAGCAGCATCGCCCCGCGCGGCCCACGCAGCGTCTTGTGCGTGGTCGTGGACACGACGTGCGCGTGCGGGATGGGCGTCGGGTGCGCGCCGCCCGCCACCAGGCCGGCGATGTGCGCCATGTCCACCAGCAGGTGGGCCCCTACTTCGTCGGCGATCGCGCGCATCGCCGGGAAGTCGATGATGCGCGGGTAGGCGGTCGCCCCGGCGATGATCAGCTTCGGCCGCTCCTTGACGGCCAACTCGCGGACCTGGCCGTAGTCGATCAACCCGGTGTCGATCTGGACGCCGTACTGGACGCTCCGGAAGAACGCGCCGGTGATCGACACGTTCCAGCCGTGGGTCAGGTGGCCGCCGTGCGGCAGCGCCATTCCCATGACGGTGTCGCCCGGCTTCAGCAGCGCGAAGTACACCGCGAGGTTGGCCGGCGAGCCTGAGTACGGCTGCACGTTCGCGTGGTCGGCCCCGAAGAGCGACTTTGCCCGCTGGATGGCGAGCTGCTCGAGCGGGTCCACGCACTGCTGCCCCTCGTAGTACCGCTTGCCGGCGTACCCTTCGGAGTACTTGTTGGTGAACACGCTGCCGGTCGCCTCGAGCACGGCGCGCGACACGTAGTTCTCGGACGGAATGAGGCGAATCTTCTCGAACTCCCGGCGTTCCTCGGCGGCCACGAGGGCCGCCACGTCGGGGTCAACCTGGACGAGATGCGGGTCAATCATAAGGACTCCAGATGAGCATTAGTCGGGACTCGCGAACATCAGTCAGGACTAACGAGGATCATCGACCGACACGTGTCACCGACTGACGACTGTCCCCAACTGACAAGGATCACCGACTAGCGACCAAAAAGTCCAGCGAACCACCGCTCGAACCGGGCATCCAGGTAGTCGAGCTCGCTCGTCGCCACCGGCGTCACGACGGGACCCGTCGCCGCCCCGTTGACGGGGAGAGCGGCCATCGGCGACCGGGCCGCATCCCAGATCGCGTCCGGGCCCTGGCTCCCCACCTCGACGTACCGGTAGATGGGAGCCACGCGGCGGATCTCCTCGAACACCTCGGACGGCGCCAGGTAATTCATCTTGAAGCGCAGTCCCATCCTGGCCGCCAGCTCGGTGATGATGCGCCAGGTCTCGATGCCCGACCGCGCCGGGATCGCCTTCCGGAGCAGCTGCACGCGCCGCTCGGAGTTGGTCATCGTCCCCGAGGTCTCTGGCGTGCTGCTCATCGGGAACACCACGTGCGCGGCCCTGGCCGTCCTGGTCGCGAACAGATCGGCCACCACCAGGAACTCCGCGGCTTCGAGGCCCGCTCGAATCTCCGCGGGCAGGTCCTCGGCGCCCAGCGGATCCTCGCCGAGCACCACCGCCACCTTGATCGCCTTCTCGGCCAGCAGACGAGCCACGTCCACATCGCCGGTGTCGAGGTCCCTCAGCGACACGCTCCAGTCCTTCTCGAGGTCCTCGATGGTGGCCGCGTCGGTCACCGCGCGATAGCCCGGGTACCACGCCGGGTGCGCGCCCATGTCGAGCAACCCCTGGGCATTGGACTTCTCGTGCAGCGGCAGCACGCCGCACCCGAGGGCGGTGCCGGCCGCCGCGAGCCACGAGACGTCGCCCGCGCGCCGGACGCCGCGGTAATCGCGGTTGAAGATCAGCACCTTGCGCTGGCTGCCCGCCAGGATTTCTGCGGCCTCCGTGATGGCCGCGGGATCGACCCCCGTCTTCTCGCCGATCTGCGCCGGCGACAGGCCGGCGATGGCCCCGACCAGTTCCGCTGCCGGAGGCTGGCCGGCCAGGCGCGACACCTCGGCGACGATGGCCTGTACGACAAGCGTCTCGGAGTCCGGCGCGCACTCGAGGAACAGTTCCGCGACCCGCGCGCTCCGGTTCTCTTTCGGCCCGATGTACACGAGTTTCGCGCCGTCCCTGATGGCCCGCTTGGCCACCAGGTCCACGACGAAGTGCTCCTCGTCGAGCCCCGAGTTCACCACCAGGATCGCCTGCGCCCGGGCGAGTTCCGGGTAGGTCGTCGTCGCCAGCACGTCGGGAGCGAACAGCTCCCGGTTCACGAGGTGGCTGAACGAGGTCACGTTGTGCGTGCGGAGCGCCACCCGCGCGAACTTCTGCGCGAGGTAGATCTCTTCGTTGGTGAGCCTGGGCGAGACGAACACGGCGATTTCCCGCGGAGAATACTTGCGGGACAGTTCCTTCAGCCGCAGCGCCGCGAGGTCCAGCGCCTCGTCCAGGGGCACCTCGGTCGCCGCCTGCCCGTTGTGCACGCGCGCGGTCAGCAGCCGGTCGTGCGCGTGGACGAAGTTGAACCCGAACCGTCCCTTCCGGCAGTGATTGCCGAAGGTCACGTCGTTGTGTTCGTTGCGCGACACCTTCACGAGGGTGTCGCCGAAAGTGTCGTAGTCGATCCGGCAACCGACGCCGCAGTAGTGGCAGACGCTCTCGGTCGACTCGGT
>Ga0209745_1001110_pt1 | contig 16178 bp, 10 predicted proteins | sample BarGraNGADG00312_FD_184495 | JGI IMG/M metagenome (GOLD analysis project Ga0209745, IMG submission 184495) | Arctic peat soil microbial communities from Barrow, Alaska - Barrow Graham LP Ref core NGADG0004-312 (SPAdes) (version 2) | ecosystem: Environmental > Terrestrial > Soil > Wetlands > Peat... | reverse complement strand
GTCGCCTTTTCCACCGGACTTTTGAGAGGTTGCTGCGGGCAGACCTACCAACGCTTACGGAGGCCCGCCGTGCCGGCGAGCGCGAGCAGCCCCATCATGGTGCCGAATATCGCGAGAGAGGCTCCCGCCCCTCCGCCGCAGACGTTGGTGACGCTGAACGCCGCCGTTTTCCGGTATTGCTGTCCCGTGTCGTCTCTCACGACCACGTCGTACTTGCCGAGCTCCGCGCCCCGCAGGTCGACGCTGCAGGTCAGCTTCTTTGACGACTGGGCCTGTGGATTCGTCGCGTCTATCCTCGTGGTGCCCTTCTCGAGAGACACCGTCGTCCCGTCGGTGAACCCGGTCCCGTTTACGGTGACATCCAGGACGACTCCCGACACCCCGTAGCTGGGCTCTGTCGACTGGGCAGACAACCTCGATGGACTGACATCGACAATGATGGGGTTGGAAGTCCCGTTCGAGGTGGTTACCGTCATCGGCATGTCCCCCTCGATCCAATCCGGCACGTTGCAGGCTATGGCGTTGTTCGACCATCCCGTGTACTCCGTCGACTTCTCGGAGCCGAAAGATACGTACGAGGTGCCTTGAGTCGCGCCGAAGTCAGAGCCCTCTATCACGACAGGAGCACCCCATCCGACCAAAACGGACGGCGAGATCTTCGTCACGCGAGGCAGCGGGTTGCCTCCGGCTCCACCGCCGTCGATAGTATGGATAATCGTTCCGGAAGACCCGACGGCCCAGACGTTGTTGACGTCCGCCGCCGAGACCGACACGAGCCTGGCGGTCGTCCAGAACTGCATGCCCCATCGCGCTCCGTTGGTGGTGTGCATGATCATTCCCACCGTGGAGTCGTACGAGGCCGTTGCCCACGCGTTCTGCCCGTCCACCGCGGAGATTCCCATCACGCCGTAGTAATCCCCGCCGTTCTGCATGGTCCAGTTCTCGCCTCCGTCGACGGTGCCTGAGATGTGTGCCAGGTCTGAGGTCACCCAGGCGGTATCGGGGTCGGCCGCAGCCACCCCGTAGAAGCCGTACCTGTAACCGTTCTCCATCGGGGTCCACGTCGCGCCACCGTCGGAGGTCTTGGAAATCCAGGAGCCGTAGTACGTGGCGGGCGGCCCTCCCGATGCCCACACGTTATCAGCGTCGACGGCACACACAGCCAGGTAGTATCCGAAGAAGGCCGCCGACGGTTGCAGGCTCCAGTTCGAACCACCATCGCCTGTAAACAATATGAGGCCTTCGCCCGGGTAGGGGGTTGTCCCTCCAACGGCCCACGCGTGGTTCCCGTCGGCGGCGGAGACTCCGCTCAGCATGCCGTTCGCAAGTTCGTATTGCGTCGTCCACGTCGAGCCCCCGTCATCGGTTTTGAGGATGGACGTGTAGCCGACGGCCCACGCTGTGTCGGCGTCCACCGCGGAAACGCCGACGAGATTGTCCGTGGTCCCGGACGCCTGCGGGCTCCAGGAGGCGCCTCCGTCAGTGGTCTTGAGTATCGTCCCGCCGTTCCCCACCGCCCACGCGGTGTCGCCGTCGACCGCGGACACGCCATAGAGATCGCTCGTTGTCCCCGAGCTCTGTGCGTACCAGCCCAAAGGGTCCTCCGCGGCGACGGCCGAGGCCGAGAAAGCCGCAAGGAGGAATACCAACGCCAGCACGGTCAGGCAGCAGGTCGATGTCTTCAGGATCAGGGGCAGTCGGGTTCTCATCTTTTCCCTCCCATCACTCGATGGTGATCAGGACTCGCGCTCCGGTGTCTCATCAGCGATTCCCGGGAATCCCGCGCGGGCGCTAGAAACGGCACGCAAAGGTCAGATAAGGAGTTGATATTACCCACTGAATGCCACATCGAGTCACCGCTCCGAAATCCCCAAGTTGCAAAGGCATACTACAACCGGAGTTTGAATCGGTCAACAAGCGTGGCACGGTGCCGGAATTGTCGAAGATGTGCGGCCATTTCCGCTCGAATCAGGACTCCGTGAAAATGGCCGCCGGCGCCCTCGAGCTATTCGTACTTCTGCACCAGGTCGGCCGCGATGATGCCCGAGGCGCACGCGGCCGGGACGCCGCCGCCCGGGTGGGTCGACGCGCCGGAGAGGTAGAGGCCCTTGATGGACTTCGACTTCGCCGACGGGCGGAACACCAGCGAGGCGGTCGTCTCCTCGGAGAGGCCGTAGATGGCGCCCTCCGGGTGGAGCAGGCGCCTCTCGTAGTCGAGCGGGGTGCAGATGTCGGCGACCTTGACGTGGTCGGCCAGGCCGGGCATGCCGTGCTCGGTGCAGAACTTCACCGACTTCTCGATGTAGGCTTCCTTCTCGCTGTCCCAGTCGGTGCCCTCGAGCCTGTAAGGCCCGGGTGTCATTATCAGGTTGACCACGTGGTGGCCCTCCGGGGCGAGCGCGGGGTCGGACTCGGTGGGCCAGCAGACCAGCGCGAACATCTCGTCGGGCAGCCTGTTCTTCTTGTAGACGTTCCACCAGTAGTCGTCCATGTCTTCCATCGGCCGGGTGAACAGCGTGTGGTGCGCCTTGAGCTCGGGCTCGTAGTCGACCCCGAGGTAAACCATCGGAACCGACATGGAAGGCTCGTAGGTCTTTATGCCCATGCGGGCTAGCCAGGTAAGGTGCTGCTCGCCGATGAGCTTGAGGTAGAGTGTCATCGCGTTGATGTTGGATATGACCACCGGCGCGGTTATCTCGGTGCCGTCGGCCAGCACGACTCCCTCGACCCTGCGGTCGCTCACCAGCACCCTGTCGACGCGGGCCCCGGTGCGGACCTCCATGCCGTGCCTCTCCCCCACCTTCATAATGCCCAGTGGTATCTGTATCATCCCGCCGCGCGGGTACCAGACGCCCTCGTGCTCCGAGTAGCCGAGCAGGGCGTAGGTCCCGCCGGCCAGCTCGGGCGGGAGGCCGGCGTAGAACGACTGGTAGGCCGCGGTCTGGCGCATGACGTCGGTCTTGAACCACTTGAATATAACGTCCTGGTAGCTGCCGGTGAAAAGCTCGCGGTACTTCAGCAGCTCGGGGTGGTTTTTGAACATGCGCGCGAAGTCCCCGAATGTGACCATCGGCGCGCCGAAGACCGCCTCGGTCGCGATGGCGATGAACTCTTTCATGTAGGCGGCGAACTCTGGCCAGGCCGCGGCGTCCTCGGGCGCGACCCGCTTGATAACCTCGGCGGTGGCCTCCGATGAGACGGGGAACTGGAAGCGGGTGCCGTCCTTGAGGATGTAGTCGTAGATGGGGTCGCACGGGATGAGGTCGATCTCTTTGTCGATATCGGTGCCCGAGATGCTGAACACGTCGCGTATCGACTGGATGACCTCGACTACGGACGCGCCGACGTCGAAATGGTAGCCGTCCTTCTCGAACGTCGAGCAGCAGCCCCCGATGAGGTCGCTCTGCTCGAGAACCAGGACCTTCCGGCCCCTCGAAGCGCTTATCGTCCCGGCCGACAGGCCCCCGAGTCCGGCTCCTATGACGATGACATCGTAATCGGCCATGGCTCATCCCCCCGTCAATTGCTTACTGAACGGTCGGTAGAATTATACGGGGCGCCGGGTCGCGTGTAAACCTGAAAACAGCGGGAATCCCGGTCTCCCGGGCGAATCAACATCGAGAGGGGCGTGGTCGTCCAGGTCGGCTGCCGCGAAGCCCGAAAGCCGGGGGGGAACCATGAGGGGCGTATTAGTTTGGCGGGGTGACGGACGAGAGCCGCGTGCGATCAAGCGGTTCAACCCCACTTGTAATGCGACCCGGAAATGAAGTAATTTGTACTTGCGGTGACTGCGACTATCGGTGGGGGTGTGCTATGCCAGACAAGACCGTACTCGTGGTCGACGACGACGAATCGATGGTGCGGGCACTCACGATCAAGCTCAAGGACGCCGGCTATAACGTTGTCGTCGCGATGGACGGGCTCCAGGCCGTGATGCAGGCGCAGAAGCGCGAGCCCGACCTCGTGCTGCTGGACGTCAGGATGCCGGCGGGCGGCGGGTTCAACGTCATGGACAGGCTGCAACACTCGATCAAGACGCGCGGCATACCGATCATCATCATGACCGCTCTCGAGCACGACGAAGTGCAGCAGAAAGCCAGGAACCTCGGGGCGGTAGAGTTCTTCAAGAAGCCGTTCGATACCGCGAAACTGCTCGAGGCCGTCAACCGGGCGCTGGACAAACACAAGCCGGAAAGTCCTACCGAGAGCTGAGCCCCTTCGCGTTTCTCCGAATGGGGGCCGCGCCGCAAGTCGCGCGGTAGAGCCTTCAGGCGTCCTGCCGGTCGCGCACCGTGAACTCGAAAACGGCCCCGCCGTTGCTGAAGACCTGGATTCTCCCGTCGTATGTCTCGATTATCTTCTGGACTATCGCCAGCCCGATGCCTGTGCCGCCCTCGTCACCCTTCACGAAAGGTTTGAAAAGCGTATTGAGCAGTTGTGGCGAAATGCCCCGCCCGTTGTCGCAGACGCGGTAGAGGTGGCTTCCGCTCTCGTCCTTCCCGAGGTACATGACCTGGACCACGAGGCCCTTGCGCCTGTTGTGCGCGATGGCGTTGTCGACCAGGTTTGAGAACAGCTCGTACATGTGCACTCGGTCGGCGATGACCTCGCCGAGGTCCTCCCCGACCTCTACCTTGATGCCCCGCTGGCTGATCTCGGAGTCCCGCTCCTCGAGGACCCCGTCGACCACCTCGCTCACGCTTACCTTTGAGAGCTCACCCGGCTCGCGGCCCGCCTCGGCGAGTGCCAGCAGGTCCTGGATGAGGAGGACGGACTTCTTGAGGTTGGTGCCGATTATGCTCATGAGCTCGTCGATGTCCTCGCGCATCATCTCGCTGTGAGGCCGTTTCATGAAATCATCAAGAGTCTCGTGGGCGACCGCCATGGCAGAGAGCGGGCCCTTGAGGTCGTGCGAGACCGTGTGCGCGTAGCCATCGAGCTCGACGTTGATCTTCTGCAGCTCGTCCTCCATCAACTTGCGCTCGGTTATGTCCATGAAGATGCCCTCGTACCTCACGGGGTCGCCGTGCTCGTCCCGCTGCACGAGCAGGCTGACCAGGACGTAGAGCGGAGAGCCGTCCCTCTTTCTGTATGTCAGCTCGAGGCGCTCTGAACTGCCTTTCTTCATGAGCTCTTTGACCACCGAGACCCGCTGCTCCGGATACATGTAGATACTGGTGACCGGCATCCCGGCCAGCTCTTTCTGACTGTTGTATCCCAGCATGGTCGCCGCGCCCTGGTTGGCGTCGATGATGACGCCGTCGTGGTCGGTCACTATGATGCCCTCGCGAGTGCTCTCGAAGATCGCGCGGTATTTTTCCTCGCTGGTCCGCAGCGCCTCGGCCGCGGCTCTCTGGTCGGTCACGTCGATGCCCGAGCTGACGATGAAATTGACTACCTCGTTCTCGTCGACAAGGTCTGTGTTGGACCACGAGATGAGCCTCAGCGAGCCACTCTTGGTGAGCCAGTAGTTCTCCATGGCATTTGGGAACGCGCCGGCCTTGAGCTCTCCGAACTTCGCCCTGACGGATTCGATCTGCTCGGGGGTGATGAAGATGTCCCAGAACGGCTTTCCCTTGACCTCGGCGAACGAGTATCCGGTCGTACGCTCGCATGCACGGTTGAACCTGACTATCCTGCCGGCCCGGTCGAGCACCACGACCAGGGCGGTCGCCGTGTTGAGGACTGCTGTGATGAAGTTGCGCTCGTCCCGCAGCGCCCTGACCGCCTGCTGTCGGTCCGTGATGTCGCGGACCAGGGCGATAAGACGGGGGTCGTCGCTGCCGGCGGGCCCCTTGGTGGTGACGGACAGCTCGAACCATCTCAGGCCGGCCGGCAGCTCCAGCGTGTACACCGAACCCTTGTATTTCCCCGTCTGGGCGGCCCGCTGTATCGCCGTCATTATGATGCTGGCGGGCTCTCTGGGCAGGAGCTCGTCGACGGTCTTGCCGAGAAACTGGCCCGGCGACATGAGGAGCGGCGCGTCCTTGTCGGCGCGGAAGTCGTGGATACGGCCTTGGCGGTCGACCTCGAACATCATGTCGGGAAGCGCGTTCAGGGTCGCCTCGAGGCGCGCCCTGGACTCCTCGAGGGCCTCTTCGGCCTTCTTTCGCGAGCTGACGTCTCGCCCCATGGCGCAGTAAGCGGTGGGCTTGCCCTGCTCGTCTCTTATCAGGGTCCCACTGATCTCGCAGGGGACGCGGCGCCCTCCCTTTCCGACCGCGACTGTCTCGAGCACGACCGTCCCCTCGCGGAAGAGCGCCTCGAGGGCATCGCGGGTCTTTCGAGTCTCTTCGGGAGCGATGAAGTCGGCGATGGTCAAGGCGCCTATCTCGTCGTCGTTGTAGCCCAGGATGTTCCTGAAGGACCTGTTCCACCAGGTCGGCCTGTTCTCGAGGTCGCAGACTATACAGGCGTCCGGAATCGCCTCGAATATGCTATCGATAAGTCTCAAAATATCTCCCATCTACTGCCGCATTGGCCGTATTTTACCACAGTTGCACGACATTCTGGAAGTCGGTCGGCAGCTCGACGGGAGATTGCTGCGTGGATACAAATGCCTTCATTAATCCTGCCGAAAGCCCGTGTCACCCAGTGGCGGCGCGGCTCGTGATCGAGGTCGCGTTGCCGTCGCTGGAGACCTGCACGAGCGCGGTCGACAGGCGAAACGCGCCGACTCCGTCCGGGAGCCTGGGCTCCACACTCAGTCCGGCCGGCCCGGCCTCTATGCCCATCACCTTGAGCAGGCCGAGCAGCGGACCCGCGTGAGCGTTCGAGTTCATCACAGGGAACTCGCGCATCGGGGTCGCCGGGTTGGCGTATGTCTCTCCCGGGTCCTGGGCGTATTGCGCGTTGAAGGCGTCGGGGCCGCTCCATACGCCGTACCAGACACGTGGATACGCGTTCGCGTGCGCCGCGAGCGACTGCTTCCGCAGGCACCGCCACGCGAGCCCCGGGTCGTGGAGCGCGTACGCCCAGGCCAGAAGGCCGTTTATGGCCGCCCACACGCCCCCGTTGCAGTCCCACCCCGGGGGAAGCAGGCCGTGCCTGACCCGCGTGGGCCGGTCAAGGATGGTCGCCCCTATCGGGGATGGCTCACTACATGTCTCGGCGATCGTATCGACCAGGATCCGGCGTTGCTCGGCGCTGCCGATGCCCGAGATGAGACACCAGACCTGCGCGTCGAGGAAAAGCCTGTCGTCGCCCAGTGGCGAGCCCCGGCCGTCCCAACCACGCAGGAACCATCGGCCGCGCCAGGCCTCTCCCATCGCCCGCCGCAGGTCGGCGACGTACGCGTCGATGGACACGGACTCGGAACGGTGCGTGGGTTCGAGCAGCCGGGCGGCCCGCTCCAGCGCGTAAACGGCCAGCGCGGTGTTGAAACCGGACTCTCCCTGGCGGTGGAAGGCGCGCGAGTCCCGCACCATCAGTCCTATCGGGTCGTTCCAGTCCCCAGTGCCGACGCGCAGCATCCCGTGAGGCCCGCGTCCTATCCCGTCGATCACGCGCCACCAGGCCAGCAGCGCCCTCTCGCGGACCGTGCCCTCGATGCCACGCCCGAAACGGCCTGTCCAGAAAGGCACCGGTTCGTCGAGGAAAGCAAAGTCGCGCGTCGCCCACACGTATTCGGTGAGCGCCCACAGGAAAAAGAGCGGCAGGTCCGTCGGCGCGTCGTGGATAAGCCCGGAGGTGCACTGGCCGGCTCCCAGGTGGGCGTAGTATATTGCGCCGTCAGGTCTCGTCATGCGCATTATCAGGCGCAGTATGTCCTTCGCCAGCGGCGGGTCGATGTAGGTGAGCGGCACGCAGTCGATCGCGTAATCGCGAGGCGCCCCCTGGCCACCCATGATGAAGCCGTACGCGGAGCCCTGGGGGACGTAGCGGCAATCGAAGAAGGAGTCACGGACGCCGGCTCCCTTGAGGTAATACGCGTGCCAGGCGGTCTCGCGCTCCAGGACCGGCTCGGTTGGGAGGTCGAGGCTGGCGACGGAGCGCCACGAGCGAGCGCTCTCGGATGGCGAACGGTCGGCCAACTCTTCAAGGATGCCTTCGATATCCCTCCGCTCCGCCACGCCGACAGCGAAAGACAGGTTGGTTGGTCGGGCCGCCGGGTCGAACTTCACACCCAGTCTCACGGTCGTCGCCGAACCGTCGCGGATAACATCGTGCCCTGGTGTGACATGCGCCGTGCCTGACCGTTGCAGCATCGCGACGAAGACATCGCCGGGTATCCGGGAAAGTGGGGACGGCTTGCGAGGGAGGTCGGGACCGTTGCGGTCGGGTCGGCCGCGAGGCACCAGTACGACCGCGTTCAGCGAGCGGACGAACTCACCGTTCAGCGCCATCCTTTCGCCGAGATACGCCCTCAAACCGTCTATCAGCTCGCGGGAGAGCGACGATGCGCCGAACAGCGCTCGCCAGAGCAGCCTGTCCGCAGGTCCGTGTGAACGGGGAGCCGGTACCCTGCCGGACATGAGCGCTCCGAGGATCACCGGGTACGGCTCGAAGCCCCACTGTTCTGAATAGGTCATCACCTCATCAGGGCGGGCCGGGCCAGGAATCATCTCCACGTCCACACGGACAGCGGGGATATCGCCGAACGGAGCCCAGAGCCGCCTGCGAAGTTCGACCCCCGGGGACCGGGTCGTCCACTCAGCGTAGCCTGTCCCCCACCGGACCACGGGTTCGTCACCGGCGGTGAAGGTCGACGCGATGAGCCTCCCATCGCCGCCACGGACCTCCCACGTCCCACCCATGGACGAGGGCCTTGCCGGGTCCGTCCCGTTGAGGCGCACGAAACCCTCGTCGGCGGTGTAAAGCGTGGTCCAGCCGCCGAGGTGAGCGGTGGCGGTGATGCGGTCGTTGCCTACCTGGTGCCATGGGAGCCGCGTGTCATCGTGCGGCAGGACGAGCCTCGCGCTCTCGGCGCGACTGATGTCGAGGTCGAAGCAGGGCAACCCGTCGGTGTCTCGTTGCCAGTTACCGTAACAGCCGCCATCACCCATCGTTACCCCGGTCGACTCGCCTCGAGAACGGACCGCCGGCGTGACACTCGAGAGTCTGGCGATCCTGGAAGAGTGGGGTGACCGAGGGGACTCGAACCCCCGACCTCCGGGGCCACAACCCGGCGCTCTAACCAACTGAGCTACGGCCACCTCGTCCGGTAATACCTTACCAAAAGGGCATTGTTGCGACCAGTTGGACCAGAAGGTCGGCCGCGCGGTCGAGGCGCGGGACGTTTCTCAGGCCTTCGGACCGTGGACGTGCCCGCGTCCCGCCCTCCAGACGCTGTAGTTATAGAGAGACCCTAGCGCGCGGGCGGCCGGCTCGGGAGAGACAAAGACCGGGACCTCGGGGCCGCTGATCCTCCTCATCTCGCGGACGAACTCGCTGTGCCCTACGGCGCAGACCACGAACGGCTTCTGCGGAGCCTCCGCGCGGATCGCGGCGATGTCCCCGAACCACGCCTCCGCGGGATAGCCACGCCGGGTCAACTCCTTGAAGATGACGTAGGGGATGATGGTGATGGCTATCACCATGTCGATCTCCGGGTCGGCTATGAGCGCCCTCAGAGCCTGCTGGAACATCGGAGCAGGCCCGACGTCCAGCGGATTCTTCACGTTCATCCAGTCGGGCGCGGCGGCGCGCATGGCGGCCACGGTCGCGTCGGACAGGTTCGGAAGTCCGAGCCCCCTGGACACGGCCGTGTCGGTCGCCATGGCCCCGAGGCTGCCGCTCGAGGTGACGATCCCCAGCCTGTTGCCGCGCGGGAGCGGCTGGGTCGCAACGACCCTCGCGGTCTCCACGAGCTCCTCCAGGTTCTCCGCGCGGATGACCCCCGTCTGGTCGAAGACCGCGTCGTAGAGGGCGTCCTCTCCCGACAGGCTGGCTGTGTGCGAAGCCGTGGCGGCCCTGCCGGCCTCGGTGCGGCCTGTCTTCAGTACGAGGACGGGCTTCTCCCGCGTCACCGCCTCGAGGGTGTGCCGGAGCTTGACCCCGTCGGCGGCACCTTCCAGGTACATCATCACGAGCCGGGTCGCCGGGTCGTTGCCGAAGTAGTCGAGCATCTCGATCTCTGTCACGTCCATGCGGTTGCCGAGGGTTGCCGCCTTGGCGACGAAGAGCCCGTACTCGGGCAGCATGTCGAGCAGGACGTTGCCGAAGACGCCGCTCTGGGCGATTATCGATACCCCGCCGGGGGTGAACGCCTCGTCGGCGATCTCGACGGTGGTGAAACGGTTGGCGGCGTTGACTACCCCGACGCAGTTGGGTCCGATCACGCGGATGCCATGTCTGGCCGCGGCCTGTTTCGCCTGGTCCTGCAGGGCGCGCCCCGCGTCTCCGACCTCTGCGAACCCCGCGCTCTCGACGATGACGTGCTTTATCCCCCTCTGGCCTATCTCGTCGATTATCGCGGGAACCACAGGCCCGGGCACGATCACCACGGCCAGGTCGACGGGGTCGGGCACCTCCGCGACAGTTTTATAGACCGGCATGCCGTGGAGCTCTCCCCCTCCTGGATTGACCAGGTAGAGCCGGTCGGCCCACCCCTGACGTTCGAGAACTATCGGTATCCCGTAGCCGAAGCCCGTCTTGCGGCGCGCGCCGACCAGCGCGACGCCGGTGGGCTCGAAGAAGGTGTTGAGATCATTGTTCCGCGTCACCTGGCATTCCCTCCCCCCGTCGAATCTCCGGCCAAACCCGCGAGATGAAAGCAAGCAAAGACTGAGACCATTATAAGGCAGTATGGTGGTGCCTCACGGCGCCGCAGCTGAAAGGCCGGTGGTCCTGAACAGGATGTGCGCAAATGAAGAGATGCGGTTGCCCGCAATAGTTAGCCCTCACCCGCCGAAACGAATCCTCAGAACTTGAACGCCTGCTTGATGCAGCCGCTGTCTCCCTTGCGGGTGGCAGTCTCGATCATGGGGACGAACCCGTCGAGGGTCCAGGCGTGGGTCAGCAGGCCGCCGACCTTGATCTTCCCGGCGGCCATGAAGTCGAGCGACCACTGGAAAGACCGTTGCGTCTTTCCCTCAAACGTATCCGTCGAGGAACAGAGCGTCCCTCTAATGGTGAGCTCCTTGAACCAGATGGGAGTCCAGTCTATCCCGCTGGCGACGTTGGCCGCGCCCACGATGACCAGCATGCCGCCGGGCCTTGTCATTCGGAAAGCGTTGTCCATCGTGTCGCGATGCCCTACGCAGTCGAAGATGATATCCGGCCCGCCGTTCAGGAACTTTCCGCCTATCATCGGCTTGAGCACCTGGGCGCCGGTGAGTCGGGCCATCTCGTCGTACAAATCTCCGACCTCGCGTTCCATGACGACCTCGTCGGCTCCGAATAGGCTCGCGACTTCGGCCTGGAACGGGTAGCGTGCGATCACTATCGTGCGGCAGCCCGGCGCAAGCGCCTTGAGAGCCGCGAGCGTGAGCATGCCGATGATGCCACACCCGTAGACTACGGCGGTCTGGCCCGTCGCAGGCAGGTTGCGCATCACCGCGTGCACACAGACGGACAGTGCCTCGGTCATCAGCGCCTGCTCGTCGCTCATCTCATCCGGTACCTTGAAGAGCTGGCTCTGGTGGGCTACGAAGTATTCGCTCCAGGAGCCTCCACTCGACCCGCCAAGGCCCAGATAGAGACCCGGGGGAATGGTGCCCTCGCGCAGGTTGAGACACTGGGACAGGTCCCCACGGCTGCACGGCTCGCACGGGGGGTCGATCTCGCGGACCGCGCAGGACAGCATCGGGTCGACTACCACGCGGTCTCCCGGCGAGAAGCCCTGGACGTTCGCACCGAGTGCCGCGATGGTGCCGGCGTTCTCGTGGCCCATGGTGAAAGGCATCGTGGCGTACGGCTCGGAGTAGGGGGTGTTCTTCAAGAAGATGAGGTTGAGGTCGCTCCCGCAGACGCCACCATACGTCGTCCTGACTTTGACCCAGTTGTCGTTGACGAGCGCGGGTTCGGGGACCTCCTCGATGCATGTCGTCGCCAGGGGGCCGCTGTAATATGCGTCCTGCCTGATGCGCCCGAGGGCGAGTGTGGCTGCGTAACGCGGAATGCTGGCGTTGAACCTGATAGCCTTCATGTCACCGCTCCTTCAGGTCTGCCGAGCTCTATTCTTGCGCCGAGGCTATCACGAGTCCCGACATCAAACACGGGAGTCCTGTTTCTCGAGGGGCGATAAACCCCCGCGTGGTGTCGAATCGCCGATAACATAGTAGCACCCGAGGACGGGTTCCCTCGAGAAACGGGTCGCCACACATCGGCCCGCTAAACAGAACCAAGCAAGGGAGTCCTGTTTCTCGAGGGGCGATAAATACCAAACCAGTAACGAACCTCTTATAACGGAGGAGCACCCGAGGACGGGTTCCCTCGAGAAACGGGTCGCCACACAACTGTCGACTAAGCAAGGTGGCACCCCCGGCAGGACTCGGCCCCACGCTCCCTCGTCCCTCGGTCGCGCGGTGACCCCGTGAACGTTGATGCCGCTCCGCGGCACCTTGCAGGTTCGAGTCCTGCAAAACCAAAATTGTGTGGCACCCCCGGCAGGACTCGAACCTGCAACCTACTCCTTAGAAGGGAGTTGCTCTATCCAGTTGAGCTACGGGGGCGCTCCCGCGTAATTATAGAACATGCGGCGTCGCGTGAGCCCTCCGACGGTCCCCTTGAAAGGGCCGCAATGACGCAAAAGGCGGGAGCACGCGGCTTCCGCCCTTTGTCCTGCCGGACCTTCAGTATCCGTTGTTATTTCCTTGAAGATCTTGCCGGTATTACCTCCTTTGTCTTCGAGGACGTAGTCTGTCGGGATGGACTTCCGTCCGGACTCCGCGACCCCGGCCGCGCCCTTTACTCTCACCTCGAGGACACCATCCGTATGGCCGGCCTCGAGGTCCGAATCCTTAGCCCCCTCGGCATAAAAGACATGCCGTTTTTCCGGACACTTGATGTTGGAATCCGTTTTCTTCGCCCCCGCGGGCAATCCTGCATCTATCGTGCATCTCGATAAAGAGCTTCGATTCATGCCCCGAGTCGCGAATGATATGATTAGGCCGGTTTTGACGCTGGTTCGCCCAGTTACGGAGTCAGGAGCAGGAGGGACGATGCCTCGCGTGCCGAGGGAATTCACCGAAAAGACCAAGTTCTGCAGCGTTTGCGGGAAGACCATCCCTTATTACGTACGTATCTGCGACAGGTGCGGCTCCATCCAGAGGCCGGTCGGCGGGGACGGCCAGCCCCTGCCTCCAGACCAGACCAAACCCTGCGACCACTGCGGCAAGCCGGTCCCCAAGTCGGACAAGCTCTGCCCCGAGTGCGAGGAGGAGAGCCGGCCCCAGTTCGCGGGACTCTCGAGCAGGGGTAAGGGCGCGCGTGTCGCGGCGGCCACGTTCGGGGTCTTCGGAGTAGCGGGCGTTGGGGCGGGCATCTGGGCCCTGCTGGTGGTGAACGGCATCACCCTGGGCGCCGTGCTCCTCGGCGTCTCTGCGCTGGTCGTAGTCATCTCAACCGGGGCGTACATCGCCATCAGGTCCAGTTCTGCCAAAAGGGCTGCCGCGGAAGCAGATGAGTCCGAGGATTCCGACGGCGATGAAAGCCCCCCGGCCAAGGTGGCGGGGTCCGCTCCCGGCGGGCCCTCCGACATCGGGGACTAACTCTCCATTGGAGAGCCGGGAAGGCCCCGAGCTTGTGACATCCCCCTCATCCGCTCCCGGATCCCTGGCCGGGTCTGTACCGATTCCGCCCGCGGTGCTCGACCGGTGAACGTCGACCATCAACTCGGGACCGCCCGCATCCGGGCCGGCACGCCGCTGCTCTTCCTGGTGTGCCTCGTCATCTTCCTCGATTCGCTTGGTTACGGCGTGGTGGTGCCCGTCCTGCCCCTGTACGCGAAGCAACTCGGCGTCAGCGACTTCAACCTGGGGCTTCTTTTCGCGTCTTACGCCATCGCGTTGCTGATCGGAGCCATCCCGGCCGGAATGCTCTCGGACAGGTTCGGCCGCAAGCCGTTCGTGCTGTTCGGGATGTTCGCGATGTCCGCGGCGTTCCTCTTCTACGCGTATGCGACGACCTACCCCATGCTCGTGGTGGCGCGCGTTCTCGATGGCTTTACCGCCGCCGCGACCTGGAGCGCGGGTCTCGCGCTCATAGGCGACAGGTGCGACCCGGACTCACTGGGCACCTATTTCGGTTACGCGCTGGCCGCGATGGCCATAGGCGCCGTGGGGGGGCCGGTGCTCGGGGGCTTTCTCTCCGATTCGCTCGGTTATAAGGCGCCTTTCATCCTGATCGCCGCGATGTGTCTCCTCGGAGGGATCGTCGCCCTGTTCCTGAGTGCGGACGCGAAGGCCCCGGGAGTCAGGGGGGTATTTTCGCCGCGCGATATGCTGAGGCCCATCATCGGAAATACGGTCATAAGAGTCGCCTGCGTTGTCACGGCCATCACCACCATCGGGCTCGGAATGATAGAGCCGCTCCTCCCCCTGCGGCTCTCCAGGGTTTTCGGGATATCCAGGACCGGGATAGGCCTGCTCTTCGGCGCGAACCTGGTCTTCTACGCCGTCGCGAGTCCTCTCGTGGGAAGACTCTCCGACCGCGTCGGCCGGATGCGGCCAATAGTGGCCGGGCTCCTGGCCACGGCCGTCGTCTTCCCTTTCCTGGCCGTCACCCGCAGCCTGCCGGTCATGTACGTCCTGATGGGGATACTCGGGATAACGATCGCCCTGTTCGGGACGCCGTCGGTGCCGCTGATAACCGACACTCTTCCCGCGTCCGGCGAAGGACCCGGAGCGGGCCCGCACTACGGTACGGCTTTCGGCCTGCTCAACCTGTTCTGGAGCCTCGGCTACGCCATAGGCCCGATACTGGGCGGCGGCCTGGTGAGCGCCTGGGGGCTTCCGGCCACTCTGCTGGTCTATTCGTTGATGCTGCTGCCGCTGGCGCTGCTGACGGCCAGGTACCTGCGCGGACACTGAAGACATGAGGCGAAGCACGCGGCGGTGCGCTCCCTTCTCCTCCGCCGGACCCCCGCGCAAGTAGGAAAGAACGAGGCGTTTCTTGAATACGGGAATGGTAGACGCGCGGCGGGCGCGCAGCCGATCCGATTGGTAACGCCGATAGCGCCATAGTACTCGGAGGGTTGGCCTGGGATGGCAGAGCAGGAAAGCACGACACAGGATTTCTGGAGCGTACCGGCGGAAGAGCTCTTCAAGACGCTCGGGTCGGATCCCGGAGGGCTGACAAGTGCCGAAGCCGCGGCGCGGCTTAAGCGCTTTGGCCCAAACATGCTGAAGGCTAAGAAGAGAGCCGGGGCGCTCTGGATCTTCGTTGCGCAGTTCAAAAGCCCGATAATCATCATCCTGATTGGCGCCGCGATTCTCTCCGCGTTCCTCCATGACCTGCCGGACGCGATCATCATCCTCGTCATCGTCTTCGCCAGCGGCGTCCTGGGGTTCTGGCAGGAGCGAGGCGCTGCCAAAGCTGTACAGAAACTGCTTGAGATTGTGCAGGTCAAAACGACCATTCTCCGGGACGGAAAGGAGCAGGAGATACCCGTCGAGGAGACAGTGCCCGGCGACGTGACGGTCCTGAGCGCCGGGGATGTCATACCGGGAGACTGTCGCATCGTCGAATCCAACGACATGTTTGTCGACGAAGCCGCCTTGACGGGCGAGACTTTTCCCGTAGAGAAGTTGGCCGGTGACGTAGCTGCCAGCGCGGGCCTCTCGGAAAGAACAAACTCGTTGTTCATGGGAACCCACGTTATCAGCGGCAGCGCAAAGGCGTTGGTCATGCACACCGGAACGGCGACTGAGTTCGGCAAGGTCTCGGAGAGGCTCAGGGCCAAACAGGAAGAGACCGAGTTCGAGCACGGGGTAAGGCGATTCGGGTACCTGCTGATGGAGGTCACCCTCGTGCTGGTCATCGCCATCTTCGCGATCAATGTCTACTTTCACAAGCCCGTCCTCACCTCCTTACTGTTCTCGCTGGCGCTTGCCGTAGGGCTGACGCCCCAGCTCCTGCCCGCCATCATCAGCATTAACCTCGCGAAGGGCGCGCAGAAGATGGCAAAGGTAAAGGTGATCGTCAAGCGCCTCGCCTCCATTGAAAACTTCGGCAGCATGAACGTGCTGTGCTCCGATAAGACCGGTACCCTGACCGAGGGCGTTGTGCGGATAGAC